>Ga0194110_10010485_pt1 | contig 10303 bp, 4 predicted proteins | sample TA2Kig1200mmetaG_FD_146192 | JGI IMG/M metagenome (GOLD analysis project Ga0194110, IMG submission 146192) | Freshwater microbial communities from Lake Tanganyika, Tanzania - TA2015032 Kigoma Deep Cast 1200m | ecosystem: Environmental > Aquatic > Freshwater > Lake | place: Tanzania: Lake... | reverse complement strand
TCAAGGAACGCATGAGTCTCCAGGAAATAGACACCTTGATGCCCCACGATCTGATCAATGCCAAACCGGTTTCCGCGGTGGTGAAAGAGTTTTTCGGCACCTCGCAGTTGTCCCAGTTCATGGACCAGACCAATCCGCTGTCCGAGATCACCCATAAGAGGCGGTTGAGCGCCCTCGGGCCCGGGGGTCTGACCCGGGAGCGGGCCGGATTCGAGGTCCGGGATGTCCACGCCACTCACTATGGCCGCATCTGCCCCATTGAAACCCCGGAAGGTCCCAATATCGGTTTGATCGTGTCCTTGTCCACCTATGCCCGGGTAAACGAATTCGGGTTCATCGAAACCCCCTACCGGGTGGTGCAGAAAACAGAAAAAAACGGCAAGTGGGACGTGCAGGTTTCCCGAAAGATCAGATTTTTGACCGCCCTGGACGAAGGCGACCATGTTATTGCCCAGGCCAACGCCCTCTTGACCAAGGAAAATCGTTTTGCCAAAGACCTGGTGTCAGCCCGGCGGGCCGGGGAATTCATCATGGTGCGGCCCGAAGAAATCGACTATATGGACGTTTCGCCCAGTCAGTTGGTGAGCGTGGCGGCTTCTCTGATCCCCTTTTTGGAAAATGACGATGCCAACCGGGCCCTGATGGGGTCCAATATGCAGCGGCAGGCCGTGCCGTTGTTGACCTGTACGCCTCCCCTGATCGGGACCGGCCTGGAGGGCGTGGTGGCCCGGGATTCCGGCGTCACCCTGGTGGCCAAACGGAGCGGTGTGGTGGAGGACGTGGACGGCACCCGCATCGTGGTCAGGGCCGATAACGGCGAGGGCCGGGAATCGCAATCCATCGTTGACATCTACAAGCTGACGAAATTCCAGCGGACCAACCAGAATACCTGCTTTAACCAGAGACCCATCGTGCGCCTCGGCGACCGGGTGGAAAAGGGCCAGATCATTGCCGACGGCCCGGCCACGGCTCATGGGGAACTGGCCCTGGGCAAAAACGTCATGGTGGCCTTCATGCCCTGGGGTGGCTGCAACTTCGAAGACTCCATCCTGGTAAGCGAACGCATCGCCAAAGAGGACGTCTATACCTCGATTCACATCGAGGAATTCGAAGTGGTGGCCCGGGACACCAAACTCGGCAAAGAAGAAATCACCCGGGACATCCCTAACGTCAGCGAGGAGGCTCTGGCTAACCTGGATGAAAGCGGGATTATACGTGTAGGTGCGGAGATAGGTCCCGGGGACATCCTGGTGGGCAAGGTGACCCCCAAGGGGGAAACCCAATTATCCCCCGAAGAAAAACTCCTGCGGGCCATCTTCGGCGAAAAGGCGGGGGACGTGCGGGACACGTCGCTGCGAGTGCCGCCGGGCATAGAGGGCATCGTCATTGACGCCCGGGTGTTCTCCCGTAAGGGCGTGGAAAAGGACGAGAGGACCCGCTACATCGAAAATGAAGCCATCGCCAAGCTTCACAAGGATCAAGGGGATGAGATCGCCATCATCACCCAGAGCGTCAGCCATCGTTTGCAAGAGATGCTGGTGGGACGAACCGTCATCGAGATTCCCGATGATATTACCTCCAGCCGCTATGTTCTGGAAAAGGGAGGCGCCGTCACCCCGGAAGTAGTCATGACGCTGCCCCTGGAGCACTGGCGCAACGTCACCTTCAACGACCCGGACCTGGAAGACCGCCTGGACAATCTGTTGGATAGCTACCGGATACAGATCCAGCAGGTGAACGATCAGTTTGAGGATAAAATCAACCGGCTGCGCAAAGTGGACGAACTGCCCCCCGGCGTCATCAAGATGGTGAAAGTCTTCATCGCCCTGAAACGGAAACTGGCCGTGGGCGACAAGATGGCCGGACGCCATGGCAATAAAGGCGTGGTTTCCAGGATCATGCCCGAAGAAGATATGCCGTATTTTGCCGACGGCACCCCCGTGGACATCGTCCTCAACCCCCTGGGCGTGCCCTCCCGGATGAACGTCGGCCAGGTGCTGGAAACCCATTTAGGGTGGGCCTCCCGCCTGCTGGGGCAGCAGATCGGCAAGCTGATTAATGAATTTTATGACTTGGACGCCATCAAAAACCGCATTCGGGCAATTTACCAGGATGATGGCCTGGAAGATTGGCTCAAGGATGCAACCTATGAAGATTTAACGAGCTTTTGGGAAAAATATAACAGGGACGGGATCTTCATGGCCTCACCGGTCTTTGACGGGGCCCTGGAATCGGAAATTCGAGACTGCCTGAACCAGTCGGGCGTTTCGGAGATCGGCAAGGCGGTGCTCTATGATGGCCGCACCGGGGAGCCTTTTGACCGCACTGTCACCGTGGGCGCCATGTACATGATGAAGCTGCACCATCTGGTGGATGACAAAATCCACGCCCGCTCCATCGGCCCCTACTCCCTGGTGACCCAGCAACCTTTAGGCGGCAAGGCCCAGTTCGGCGGCCAGCGCCTGGGTGAGATGGAAGTCTGGGCCATGGAGGCCTATGGCGCGGCTTATTCCCTGCAAGAATTCCTCACGGTAAAATCGGACGATGTGGCCGGCCGTACGCGTATGTACGAGAAGATAGTGAAGGGGCAATATGACCTGGAAGCCGGCTTGCCCGAATCCTTTAATGTTCTCATCCGAGAACTCCAAAGCCTGGCATTGAATGTGGAGCTTTTGGAGGACAAGGAATCTGAGGTGGCAGAAACGGATGGATAAGGCCAGGGAAGTAAACTTAGAAGATATTAATAGCATTTTCGCCAAGCCCAAGGACCCCTTGCAGTTTAATGCAGTGCGGATTTCTCTGGCCTCCCCGGAGATGATCCGCTCCTGGTCCTGCGGCGAAGTAAAGAAGCCTGAAACCATTAATTACCGGACCTTCAAGCCTGAACGGGACGGTCTGTTCTGTGCCAAGATCTTCGGTCCCACCAAGGACTATGAGTGTAACTGCGGTAAATACAAGCGGATGAAGCATCGGGGCGTAGTCTGCGAAAAGTGCGGCGTCGAAGTCATTCAATCCAAGGTCCGCCGGGAGCGGATGGGCCATATCGAACTGGCCTGCCCGGTGGTGCATATCTGGTTTCTAAAGAGTCTGCCCAGCAAGATCGGCAATCTGTTGGACCTGACCCTGAAAGATCTGGAAAAAATCCTGTATTTTGAATCCTATGTAGTGGTTGATCCCCTGAACACGCCTCTGAAAAAAGGCGACCTGTTGACCGAAGAAAAATACCGCCAGGCCCGGGACGAGTTCGGTGAGGAATTTGTTGCTGGCATGGGGGCGGAAGCCATCCGCAATATGCTCCGGGGGCTGGATCTGGTGACCCTGTCGGAACAGTTGCGGGAGGAGATGCAGAAGACCAGCTCCGAAGCCAAGCGCAAAAAAATCAGCAAGCGCCTGAAAGTTATCGACGCTTTCAAGGATTCCAATATTAAGCCGGAGTGGATGGTCCTGGAGGTCATCCCGGTTCTGCCCCCGGATCTGCGTCCCCTGGTGCCCCTGGACGGCGGCAGATTCGCCACGTCCGATCTCAATGACCTGTACCGGCGGGTGATTAATCGCAATAACCGCTTAAAGCGGTTGGCCGAGCTGGACGCTCCGGAAATCATCATCCGCAATGAAAAACGGATGCTCCAGGAAGCCGTGGACGTGCTGTTCGACAACGGCCGGCGCGGCAAAACCATCACCGGCCCCAATAAGCGCCCCCTCAAATCCCTGAGCGACATGCTCAAGGGCAAACAGGGGCGTTTCCGCCAGAACCTGTTGGGGAAACGGGTGGATTATTCCGGCCGGTCGGTCATCGTCATCGGTCCCAACCTCAGGCTGCACCAGTGCGGCCTGCCCAAAAAGATGGCCCTGGAGCTCTTCAAACCGTTCATTTACAACCGCTTGGTGAACAAAGGCTTTGTCAATACCATCAAGGCCGCCAAAAAAATGGTGGAAAAGGAAACCCCGGATGTCTGGGACACCCTGGACGAGGTGGTCAAGGAATACCCGGTGATGCTCAACCGGGCTCCTACCCTGCACCGTCTGGGTATCCAGGCCTTTGAACCCATCCTCATTGAAGGCAAGGCCATCCAGTTGCACCCCCTGGTCTGCACCGCCTTTAACGCCGACTTTGATGGCGACCAGATGGCCGTCCACGTGCCCCTTTCCCTGGAGGCGCAGATCGAGGCCCGGGTCCTGATGATGTCCACGAACAACATCCTGTCCCCGGCCAACGGGGAGCCCATCATCGTGCCCTCCCAGGACATCGTTTTGGGACTGTATTACCTGACCCGGGAACGTCCCCTGGCCAAAGGGGAGCGGACCCCGTTCAACGGTCATAAACCCATACCTTTCTCTTCTCCGGAGGAAGTCCGCATCGCCTACGATCAAGGAACCGTTTCTTTACACGCCCGCATCCAGGTGAAAATGGACGGACCGGTAGTTCTCCTCCAGGATATTATCGGGGAAAACCAGCAATTGAAAATCGATCCGGCGGCCCGGCTCGAGGTCATAACCGACGGCGGCATCTTTAAAACTACGGCGGATCGGCTCTTCCCGCTCCTGGAGGAAAAGGGCCTCGATCCCCTGGCCCCGATTCAGGTGAGACTGAAGGGAGAAATCGTCACCACCACCGTGGGCCGCATCCTTTTGCGGGAAATCATGCCCGAGGGTATCTCCTTTGACAGCATCAACCGCACCATGACCAAAAAAGAGATCCGGCGGTTGATCGGGGAGGCCTACCGGAAATGCGGCATTAAAAACACCGTGGTCCTGGCGGACCGGCTGAAGGACCTGGGGTATAAGTTCGCCACCCAGGCCGGCATTTCCATTGCCATCGATGATATGGTGATCCCCCACCGCAAGGCGGAAATTCTGGCCCAATCCCAGGCCGAAGTCGCGGAAGTAGAGAATCAGTACCGGGAAGGCCTCATCACCGAGGGCGAAAAATACAACAAGGTAGTGGATATCTGGGCCCGGGCCACGGATGAAGTGGCCGCGGAAATGATGGAAGACCTGGCCCGGGAAAAAATCACCGGCACCCGTCTCGATGCTGACGGGAAAGAAGTCCCGCTGGAGGTCGTCACAGACAGTTTTAACCCTATTTTCATGATGGCCGATTCCGGGGCCCGGGGCAGCGATAAGCAGATGCGGCAGTTGGCCGGGATGCGCGGCCTGATGGCCAAGCCCTCGGGGGAAATCATCGAGACGCCCATCACCGCCAATTTCCGGGAAGGCCTCACGGTGCTGCAGTATTTTATCTCCACCCACGGGGCCCGGAAGGGTCTGGCCGATACGGCCCTGAAAACCGCCAACTCCGGGTATCTCACCCGGCGCCTGGTGGACGTGGCCCAGGATTGCGTCATCACGGAAATGGACTGCGGCACCATCGACGGCATTGATGTCACCCCCCTGATTGAAGGCGGCGAGATCATCCAGCGCGTCGGGGAACGCGTCCTGGGGCGGACCACCCTGGAAGATATCCTCAACCCGAACACCGATGAAGTCATCGTCTACGCCAATGAGGAAATCGACGAAGACGCGGCCCAACAGATAGAGGAAGCGGGGTTGGAAAAACTGCGCATCCGGTCGGTGCTCACCTGCCAGACCAGGCACGGGGTCTGCGCCAAATGTTACGGCCGGGACCTGGCCCATGGGACGCCGGTGAATATCGGGGAGGCCATCGGCATCATGGCGGCGCAGTCCATCGGCGAACCGGGGACGCAGTTGACCATGCGAACCTTCCACATCGGCGGCACCGCTTCCCGCCGGGCCGAGCAGAGCGTCCACGTGGCCCGCAACCGGGGCAAGGTGCAGTTCGACAACCTGCGCACGGTGAGGGACTTTTCCGGCCACCTGGTGGCCCTCAGCCGCCAGGGCGAGGCCATCATTGTCAGTGCCAAAGGGAAGGAACGCTACCCCATCACTTATGGCACCAAGCTGCGGGTGGAGGAAGGCCAGGAAGTTCAGCCCGACCAGGTGCTGGCGGAATGGGATCCCTACACCAATCCCATCCTCACCGAAGTGCCCGGCGTGGTGAAATTCGGCGATATCATCGAACAGAAAGACGCCGAAGACCTCAGGGATGTCACCATGCAGGAACGGGTGGACCCGGTGACCAGCAAGTCCTCCAAGGTCATCATCGAATGCCAGAACACCGAAAAACGTCCCCGCATCTCCATCAAGGACGAAGCCGGACGGACGGCCCGGCTACCCAATTCCATGGCCGTGGCCCGGTACCCGCTGCCGGTGGGGGCCATTTTAATGGTGGGCGAAGGCGATCAGGTGAATCCGGGTGATGTCATTGCTAAAATTCCCCGGGAAACCACCAAAACCAAGGACATCGTCGGCGGTCTGCCCCGGGTGGCGGAGCTCTTCGAGGTCCGCAAACCCAAGGAGCACGCAGTCATCAGCCAGATCAGCGGCATCGTCAGTCACGGCCGCCAATCCAAGGGTAAGCGGAAGGTTATCGTCACCCCCGAGGTGGGGGATCCCATCGAATACCTGATCCCCAAGGGGAAACACATCGCGGTCCAGGAAGGGGAGCGGGTCAAGGCCGGGGAACCCTTGATGGACGGCTCGGCCAATCCCCATGACATTCTGGCCATTAGCGGCCTGAAGGAACTGGCCCGCTACCTGGTCAACGAGGTCCAGGAAGTATACCGCCTCCAGGGCGTGAAGATCAACGACAAGCACATCGAGGTCATCGTGCGGCAGATGCTGCGGCGGGTCCGGGTCACCGATCCCGGAGACACTGCTTTCCTCATCGGGGAACAGATCGAAAAGCATGTCTTTGAAGAAAAAAACGATGAGATCATGGCCCAGGGGAAACGCCCCGCCACTGCCGAGCCCCTGCTGCTGGGCATCACCAAGGCCTCGCTGTCCACGGAAAGCTGGATTTCCGCGGCCTCCTTCCAGGAGACCACCAAGGTTCTGGCCGACGCCGCGGTGGCCGGTCGCATCGATTACCTGCGGGGTTTAAAGGAAAACGTCATCATGGGACGGCCCATCCCGGCGGGCACCGGCCTGGCGAAATACCGCAATATCAAGCTGCAGATTTTGCAGGCACCGGCCGAGGAAGCCGTGGGCGCATAAATATCTTGACAAAAACCTCACAATTCATTATAAAATTATTTTTTAGTGATTTTGAGATGCCAGTTTCACGGAGTTACCAGAATTATGCCGACCATTAATCAATTAGTGCGCAAAGGCCGGGAAAAGATCAAGAAGAAGACTTCCACCCCGGCATTGAAAAGTTGCCCCCAGAAACGGGGCGTCTGCGTCCGGGTGTATACCACCACGCCGAAAAAGCCGAACTCCGCCTTGCGCAAAGTGGCCCGGGTGCGGCTTACCAACGGGATCGAGGTGACCACCTATATTCCCGGCGTCGGCCACAACTTGCAGGAACACTCCGTGGTCCTGATCCGGGGCGGCCGGGTGAAGGATTTACCCGGCGTGCGCTATCACGTGGTCCGCGGCACCCTGGATTCGGTGGGCGTGCAGGACAGGCGGCAGGGGCGCTCCAAGTACGGCGCCAAGAAACCCAAATAGTCCGGTTGGTGGGAACGAGGGAGCAATAGAACATGCCGAGAAAACGCGAGGTAGTCAAACGGGAAATCATCCCCGACCCCAAATTCAAGGATCCTCTGGTGGCTCGCTTTGTTAATGGCCTGATGCGCCGCGGCAAAAAAACCACGGCCGCGGCCATTTTCTATGACGCCCTGGACATCATCGGGCGCAAACAGCAGGAAGAGCCGCTGAAAGTCTTCCACAAGGCTATGGACAACGTGCGGCCCCTCATTGAAGTGAAGTCTCGCCGGGTGGGCGGGGCCACCTACCAGGTGCCGGTGGAAGTGCCTCATAACCGCCGCACCTCCCTGGCCATCCGCTGGCTGATCAACTACGCCAAAGGCCGGGGTGAAAAGAGCATGAAGGCCAAACTGGCGGGGGAATTTCTGGATGCCTTTCAAAATCGCGGCGCGGCCGTAAAAAAACGGGAAGACACGCATCGGATGGCAGAAGCCAACAAAGCCTTTGCCCATTATCGGTGGTAAGAAACTTGACGGGACAGGAACTACATTTTGGCAGCTAACATCCCAATATCACGCATTCGTGATATTGGCATTATGGCGCACATCGATGCGGGCAAAACCACTACCACGGAACGGATCCTTTATTATACCGGTGTAACGTATAAGCTAGGGGAGGTACACGACGGCCAGGCGGTAATGGACTGGATGGAGCAGGAACAGGAAAGAGGCATTACCATCACCTCCGCGGCCACCACCTGCTTCTGGAAAGACCACCGCATAAACATTATCGACACTCCTGGACATGTGGATTTTACCATCGAAGTGGAGCGGTCGCTCCGGGTGTTGGATGGGGCCATCGCGGTATTCGACGCCGTGGCCGGGGTGGAACCGCAGTCCGAAACGGTCTGGCGGCAGGCAGACCGCTACGGGGTCCCCCGGCTGGCCTTGGTGAATAAGATGGATCGGGTTGGAGCCGATCTGTTCAGAACGTATCAGATGATCATTGACCGGTTGAAAGCCAACCCGGTTCTCATTCAACTGCCCCTGGGGCGGGAAGAAAATTTTCAAGGAATTATCGATCTCATCGACATGCAGGCCATAATTTACGACGAGCAGACTCTGGGAGCGAATTACCGGGTGGCGGCCATTCCGGCCGAGGCCGAAGCCGCTGCCCAGGAATACCACAATCGGTTAGTGGCTTCCCTGGCCGAACTGGATGATGAGATCATGGACCTCTATCTGGAAGACAAACCGGTGGAGCCGGCCCTCCTGCGCCGGGTGCTGCGCCGGGGGACCATAGGTCTGGACGTGGTGCCCGTGCTGTGTGGTTCGGCCTTTAAAAATAAAGGCATTCAGCCCCTGCTGGACGCAGTGGTGGACTACCTCCCGGCGCCCACCGACATCCCGCCTGTAGAAGGCAAAAATGCCAGGGGCGAGATCGAATCCCGGCCGGCCGATGACAAAGCCCCTCTCACGGCCCTGGCTTTTAAATTGCTGTCCGACCCCTACGTTGGCCACTTGACTTTTTTACGCATTTATTCCGGGACACTGCAGAGTGGCAGTTCGGTTTACAATTCCTCCAAAGGCGCCCGGGAAAAGATCGGTCGCCTCCTGAAAATGCACGCCAACAAGCGGGAGGAGATCAAGGAAGCCAGCGCCGGAGATATTATTGCGGCCGTGGGATTGCGGCAGACCGCCACGGGTGACACCCTGTGCGACGAACGGGCCCCCATTATCCTGGAAAGCCTGGAGATTCCGGTCCCGGTCATCGACGTCGCCATCGAACCCAAGACCAAGGCGGATCAGGATAAGCTGGGCCAGGCCCTGGGCCGCATCATGGCGGAAGACCCGTCCTTCCGGGTTCACACCGACCCACAGACCGGCCAGACCATTATCGCCGGCATGGGAGAGTTGCACCTGGAAATCATCGTGGACCGCCTCATGCGGGAATTCAAGGTGGATGCCCAGGTGGGGCAGCCCCAGGTTTCCTACCGGGAAACCATCACCCAGGCCGTTAAAGCCGAAGGCCGCTTTGTCCGGCAATCGGGGGGGCGCGGTCAGTTCGGCCATGTCTGGTTGGAACTGTCCCCGTTAGAGCCCGGCGCCGGCTTTGTCTTTCATGACCGCATTGTCGGCGGGGTTATTCCCAAGGAGTACATTCCGGCCGTGGAAAAAGGCGTCCGGGAGGCCAGCGAAAACGGCGTGTTGGCCGGTTTCCCCATGGTGGATGTGGAGGTGGCCCTGATGGACGGTTCCTACCATGAAGTTGATTCCTCCGAACGGGCCTTTCACATCGCCGGTTCCCTGGGATTCAAGGAAGGGGCCAAAAAGGCCAAGCCCATCCTGCTGGAGCCCTTCATGAGCCTGGAAATCGTGGTTCCCGAGGAATTCGTCGGGGAGGCCATCGGCGACCTCAACAGCCGCCGGGGACGAATCAGAAATCTGGAAAATCGCAAAGGGGTGCAGATTATCCAGGCCGAGGTGCCGCTGGCCGCCATGTTCGGCTACGCCACGGACATCCGCAGTGCCACCCAGGGCCGGGCCACCTTTACGATGCAGTTTGATCATTATGAACCGGTCCCTCAGAGCTTGGCGGAAGAAATCATCGGTCGAAGCAGGACCAAATAGATCTACGGTGTTAGCACAGTTCTCGGTGAGGGCAACCAGGAGGATGAATCATGGCCAAGAAAAAGTTTGAGCGGAAGAAGCCCCATGTAAATATCGGCACGATCGGGCATATCGACCATGGCAAGACGACGTTGACGGCGGCGATCACGAAGCACCTGTCTTTG
>Ga0194110_10010478_pt1 | contig 10305 bp, 5 predicted proteins | sample TA2Kig1200mmetaG_FD_146192 | JGI IMG/M metagenome (GOLD analysis project Ga0194110, IMG submission 146192) | Freshwater microbial communities from Lake Tanganyika, Tanzania - TA2015032 Kigoma Deep Cast 1200m | ecosystem: Environmental > Aquatic > Freshwater > Lake | place: Tanzania: Lake... | reverse complement strand
CGTGTTGCAGATGTGGTCGCTTGGCTCAAAGGGTGTGAAGGTCTCGGGGTTGATACCGCCAGTGGTGTCCGCCGGTGCGGTTGCGGTCATTGCAACCATGTTCGGACACAACACCACCAGCTTCCGCTATGCGTTGGAACGATTCGATGCCAACTCACCGAACCACGACACAAGCGGACTCCCGATCATCGCCCGCTTCTCACACCTCTACGGGGGGGGCATCAGTTTCCCGATGTTGTTCCGTTTTTCACTGGCTTTGTGTCTGGGTGTGGTGGTGTGGTGGGTGGTGATGATCTTGGTGCATCGCAGCCGAATGTCTCGAGTGTATGGGACTCGGGTCGCGATCTCGCTGGTGGTGTCGCTGGCGTTGTTGTTGCCTGGCGGGCCGTGGGGTGTGTATTTCGCGTACATAGCCCCTCTGACGGTGGTGTTGTTGGCGGGGTTTGGGCGGGCGGCTGGTTTTGCTGTGGTTCCTCGGTTGTTGTTGTCGGTGTTGTTGATGTTGTGGGGGTTGGTGTTGTTTGGGTTGGGCGAGGGTTTGTATGAGAGTGTGTTTTTGGCGACGTTGTTGTCGGCGGCGTTGGTGTTGGTGTCGTTGTGGGTTTGGCGGGATGTTGTTGTGGGGTTGTCGGTGGTGTTGGTGGTGGGATGCGTGTTGTTTATGTTTCCGTCTGTGGTTGGGCGGTTTCAGGATCCGCCGCTGTTGTCGGCGAACTCTCAGGGTTTTCTTGGTGGTGTGGTGTCGTTGGAGTCGGGTGGGGCTTTTCGTGTTGTTTCTCTTGCGCCTGGTCGATTGTTGGGGTTCGGGCCTGACTGCGGTTTCGTATCGCAAGTAGTGGACGAGTCGGACTATCTCACGGTTACGAGGGCGTGGCGGACTGGGCACGTCGCCCACGGCTACGGGTTGTTGAGTCCGTGTACTTGGCCGCCAGCGCGTTCATCGAACATGGAGGGTGTCGCCCGAGTGATTCACCATCGAGAAGTTGATATGACATTCTTCGGGCGTGTGTTGGCGAGTTTGTTGGAGCATCGGCGTCATTCGGCTGATGTGTTTTGTCTTACGTCCCAGGGTGTGCGTCATGAGGTCCGGGCTGTGGCGGAGTTGGTGACGTTCGATGCGGCGAACTGCCTTATCTATACGGAGCCCTTTGAGAGTGTGACACCCAAGAGTTGACGAACGGTATGTTGAGGTTTGGGATGGTTGTGCTTGGCGCTCAGTCGATTCTTGGAGTGATGGTTCGCTACGGCTACTCAGTTTTTGCGGTGGCGTGGTGCTGATTTTGTTGTTGCGTCGGTTTGGTGTGTGGTGGGTGTTGTTGGGTGTTGTTGGGGTGTTGTTGGGGGTGTTTGGTCCGGTTGAGCGGGCGGTGAGTCGGTTTGAGGTGGTGGGTGTTGGGTCGCGGTTGGATGTGTCGTTGCCGTTGTCGGATCGGAGTCCGGCGTCGTTGAGTTTGGGTTTTGCGACGTTGGGTCGTGTGCCGGTTGGTCGTGTGCCGGTGTTTTCTGGTGTGGCGCGTGATGTGGCGTGGGAGGTGCGTTCGGCTGGTGGTTTGGTGGTGGCGTTGGATGCTGGTGGGGTGTGGTTGGGGGCTAAGGAGGAGTGGGTTCGTGTCGGTGGGTGGTTGCCGTTTTCGCGGTATGAGTTGGTGGTGTTTGGGGATCGTTCGGCCGAGTTGACGCGTTGGTCGTCGGGTGGCGCGGGTTCGGTGGTGGGGCGTGTGGCTTCGGGTGGGGTGCCGTTGTTTGAGGTGACGGGTTTGCATGCGCGGGGTGCTGGGTTGGTGTCGTGGGGGGATGTGCGGGTGGTGTCGTCGCCGTCGGAGGATCATCGCCCGTCGGTGTGGATGTTGTTGGGGTATGTGCTGGTGGTGGTGTCAGCGGCGGGGGTGGTGGTGTCTGAGCGTGGGTCGTTGCGTCGGCGTAGTCCGACTCGGTGGGTGCGTGACGTGTTCGTGTGGTGTCGTGGGGTGTGGTGGTTGTGGGTGGTGGTTGTGGCGTCGATTGTGTTCACCCCACCGACACATTCTGAGAGTTGGGTGATCGGAGTCCGTCGTGTAGGCGCTTGGGTAAATCTGAATTACCTAACCGATGTTGTGGCAAATTCATTTGGTGGTCTTTACGCATTCCTGTTGGGTGTGTGGTCGAAGGTGGTGGTGCCGGTGTGGTTGTTGCGGTTGCCGGTGGCGGTGGTGTTTGTGGTGGCGGTGGTGTTGTTCTCGCGTCGGTTCGTGGTGGATCGTTTCGGTGCCGCGTTGTCGAAGGGTGGTGTGGTGCAGTCGGTGCTGGTGGTGTTGGTGTCGGTGCTGGGGACGGGTGAGTGGTTGCGTCCGGAGATCCCGATTCTGTCGTTGTGGATGCTGGCTGTGGCGGTGTTGGCGGGCGTGGCACCGGAGTCGGGTCGTAACGGGACGCGGATTGTTGCGGCTGGGTTGCTGGCGGGTCTGGCGGTGCATCACCCGATGGGTCTTGCTGCTGCGGCGAGTGTCGGGTTGTTCGCCGTGTTGCAGATGTGGTCGCTTGGCTCAAAGGGTGTGAAGGTCTCGGGGTTGATACCGCCAGTGGTGTCCGCCGGTGCGGTTGCGGTCATTGCAACCATGTTCGGACACAACACCACCAGCTTCCTTCACGCACTGGAACGATTTGACGCCAACTCACCAGCACACGACACAACCGGACTCCCTCTACTGCCAAGACTGGAAGATCTACAGCACTTTCCGCTCCTATTCAGGTTCATTCTGCCTTTGAGTCTTGGCTCTCTGTTTGTGTACCTCGTGTTGAGTCTCAAAGCGCGAACGAGGTGCAACTACCGGAATACATTACGGATTGTGGTGGCAGCTACTCTGGCCGTCGGGGTGATGATACCTTCTGGTCCGTGGGGAGTCTATTTTGCTTATTTGGCACCCTTGGCAGCTATCACGCTGAATTCACTAATTTCAACTCGCGTTTCACGAAGGCTATCTCGGATCACGCTTTCCGGAGCACTGATGATAGTGGCGCTCGTCGGGGTGGCTGCAAGTCAGAGCATTAGCTACAGATTCTTGATGGCACCAGTTATCGCCGGAATATGTGTCGGCATGGCGTTGATAATATTTAGACCCGCCACAGTCTCGTTAACAGGAGTCTTCGTGCTGGGAGTTGTGCTCATGTTGCTTCCCGGACGAGTAAATGAGTGGTTCGCCACTACGCCAGCTCTAGCAAAAGCCTCACTGTTGAACGGCCCGATAGAAAGCGCCACAGGATACTCATTTCAAGAGACAATGATTACCCCCGGTCGTGTCCTCGGATATGGGCCTGATTGCGGGTTCATTTCTCAAATTGTTCAACAGTCGGGGAGCTTGATGGATGGTGATGCGGCGCGCTCAGGTCATCTTGCATATCGGTATGGTCTTCACAGTCCTTGCACTCCTCCACCGCGTCGCCCCGCGAACCAGGAGGGCGTTGCAAGAATCGTCCACAATGCGACGATGGACATGCTCTTTTTTGGTCGAGCACTTGTGAGCATCCTCGAACATAGGTATCACAAAGCTGATGTAATCTGTCTATCTGCGCAGGGTGTGGTAGCGAACAAGGAGTTCATCGGCAGGCTTGCAGTTATCGATCCACCGAATTGCGTCATCCTCACACATCCATTTGATTTACTTCGTCCAGCTTCTGTTGTTTGGCGCGCTAGCTAGAGGTACATCGAGATGACAGTTTCTGTGTGGTCCTGAGAATATTAGACTTTCCCCAGCGATGACTTCGACAATGAATACACCAGGACATCAATCATCCCCCAATCGTCTCAGTATTGTCATGCCCGTATACAACGAAGAGGAGAGTGTTCAATCAACTATTGAAGAGTTAACCGGGGTATTATCGAGAAATGTCATCGATTGGGAACTGATTGCCGTCGACGACGGTAGCACGGACCGCTCATTGGAAATTCTAAGCGAACTCAACTCTGGCGATGCTCGAATCAAAGTAGTTAGTTTTCGTTCAAATTTTGGGCAGACTGCCGCAATGGCTGCAGGAATCAATGTTGCTGGTGGTTCAACAATAGTCACCATAGATGCCGACGGGCAGAATGACCCGACAGAGATACCGCGCTTAGTGCAGGCAATCGCCAATGGCGCAGACTTTGTTACTGGCTGGCGTAAATCACGTCAGGATTCCGTATCTCGTCGGCTGCCTAGTCGAATTGCCAATTGGTTGATTGCAAAGACCACTGGGGTTCACATACACGACTACGGGTGCTCACTGAAAGCGTTTCGATCTGAAGTCATCAAGGATGTGATATTGATCGGAGAAATGCACCGCATGATTCCGATACTCGTGAAGCGAAACGGTGGATCAGTCCAAGAACTCGTGGTCAATCATCGCCCGCGAACGGCTGGCACTTCGAAGTACGGGCTCTCGAGAACGCCTCGGGTACTCGCTGATTTGTTGGTTGCACGCTTCTTGTTGGCGAGCACAAGTAAACCAATGCACCTTTTCGGCAAGTTTTCACTCGCGGGCTTACTTGTGGCGGCAGTATCAGGTGGAACAGCGTTGTACTACAAATTGGCAGATTCCAAGGACTTTATTCAAACACCACTTCCGTTGATCTCAGTTTTTTCTCTAATGTTTGCATCATTGGCCTTCTTGTTGGGGCTTCTGGCAGAGTTACTCGTGAGGATTCACTTTCAACAGGTTGGCCCTCCCTACAAGGTCAGATTGACGCTGGGCTTTTAGCGAGTGTGTGGCATCGTAGGATTTTTCGGCTCAGGTGACGCTTCTGACCTCGCCAGATTAACTCGACTACTAGCCCATCGGGGACCGGACGGTGAAGGGCAATTCATTGACGAACATCGGCAAATCTTTCTCGGGCACCGTCGCTTAGCAATTCGCGATATCTCTGGCGGTGGGCAGCCGATGCACAGCCTCGATGAACGTTTTGTAATTGTTTACAACGGAGAACTCTATAACGACCGCCAGTTGCGACAAGAGCTTGAGTCGCTCGGCCACAAATTCGTTTCAAAGAGCGATACTGAGGTCTTGCTGCACGCACTCATCGAGTGGAAAGCTGAAGCGTTGGCTCGACTCGATGGCCAGTTTGCACTTTGTTTTGTGAACCTCGAGTCTCGGGATGTGATCATTGCTCGAGATCGGTTTGGTGAGAAGCCGTTGTTTTGGTCTAAGCAGTCCGATGGAATCATTTTCTCTTCTGAATCGAGTGTGCTTGCGCAACATCCGTGGGTGACTCCAAAGTTGGACGAAGAGTCGTGCACTCGTTATCTCCTTCTTGGATACCTCCCGCCACCGTATTCGATTCTTCAAGGTGTTCAACAGGTTCGACCCGGCCATGCGGTTTGCTTCAATGCACAGCGGCTCGATGATGTCCAAGAGGTTGTATTCGCGAGACCATGGGAGACCTGGCAACCAGAGACTCCAGGTGATGTTGAGTTTCCATTCGGGATTGACCTTCTACGAGAAGCTGTTGCGTCACGTAGGGTTAGTGATGTCCCCGCAGGAATCTTGTTGAGCGGCGGGGTTGATTCTTCGCTAGTAGCTGCTTCTGCAGTACGTGGTGATTGGAGACCTCCAACGTTTACAGTTGGTTTTGCGCAGGATTCATTTGATGAGTCCTCTGAAGCCGCAGAACTTGCTGATCAGCTCGGCCTGGACAATGATCTTCGAATGCTCAGTAGCTGGAACGATGATCGTGTGGTGTCGATTCTTAAGACCCTTGACGAACCACTCGGCGACTCCTCCTATCTTCCAACATTTGAAGTGTTCGAATTGGCTGCAGTGCAGACAAGGGTTCTATTGACTGGCGACGGCGGAGATGAGCTGTTTTTCGGGTACGAGCCTTTTCGTGCGTTCAAGTTTTCGCAGATCGTAAGACGTAGTTTGCCACTGATTATGATTCGAATAATCGGGCAATTGATTCGAAAACTGCCACGATCGGCACGGTATATGAATAAAGTGGATATCGCCGAACGTTTCTTTGACGGGTTGCCGCATCCGTCGGTGGTTCGAATTCTGGTCTGGATGTCAACGCTGCGCACCTTCGAGCTAGGCAAATTCTTTTCGTGCAGTTTGAGTTTTCCAAGTATGTTCAAGGATCTCGCGAGTGTCGACTCGGCAGAGGACGACTTCTCTGCCATCAGGAGATTCTTCTTGGGCAGTTATCTTCCCGGCAGCATCTTTGCCAAATCCGATTCTGGAGCAATGGCCAACAGCGTCGAAGCACGAACAATCTTTCTTCATCCATCTATCGTTCGCTACGCGATATCTCGGCGAGGACATGATGAGATAACTCGTCGATTCGGCAAACGCTCACTGCGGCAACTTGCTCAAGAAATTGACCTGAGGAATGTCGCCATCAAGAAAAAACACGGTTTTGCACTTCCGATCGCGGATATCTTAAGAGGTACTGAAATTGCGGCGCCACAGATTCGGCTTTCATGTATCAACCAGGAAGCAGTCGATCATGCTTGGGATGCCGCTCGAAACGGTTCAGTTAGAAATGCTTCCTTCTTATGGGCCGTGCTCGCGTTGGTGAATTCACGTTCGTACCGACTGGCCGCTTCACGACTTGGTAGTGAACTCTAAACTGGATAGAGACTTCAACTCGGAGCCATCGATTTCACAAGAAAGTACGCAGATCGCAGCATCAATTGCTCGACGGCAATGGAATCGGTGTCGATGTGAGTGGGCAGTTTGATTGCTACTCGTTGCTTGTGTAATCGGCCCATGGTATTCCAGGCTGGCAAAGCGCAGATACCGTTTGGAGTTTCGCCCTTGAACAACAAGCCGCCTATCACATCGACTGTTGGCGCACTGCAGCGTCTATTGACCTGTGACTTCGTGGAGTACGTATCCCTCGGCCGTTGCGCCTGCAAGTAACGTGTCAGCGTGATCGCGGCCGCGAACCTCGAGCACTGCTTGCACGCCGGCTTCGCGCACGTGTAGGTCGACACCTTCACGAACGTGTTCAACCTCGATCAAGTTGGCACCGTGTCGGGCGAACAGCGTCAATAACTGCGCCAGACCTCCTGGGCGATCGCCGATGCGCGCGGAGTGTCAGTATTTGCCATCTGCTTTGGTGCTCAGCTCGTCGCGCATGCATTCGGTGGCACGGTGAATCGCTTGCAACACCCAGAGGTGGGTTGGCGCGCAGTGTCGAGCACTGCGCAGCCTGAACTCATGGGACACACCTGGTTGCAGTGGCACTACGACGAGTTCACTTTGCTGCCCGGCTTCTCGGCAATCGCGACGAACGACGTTGGACTACAAGCTATGGTCGGCAAGCGACTCCTCGCGACATAGTTTCATCCGGAGGCCACCACCGAGATCGTTGCGCGCTGGTGCGGCGAGGAAGGCGCACTGGAGCTTGCGAAGATACGGTTGTCGTCGAGCGACATCATTAACGAGACCAATAGTCGTTCAAGTGTCAATGTGTCTCGTGTGGGCAAACTCGTGGATTGGTTTCTTGAAACTGTTGCGACGAGCTAGTAAACGGTCATGCCCGTACGCTAGTAACCGCAGGCAAAATTTGCAGCAAGGCGAATGGGTCGGACCGGTATCGCTCCTTTGCGCAGACTGTCCAGTCGCGATTGTTGGTGAGCCCTAGGTTGATGATAAACCATCCCACGCCACGGTTCCTCAGCTCATCGCAGAGCTTCGAGTCTGGCTGGTTCGCCCACCGGTTCGAGAGTTCGACAGCTGCTTGAAGTTCAGCCGAATCCCCCCGAAAAAAGTCGGGCGCGATCACCAGAAATGTTCGTTCAGACCAAACAGCGAGAGAGAAATCGGAAGACGGCGAGCCCGATTCGGTTACGAGATTATTCGTGGCTACTAGATCAGTTATGGAAGAGTTCTTGACGAGCCACTCGCCAATTCGGCGCGACTCGTATGATCCGAGGCTCAGCTCAATTTCAGATGCCGAACGAGTGCGCCGGAAATCATGATTCCAGTCGGGGACATGATTCGATAATGAGAGAACTACGAGTACTCCGACCATGAGTTCGCGCCAAAATTCTGGTGAGTTAAACCGCCGCCCCAATGCCCAGATGACAAGAAGCGCGATGGATGCAAGAAATCTGGTATCGGAAGTTGCGAAGTCTACCAACGGGATGAATGACCTCAGGACTGAAGGGGATGTCCTTTGGGCCCAGTCCCATACATCGTCGCCTCCACCAATCAAGCCCCACCAGAGACTTAGGGCTCCGGTGAGGACAATTATGAGCAAGAGAGGCGTACCACTCCGTTTGGGGGTGACCGCAAAGTCATCGAGAGTCAATGAGACGAGAAGCGAGATTGCCGTCATGAAGTACATCGGGTTACCGAAATACTCGTAGTTGTTAGCTGGAGCCGAAATGAATACTTCAAGGGCAAGTCCGACTACCAGGAATAACACACCGAGACCAGAAACGAATCGAGAACGAATCAAACCCTGTGTACCAAAGTTGTGCAAGAAAATGTTGAGCGCAAGGCTCCATAGCCACAGGCGAGTACCTATGAGCAGAATGGCTGTAAGCAGTGGGTGAGTCTGCCCGATCTGCCCCAAGGCGGGATTACTTCTTGAGAATCGGAATGCGTCATCAGTCAGCTGGCTAAGGGCCCATATTGATACGAAACATAGAAGCAGAGTTGTGAGACCGCCTAAGAGAGCGAATCCGGCCTTTGCAGATTGGTTCGTAAGCCGAGAGTCAATCATTCCAAGGCAAACAAAACCGAGAAAAACTAGAATCGAAAATGTTGCAGGAATTTTGGTGAGAGCAAGCACCACAAAGAAAAGACAAAGCAGTACCCCAGTTCCAAACCTAAATTCTCCGGAGGACGACACAAGCGGTACAACAACTGCAACGAAGGCGGCCAGAACGGCGTACACTCCAGCAGTTGATGTGCCTGACCAATCGAGAGGAACGAACGCAATCGCCATCCAGACCGGGATGACGTTGAGGCGCCTCCAGCTTGATTGTGCGACGAGATGCGAGATGTGCGCAAGACTGGCGACGAGGGAAAGGCTATAGACGAATGGCATGACTTGAGTCATCGTCTGAAAGTGTTGTTCGCTGAAACTGACTTCGTTCAACAGCCCGCCCCATGCATACGAGAGCCAGTGATAGTTGATGCCATAGTTGAATGCACCCCAGTTACTGAACGGGCTTGACTGCGAGAGATGTCGCATCATGACCTCAATGTGTTGGTAGTCATCCGTCACCAACCACCAGAACTCGCGCCGAAGTAGATACGTGACTAGGCAGACCGCAATACAGGCAAGAGAAACAATTCGACTAACCCATGCTGGAGCTTTGTCTGGTCGTAAAGTCGTCAGTCCATAAACGAAACCGGCTACGGCAACTGGAAGTAGTTCTGCGAACTCCGATACCAATGCCAATGCGGACATAGCAATGATCTGAACGAGCATCCACGCCTCGTGTGGTCGAGGCGAGAGAGCTCGCGACGCGCGGAAGTAATGGGTGAATGCAAGAGCCCCAACGGAACTTGTAACGAGGACCCCGAATGTGCCTCGTCCGAAAAGCTGAAACAAGAGATACGAGATCGGACCACCAAGTATTAAACCTGGGCCGAGAAGGAAGATCTGAGACTGCGTCTGGCTTCTGCCGAACCACGTGATGAGGCAGCCGCCCAGACAGGCTTGACCGAACAACGAAGCGGCAAGTAGCAGTGAGTTCAAGAACGAGGCATTGAGGTACCACAGCGATATCGCGATCACGAGCCAAGGTGAAATGAGGGTCGCGAACGATCGGCTCCCCAAGGCCCTGGACAGTGTAAAGTTTGGTATCACTCCTACCTCAGATCACTTCGATTCGAGTTGGTGCGCCGCAGTGTGAATCGCTGTAGTGGAACAGCAATGGTCATTCATTAATGGTAGAACTACAGCGCGCGGCGAACCAGTCGTAGGGGTGACATTTATCTTGTTGATCAATGCCTCGGATCTAGAAAGGTGAGGCGTAGCTGAAGATTGTTTCAGACTGAATTGGACAGAGAGATTCCTGTACCTGCGGAATCTGGCAGCCACAACTGCTTGAGGAATCGAGTTCGGTATTTCAACTTTGTAGCACTGCTACAGACCTCCTTCCCGATTCTTTGTCGAGGCGGAAAGCCAGTTAGGCCAGACTCGAAGAATGAGTACTTCGTGGCCAAAAGACAGTCTGTCAACATGTCAGCGCAGGACCAGACTCTGCAATTGCTGCGAGTTCGGGCCCCAAGCACCTTTGTGAAATCTCCGCTGAACGGGTGGCGAACATCGCACCCGTCACGGTGCGCCTCGTCGACTGGTTTCTTGGAGAAGTAGCCGCGTAGTAGTTTTTTCCA
>Ga0194110_10010470_pt1 | contig 10309 bp, 9 predicted proteins | sample TA2Kig1200mmetaG_FD_146192 | JGI IMG/M metagenome (GOLD analysis project Ga0194110, IMG submission 146192) | Freshwater microbial communities from Lake Tanganyika, Tanzania - TA2015032 Kigoma Deep Cast 1200m | ecosystem: Environmental > Aquatic > Freshwater > Lake | place: Tanzania: Lake... | reverse complement strand
AAGGTTGTGCATCAAGAAGAGCCGGGAGCAAGAGAATCGAAACGAAGAAGAAGCATCCCATCAGAAGAGCGAGAGCTAATCCTATCGTTTTTTCAATTTTCAATTGGCAGTTGGCAATTGGCAATTTATAGTGTCCCCCTCTTCTTTTCGATGGCCCTCCTGTAAAGTTGGAGATAGGCCTCCGCGGATTTAGACCAAGAGAAATCAGAGGTCATCGCATTCTGGACGAGTTTTGCCCAGTGCTCAGGTTGAGCGTAGAAGCCTATGGCCATTTTGATCTGGTTTAGAAGGTCTTTAGCATCGTAACGAGAGAATTTGAACCCGTTTCCTGCCCCTTTGGAAGGGTCGTAGTGGGTGATCGTATCATCGAGACCACCTGTTGCCCGGACCACCGGAATGGTTCCGTACTTCAAACTGTAGATCTGATTGAGACCGCATGGTTCGTATTTGGATGGCATGAGGAAGAAATCGGCTCCGGCTTCGATTTTGTGAGCCAATCGGTCGTCGTAAGCGATTCGGATTCCGGCTTTTTGAGGATATTTTTTGGCTACCTGCATGAAGAGATCGTGGTATTTCTGCTCGCCGGTTCCCAGGAGGACGAAACCAATGTCGAGGGTGAAGAGCTGATCAATGATCTCTGCGAGTAAGTCAAATCCCTTCTGATCGGCGAGCCTTGAGATCATCCCGAAGAGAGGGACTTTTTCAAGAGCCGGAGGAAGGCTGAATTCTTTTAGCAGATCCTTCTTGCACTCCCGCTTTCCTGAGGGGTTCTTCGAATCATAACGGGTGACGAGGTGGGAATCATGCGAAGGATCCCAATCCTGGTAGTCCACACCATTGAGAATGCCATAGAGATCGTCCCTTCGTTTTCTTAAAATCCCTTCCAGTCCATAACCGTATTCGGGACTCTGGACCTCTTCGCTATATTTCTGACTCACCGTGTTGATGGCATCAGCATAGACGATCCCAGCCTTCATCAGATTGATCCTCTCCCAGAATTCGATTCCTTCTGGATTATACATCTCCAAAGGAAGGCTGGTGAGGGAGAGCTTCTCTTTTTTGAAAAGGCCTTGATAAGCGATGTTGTGGATGGTGAAGACCGTTGCGGTGGTGGCGAACAGGGGATCGTTGCTATAAATAGATCGGAGATAGGCGGGGATCAATCCGGTTTGCCACTCATGGTGGTGGATGACATCGGGTGAGAACTGGATGTGTCGAACAAAGTGGAGGACCGCTCGGGTGAAGAAGACAAAACGCTCTGCATTGTCGAAGTAATCTCCCCTGGGCGTGCTGTAGAGATATTCCCTGTCAAAAAACTCATCCCTACCGATAAAATAGACCTGGATATCTTTATCCATCTGTCCCTGATAGACCTCTGCCCGGAGGATTTCATCCCCGAGAGATACCTCGAGGCTTTCACCGAGATACTGAATCGGAAGTCCGGATTGTTTGACCATCCGGTAGTAGGGCATGACCAGAATGATCTCGCACCCAAGGGGTCGGAGGAATTTGGGAAGGGCTCCTGCCACATCCGCCAACCCTCCTGTTTTAGCAAAGGGGACAGCCTCGGGTGTTGCAAATAGGATTCGAAGGGGTTGGTTCATCTATAAAACCTCATTGCAAATTGTAAATTGAAAAGTTTTAAAATACTTTGCACGTTGCATTTTACAATTTTCATTTTTCATTGGTTTTTGGGGGAGGTTCTCCCCATAGAAGGACCCGGTGGGGGTAGGGGAGTTGAATCCCTTTTTCATCGAACCGGATTTTAATTCTTCTCCGCAGTTCCCTTCCCACGTCCCATTGTTTCAGAGGAGCGGTTTTGACCATCATCCGTATGATCATCTGGGATTCATCAAATTTTTCAACTCCCAGGATCTGAAGGGGTTCCAGGATGGCGTTCTTAAAGGGCTCCTCCGACTCCAGTTCTTTTCCGATCCCGATCAGCAGTTCGATGACCCGGTCAATATCCTCCCGGTAAGAGATGCCAAGGTCAAGAACCGAGCGGGACCACTCTTTTGAGAGATTGCTCACCACCTTGATCTCACCATTTGGAATCGTGTGAACCTTCCCCTGAAGATCTCTCAGTACCGTCTTTCTCAAGCTGACCGACTCGACCAACCCTGAGACGCCTGCCACCTCGATGACATCGCCGATTCGGTATTGATTCTCGAGAATGATGAAAAATCCACTGATCACATCCTTCACCAAGCTCTGGGCTCCAAAACCGATGGCCAGCGCTCCGATGCCCGCAGTGGCGAGCAAGGGGCCGAGTTGAATCCCCAATTCTCCGAGGATCATGAGAACGGCGACGAAGGTGATGATGATGAGGAAGGCGTGGCGGAGGATATTGCCGAGGGTATTGGCCCTTTTCTTGGCTTCTGAGGCTAGAAGGGGATCTTTCTCATAAACAAACCGCTCCATCCATTTGGCAATCCACCTGGACATCTGGGAGAGGATGACAAGCGCAAAGAGGACCCCGATGATCTTGATCCCTGAGGTGGTGAGCCAGGAGGCGAGGGTCTTAAGAATTTCAGCCATAGATACCCCTAACGGTCATCAAAGCTTTTGGCTTTTGTAATACTTTAGGCTTTTGAAAAAAATGTTCCTTCGTTTGCCTTGCAGTATTAAATTCCAATAACCAAATCCGAAGCTCCAAAGAATAACCAATAACCAATATCCAATAACCCAATATAAATATGTTTGATGATTGGTCATTGAAATTTGATGCTTATTTGGTGCTTGGTGTTTGGAATTTGGTGATTCACCACTCATCAGAACATTTTAATAAAACTAGCCTGACACCCCAATTTCAATTTGCGAATGGCAACTTTATTCCACTTTTTCTGTTTTACGGATCACCTTCTCGAGGCGGTCCAGTGCGTCCGCGGTCTTCTCCCTCAGGGCATCGGTCATGGCCATCATAGCATCCACCTGTTTCTTTAAATCCTCGGGGGGCTCGGAAGTCTCGATCTTCTTTTTCAAATCGAGGGTCATTCCTGTCCGATGAAGGGCAAGGATGGAAAAGCCAAGGGCAATGAGAGAGATGATGAGTGCCACTGGAGCGCCCAATCCAGCTCCGAAGGCGACAACGATTGATAGAAAAAGCGCAAGCCCAGCGATCAGAATAAATAACAGAAGCATGTTCAATGCCCTCCTTCGATTTTTGAATTAGGATACTTCATCCTTTCCGAATTTTCAATCGAATCCTTTCTAGAGTTGTTTTCCGAAAGTGGAATGGAGAGGTATTGCGGGGTCACGATTCCTACAGACATGATCGCCTTGATTGCCTCTTCAATGGAGAGTTGAGAAGGGATGATCTTCTCTTTGGGCAGAAAGAGGGTAAAGCCCTGAGGGGGGACAAAGGCCGTGGGGATGAAGACGGTGACCTTGGTCTGAGGCGTGAGATCAGTGATCTCATTGGTTACAAATCCGAGGACAAAGTTCCCCTGCTGTGGAAATTCGACAAAGACGGCCTGACGAAAAGAGCCTTTTCTTGTCGCAGAGAAGGCATCCGTGAGCTGTTTTGATGAGAGGTAGATGTTTTTGACGACTGGAAGGTTGGTGAAGAAGCGGTCCCCCCAGCCCACCAGTTTACGGCCCATCACGTTGGTGGCGATTAAGCCCAAGAGATAGAGGAGTACGAAGAAGATAATGATCCCCAGACCCGGAATGGGGATCTCGCTGTGAAAGATAAATTGGGTCAACCGAGGCCCTAGGGGGCCGACGAAGTTGTCAAGCGCGGTGAAGATGAACTTCAGGATGAAGATGGTGATCCCGAGAGGCAGGATGACCAGCACCCCTGCAATGATCTTTGCCCGGAGATGTTTGAAAAAATTTTTCACCCTTGTTCCTGTTCCGGCGGTTGGAGGATCCTCTTCAGATCGGCCTCCTCAACAACCTCCTTCTCAAGGAGGAGACGGGCCACCTCTTCCAGTTTATCTTTCTTTGAGACGAGAATCTCTTTTGCCTTTTCGTAGGTTTGATCAATTATCCTCTTCACCTCTTCATCGATCTTTTTGGCTGTTTCTTCACTATACTCCTTGGATGAGAACATGGAGGAAGGAAGGAAGAGGGGTTTCTTCTCTTTCTCAAAAGTGACATATCCGAGCTTCTCGCTCATTCCAAACTCCTTGACCATGCTCGTTGCAATGTCCGTGGTTCTCTGGAGATCGTTATGGGCGCCAGTGGAGATCTCTCCGAAGACGATCTCTTCGGCAACCCGGCCACCAAGGAGGACAGCGAGACGGTCGAGAAGTTCAGAACGGGTCATCAGGTAGCGGTCCTCTGTGGGGAGTTGAAGCGTATAGCCGAGTGCGGAGATCCCTCTTGGAATGATGGAGATACGCCGGACCGGATCCGCACCCGGCAGAGTGGTGGCCACAATGGCATGGCCGGATTCATGAAAGGCGACAATCTCCTTCTCCTTCTTAGACATCAACCTTCTCTTTTTCTCCAGCCCTGCGACGACCCGATCAATCGCCTCTTCAATATCAGCCATCTCGACCGCTTCTTTATCCTTACGGGCGGCCAGAAGGGCTGCCTCATTCACAATATTGGCAAGGTCAGCACCCACAAAGCCCGGGGTTCTGGAGGCGATCACCTTAAGGTCAACCACCGGAGAGAGCTTGATCTGTCGCGTATGAATTCTGAGAATCTCTTCCCTTCCGACAATATCAGGCCGGTCCACCAGGACATGCCGGTCGAACCTGCCGGGCCTGAGCAGGGCGGGATCGAGGATTTCGGGTCGGTTGGTAGCGGCCATGATGATCACACCCGCGTTGGGATCGAAGCCATCCATCTCTGCGAGAAGTTGATTGAGAGTCTGTTCCTGTTCATCGTGTCTGCCCACGGGATTCATTCCCCGCGCTTTTCCAAGGGCATCGAGTTCATCAATGAAGATGATGCAGGGGGCATGGTTTTGAGCCTGGGCAAAAAGGTCTCTCACCCTTGCCGCACCCACACCCACAAACATCTCCACAAAATTGGAGCCACTGATGGAGAAGAAGGGGACATTGGCCTCTCCGGCCACGGCCTTGGCGAGCAGCGTCTTTCCTGTCCCAGGCGTTCCCACCAGAAGCACGCCCTTCGGAATCTTTGCACCAAGGCGCTGGAACTTACCCGGGTTTTTCAGAAACTCAACGACCTCTTTTAACTCCTCCTTTGCCTCATCAATGCCAGCCACATCAACAAACGTGACCTTTTTATCTTTCTCTGCGAAAATTTTCGCCCGGCTCTTTCCGAAAGACATAACACTTGTCTCCGGTCCGATTCGCGAGAAGAGAAACCTCCAGACGAGGATGAAGAAGATGAGAGGGATAATCCAGGAAAGAATGTTGGTCACCCATTTACTGTCAACCTTGCCAGTATATTTCACTTTATGGGACTCCAGGTCTTTGACCAGATCAGGGTCCTCCACACGGGTGGTCTGAAATTTCCTTGGACCTTTTTCAGTCGTCCACTCGCCGGAGATCGTTTCGAGGGTGATCGTCAGTTCTTTGATTCTTCCGGTTCTCAAAGATTCCTTAAATTCACTATAGGGGATCACATCCTCTGTCCCCTTCGTGAAGAAATAATTCTGAACGAGGAGGATGATGATAAAGGCGATGACAAAGTACCAGATCGTGAAGTTCGTTTTTTTCAGGAGGGGTTTCTTTCCTCCCCGATCGGATGGCTCTTTGAGTTTAAGAAATTCTCTGATATTGGTCGGAGACTTCTGGTCTTTTTTCATTTCAGTTCACCAAATACCCTTCTGAAGATATCGTCCACGTGCCGGAGATGACTCCGGACATCGAAAAGATGGTCCAGTTCTGTTGGGGTGAGAAGCCGCTTGATCGTTTCATCCTGAGAGAGAAGCGTTTTAAAATCGGCTCCCTTCTCCCAGACCGGCATGGCATTTCGCTGGACGACCCCATAGGCCTCCTCTCTTGAAAGGCCCTTTTTCGTGAGGAGGAGGAGAATGGCTTCCGAATGGATCAACCCGCCCATCTTATCGAGATTGGCTTTCATATTTTCCGGATAGACGATGAGATTTTCGATGAGGGAGGCGAGACGGTTGAGCATGTAATCCATCAGAATCGTGGCATCAGGGCCAATCACCCGTTCGACCGAGGAATGGCTGATATCCCGCTCGTGCCAGAGGGGCATGTTTTCCATGGCCGCAAGGCTGTATGAACGGATCAACCGGGCGAGCCCGGAGAGATTCTCTGCTGAAACGGGATTTCGCTTGTGCGGCATCGCAGAAGATCCCTTCTGCCCTTTGGAGAAGAATTCCTCAGCTTCGAGGACTTCAGTCCGCTGGAGATGCCTCAACTCCACGGAAAATTTTTCGATGGAGGAGGCGAGGATGGCCAAAGTGGTAAAGAATTCGGCATGGTGGTCCCTCTGGACGATCTGCGTGGAGATAGGTGCTGGTTTGAGTCCCAATCGTTTGCAGACCTTCTCCTCGACCGAAGGCGGGATATGGGCAAAGGTTCCAACCGCTCCTGAAATTTTACCGACGCTGATCGCCTCCTTTGCTCTCTCCATCCGGAGGCGATTTCGTTTCATCTCATCATACCAGAGCGCCATCTTGAGGCCAAACGTGATGGGCTCGGCATGAATCCCATGAGACCGGCCAATCATCAACGTATCCTTATGCTTGAGGGCTTTCTCCTTTAAGACGGCGAGAAGCCGTTCGATGTCCTTAAGGATGAGATCTGAAGCCTCTTTGAGCAAGAGGGCAAAAGAGGTATCGAGGATATCCGAGGAGGTGAGGCCATAGTGAAGATACCGTGAGAGAGGGCCGATATATTCTCCCACATTGGTGAGAAAAGAGACGACATCGTGCTTTGTCATCTTCTCCAGTTCATTGACTCGATCAACCTGAAATTTGGCCTTTTCCTTGATTTCGTTAACAGCGTCCTTAGGAATCTCTCCTAATTCGGCAAGGACTTCGCACACCGCAAGTTCGATCTGGAGCCAGGTCTCGAACTTCCGCTCTTCAGTCCAGACCCTTGCCATCTCCGGCCGGGTGTATCTTGGGATCATTCCGAACTCCTTTCATCCATCATCATATAGTCCCATTTTACTGGTTGGAGCAATAAAGTCAATAAGAAACAGCCATATTATATTGACAATGGCATGGCTCGAATGCATACTAATCCTGTGATTATTATCAAATCTCCCCGAGAGATCGAACAACTTAAAAAATCGAACTTGATTGTGGCGGAAGTCTTCCAGGAACTGAGGAGGATGGTTGCGCCAGGGGTGATGACCCGGGAACTTGATCAGGTAGCAGGGGAGATCATCCTTTCGAAGGGTGCGACTCCGGCGTTTAAGGGGTACCGGAACTACCCCGCCACCCTCTGCGTTTCGATCAATGAAGAGGTGGTTCATGGCATCCCCGGGCCAAGAAAATTGAAGGAAGGGGATATCGTCAGCATTGATGTTGGTGTCATTCTCCAGGGGTATTTCGGAGATGCAGCCATCACGTTTCCTGTCGGCGAGATCGATCAGGGGGCAAAGAGGCTTCTGGAGGCAACCGAGAAAGCGCTCCATATCGGGATCGGGATGGCAAGAGTGGGCAATCGCCTTCATGACATCTCACACGCCATACAGAAATGGGTGGAGACAAATGGTTTTTCAGTGGTAAGAGATTTCGTGGGGCACGGCATTGGCAGAAATCTTCACGAAGAGCCGCAGATCCCAAATTTCGGATCTCCCGGGCAGGGTCCCAGGCTGGAGAAAGGAATGGTTTTTGCCCTGGAACCGATGGTCAATGAAGGATCCTTCGATGTGAAAATCCTTTCCGATGGTTGGACCGTGGTCACTGCGGATGGGAAGCGTTCTGCCCACTTTGAACACACGATTGCCATCACCGATGGAAAAGCGGAAATATTGAGTACGTTTTGATGTAGCGCCCCCATTTACTGGGGGCGGAAAACAAGGAGGCAGAAGCATCTATGTATCGGGTAGCAAAGGACATGGTTGATTTGGTCGGATATACCCCTTTGGTGAAGATTAATCATATCGTTCCTAACAAGAAGGTGAAGGTCTATGCGAAGCTGGAACGGTATAACCCGGCGGGTTCGGTCAAAGACCGGATCGCAAAGTATATGATCGAATACGGAGAGAAAGAAGGTCTCCTGACAAAAGATAAGATCGTCATCGAACCCACCAGTGGCAACACAGGCATTGCCCTGGCCATGATCTGTGCGGTGAAGGGATATCGTTTGGAACTGGTGATGCCAGAAACCATGAGCATGGAGCGAAGGAAGATTCTGACCGCGTATGGAGCAAAGATCGTTTTGAGTGAAGGCTCAAAAGGAATGGATGGGGCGATTGATCTAGCTGAAGAGATGGCGAAGGATCCTAAATATTACATGCCTCACCAGTTTGAGAATAAGTATAATGTCCTTGCTCACTATGAGACCACGGGCGAAGAAATTTGGAAAGCGACCAAAGGAAAGATCAGGATGTTCGTGGCTGGTCTCGGTACGACTGGAACGCTGATGGGTGTGTCCAAAAGGCTCAAAGAATACAATTCTGAGATCAAGATCGTCGGCGTGGAGCCTTATCCAAATTCAAAGATCCAGGGGTTAAAGAACCTTGATTCCCAATACGTTCCCGAGATTTACGATCCCAAACGATTGGATGAGAAAATCTATGTGAATGACGATGATGCTTTCGAAATGGCCAGGGTCCTCACCATCCGCGAGGGAATCTTCTGCGGGATCAGTTCGGGTGCAGCCATGTGGGGGGCGTTACAGAAGGCAATGGAGATGGACCACGGGGTGATGGTCACACTCTTTCCAGATAGCGGAGAAAAATATGTGAGCACACCCCTTTATGAACCCAGCAAATGCTTTGAGTGCTTGCAGAAACACCGAATCCCCACTTGCATGACCGAGGAATACATCACCGCACTGGAGTGCTTGGTGAAAAACGGAGGCTGATCAAGGAAAGTTTTCAACTCTGTGTAACCTTTCCGACGAAAAAACAAAGACTTCCCAACTGGGTTTATTTGTGGTAAAGGTATGACAAAGGAGATTATGATGAAAAAGGACTTTTCGTCTCTCTCACTGTGGATCTTACTTTTTAGCCTCTTTTTTTGTCCTTTTGCCTTTTCTGCCGAGGTTTCAATGTTTGGAGGAGGGGAGATTGACACCCGCGGCCAGGGTTTTTCTTATCTTGGCGTTGACTTGACCGAGCCGATTGGGAAAGGGTTTTCCCTTGCCGCAAGAGTGACCCCAAACTATCTCACCTACAAGTATCGATCAGGTGGTCGTCTCATCAGAGCCCACTCTCCCGGAGTTTATGCAGTGGGGGGAGTCAAACTCTCATGGGATAAGGTTACCCTTGGCCTCTTTGGAGGGGCAGAGTACCGGTACACCAACTTGACCCCTGATGTTAGGAATGCCGATGTAAGAGGTTCAACCTTTGCCGGTCTCATCCAAGGAGAATTATATTATCAGCCTTTTCGTGCTACAGATCTGAGTCTATACGGAAGTTACAGCGGCACTGATGGATTTTTCTATGAAAAGGCAAAAATAAAAAGGCAGATTACAAACCTCAATTATAAAAAACCAAATAACATCCATATTGGACTTGAACAATTTTATGGGAGAAACCCTGATTTTAATATGATTGGGGGAGGACCCTTTCTGGAACTCTATCATATCCCTTGGAAGTTGTCATTCACTCTCCGGTGTGGCTATAAGCACGATTCAAATTTCAACAATGGGGCTTACGGAGGAATTGAATTTTTTAAAGGTTTTTGATATTTCATATCTCCTCGCAATCCCCACTCCCATGATCATTTAATATTATGACTGATCAAATGAGCACGGGTATCTGGCAAGGAATCAAAAGATGGTGGTCCGATGTCCTCGGGACAAGAGTCTATTTTCGTTACCTGGAGAAGGAAGATCGGAAGAGACGCCTTGCAGGACAGTTTTCAACTTTTATCACCATTATTCTTGGATGCTATTATATCATCTGGCATTTCAAAGCAATCAATTGGGGATTCTGGTATTTTTCACCCGCCTTTTTTTTAGCAGAGCTGATAGGACTCCTCCTCTTCTCTTTTTTCGCCATTGATGCCTGGTTTCTGAGGTATCACTCTCCAAAGGGCATACCCATTGAGTCCTCTCTTTCAGTCGATGTTTTTATCACTGTAGCCGGGGAGCCGATCGAACTGTTGAGAGAGACAGTTGAGGCGGTCCTAGGGATCGATTATCCCCTGAAGAAGGTTTATATTCTAGATGATAAGGGCGATATCAATTACCGGAGGCTGGCCGAGAGGTATAGCTGTGGTTATTTTGCAAGAGAA
>Ga0194110_10010460_pt1 | contig 10317 bp, 8 predicted proteins | sample TA2Kig1200mmetaG_FD_146192 | JGI IMG/M metagenome (GOLD analysis project Ga0194110, IMG submission 146192) | Freshwater microbial communities from Lake Tanganyika, Tanzania - TA2015032 Kigoma Deep Cast 1200m | ecosystem: Environmental > Aquatic > Freshwater > Lake | place: Tanzania: Lake... | reverse complement strand
TCACCACGCCCAATTTATATCCCAATCGTTTGAGCGTTGCGACCAGCTCCTCTGCCCCTTCGGAGAGCCTCATCTCTTCTCTGATCTTTTCCAGTTCCTTCACCTTCAACCCTTTGAGAAGGGCCACGCGCTGAACAAGCGCCTCCTCGAAATCAAGATCTCCTCTCCGGGCCTTCTCCGTAATCCTCGACACCTCCTTAAAGACTCCTGCTCTCTCGGCCATCTCGTCGATGATCTCCATGTCGATGAGTGTGCTATCCATGTCGAAGAAGACGATTCGTTTGTTTTTGCGATAGGCCTCCATCTTCTGGAGGGCCAGGTCGATATTGAGTTCGTGGCTCCTGGCAATTACTCTCTCTTTGAGGCGCGAGAGGTTATGAACGCCATTCACATTGATCGTCAACTCCACACAACTGGCACAGTGGCGGGTGAGATTGGAGATCATCTCAATATTGGCATTCTCCTCTCCGAGAATGTTTGATATCTCTGCCAGCGCCCTGGTATCGCCGAAGTAGGTGAGGACGAAGAGGTTCTTGCTGTTTCTGGCCTTCACCTCGGTCTCCGAATAGAGACGGAAGTTGAGCGTCAGGCCGAGACGGCTCGCTTCAAAGAGAAGGTCTTTTAGTACGCCATCCTTCGACTGCTTTGCGCCGCCCATATCCAGGAGGAAGGAGAGGCCCAGAAAATCCTGAAGCGATGCCTGCTCGATGTCGACGATCTCGACCTGATTCTCCACCAGAATCCTGCTGAAGGAGGCCGTGATTCCCGGCTGATCCGGTCCGGATACCGTCACCAGCACAAAGTCTTTTTTGTCATCCATTCGATCTTCCTGTTAAATTTTAGAAATATTATCCGAGAATCAGGTCATTGTCAAACCTGAGATAAACCCAAATCTTGATTTAGAAAATTATCATCATGAGTGTGAAACGAAGTACTTATAAAAAGACACCTTTTATGTGCTTGCAATGAAAAAATGGAAAGGTGAGGTTCTCTAAGTAGAAATTTGGATAAAGATAACTGAAGAAACTGTAAGGTAAGTTCAGCACCCGATAAGGTTGATTAAAGGTCTCGTAGTTAAAATTCCTTTACCGAATGAAGATAATCAAGGACAGGGTCTAAATACCAAGATAGCTGCCAACCTTTTCCCTCTCCCTTCTAAAGGTATCGCCAGGGGCTTCATAGGCAATACGGCCATTGTAAAAAATGAAGGCCCGATCTGCCAGTCCCTGAGCCATCTCCAAATTCTGTTCGACTAGTAAAATCGCCATACCTTCCGACACTAAGTGACGGCAGACTTGTTCAACCCGTTTGATAACGATCTGAGCCAATCCTTCGGAGGGTTCGTCCATCATCAATAGAAGCGGATTGGTGACCAGGGCACGGCCAATGGCCAGCATCTGTTGCTCCCCTCCACTAAGCCGTCCTCCACTCACCCGGGCCCGCTGTCTCAGTTCTGGAAAGAGGTTGTAGACCTCCTCTGGAGTCCACCTGGATTCTTTCTTTTTGTTTCGGCAGACAAATTGCATATGTTCATCCACGGTTAATGAAGGGAAAAGAAGCCTTCCCTGGGGGACATAACCGACCCCCAGAGAAGCAATTTCATGAGTCAGTTTTTTCACGGTTTCCAGACCGTTGAAGACGATCTCTCCCATTCTTTGAACCGGGGAGAGGCCTAATACGGATCGTAATAATGTCGTTTTACCCATTCCATTGCGCCCTACCACCACGACCAGCTCACCGTAATGGACCTGTAGATTAATCCCCTGCAAGATATGGCTTTTACCGTAATAGGCATCAAGATGGCAAATGTTTAAAAGGAATTCAGTCATATTGTTTGTCTTTTTAATTTCGGCTCAAGGTGTAGATCTGTTGAACCTGTGGATTAGCCCGTGTCTCTTCCGGAGAGCCCTCGGCAATGATCGAACCTTGGTGGAGTACGGATACCTGATCAGCGATGCTAAAAGCCACATCAATGTCATGCTCGATGATCACAATGGTCATTTCAGATTTAAGCCCCATGATCTGTTTGGTCATGAAAGACCGCTCGGTAGCAGACAGTCCTGCCATAGGTTCATCGAGCAGGACGATTTTGGGACTGTGGGCGAGGATGATGCCCAGCTCTAACTGCCTGTGTTCACCATGTGATAGCTCATTGACTTTGGCATTGAATCTTTCTCCCAAGCCGACCTGTCGGGCTATTTCAAAAGCATGATGATAGGGGGCCTTGAATTCATTCCAGCTCCGAAAGAGAGTGGCCAGGAGCGATACAGAAACATCTCCTCTTTTCCAGGTGGCCAAGAAAAGATTCTCCTTTACCGTTAGTTCCTGGAAAAGATTCGACATCTGATAGGTTCGTCCCAGGTTCAATTGGATTCGTTTCTGAACTGGCTCATGGGTGATATTGGCGCCAAACAGGGAAATCTCTCCCCTATCCGAACGTATTTCACCTGTAATGAGATTAAACAGAGTCGTTTTTCCCGCACCATTGGGTCCAATCAAAGCCCTGCTCTCACCGTGATTGATCACGAGATCGACATCTTTCACCGCATGGATACCTCCAAAAGACTTGGAGACCCCTCTCAAGACGAGCACGGGATTTTGATTGGACCCAGTTGAAGCCTCTCGATATTGTTTAATGATTTTCCTCCCGTCTTATTCTTTCCAACCATTATTCTTTTTCAGCTCGGCCATGTAGTCTTTACCAAAATATTTTTCAATTTCTCTGAAATAATCGTCTTTGTTCCCAGGAGGATATTCACGGCTTGTGGCGGGTTGGGCCATATATTTCTCCGGCATTGCGGCATAGGGCCCGAACTGGGAGACATTCTTATAGGTCTTCACGGCAATATTCATTAGCTTTGCGTCCTTTTTCACTACCTTTTTGATATAGATATTTTGAACGGGGTTCCCGAATTTATCAAAATAGAAAGGACCCCGTGGTGATTCGTTTTCCCCCATTTTGGCCTGCCTGACCGCAGTAATGAAGGCCTTGGGATCATCAACTTTTCCACCAATTGCCTCCATGGCCTTAAAAGCCACCCGCATGGCATCATATCCCTGGACAGCAATAACGCTCGGATATATCCCGTAGGCCTTCAAATAACTCTCTCTGAATTTCATATTTGCCTCAGAGGGATTTCCATCATAGTAATGGAGGGAAGAGTAGACATTGAGCGCCATGTCAGCGAGTTCGGTGAGCATGGGGACGATAGGAACATTTGCCTGTCCCAAAATCTGAGGATAGATCTTGTCGAGGCCGAATTGATACCACTGTTTAAAAAAGGCGACTACCTGGGCACCACCTGAGTTGCACAGAACAGCATCATATTCCTTTTTCATGCCTGTTAATTTAGCCATGATGGAACTGAAATCCACTGCATCAACCGGATGCCAGATACGCTCAACCTTCTCGCCACCATTTTCAAGGAACCCTCTGGTGAAGCCAGCCGCCTGGTCCCAGGGGTAGGAGTAGTCCTGGCCTACGATGATCACTTTTTTATACCCTAAATCCTTTGCGCAGAATTTTCCAAAATGGAAAATCACCTGCGGGCCTGTCCACCCAGGCCGGATGACACTGGGGGTTGCCTTGCGCATGGTGATATCTTCAGGAGCGGAGTATCCGATCAGAATGGGCATATCCGGATTACGGGCACCCCAATCCACTGCAGCCATGCCTTCATGCCCCAAAGAAGGACCAATGATGAAATGGACTTTGTCACGGTTTTTAAAAGAGTCGAGCTTTGTCCTCATGACTTCGACATCAGCTTTAGTATCTTCGGTAAATAGCTTGATCGGTATCCCTTTAAATTTGTAATCCCTTTCAGCCAGGGCCAGTTTAACACCATTCAGACCCTCAGTGCCGAACATCGTTGCCCAGCCCGTAGTGGGCCCGATCTGGCCGATGCGAATTTCACTGACTGCATGGGCCGTACCCCATACCCATAAGGTGGAAAACAGTATTGCTACTCCTAACCAAATCATCTTTTTTCCAACCATCTTCTTCCTCCTTTGCTCATCTTTAATGGTTAAACGAAATTCCTTTTTGGGGACACCATCGTCCCAACATCCCTCTACAGGCCGAAACGGTTTATGATGAATGATCACCTCCTTCCTTTCCTGATTTAGAAATGTTAAACCAAGCTTAATCCTCTCCTAAACCAAACCATCTCATTAGCGGGGACAAGAAAGATCTTCCATAATTTCTGACGGTACCTATAATCCCTTTGGGGGCAAAGAGGATGACGAACAGAAACATGATTCCCATAAAAAGTAGATAGCGTTTCGTTATCCCACTGAGCACCACATCGAGCGTTTTCAGGATACCCGTACCCAAGACAGCACCGGCGAGTGTATTAATCCCGCCCAGGATCGCCGCAAGCAGAGCCTCCACATTGGTGGCGAGAGAAACCGAACTGGGGTTGATCAGTCCCATGAAATAGACGAAGAAGACGCCTCCCAGGGCGGCAACGAGGGCAGCAAATACAAAGGCGGCATATCTCAATAACGAGACAGGGTAACCTAACATCCTCATCCTGCTCTCACTCTCACGAATGCCACGGAGCATTAGCCCAAAAGGAGACCTCCTCAGGGCGATGAGAAACCAAGTGGCTCCAGCGAAGAAGAAGAGCTGAAAATAATAGAAGGCTGTCTTTGATTTTTCCATGGAGATTCCGAACAGGACCGGGGCATAGACATTCATGATGCCCGTATCCCCTTCCGTCACTGAGGACCACTGGCTCGCCAGCGCCCAGACAAGCTGGCCTAGGACGAGGGTGAGCATTAAAAAGTAAATTCCGCGCACCCGAATGACAAGCATTCCCAATAATCCTGCAATAATCAGAGAGACAGCGATGCCCACGAGGGGTGGAAAGGGAAAAGGCAGACCGTAACGGGTCTGTAAGATGGCCACAAAATAACCCGCAATTCCAAAAAAGGAGGCCTGCATTAAAGAGACCACGCCCAGTTCCCCGGCTAAAAAGGTGAGGCTCATGGTCAGCATACCGAAATACATGACCCGGATGGCCATCAGGACAAAGAAATCTGAGGTGACCCATGGGATAGAGATAAATATGCCTGCCACAATGAGTGCCAGAAAGGTCTTTCGATATAGAAAAAAGCGCTCCTTTATCATACCTCTTTTCCGAACAGTCCCTGAGGTCTGATTGAGAGAATAATCGCCACAGGGAGGAACAGGATGAATAAAGAAAACTCCGGGATGAAGGCGGTGGCAAAACTGTAAATCAAACCAGTGATTAAAGCCCCCACAATAGTACCCCCCAGGCTTCCCATGCCGCCGACAATAATGACGATGAGAGTAAGGGTGAGGATTCTCCAATCTTCCCCGATGCCCAGCATCATAAAGGTCCCCCCGATAACCCCCGCCATACCGGCGAGGAATCCAGAAAGGCCAAAAACAGATGTAAACAGGCGCCTTACATTGATGCCCAAGGCTGACACCATTTGAAAGTTATCCACTCCAGCACGGATGGTGATTCCGAAATTGGTTTTTTTCAAGAACAGCCAGAGACCACCGATGATGACTATTGCCAGTCCGAGCATAAAGATCCGGTAGAGGGGGTAGGGAAGATTGATAATGGGGATCTTTATAGCTCCTCCTAATGCCTGGGGGATTGCAATGGTTTTGGGATATCCACCCCAGATCACAAGAATCAGATCGCCGATGATAATCGCTATAGACAGGGAGACCAATGTCTCAATCAGATCATTCCCTCGAGCCCATCTGAGTAAAAATCGCTCCTCAAACAGGGCGAGGGCTGCCATGCAGAGCCCCCCTGCAAGCCCGGCAATGATCCAGCTTTCCGTTGCCTTCAAGACAGACAAACCAACAAACCCACCTGCGAGATAGAATGCTCCGTGAGTGAGGTTGACCACTCGCATTAAACTGAATGACAGAGTCAGGCCACTCGCTGTAATAAATAAGAGGGCTGCAAGGGTCAATCCATTAAGGATCGACATAAGCAAGATCAAGGACACTGCGTTCTACTCCCTTTTTAATTGACCACCAGATATCCTGCTTTCTCCAAAAATCTCATCATCTTTTCATTTTAATTGTTTTGAATTTCGCAGTTTGCTCCTTGATGGCAAGTTCGGTGGGGAGTCTCTCCATGCTCGAAGCGCCATAGAAACCATGAACTCCTGTGGTATTCTGCAAAACATATTCTGCATCCTCTGGCTCTGCAATTGGACCACCGTGACAAAGACAAATCACATTAGGATTAACGCTCTTGGCGGCGTCACACAGTTCCTGTACTTTTTGGGGAGCATCTTTCAATGATACGGCTGTGGAAGCACCAATAGAGCCTTTTGTGGTCAGACCCATATGGGCAACAATCACATCTGCGCCTGCTTTGCCCATGGCCTTAGCCTCATCAACGTTGAAGACGTAAGGAGTTGTAAACAGATCCATTTCATGGGCTATTTTTATCATATCCACTTCCGGGCCGAAACCCATGCCTGTCTCCTCCAGATTTTGTCTGAAAAGACCATCACAAAGACCTACTGTTGGAAAATTTTGGACACCAGAAAAACCGACCTCTTTGATCTGTTTTAAAAATACTTCCATCAATCGGAAAGGATCGGTGCCACACACACCGGCTAACACCGGTGTGTTTTTCACTACCGGCAGGACTTCGTTGGCCATTTCCATCACAATGGCGTTGGCATCGCCATAGGGCATGCAGCCAGCTAAGGAACCACGCCCCGCCATTCTGAACCGACCGGAATTGTAGATGACGATAAGATCAATTCCACCGGCCTCTTCGCACTTTGCAGAAATACCCGTGCCGGCACCTCCGCCAATAATGGGCCGTCCATCGGCTATTGCCTTCTTAAGCCTCCCTAACACCTCTTGTCTCGTAAAAGCCATCTTTTCTCCTCCTTTCTAGCCATTATTTAGCCATTATTTCTGGACCATCAATTCCATTAACATTTCAACTGCCTTTTGAGAGAAGGCTTCATCGTTGATATTACAATCTAACTCAACGACTTTGATCCCCGGCTTGATGTTCTTCTTAATCGCATCAAACATGGCCCGGTCCGCCTCGGGCCACCAAAAGGGTTGACCTTCGCTGTCAAGCATTGATACTCCCTTTAGTGGAAATAGAAAGGCGACCCTTCCTTTAGAGGCATTGGCCTTCTGCGCAAAGATTTCTCCCATCTTTGCATTTTCTTCTATATTGGTTCTCATTAAAGTCACCGAAGGATTCCATTCATAGAAAAGCCTGTCTTTAAACTTCTCCGGAATGGTATCTCTGGGACCGAAGTTGACCATATCCACACAGCCTGGAACGATCAGATGGGGAATGCCTACCTTACCGGGAGCTTCCAATCTTGTGGGACCAGCAGTGAAGACGCCTCCGCAGAGTTCATCGGCCCATTCTGTAGTGGTAATATCCAGAACCGCATAGATATACCCCTCTTCGACCAGTCCTTCCATCGTCTTACCACCTGTTCCGGTACAGTGAAATACAAAGACCTCATATCCCTTGGCGACTAGCGACTCCCTGCAACGATCGACACAGGGAGTTGTATTGCCAAACATGGTGGCCGCTATGATTGGCTTCTGGTCACCCGATGGTTTGTAATCCATCTTCACCATTCCGCAGATGGCTCCGACTGCCTCCTTGAAAATCTTTTCGCTCATCAGATTGACTCCGGCCACATCGACGATAGCAGGAATCATGGTGATATCCTTCTCGCCCACATATACCGCAATATTTCCAGAGGCTACAGTTGAGACCATCACTTTGGGGACGCCTATGGGAAGCGCCCTCATTGCAGAGGTGATGACTGTTGTCCCACCGGAGCCACCCATTCCCATGACCCCGTCAAATTTCCCCTCTCTGAAAAGGTTCTCGGCAAGGCCCGCCACTCCTTTGCTCATCACCTTCATAGCAACTCCACGATCCTTATCCTTCTGAAGTTGGTTGATGTCTCCACCTCCGGCCTTTGCCACTTCAGCATTACCAACATCGATAGGGAAAAGATCGGTTTCTCCCAATACACCAAAATTCATGGTCAAAACCTTACAACCCTGGTTCTCTATCAATTTTCTGACAAAATCATATTCCTCTCCCTTCACATCAAAAGCCCCGATCAATAAAATTGTCTTTGCCATATTTGGGCTCCTTTCCATAAAGATTATTTACCCATTTAAAGGGCAAAATTTATACCAAAATCAATCAAAGGGAGCTTAACCGTAAAAGATAGGGATAACAAAGAGTTATAAAATTGACTTATTAATTCTTCTATTGCTAATGGTGGACTTATGAGGTAGCATATGTTACCGATTGTTTCCTTTGGATACATTTTTGATTACTAAGTAAACATATATCTTTTTAAAAAGAGGATGCCTATGAACGATAAAATAGTCCTACTTCAATCCCTTTTTCGAGAAGCAAGAACGAACCGTTTTCCCCTTGTCTTTGCCATCCCAGGGTCAGGCCAGATCGCCCGACATGCCATTGAGGGAGGAGCACATTTCTTAATGGTATTAAATGTCGGACTTTATCGGGTGGCAGGCGTAAACCCTCTGGCTTCGTTCATGCCTTACGGCAATGCCAATGATCAGACGGAGAATCTTTTGCACACCCAGATTCTGCCCAGGGCCAAGAATGTCCCTGTCGTGGCAGGAATTTTAGCCAATGATCCCACTCTTCCTGTTCAGACCCGATTTAGGAAATTACGGGATTTAGGTATAGCGGGTATTACGAACTGGCCCTGTGTGGGTCTCATTGACGGCAGTTTTCGGGATGCCTTAGCCCAAGAGGGATTTACGTTTGAAGATGAAAGAGAGATGCTTTCCGAAGCGAAGAAATTTGGTTTTGTCACCTTTGGCTTTGTTACCTCTCCCCAAGACGCTCATGTCATGGCTGTTTCGGGTGTGGATGCCCTTGTGCTAAATGTTGGATGGACCCATGAGACTCACGATATTTATGAAAAGAACGATCGTATCCAATATGCCATTGCCAATATTAATAAGATGATCGATGCAGTGAGGACCACAGGCAAAAATCCTATCTTATTCTATTTTGGGGGCTCCGTCACCTTGCCGGAAGACACCGCTGAATTATATCGAAGGACCAATGTGCACGGATTTGGTGGTGGAAGTGTTTTCGAGCGAATCCCTATCGCCAAACTCATCACCAATACGGTAAAACAATTCTGTTCTGTCCCCCGATATACAGAAGGCTTATCCCCTGATGAAGGAATGGGTGAACTGGTGGGTGCCAGCCCTGCCATGTTAAAAATATACAAGCTCATCGAGAAGGTGGCCCCGAGTGATGTGAGCGTCTGCATCGAAGGGGAATCAGGTGTGGGTAAAGATCTAGTGGCAATTCAAATCCATCGCTTGAGCCATCGCAATGCCCACCCTTTCATCACATTGAACTGCGGAGCTATTCCCGAGACCTTACTGGAAAGTGAGCTCTTCGGTCACGAAAAGGGTTCTTTTACAGGGGCGGTGGGCAGGAGGATCGGAAAGTTTGAATTGGCCGATCATGGCACACTATTCCTGGACGAAGTGGCAGAATTGAGTCCAAAGGCCCAAGTAAGCCTACTCCGGGTCATTCAGCAAAAGGAGATCACAAGGGTCGGTGGAGAGAAATCCATTCTAATCGATGTCCGTATCATCACCGCCACCCATCGCGATCTGAAAGCATTAGTCAACCAGGGTCTATTCCGGGCGGATCTATACTTCCGTCTGAATACGATTACCCTAAACATCCCGCCTCTGCACAGTCGGACACAGGACATGCCGGTGCTCGTGGATCGATTTCTTAATGAACTGGGTTCACAATTTGGCAGAAAGATCTTGGGGGTCACTCCCGATTTTATGAGCCGCCTCATGAAACATTCCTGGCCTGGCAATGTGAGGGAACTCAGACATGTATTAAGCAGGTCCATCCTACTTGAGGATGGACCGATTCTGGAAGGAGAAGACTTTGTCCCAGAACCTGTTCTCGATCTCCATGAGTCTCCATATGGTTATTTGCTAACGACAGCTCAATCAGCCATGGACACCGAGAAGAGCCTTTTGATCAATGCCCTAAAGGCATCAGGAGGTAATAAAACAAAAGCAGCCAAGCTATTGGGAATAAGCCGAAAGACACTGTACTCGAAATTAAATAGAAAAGATGGGGGTTTGATACATTAGATGGAAATTGGTTTTCATCGCTGATAGCCGAAGCGTTCCTCGAAGATGGGAGCGATTAGGTTATCCACCGGCACATAATCATCGGTGAGAATGATCCACCGACGTTCGCTCAGATATTTCTGCAGATGGTCCTGCGGCATGAC
>Ga0194110_10010456_pt1 | contig 10320 bp, 4 predicted proteins | sample TA2Kig1200mmetaG_FD_146192 | JGI IMG/M metagenome (GOLD analysis project Ga0194110, IMG submission 146192) | Freshwater microbial communities from Lake Tanganyika, Tanzania - TA2015032 Kigoma Deep Cast 1200m | ecosystem: Environmental > Aquatic > Freshwater > Lake | place: Tanzania: Lake... | reverse complement strand
CCCTGCACTACACGGATGTTCCGCACGAAGCCCTCGCCGCCGAGGGCGACGAACTCGAGGTCCGCCAGTCGCGCTCGCGTGTCCGCGGGGAAGGCGAGGGTGAAGGTCACGTCGACCCAATCCTGCCAGCTCACGCTGCTGGAGGGGATCGGCGCATATGTGCGGAGCCAGGCGCCGGCGCCGTCGAACTCCGCCGCGCGCACCTCGAGGGTCGCCATCGCGTCGCACCTGACCTCGGCGGAGATCGCGTAGGTCACGTCCGGCGCGGCCGGGAACGTGCTGCGGGTCTTGACGCCCGCGCCCGAGGGGATGCGAAGCCCTCCTTCGCCCGCGCTCGCGGGAGCGCCGTCGTAGGTGACCCAGCCATCGGCCGAGGCGCAGGTATCCGCGAAGACGGTCGGCGTCGGCAGCGCCCCCACGATCGAGACGCCCACGTCATCCGCGAAGCACGCGCCGCCGGTCGCGACGAACTCCACGTCGATGGCGCCGATGGCCGGGTCGAGGCCGGGGATGCGCGCCACGATCCGCGTCCATTCAGTGGATTCGCTGCGGCCCAAGTCGTGGTAGGTGCCCAGCCAGCGGCCGTCTCGCCCGAACAGGGCCGCGATCACCTGAACGTTGGCGCCCGGGGAGCAGCGCACCCAGGCCGTCACCTCATACTCGCGGCCGAAGGCCAGGCCGACATGCGCCGTGGACTTCACGCCGGTGTCCCGCGCGATGGCGAGGCACCGCTCGCCCGAGTGAGGGTTCTCGCTCGAGAACCTGGCCGGCCCCTGGTCGAAGTTGACCCAGCCAACCGCGGCCTCCATGTCGCCATAGGGGAACAGGTCGCTGATCTGGGCGGAGGACGGGACGTGCAACGGATCATCGGGGATCGCATCGAAAGTCCACGTCACATTCTGCTCGGCGGAGGGCGCGGCGTTCGGAGGCCAGTCGCCGGGCCGGCAGAAGGTCTCCCGGAGGGCGTCGAGTGCGCCAAAGCCGAACTCCTCGGTCGGCTCCACGAAGGACCCCTCGCCGAACTCGTTCCAGCATTCGGCGATGACCATGTTCAACTTCGGGTCAAGGTACCGCTTCGCGCGCTCGCACATCTCGCGGAACTTCGCGGCTGTGGGATGAGTGCGGACGAAGGCGTGCGGGCCGTACCACGGGCGGCTGTCCCACCCCGGTGAGAGGGGCACGATGTACGGCAGCGCGCGAGCGCCGGTGACTTGGCGCCACATCTGTTCGTAGACCTCGACCATGTCGTCGTAGGTTGCGCGCAGAGGCGAGCCGTCGTTCGGCATCCGGTGGCCCGCGTAGTTGTACGCCGTACAGGCCGCGAAGCCCATGCGGGCGAGGCGGCCCAGGTTGTCCGACTGCTTCCCGACCAGGAACAGCTCCGTGCCCTCGGGTAACCCGGCGGCGCGGACGATCTCCGGCAGCAGATCCCGGAAGCCCTCGCCGAAGCTCTGCCAGAGGCGATCCGGCTCCGAGACGAAGAGCACCGGTCGGCCATCGATCCGCAGGTAGTTCGATTGGCTGAAGTAACGTTCGCCGAGCACCTTGCCCAGGAGGAGCATCTGCTCGCGGGTGTAGGGCGCCTCCGCTGCGCCCTCCTCGTTGCACCAGAAGATCGCGAACCGCATGAGGTCGCGATACTGGGCCTTCAGGAAGCCCTCATCGAGCGCCGTGTTGTGCTCGCTCACGCGGCCCGTGTGGTAGTCGTAGTACCAGTCGAACGCGAAGAAGGAGATTCCGTGCTCGACGGCCCACTTGATATGCCAGTCGGCGACGCCCGGCGCGCCGTCCCGGTAGTACCCGAGCAGCGGCCGCGGATGCCCGTAGGACTTCATCGGCGCCCAGCGGGCCGCGTTGAAGTGGCCCGGGAAGTAGTAACAGCCGACCGTGATGTCGGTCGGCACGGGACGAGGCGCAGGCATGTCGCAGCCACCTCGTGTGGCGAGTGACAGAGCGATGAGGATCGCGTTCACACGAAGCCCTCCGACCGCGGAGTGCCGGAGGGTTCGTTGCCGAGCAGCGTGAGTCCTACGCGTGAGGCGCCTGACCAACGACAAGCACCAACGGAGGCCTGAACCATGGACCTGACCGGCAAGCGAGTCGCGATCCTGGTGGAGAACCTCTACGAGGACTTGGAGCTGTGGTACCCGTACTACCGGCTGCGCGAGGCGGGGGCGGATGTGATGCTGCTGGGCACGGGCAAGGGCACGTACACCAGCAAGCACGGCTACCCGGCTGAGGAGGACCTGTTGGTCGATGACGTGGAGCCGCGAGAGTACAGCGCGGTCATCATCCCCGGGGGCTACGCGCCGGACCACATGCGGCGGCACCCGCCGATGATCGAGTTCGTGCGCAAGGCTCACGACCACGGCGCCGTGATCGCTCTCATCTGCCACGGCGGCTGGGTGCCCATCTCGGCCGGCATCCTCAAGGGCCGGAAGGCGACCTCGTTCTTCGCGATCAAGGATGACATGGTGAACGCGGGCGCGGAGTGGGTCGATGCCGAGGTCGTGCGGGACGGGAACCTGGTCAGCAGCCGCACGCCGAAGGACTTGCCGGCGTTCATGAAGGCGGTTCTGGAGGCGATGGGGGGGAAGTAGAAGCCTCAGGCGACCGGCCCCAAGTGCTCTCCCCAGCCTCGCGCCAGTTCGGCGCCTGTCGCGAGGAGCGCCGTCCGCTCCTCCTCCGTGAGGGGGTGAAACCGGCGGACGGCATCGAGAGCGGTCTGCAGCTCGCCGAGGTTGCAGAGGCCCATCGTCGCGGTCGCGGGGCCGTCGAGGCTGAGCGCGTAGCGGACGGCGGCCTCATAGTGGTCGGCGAGGCGGGCGTGGCCGCTGTTGGTGTAGTTCCAGTTCGGCACGCCGCCAAGCACCTTCATGCAGACGATGCCGCAGCCGTGCTCGCGGGCGAGGGGCATGACCTGCTCCTCGAAGTTGTAGAGGTGGCGATCCACGAAGTTCATCGGGATCATCACCACATCCACCTCGCCGCTGGCGATGACGGGCGCGAACTTCGCCGGGCGGTTGTGGCCGGAGATCCCCAGGAAGCGCAGGCGCCCCGCGTCGCGCGCCTGGCGCAGGGCTGTGAAGGCGCCGTCGGGGCCTAGCATGTGGTCGATGTTGAAGTCCCCGACGTTGTGGATGAACCCGATGTCGATGGTGTCCAGCTGCAACTCGCGGCGGCTCTGCTCGATCTGTGCCGCGGCGCCCTCTCGCGACTGCTCCTCGACCTTGGTGGTGACGTAGGCCTCGTTCCTGCGCCGCGCGGTCACCGGCCGGAGGGTCGCCTGCATGAGTTCGTAGTTGGGCGCCGTGTCGATGAGGTTGATCCCGGCATCCAGCGCCGCCTCGATCACTTGCGTCACGATCGCGGGATCGACCCTCCCGTCGCCCGAGGCGCCGAGGCCCAGCGAGAGGATCGAGACCTCGAGCCCGGTTCGCCCAAGCTTCCGGCGCGGTAATGGGGCGGGTCCGTCCTGCGGGGAGGCTCCCGACGCGAGGGTCAGACCGCCTGCCGCGCCGACAAGGGTGTGGAGGAACTCGCGTCGGGTCGGGGTCACGGTTGAGGGGGCTCCTCTTTGCGCATCCGCACGGTCTGGTACATGCGCGCGGAGAGGCAGGCGACGTAGCTGTTGGGGTCCTCGGTCATGAACTGCATGTAGTCCGCGCGCGCCTTCTCCGGTTCGCGAAGCTGCATGAGGCAGTCGGCGGCGTACTTGCGCCCCATGGGCGCGTACCCGGAGTCGGGGTATTGCTGGACCAGCTGCAGGAAGGCCTCCCGGGCCTTCTGGTAGTCGATGACCTGCGAGGTCTGCATCCTCAGCTGGCCGAGCTGGTACAGACTGGCCGTGGCGTAGTGGCTCTGGGGGTACGTGTCCACCACGCGTTGGTACATCGCCAGGGCGCGCTCGGGATCCGTGATGTTCGAGGCCAGCCACGAGGCGGCGCGGTAGAGCTCTTGCGGCGTGTCCGGGTGGTTGGGCCAGCGCTCGGCGAACTGCTCGGCGGCGGCCACGGCGTTCGCGTAGTTCTGCGCCTTGACCCAGGCAGTGATGATGAGCTGCTGAGCGATGCAGCCGAAGTAGGTGTCCGCGTACGCGTCCACCACGGGCTGATAGGCCGCCACCGCTTGCTCGGGCGCCACGTCCTTGGCGGCGGCGGAGGCCTGTTGGTAGGCGCGGGAGGCATCGCGGTTGTGGTTACGCTTCGCCGAATCGGTCTCGACCTGAAGGGCCTGCACGGACAGAGGGTATTGCGTCAGGATTCCCTGGATGAGGGCCTGCGCGCCCGCCTGGTCGCCCTGCGCAGTGAGTACCGTCGCGGCCTCGTGGCGGGCCTGGGCGCCCTCGTCTGAGGACCCGCTGATCTCAATGACGCGCCGCAGAATGCCGAGCGCGCGCTGCGGGTCCTTCAGGGGGTTCGTGCACGTGCGCGCGGCGCGCAGGAGCACGAGGGGCGTGCTGGGGTTCTTGGGGTAGCGCTGCCCGACCTCCTCGGCCAGCGCGACGGCCTGCTCCGGCTCGCCCGAAGCGGCGAGGAAGTTCGCCGCCCGGCTCAAGGCGGTCACGCAGTTGTCATCGGCCGGGAAGCCGGTCGCCAGACGCCGGGCGGCATCGACGGCCTTCGGAGTGTCCTTCAGCCCCTCCCCGTAGACTTCGACGAGCCGGTTCAGCGCATTGGCCGAGCACCAGAGCTGAGGGTAGGTCTGAACGATGGCCTCGTAGCTCTGCGCCGCGGCTTGCCAGTTCTGGACCTTCTCGGCCTGCGCGCCGGTCTGGTAGATGGCCGAAGCCGCGTCCCCCAGCAAGCGGATGCGCACCGCGAGACCGTCCGCCGCCGCCGCCCCGGCCTGCTGGACTTCCAGCGCCTTCTCGGGCGCGCCCGCCTGGGTGTACAGGTCGGCCAGGGCCTCGTGGTTGTAGCCGTTCTTCGGGAAGCGCTCGATGGCCGCCTTGAGGGTCTCGATCAGCCGAGGCCTCAAGGCGGCGACGACGTCATCCGGCGCGTAGTCGAACTGCTTCTCATAGAGCCGGTCGATCTCCATGTAGACGCGGCGGATCGCGTCCTGGTCGAGGGCTTCGCCGTAGGTGCTCACGGCATCGAAGGCCTTGCCCATCGTCGCCAGGCACTCGTCGAAGCGGTGCTGCAGAGCGTACTCGTGGGCGAGGTCGGTGATCGACATGACGTCATCGGGATGGGCGGCGACCTGGGCGACGAGGTAGTCCTCGATCCGCGCGGTCAGCGCCAACGTCACCTCGGCGGTCGGCTGCTCGCGGGAGAGCACCACGTCCTGGGTCTGCGGATCGTAGCCGGCCTTCGCGGCCTGAACCGTGTGCGGGCCGAAGTCCAGCGCGTCCGCCGTCAGCGGGCTCTTGCCACACAGGCGGCCGTCGAGGTACACCTCCGCACCCGCCGGCGCCGTCGTGACCGTGAGGCGGCCCTGGACGGCCGGGCGTAGCTCGGCGCTGATTTGCACCGGCTCGGCGCGCACCTCGATGGCCTGACGATGCGGCTCGTACCCGCGCTTCTCGATGCGCAGCAGGTGCTTGCCCTCGGTGTCGAGATCGACAGAGACCGGCGTCATGCCGACGAAGCGGTCGTCCAGGAAGGCCGATGCGCCCGGGGGAGTCGAGACGATCTGCAGCGGCGCAGCAAGGGCCCACGTGGTGAGGCCGAGCAGGAGGATGGGGAGGTGTCTGGTCATGGTCTCGTCCGGTCGTTGTAGGGGCAGAGCGTGCTCTGCCCACGGCGTCGGTACGGGCAGGAACGGGGCAGAGCACGCTCTGCCCCTACAACGACACCCGCCAAGCTATCATGTACATGACCGGGAGCCCCCCGACAGGGCGCGCCTTGCCCGAGAGGGCACTACTCGTACACCTCAAGCTCGCGGATCGACATCTGGGTTCCCGGCTGGTCCGGGCCGTCGGGCTTGAGGGCGCAGACGCGCACGTACCGCGCTTTGACCGGATCGAGGGTCGCCTCGAAGGGCGCGCCGTCGTGGTTCTCCTTCGAGGCGACGGTCTGCCAGGTCTGCCCGTCGGCGGAGAGGCGAACCTCGAAGTGCGTGGCATACCCGTCGCCGAAGGTCACCTTCACCCGGCGGACGCTCGCGCTGTCGATGAGGTCCACCTCATACGTCCACGGCCACTCGCCGCCGGCGAGGGCGATCGTCTCCATCCGGCCATCGACGCCGAGCTTCGGGAAGCAGACGCCGCCGTTCACCTGCAGCTCGTGGGAGCCGTCGAGGCTGAGCAGCTTGGCCTGTTTGCGGTAGGCGAGGTTGCCCGGCGGCACGGGCGGGCGCGTGGCGCCATGCTCGTGCTCGTAACGCACCGCCTTGAGCATCTCGACCTGCGAGCGATCGAGCGAGCCGTCGCGGAAGAGCAGCACCTCGATGGAGACTACGCCGCCGCGCTGGTTCGCATCGAACACGTACTCGGCGAGGTCGCGCTTGGTGAGCTGGGCCCCCGGCTGGCCCCATCCCGTGCCGAGATAGGAGAGGATGTGCCACTGCTCGCCATCGAGCCAGCGCTGAGTGGGAAGGTCGAAGAAGCGGTTCTGCTCGCCACAGGTGAAGTCCTCATGGGGCGTGTACGACATCACCTGCGGGTCCACGCCGCGATTGAAGGCCACGATGCGCTTCGGGTTGCCGGCCTTCAGGGCCTTCGCGAACAGGGCGAGCTTCTCATCGTCGTAGCCGATCCACGGGTAGCAGCCGTCCACCCAGTAGCCGACGACCTTGTCGCCGTACCGCTCCCCGTACTCCTGCGCAACGCTCGACCACTTCGCGACAAAGTCGTTCGTGACCGGCGTCTGCCAACCGAAGGCCGGCGCGGCCTTGGGATCGGCGCGCGGGCCGTCACCGGTGTAGTAGAGCATGAGCGGGATGTTACGCCGGCTGAGGGACTGGTAGAGGTCCTCGATGAGGTCGCGCGTCGCGCACGCCTCGCCGGGCTGGTAGCCGGTGATTCGGTCGAACGTCGCGTTCGGGGCGATCATCTCGCGGCCGATCTGCATGACCGTGAAGATCACGTAGCCCGCGCCCACCTCGCGCATCGTCTCGGCGAAGCGCTCGGTATCGAACTCGCGGACACACTCGTCCCACGAGGTCTGCTTCCCAAGGCTGGCGACATGGTCAGGGTTGTTCTGCAGGCCCGCGAGGTAGTGCACGAACACCCCGTAGCCGGCCTTGTGGAACCAGTCCGTGTTCGGGTTCATGGGATCACCCCACGCGGGGCCGAGCAGCAGCGCAGTCCCGGCCAGCGCGAACAGCACAAACGCGCGACAGTTGCTTGCTGACATAAGAGAACGCTGCCCTCGTGAGCGGACGCCATATGGGGGTCCGCGATGTCTGCTATTGGGCGCCATGAATGGCGCCCCTACATGGGCGGGCGCGATGAATCGCGCCCCTACACGGCTCGGACGGGGATAGCGGATACCCATTCAGTCGTCTGCCGTGAACTCCGCACTCGTGTAGCGCGCCCGCGAGGCCGCGTAGTCCGCCGCGATTTCCGCCGCCGTGAGCGCGCGCTTGTAGACCTTCAGCTCATCGAGCAGTCCGACGAACGGCTGCCAACCGCCCGTCGTGAACGACTTGCCCGCCATGTTCAGATTCCCCGTGAACGCGGCGGGCAGGGCCTTCGTGGAGTCCGCCACGCCATTGAGGTAGTACGTCGTCGCGAAGCCCTTGCGGTCCACCACGATCGCGAGATGAGTCCACGCGCTCTCCCTGAGCGTACCGGCGGAGACGGTCGTGCCGTTCTGGCGGGCCGAGTCGATGATCTCCATCTGCACGCGCCCGTCGCTCCAGATGTCCACGTTCCACCACGTGTCGGGGTACAGGCCCTTGTCGAGCAGGCGGCGGCGTTGGTGGGCCGAATCGATGGATAGCTGCGTCGGGCAGAGCCAGCACTCGACCGTGAAGTCGCCTGTGCCGAACTGCAGGAGCGGGTTGTCGGCCACCTCCGCCGCGGCGCCGCTGCCGTCCAGGTAGAGGGCGCGACCGAAGGCGCCCGCCGCCCGAGCCACGCCGCCCAGATCGCCGTCGAGACCATTGCCCGAGCTATCCGTGAGATCGAAGCCCCGGGTCTCGTCGAACTTCCAGTAGAGGGCAAGCTGCTCCGCGTTCCGCATCGCGACGGCCGGCGCGGGCCTGTCGGGGAGGCCCTGAATCGCCGGCGTCGCCATCGCATCTGCCACATTGAGCGTGTCCGCCAGCCCCAGGAGTAGGTTGTCCACGTATAGCAGCGTGCGGTCAGTGCTCGTGCTGGAGATGCCGAACCAGGTGACCTGCTCGAAGGCGCCATCGGGGAAGGGAAGGTCCGTGAAGACCTGCTCTTGCTCGCCCTCCGGCTTCAGCGTGAGGGTGAAGGTCTTCAGCGCCTGGGGGCCGGTCGCGAACTCGACGCCGACGGTGAACCACGTCCCGTTCGGCACTCGCGCGACCTCCCTGCCGCCTGAACCGAACTTGCCGCCGGCAGTGACGCGGCCGTCGCGTGTGCCCGCGAACGTAGGCCCCACTTGCAGGGGCCCGCGCCAGTCGCGGAACTCCATGTACCAGTCGGCGGGCGCCTCGGGGGAGTTCAGGACGTCCACCGAGAAGCGGTAGCGACCATCCGGGTACCGCAGGCCATAGGTCAGGTGCGGGCTGTAGTTGTGCTGCAGGCCCGGCGCGTCGGTGAGGCACAAACTCTGGCGCCCGGTGCGCGCAGCGTCGGTCGCGATCCGGATCGAGTCCGCCCCCTCGGTCAGCACCTGTGCGCGCGCGGGCGCGGCGCCTGCGGGCACCAACTCGAAGCCATCGACGAGGGGCTTCGGCGGCTTCGTGTAGACGAACACGACGGGGTCTTCGCGAGTGAGGATGAGGTTCTGCAGCGGCCACGTCGCGCGCTCGCCGCTCTGATAGGCGCCGATCTTCTCGATCTCGCTGTTGATGTCGCGGAAGCCGACCTTGTAGGCGGGAGAGTCGGGCTTGAGGCGGAAGTCATCGCGGGCGAGGTCCACGAAGCCCGGGTCGGCCACGAGGGAGCGCCGGTCGTGGCCCGCCGCCTGCCACTCCTGCAGGGAGGCGTACTTGAGCTTGCCGTCGAGTTCCGCGCGGATGGGCAGGCCGTCGTGCCAGATCAGGTTCTCGTCGAAGACCGCCTGCTTCGGGTTCCAGTCGGGCTTGCCCCACGTCGAGCTGATGCAGAGCTGCTTGTCCTTGCCGGTGTAGTACAGGATGTTGTGCCTGATCTCGTTGGGCGGCTCGTCGAAGCGCCCCTGGGGGTCGGAGTACATGAAGTAGCCGAAGAAGAGCACGGAGTCGTACGAGATGACCGGCTCGCGGGTCTCGACGAGGATGTTGTTCTCCACGACGTTCCCGCCGCCGAACTGGATGAAGATGCTGTTGGCGGCCGAGCGCGCGATGATGTTGCCGTGGACCGTCACGCCGCAGATCGACCCGTCGAGGTAGATGCCCCAGGCGCAGAAGGGCGAGCCGAAGCCCTGCGGCGGATGGCCGCAGTGAGGGTAGCTGCCGTAGCCGATGGTGTCGAGGATCTTGTTGAAACGGATCACGTTGCCGCGGTCCTGCACGGCCCTCGTCACATCGTGCTGGCGGAGCGCGATGCCGGAGTTGTCCGCGGTGTAGAGCATCGAGTTGCGGATGCAGTTGTACTCCGCGGTACTGCGCGCGCCGTTGATGAAGATGCCGTCGCGGGGCACGTCGTGAATCTCGTTGTGAGAGACGACGTTGTCGCTGCCGTAGACCGTGACGCCCGCACAGACCATGTCATACAGCCCGACGCGGTATAGGTGGTTGTTGTCGGCGACGTTGCCCGTGCCGATGAGCGTGATGCCGTCGCCGCCGGTGGAGTAGATGTCGTTGCCCGCGATTCGGCAGTTCGCGCACGGGTGGCTGCACAGCAGCGCGCGGTCGCCGGAGTGGATGGCGGTGCGCACCCGTCCGCCATCGGTCCAGCGGTTCCCAATCCCCTTGGAGGCGTTGCGCAGATAGCCTGCGTTCACGCCGACGCCTCCGATGTTGGAGACCACGTTGCCGGTGATCGCGCAATGCTCAGCGCCCTCCAGGACGATGGCATCCTGCTCCGCGCAGGCGAGGTGGAAGCTGCGCAGGTTGACGTAACGCACGGGTGCTTCCGGCGTGCCCGAGACCTCGATGAGGTTCTCGATCACGGGCACCATCACGTCGTCATCGGTCAGCGTCCCGCCGGGCGGGCGGAAGGTGAGCTTCCCGGTCGCGTAGTCCACGTACCACTCGCCCGCTGCGTCGAGCGCACCGAGGACGTTCCGGACGAAGTAGCGGTTGGCTTCGTTGATT
>Ga0194110_10010454_pt1 | contig 10321 bp, 11 predicted proteins | sample TA2Kig1200mmetaG_FD_146192 | JGI IMG/M metagenome (GOLD analysis project Ga0194110, IMG submission 146192) | Freshwater microbial communities from Lake Tanganyika, Tanzania - TA2015032 Kigoma Deep Cast 1200m | ecosystem: Environmental > Aquatic > Freshwater > Lake | place: Tanzania: Lake... | reverse complement strand
ATAGTGAAGCCGTCAAAGGATTGCTGAAAAATTTGATAGAGAGAAATTTTTCCTTTGATGAAGGACTATTGACAATTATAGATGGATCAAAAGGATTACACAAAGCAATAGAAGAAACGTTTTGTAATGCTTCAGATGGAAAAGGAATTTCCTAAATTACTAACAGTGTAAAAAGGAGAATCCAATGAAAGCACGAAAACACTACACAGCAGAACAAAAAGTAATGATTTTAAGAGAACTTTTAGAGAATAATATTCCAATCAGTCAGTTAGCCGATAAGTACGAAGTCCGACCAAACGATATTTATAATTGGAAGAAAAAACTATTTGAGTCTGCGACAGATATTTTTACTCCTAAAGTATCAACTCCAAAACAAACATCAGCAGAACAAAAGAAGATCGAAAAGTTAGAATCAAAGTTAAAAGATCGTGATGAAGCAATTAGTTATCTCATACGTGAGAACATCGAAATAAAAAAAAGTATAGATGGGGAGAACTAAATGCTCAATGGGTTGAACCTGATATCCGTGATAACATTGTTCACTTTACTAAAATGATGACAGTTAAAACAAATACACCGGTTAATAAACTGCTGGTGATGATTGGCATCAGTTCTAGCAAATATTACTCCTGGATAGACCGCCATGATCAGCCAAATAATCACAACGGTTTTATTCCAAAGAAACACTGGATACTTGACTGGGAAAGAGATGCAATTATTAATTATGCTAACACTCATAGCGGTGAAGGTTACAGAAGATTGACCTACATGATGATTGATGATAATATAGCTGCTGTTAGTCCTTCAACAACATACAGAGTACTAAAATCAGCCGGATTATTAAACCGCTGGAATAAAATTAAGAAATCATCCAAGGGTAACGGATTTGAGCAGCCGGTATCGATTCATCAACATTGGCATATTGATATCAAGTATGTAAACTTCCGTGGGACTTTCTTATTCCTTATCTCGATTATTGATGGATACTCTCGATATATCGTCCATCATGAATTGAGAATGAACATGCAAGAGTACGATGTAGAGATTACTGTTCAAAGAGCTTTAGAAAAATATCCATGGGCTAAGCCAAGACTCATTACAGATAACGGTTCTCAGTTTATCTCCAAAGACTTTGCAGAATACTTGAAACAAGCCGGACTTCAGCACATTAGAACTTCTATTGCTTATCCTCAGAGCAATGGTAAGATCGAACGCTATCACAGAACCATTCACGAAGAATGCTTGATGAAAAAATCTCTTATCGATCTCGACGATGCCAGAAAACAAATTGCTAACTTTATTGAATATTACAATAATAAGCGTCTGCATAGTTCTTTGTTTTATTTAACACCAGATGATTTTTTGAATGGAAGAATTACTGAGAAACTTGAAATAAGAAATACTAAATTACATTTAGCTAAAATAGCTCGTTACGAGGTGAAAAATGTTAGCTGATTTTTTACCTTACTTAACTAAACCGAAATTCCATTTCACGCTGAACCAATACATTAGACCACCTAGAAACTGGAGATTTCAAGTATTTGTCATAATAGGAATATTTGTTGGGTTGATTTTTTACATTTTCCACATTTCCAATGCTGTGTCATATTTATCAGACAAACCCGAAGCATGTATTAATTGTCATGTAATGACTTCAGAGTATGCGACTTGGCAAAGAGGGAGTCACGGGAAGGTTGCTAATTGTAATGATTGTCACGTTCCGCAAGATAATTTTCTAAGAAAATATCTATTTAAAGCAAGCGATGGTCTAAGACATGCAACTATGTTTACATTAAGAATGGAACCGCAAGTTATAAGAATTAAGCAAGCCGGTAAAAATGCAGTGCAAGAAAATTGTATTCGATGTCATGAGAAACAGCTCCATCCAGTTTCTTATAGAAAGGTTAATTACAGAAGCATTGCTGAACAGCATGAAGGAAAATATTGTTGGGACTGTCACAGAGAAACTCCACATGGAAAAGTTAAAGGATTATCTTCCACACCAATAGCTAAAGTGCCAAAAATGAAATCTGCAATTCCCGAATGGATTAACAACTGAAATAAAATCAAAAATAATAAACGAAGGTCAACAATATGAAACCAATTAATGAATTAATCAAAGAAAAACCATGGGTTGGATGGGTTCTGTTTTTACTAACAATAGTGATAGTGTTTCTATTAGGGCTACTTGCATCGTCAATAGTTGAAAGGAGAGGAGAATCATTTACATTACAAACAGTAAAGCCTATTTCCGACTGGGAGCCACGAAATGAAATTTGGGGAGAAAATTATCCAAGAGAGTATGAATCATACCGCAAAACACTAGATAGTGATTTTGCAAGCAAGCATGGCGGGTCATCAATGACAGATTATCTTGAGAAATATCCAGAATTAGTAATACTATGGGCTGGTTATGGCTTTTCAAGAGATTATAATCAAGGACGAGGACATGCAAATGCAATTACTGATACAAGAAATACTTTAAGGACTGGAGGGGCCAAACAAAGCCCTATGCCGTCAACGTGCTGGACATGTAAAAGCACAGATGTTCCAAGGGTAATGGGACAAAAAGGAGTTGCCGGTTATTACAGCGGAACCTGGAAAGATTTTGGACACGAAATTGTTAATCCGATTGGATGCCAAGATTGCCATGATCCGAAGACGATGGACTTAAGAATTACAAGACCGGCTCTTGTAGAAGCATTTGAAAGACAAGGAAAAAGTATAAATGATTTTTCACACAACGAAATGCGTTCATTGGTTTGCGCACAATGCCACGTTGAATATTATTTTAATGCAAAAAAAGTTGAAGGTGCGAAATATTTGACTTTTCCCTGGGATAATGGTTTTACTACGGAGGATATGGAAAAATACTATGATGATATAGAATTTTCTGATTGGACACATGCTTTGAGCAAAGCACCGATGATAAAAGCACAACATCCAGACTATGAAATGTTCATGACCGGAATTCATGCAAAGAGAGGGGTTTCATGTTCCGATTGTCATATGCCGTACAAATCTGAAGGCGGAGTAAAGTTCACAGATCATCATATACAGAGTCCATTAGCAAATGTTGAAAATTCATGCGCAGTTTGTCATCGAGAAAAAACAGAAACGTTAATTAGAGATGTACAATTCACTCAGGATAGAGTTGAGGAGACAAGAAGAATTGCAGAAAAAGGGATTGCAAAAGCACATATGGAGGCAAAGACCGCTTGGGATAAGGGCGCAACTGAGTCAGAAATGAAACCAATTTTAAAATTGATCCGACATGCTCAGTGGAGATGGGATTATGTGGCGGCGACAAACGGACTTGGTTTTCATGCACCAGTAGAAGCTTTTAGAGTATTGGGAACAGCAATTCAAAAAGCAGAAGAAGCTAGAAGAGAATTAGCTATAGTATTAGTTAAGAAAGGTGTAAAATATCCGATTGCATTTCCAGATATTTCAACTAAGGAGAAGGCTCAGAGATACATTGGTCTTGATATGACAGAATTAAGAGCAGATAAAAAAGATTTGATTGATAATGTAATTCCCGAATGGGATAAAAAAGCAAAAGAGAGACAAGGCACATTAATAAAGTATTAAAAAGAATTTTTGATTGGAGACAAAAATGAAAAAAAATTTTTTATTGATTTTAACAATACTAACGATAACAACAGCATTATCATTTGCTCAAGAAACATTTAAGTTATCAGCTCAAGTAAGACCGAGATTTGAATTCGATAAAAAAGGATTCAATAATAATTTCAAAGCCAAAACTTATACATCTTTAAGAACACGACTTGGTGTATCTTTCATGCCGCTAAAAGATGTAAGCGGATTTATTCAAGTTCAAGATTCAAGAGTATTTGGAGAAGTAGCAAACACATTGTCAAATTTTAAGAATGTTGATCTTCATCAAGCATACTTCAAAATAGAAAACCTATTTGCTCTTCCGATTGACCTTAAAATTGGAAGAATGGAATTAGCATATGGACCGGAGAGATTAATTGGCGCTGTAAATTGGAGCAATGTTGGTCGTAGTTTTGAAGGCGCTGTTCTTACAATCAATGGAGAAAAATTCAAAGCAGATATTTTCGACTTACAAGAATTCGAAAGATTTAATTATGGCGATTCTTTGGATCAACAAATTCTCGGAATTTATACAGACCTTGTGCTAATTAAAGCATATAAAATTCAGCCGTTTATAATTTGGCAGCGAGGAGTACCCACAGATTTGTTAAACAGATTTACTTTGGGGTTTTATGTTAAGGGGGATTTGGACCAATTAACACACGAAACAGAATTTGCATATCAACTTGGAGAAATTACTTCTTCTGGAATTAAACAAGACGTTAATGCATACATGTTTGCATTCAATGCAAATTATAATTTTGAAAGTACAGCTCAACCTTCTCTAGGCGTTGGAATTGATTACATAAGCGGAGATGAAACTCCTACCGACAAAAAATACAAATCATTTAACACCCTTTACGCAACCGGTCATAAATATTTTGGATACATGGATTATTTTATTAATCTTCCAATAGATACATACGGGCTTGGAGTTACAGATTTAATTGGAAGGTTTTCGATTTCGCCAGTTGAAAAACTTAGAGCATCGGCACATTTTCATATTTTTCTAGCAAATGGAAATTACAAACTAAAAACCGGCTCAACATCAAAAGAGTTTGGTTCAGAGCTGGATTTACTACTCAACTATAAATATAATAGTAATGTGACATTTGAGGGAGGATTTTCATTCTTTTCCCCAGGCGAAATATTTAAAGAGAGACGCGGTAAAGATATTGCAACTTGGGTGTATCTGATGGCAGTTGTAAATCTCTGATGAACTTTATTAGAGAAATATTTTAAGAGGGATGCATGTGCATCCCTTTTATTTACCCATTGAAAAATAAAAACATGTCGAAATCAATATGATAAAAGCAATATTCTGGGATAATGATGGAATTTTAGTTGATACTGAAAAACTTTACTACAAGTCATGTAAAATTACGTTTGATAAAATTGGTATCGAAATAAATGAAGATATTTATAGAGAGTATTTCCTAAAAAAATCTTATGGCACATGGCACTTAGCAAAGGAACAAGGATTTAGTGATAAAGATATTTCAGAAATGCGAAACGAAAGAAATAAGGTTTACAGTCAGCTTTTAAAAGATAATATTGAGATAATAGATGGTGTAGATAATGTGCTCAAATTATTATTTGGAAAAATTAAAATGGGCGTAGTCACCAGTTCTCGAAGGGATCATTTCGAAATAATTCATCAGCAAACACAATTTTTGAAATATTTCGATTTTGTTGTTACAAGCGACGATTGCAAAAAAGTGAAACCAGATCCCGAACCTTACTTAAAAGCACTTCAGCTTTCAGGGTTTGATAAAAATAACTGTATTGTGGTTGAAGATTCTGAAAGAGGCTTGCGCTCTGCCTTAGATGCCGGTTTAAAATGCATCATAATTCCAACTGAGTTAACTAAATATTTTGATTTCACTGGTGCAGAAAAAATATTAAAAGATATAAGCGAACTGCCATCAATTATTTTAGAAGCCTAACTTAGATTTAATAGGATTTCCCTATTATCAACAAATAAAATTTTCTATTTTTAGCCACACAAAACATTAATTCGAATATGAAAATCAATTTGTTGTTTCTAACCTTCCTTTTATTTTCAGTTAAAGCTGTAGCGCAATTCAACACCGATAATTTTGTTAATATTGATATGCAGCTATCCTCTAAAGAAATTATAAAATTATTTCCAAGTGAAAAGTGGGAAGAGAAAAAAAGCGAGAGGGGAAAATCGATAAGTTATTATAGTTGGCTGGAGCCGAATTCTATAAAGGTTAGTTTTTCGTTCGACATTCAAGATCAAATGAAAATGAAATCAATAAGCAATGGAAAACGAGATGAAGAATCTGCACAGAAATTTTTTACTCAGTTTAAGGAAATTGGTTTAAATTTATTTGGAAAAGAATTTGAATTAAAAAACATTTTCGGCACGGAAATTATTATTTGGAAAAATAATTCGACAAAAGACATTCTTTTAACTCTCAAGGATGAGCGCGCAGTTTTAATTGTGGCAAAGAAAGGAACAATACCAATGATTTAATTAATCTGGAGTAGTTATGCATGACATAAATTCCAAGTATGGATATATTTCAATTGCTAGTAGTATTACACAAATTTCTCCTAATGATATTGCCGCAGACATTCAAACCGAACTTTTTCATCATTCGCTAGAGCACCTAACTGAAGACGATATTTTGGCAGATATTCCAATAGTATTTTTAGTACTGACCGGCGGAACCGAGCAAAAAATTCTAGGCTTGTGGCAAAAAAGAAGGGAAAAATTTGGCAACGAACCGATTTTCCTTTTAGCACATCCCGGCAATAATTCTTTACCGGCTGCTTTGGAAGTTCTTGCACGCATTCACCAAGAAAATGTAAAAGGGAAAATTATTTACTTAGATACTAATTCGAATAAAGATTGCTGGAAAGATTTAGATCAGTTACTAAAACATTATCAAGTTTATTATCAATTTAAAAGAACAAGAGTTGGTTTGATTGGCAGTCCATCAGACTGGCTTGTTGCAAGCCAGCTAGATTTTAATCAATTATCCGTAATCTGGGGCGCAGCAATTGAGCAGATTGAACTAGAAGAATTGAAAACGAAAATAGCAAATGTCACGGATGAAGAAATTGAAGATGTTCATTACACATTTTTGAAAAATGCTTCAGAAATAAAAGAGCCGAAGAAAAAAGAATTAAAGCAAGTTGTAAAAGTTTATGCTGCGCTTAAAAAATTAGTTGAAGAAAAAAATTTACAAGCAGTTTCTGTCCGATGTTTTGATCTTGTTACGGATCTTAACACCACCGGATGTTTTGCATTAGCGAAGCTAAACGATGATGGAATTACAGCCGGATGCGAAGGAGATATAGTTTCTACCATTGGAATGATTTGGGCAAATTATTTAACCAATCAAACTGTTTGGATGGCAAATCCAGCTAAAGTAGATGAACAAAACAATTCAATTTTATTAGCTCATTGTACGGTCCCGATTGGAATGACAGAGAAATACAAACTCCGCACACATTTTGAATCTGGGCTTGGAGTTGGTATTCAAGGAGAATTTTCAAAAGGGAAGGCTACAGTATTTAGGCTTGGCGGAAAGAACATGAATAAAATTTGGATTTCTAACGCAGAAATACTTCAATCTACAGACGAAGAAAATCTATGCAGAACTCAACTTCTTGTAAAGCTTCATGGAAGCGCAAAGGCTTCCGATTTATTAACAGAACCATTAGGGAATCACCTTCTTCTCATGAGAGGGACATACTCAAAAGAAATGCTTCAATGGTGGGAGATGTTTATTAACTAGTAATGAAATGTTTATTCAAATATTTAATCTTTACTCTGCTATTTAATATCGGAACTACATTTGCACAAGATAAAGAATATTCAATCAATGGTTGGGTAAATGCTGGAATAGGAATTAGTTATGCAAAAATTTATGAGTCTGGAATAGGAGTAAACATAAATGGCAGCATTACGATTGATAAAGTTGTGGCAACACTTAGATACAGTGGAGGTGGTGAAATCTTAGGAAGTGGATATGATGAATTTGGTTTATTAGCCGGCTATATTTTCAAAATGAAAGATTCACATGCATTGATTTCTGGAGGGTTTGCTGAAGCTACATTGTATGAATCAAAAGGACTTTTTTCAAAAGGAACAGAAAAAAAATTAAGGTCGTTTATTGGAGAATTTCAATATTGCTATAACATATGGAATTTTTTAGGTGTAGGTTTTATTCTTCATTGTAACTTAAACAATTCTCTGAATGCCTTTGGAATAAATCTCAATTTGTTTTTAGGAAGTTTAAACCTGGAATGAGATGTGAATTCCCCAAAATTAACTATCCAATAGACTATCTACAATTTTAACAGCTTCATATGCATCTTTTCCATAACCAAATGCACCGATTTCATCGGCGTATTTTTTATTTATTGGTGCACCGCCTACAATAAACGGCAAGTTTATGTTTTTGTTTTTAAAATGATCAATAACCGGCTTCATATTTACCATTGTTGTGGTTAAGAGTGCGGATATGCCGATTACATTCGGTTTGTGGATTTCATATTCCTGAAGAAATTTATTTTCGTCGCATCCAATTCCAATATCAACAACCTCATAGCTGCCGCCTTGAAGCATAGTAGCAACAATATTTTTTCCAATATCGTGTACATCGCCTTTTACAGTTCCAATTAAAATTTTTCCTTTTGACTTGATATTTCCTTTTATCATTAATGGCTCTAAAATTTTCATTGCTGTTTTCATTGCCCTTGCAGAAACAAGAACTTGCGGAACAAAAATAATATTATCACGAAACCGCTGACCAACAACGTCCATTCCCTTCATCAATGATTCTTTTAAAATGGTATCTGCATCAACATTATTCTCAACTAATTCTGTAGTAATTTTTTGAGCATCTAAATGTTTGCCGGAAATAATAAACTGTGCTAATTCAGATAGTTTATGTTCAAGGTTCATTATAAGCTCGGATTAGTTTTTAAATTTGGATAGTATACTGAAATATAAAGAATCATCATAAGGAACGGCTCCTTTAATTTTACATATCTCTCCAGCGAACTCATTAGAAAGCTTGTTTATTTTCTCAATATTCCAATTGTCCAAATAACCAATACACATCACTGCAGAAAAAGCATCGCCGGCTCCCAGTGTATCAATCACTTCAGCTTTTGGCGCCAAGTATTCGTGGGTTGAATTAAGATCATACATTGTTGAGCCATTCTCTCCGCGAGTTATACATAGCAGTTCTATTTTAAATCTTTTCATTAGCGTATAAACCGCGTCTTCAAGATTTTTGTTCAGTGAAAAAATATTACACAGTTGATCAAATTCTTCCTCGTTCATTTTTAATACATTACTAACTGCAAGTGATTTTTCAATCATTTCCTTTGTGAAGAATGAATGACGAAGATTAAGATCGCAAAAATATTTTATATTGTATTTGAATAGAGATTGAATGGTATCGCGCGTTGTTTCGTTCCTTTGAGAAAATGTTCCGAAATATAAAAGGTCAGTTTCATGTTCTATTATATTTATGTCGGCCCCATCAAGCTCAAGATAATCACAGCATGTTTCGGATTTCATTTTAAAGCTTGGAATTTTATTCTCATTAAGACTTACATTCACAATTCCAGTAGGATATTTTTTGTTTACATGGATATTTTTAGTTGGAAAGTTAATTTTGTTCAAATAGGCAAGGATTTCATTTCCCAAAGGATCGTTTCCAACACTGGAAATAAAATTCGCAGTGCCCAATAATTTCCAGATGTGATAAATAAAATTAAATGGGGCACCGCCCAATCTTTTTTGATCAGGATAAATATCCCAAAGAAACTCGCCAATTGAAGTGACCTTAAATTTTTGCATTTCTTTTTTTGATTTGAACTAAAACAGTACCAACTGCGGCGAGCAGCATACCAAACCCTTCTTGCAGTGTAATTGATTCTCCAAGGAAAATCCAAGCAAGAATTGCTATTTGAATAAGCATAGTTCCATTAATTATGCTCGATTCCATAGCAGTCAATTTACGGAGAGATAGATTCCAAAGCGTGAAAGCAAGTGCTGTGTTAATTATTGCAAGCCATAATAAATAGAGGATATTTATAAAACAAATTGGAGGCAAACCTTGAATTGAAATTCCAGCAATTAATAAAATTACAGCACCGACACCCATACTAATCACAGTTACAACAATTGGATGAAGTTTAGAATCTCTATTAATATCTCTTCCTAAAATTGCGGAAGCGGAATTAGCAAATACTCCTATTGTCATTACAATCAATCCGGTTATTTGATTTCCAGACAAATCAACCGGGAAGAAATAAACAAGAATTCCAAGAACGAACAATATAGTTCCAAGCCATTGACGAAATGAAGGAATTTCGGAAAGTAATAATATTCCTAAAACAGCAACAATTATTGGGGTGAAGTTTAACCACAAACTTACCGTGACAGACGGAAGCAGTGATAATCCAATAAATTGTGTTCCTTGCGTTGCGGTATAAAAAACAATTCCGAGTGAGATTAATTTTACCCAGCCCTTTTTGTCAATCGATTTTATCTCATAAATTTTTTCTTGTGTAAGAATGAATGGAAACAAACAGATGAATGCAATAAAATATCTTAACCCGGCAAAAATTAAAGGAGGAATCTCTTTCAATCCTAATTTTATTATCACAAAAGAAGTTGACCATAGAAAGGTAACAAGTAGGGCAATTAAAA
>Ga0194110_10010448_pt1 | contig 10324 bp, 12 predicted proteins | sample TA2Kig1200mmetaG_FD_146192 | JGI IMG/M metagenome (GOLD analysis project Ga0194110, IMG submission 146192) | Freshwater microbial communities from Lake Tanganyika, Tanzania - TA2015032 Kigoma Deep Cast 1200m | ecosystem: Environmental > Aquatic > Freshwater > Lake | place: Tanzania: Lake... | reverse complement strand
GTCCGAGGCCACAGCCAGCATTGTGGGCCAAAAGAAGGTTTTCCCAATGCCGTAAACTGTCAGCGCGAGCAGAGCGCCACCGAACGTCGTGATGCCGCTCGTGAGGTTCAAACCGACGCAAGCCAAAATCGCGCACGTCAGCAAGATGCCCAGAGGCGAGAGGCCGATCTTTTTCTCAATGAAATTGGCGCAGAACCGCAGGGCAAACATGGTCATCGACGTGAAAACGAACAGCCATTTGCCTTGTTCCGAGGTAAGAATGTTGCCGGTAATGTTTTGAATCCAGTTGTCCGTTCCAAGTTCAACGGCGCCAACCAAGGCATGCGCGATAAATAACGAAAACAACAGCCAATGTCCGATCGCCCCTCTGGTGATGAAGGCGACCGCAATAAATAGCACGACGCCCACCCCAAGCGATGCCATGTTGCTCAATCCGAGGATTCCTTGGCAGAACATCACCAACAAGCCGCAGACGATCAGTCCACCAAGAATGCCGACATCCTTGAACATTTCACCGAGGCTGAGTCCCTTTTCTGACGCTTCAGATTTGGGAAAGTGTTGACCCAAGAACATGATGCCGTAAATCGCCGCGGGAATGAGGAACAATGCCATCTGGACTTTCCAGTGCATTTGGAATTTGTCATCGAGAACCCAGCCCGTTGCGCTGCCAAGAACCAAACCTGCCGGCCAGCTTGCATGAAGAATATTTAGATAATGCGTGCGGTTATGGAAGAACAGCGTGGCCACCAGCGGATTGGCCACCGCCTCGAGCGTGCCGTTGGCAAAGGCAAAGAGCCACGAACCCCAGAAGAGCAAATTACGCACGGTCTCTTTATCCATGGTCGCATTCGGCGCCAAGGTCACGAGCGCTGATATGACGTGAAGCAGGAACGCGGCAACCACGAGTTTGCCGTAACCAATCTTATCGCAGATGACGCCGCCGATGATAATTCCGAAGCAAAACCCCGTGAAACCTGCGCCGCTGATATTTCCGAGCTCAGTGGCGGTAAAGCCGAATTCAGCGCCCCAGTTATCCAAGATGCCGCCCCGGATCGAGAAGCCGACGCCCGCGGCCAAGATGGCCATGAAGCCAGCCCAGAGCAGGCGTTGAGGGTTGGATGCGGGAGTGTTGCCGTTTCCGTTGCTCATAGTCTTTGGTGTTTGGTTTGGTTTTGGTTGAACTGAAAACTTCTAAGAACTAGCTGCCTTGCGTCGCACGCTCATCAGCGCGCGCACACCGTAACAGGACATAGTGCCGACAAAAAATGGTTCCATCCACATAAGGCGACGGGTCGCCATTACTGAGTAAACGCCGGCAACTTCACTATCGCCCCGCCCTTTAAAGCCGACTGATGGGCGCATAGCCCAACGCAGGTCCAGTTGGCCGACTCTCTTGCATTCGGGAAAGGATCGCGGTCTTCCACCAGGGCCCTCAGAAATTCATGCACCAAGTGCGGATGTGAACCGCCATGGCCGGCGCCCTGCGTGAAGGAAAGATGCGTTTTCTTGGCCAGGTCATAGACCCCTTTAGTGGTGAAGCGCTGGAGCGGTTTTGGCAGCAGCTTGGCGTAATCCGGAACCCTGACCTTCTTGGGAATCTTCGCTTCCGGAAGTTTTGCCGTGTGCAGCACGTGCGGCTCGTGTTCGATGAGCGTCCATTCAAACGACTTTTTCGAACCATACACATCAATGCTTTCCCGGTACTGGCGCGCCGTGTCAAAGAGCGAGCGAATGATGCGCGCCGTCAGGTCGGAACCTTTCAACTTGATATGCGCGGACTCGATTGCGAAGGGACTGCCATATTGTTTGCTCAATTCTTTGCGGATTGTTCCCGAACCGAAGCATGAAACGTATTCGGCCGTGGCTTTGGTCAACGCGAGCATCGGGCCGACACAATGCGTGGCGTACCACATTGGCGGCAGGCCAGGCCAGTAATTCGGCCAGCCGTCCATGTCCTGTTGATGGCTGGCTTGCAGAAATTGAATCTTGCCGAGATCACCTTTCTCGTAGAGTTCCTTGATGTAGAGAAACTCGCGGGCATAAACCACAGTCTCCATCATCATGTATTTTTTCCCGGTCTTCTTCACTAATTCCACGATCTTCTTGCAATCTTCGACGCTGGTCGCCATGGGCACAGTGCAAGCGACGTGTTTGCCGGCCTTCAGTGCGGCAATGGATTGCCACGCGTGATCGGGAATCGGGGAATTAATGTGGACCATCTCCACGTTCGGATCCTTGATGAGGTCGTTGAAATCCGAGTAACGCTTTTCCACGCCGAACGCATCGCCAATGGCATCCAACTTTTTCTGCGTCCGCTGGCAAATGGCGTACATGTTCGCATTGGGATGACGCTGATAAATCGGGATGAATTCCGCCCCAAAGCCCAGTCCGACGATGGCGGCGTTAATCTTTCGTTCGCTCATTTTGGTCAGTGTCTGGATTCTCGATCAGGCAATCAATACACGTTCCCTGTTCTGGAAACGTCGCTGTTCGGTAATGAGGCTGAATGTCACCGTTCTCACTCGAAACTGTCAACGGAAAAGTGCCAGTAAGGGCATTGCGAGCCATTGTGGCCAACTCGGCGCCACCGCCGTTCGAACAGGCGTTCCGTCGTAGCACAGAGTTTCAATCTGCACCGAGTCCGCACAATCATGCACGCTGGACAAGTGCAAACACGCTGCCGACTGCAAGTCGGCGATACAGCAGAGTGAAACTCTGCGCTACAAGGAAAAGGGGGCAACGGCGGTTGACTTGAACCATGATTCCGACTTCAATTTGCCGATGCAGATTGAAAGTTTGAAGGTTTTTTGCGATTTGGCCGAGACGGAAAGTTTCACGAAGGCGGCCCAGATCAATCAGATTACGCAATCGGCGGTGAGCCAGCAGATCAGTTCCCTGGAAAAGCAATTCAAATCGTTGTTGATCGAACGAAGCAAGAAGAGATTTCGGCTCACACGCGAGGGCCAAGTTCTTTACGAGTTCAGCAAACAAATCACCCAGACCTACGATACGCTGCACAGCAAACTGCAGGAGATTAAAGACATCATTTCGGGAACGATTCGCGTCGCCACGATCTATAGCATCGGCTTGCACGATTTGCCGCCCTACATCAAAAAATTCCTCAGGAGCTACCCCACGGTCAATGTCCATGTGGAATATCGCCGCTCAAACCAGGTTTACGATGATGTGTTGGGAAATGCGGTTGATCTTGGACTTGTGGCTTACCCGATGAAGGACAACCGCCTCGAAACGCTGCCCTTGCGCAAGGACAAGTTGGTCTTGATCTGTCATCCGCAACATCCGCTGGCCAAGGCCAAGACAGTCAACTTGACCGATATTTCGGGTCAGAAGTTCATCGGTTTTGAGCCGGACATCCCGACGCGCAAAGCGATCGACAAGATTTTAAAGGACAACAACGTCTTAGTTCAGCACGTGATGGAGTTCGACAATGTGGAGACGGTTAAACGTGCGGTTGAAATCGAAGCCGGCATTTCTATCGTCCCGCAAGGAACTATTTTGCAAGAGGTCAGCAAGCAGACCTTAGCCCAAGTCGAAATTCAAGACGGCGATTTTTATCGTCCGTTGGCTGCGTTGTACAAGAAGAACAAGGTCCTTACGCCAGCGATGAAACAGTTCATCGCCATCCTCAAGGGTCCCTAAGCGGACGCTTGTCCCAACAATGCTGAACAAACCAGTTACACGGTAGCGCGAACCTGCCGGTGAGCCGACAAACAGTAATCGCGAATTTCTACTGCAGCCTCACCGGCAGGTTCGGCCTGCCGCGTTTAAGTGCTCAAGCTAAGAGCAAGCGGCGGATCTCTTGGTAGCTGCCAACCACGTGCGTGGCCCGTGACAATTGCCGGGCCGTCAGCGAGTTGGTGATGGCAATGACTTGCATCCCCGCCGCCAAAGCTCCATCCACGCCCGCCGCGGAATCCTCAATCACGCAACAGGACCGCGGACTCACTCGCATGAGATCGGCCGCGCGCAAGAAAATATCGGGCGCCGGTTTCCCCTGCACGACGTCTTGCGCGCTGACGACCACGGGGAAAAATCGCCGCAGGTTCTGCATCGCTAATATTTCATCAATTACCGGATGGGACGATCCAGAGGCGACAGCCAATTTGTGATCGAGCGCAAGGTCTTCAACGAGCGCGGGCAGACTTTCGTAGATTGGTTCATCGCGCCGAATGATGTCGATGAAACGCCGCAACTTCCAATCGGCGAGCTCGTCCAACGTCTGGGTTGGCCGATGTTTCTCGATGAAATCCAGCCAGAGCGTGCGATCGGATTTTCCGTAATACGCGGCGAAGTCGATGCCATGGTTCTCGCCATAACCGATCGCGTGGAAGATCTCCCGGAAGGCTTGTTCGTGGATCGGTTCGCTGTCGACGATCACACCGTCCATGTCAAAGATGACAGCCTCAAAGCGCTTCATGGCTTAAGACAATGGCGACTCCGCCGGCCGTTCCACCAGATGCAACAAGTTGCCTTCAGTGTCCTTGAAGAACAGAATGCGTCCGCCCCCTCCGGCAGGTTTCGGCGGTTCGTCAAATTTGATATTGTGACGCGCTAATTCGGTTCGCGCTGCATCGATCGAATTCACTTTCAGGGCCAGATGACGCCACCCAGCAAGCCGGTTATTGCTGGTCTCGGTGAGCGAGGTGTCGCTTTGATAAATCTCGATTCGAACACCACCCGGCAATTCCAGGAAAAATGCCGGCGGAGCTTGGGCAACTTCAAACACAACCTTCGCAGCCAGCACCCGCACGTACCAGTCCTTCAACGTCACCGGGTCTTGGGCCGCCAGACCAATATGTTCAACAAAGAATTGCATGGGACGAACCGTAACAAGATCGACGAGTGGAGTAAACACGCCGGAGTGAGTAGGGGGTTACGATTAAATTAAAACTATGGTCACGGGACCGCAGCGTTCACGCTGCAGAATGTGAACGCTGCTGGACGGCTCGAAACTCTGCGGAACCTTTCGACTCTGCGAACGTTCTGCAGCGTAAACGCTGCGGTCCCGTGACTACTGTACTGTTTTATCGCACCCGTGAGTGTGCTGTTGGTGAAGCGAACAAAGTGCTGCGAGGATGGAAGACCTGCTTTTGAGTTCGGCGGTTATCCAAGCTTTGTACCAACTGCCAGATGGTGCCCGGCCAGGAAATCTCGCGCGGGCAAGCGCCGGCCGCCTTCGAGTTGCAGGCTCAGAATTCGGAGAGCGTGCCGTCCGCAGGCGACGGCGAGTCCGTTACGATCCGCTTGAATCACGTCGCCTGGCGTCCCCGTGGTAGTTTCAGTGACTTCGGCTTGCCAGATCTTGAGAAGCCGTGACGTTCCGTCGCCCGAAAGAAATGTGTAAGCGCCCGGCCACGGGGTAAAAGCGCGTATCCGATTCCACAAAGCGCGGGCCGGCGCCGTCCAGTCGAGGCGGCCGTCCTCTTTGCTAATCTTGCGGGCGTAGCTGGCGCCTTCGGCGGGCTGCGGTCGAGGAACAATTTGCCCGCAAAGGAACAGAGGAATTGTCCGGACGAGCAAGGCGGCGCCCATGGTTGCCAACCGATCGTGCAGCGCTTGAGCGTTGTCATCGCGACTTATCGGCGTGCTTTCAGAAGCTAAGATATCACCGGTGTCCAAGCCCACGTCCATCTTCATGATGGTCACGCCGGTTTCACGCTCATCGTTCAGAATGGCCCACTGAATGGGGGCCGCGCCGCGATAAGCCGGCAGCAAAGAGGTATGGACATTTAAGCACCCACGCGCGGGAACATTCAGCAGCGTCGCCGGCAGAATTTGACCATAGGCTGTGACAACGATCAGATCGGGTCGAAATTCGTCTAGCTTCTGAATGAATACAGTATCGCGGGCACGTTCGGGCTGCAGAACCGGCAAACCTCGGCGAACAGCTTCCAGCTTCACGGGTGAGGCTTGCAATTTTAAATCGCGGCCTTTGGGTCGATCCGGCTGCGTCACTACGGCATTCACGTCGAATAAATCTCGTCGTTCCGCTAATGCAACGAGAACAGGCCGCGCCAGTTCGGCCGTGCCAAAAAAGACGATTCGAATTGGCTTGTCACTTGAAGTTTGTGATGGAGCGTTGTTCATCCGTCCCCGGGCGTTCGGTTCGTCCACAGTTTGATCGCGGTCGCCACGATTCCGCCAGAACACGCGGGACCACAGCGTTTACGCTGCCGATACATCCGCACATTCGAACGGTTCCGACATTTGGAAGCGCGCGTCCGTTTCAAGTTTCTGCAGCGTAAACGCTGCGGTCCTGTCAGGCATGGCTTGCGCTCCGCTAAACAGGCTGGCTCAGATAGCTCATTTACGGCTTGGGAAAGTTCCGCAAACAAGCAGACAGGAAGGTCCGCAATGCAAATGGGCGCGGGATACCTGCCTTGATTCAAGTTTAGCGCAAGAGCCGCCGCGCTGCGGGAGCGACTCGTTTTACTGGTTGTCTCGGTGTTGGCCGAGTGGCAACCGCGGGCCCGGTCACTGTACGTTCTCCGAGAGATGTTGCGCATTGCGTGCAAAGAAATTGATAGAGCTCTCCAGCCGGGAGCACCAGCAACAGCTTTTCGCGAACAGGTTGGGCCTTCTTGCATTTTGGGCAGTAAAGTTCGCTCGCCGTAAAAGCTCCAAATTGTTCTCTCATGAGTGTCGTGACTAAACCTTGGCAATGATGCGCAAGATCTCTCTTAAAACGTTAACCGGAGATTGCGTGGCGTCAATGGTACGGACCAGGTTCGACCCATAATAATCGAGGACCGGCTTGGTATCGCGTTCGTAAGTTTCCAATCGGGCCCGAATGACTTCCAGATTTGCATCATCGAGCCGATTATCCCGCAGAGCTCTGCGTTGAAGCCGTTCGACCAGTTTCTCCATGTCCGGGCAGGTAAAATAAAAGATGCCTTTGACGTCGAGCGTGTCGCGGAGCATCTCCGCTTGAGTGGGATTTCGCGGAATGCCATCGAGAACCAAAGTGTCTTGATGCGGATCGAATCGTCCGCTCTGCTTATTGACGAGAATATTCTCGCGCCAGAGTCGGACGGTGGGTTCATCGGGAACCAGTTCGCCGCGGCTCGAATATTCCAGGAAGGTGCGGCCGAGTTCGTTGTCGATGGTCAAATTGCGAAACACATCGCCGCAGGCGCAATGATAGAAATGGGGAATTGTTCCGAGGATTTTTCCCTGCGTGCCTTTGCCAGCCCCAGGAGCGCCAAAAAGTAGAATCGTGCGGTATTTCATATCGGGCATTGCCAATAGGTACAATACAACAAGATTAACATCAATGGCGCGCCGGCACAAAAACCGATCAATCACTTCGCATCTTTGTGCCGAACCTGAACCTCGACAATTTCACTAAAAGGCACACCCGCCTCGGTGCCGCCCCGCAGCACTTGCACGTGCATTTCGTTCATCGAAATCCGGCTAATCCTTTTGGCGACGTACTCGCCTCGTGCCGTTCGAATGACAATCACCATGTCTTTTTCAGTTTCACTTGGCACCACGCGAAAGAATCCGGGAAATTTTGTTTCAAAGAAACGCCGATTGAAGGTGAATTCTCCGCGCTTATAAAGCGCTGGCCCGGCAACTGGAGTCGAGGTCCCGCTGCCCTCATTCTGAGCAACCGTCAAGCCGCCGGCCGGTTTCGCTTTAACGGCTGCGGTTGTCGTGCCGCCCGCGCGAGCTCCCGGAGGAAGAGGTGGCGGGCCGCCGGCTGTTGCGGGAGCTCCCTCCAATGCACCCTCGCCTTCTGCTTCACCGGCATATTCCTCCACGGTGGGCATTGACAAAAACAGAATAGGAGCCACGACCGGCAATATTACGGAGAGACCGCAAACCACCGCGACGGGACGGTTGCGATACCGAGCTGTTTCGTAAGCCGCGTAGATGTTCGCCAGGAAGAGCACCGCTAAAAAAGCCAGGCCAGCGGGCGTCGTGATAAAGGCAATCAAACCCGCCTTTTGCGGTGGGTCCACGCGCGGTCCTGGCTTTATGATTATTTCCTTCTTTGTGGTTTCCTTTACCTGTTCCTCGGGGGGGATTTCGATGAAAGGCTCGACAAACTTCGCGGCGTTCGGGTTTTTCGCAAGCTCTTTCAGTGTTTCCTGAGTGAATTTATTCCAACTGATGCGCGGCGAAAAGCCGCCCACTTCCAGCTGAACGACCAGCCCGTTGTCGTCGAAGGAAGCCGCCTCGCCACGGAGGACTGTGCTGTCGGTTAGACGGAAATTTGCCGCCATTATTCCGGTTCCATTCAACAAGCAAAGTCCGAGGACAAAACAAAGTAAACTGCGCATGCTGATGCTTTGCATAGCAAACGCGCTGTTCGGACGGAAGCAAAATAGAAGCAAGATTCTGTCGCTGCTTTACTTTGTTCTCACCTCAAAGATTGCCCGAACCTCGTTAAGCACGACAATCTCAGCTACCGCAGTCTTCACATCAGGCGGAACTTCCGCCAGATATGGCCGAACACCGCTGCGCGTTCCTTGCGGTTCTGGCTTCGCGGCCCAATAACGGTCTTGATCATCCCGGAGGCGGACAGCCAAGCGCGTCTTCGAATTGAAACTTTCGGCGCGGAGGTAAATGACCGGCGTCGGAGTGTAATGACCGTCCCAATGCTGCACGCGCGTTGGACTGATGCGCTGGCTTCGTCCGACCCACCCTGAGGGCGAGCCGCCGCGCACGGGGCCCATAGTGACCGGCGGGTTCGGCTGGTAAACGCCGTTGCTGAAGACGTGCGTTCCCGCCGGACAGATGCCCAGCAAGACCACTTCGTCGGATTCGACTCGGACTGGCATGTTCCACCAGATGCTGGATTGCAAGTTCCCAATTGGAATAGGTGGCGAGCTTCCGACTGAGCGAGCGGATTGCGCGTTGGTTGCGCCTGGAATGAAGGTCGCCAAAAAGGGCAGCGCGGGTTGATGAATGCCAAGAAATCGGCTGCGATTGCCGCTTGCGTCTTCCGCGGTCCATTCCGGTTTTTCCCAGCCGCCGACGGCTTTGTCAGCTTGGCGAAGTTCCCAAACGGGCTCCCAGCACAGAGAAGGAGATTCCGTGGCTCCTTCGGCTCAGCGATTCGTTCGCACTTGAAGTTCGGTCAATAGAATTTCCAAGTCACCGGCCTTCTTCCGCTGGGGCAGCGGCTCCCCTTTCCACGAGGCTGCCACAACCGGGTGCGGGTTTGCGAATGTAACGGTGGAAATTTGATTTATCCGCGATAAAGCGATTCGAAGGGTCAGTTCGCGTTCGGTTCTCGGAAAGGCTGGGAAAACATGACTGACACGCGAGAATTTCTCGAACCCAAACCAATGCGTGTGTTCCTAGCTGAACGCATGGCCCTCGCCATCCGGAAACTCTAACCGGACATCCTGGCAATCCACGCTTTTACCCGTCTTGGGGTCCGTGGCTGTCAACCAGACAACGAGCGACGGGATGTCGAGATTGATTTCCGAGCGCGGGTTTTGGGGACTTAACAAGCCCCGGACTTTTGGAGGCAGCCAGGCTCCAAACCAATCCATCGGAGCCCAACGTTTGCCGGCAAAATGATTCGTGCCGAAAGTGACTCTTTCGATGTTGATGGTCCGCCCGTCGGCGAGAGACACCGACGTCACTGGTCCGGAAGAATTCGGGCGGCTAAGCCGGAACAGAAAAATGAGCGCCGGGAGAGTGACGCCTAAGGTGAGCGCAAATTTCGACCGCGTTTTAGCATTAGGCCGTTTCGGAGTCTCCGATAGCATCAAAAAGAAGTTCCTCCGTTTTCTTCAATGGCAATCCGCACTCGCTGTTGAAAACCTTGCGAAGACGTTTGTCGTTCGAGCTGCGAGGAAGGTGAATGAATTTCGGGAGCGACCTTATTTCCTGTTGCGCGGCGCGCACGGCGGCCTTGAGCCGGCCTTCGGGGCTAACGGGGCAGCCCTTCGGAATGATAGGGATTGGGTTTTCCGAGTTCACGATCGTTTTTTCCAATGTTGAGAGCATATAGAGCATATGCTATTCCGGTCCTTCGGCAAGCCGCCGAACTCGCTGCCAGTCGATCTGTAGGACGCGTCTTTTCTGTTTCATAAGTCGAGCACGTTCGGCAATTTGGGGTGAATGAGCGCATGGAGTCGTTCGCGTCCGCCATGAGCGGATTTGAACCGGCTTTGAAAGGCCGGGATCTCGTTGCTTTTGCGGGCCGTCACCGTGCTCCCCAGAAATCGACCCTGGGAATCGGCCGCATTGACGATCTCTACTCCGGCATGACGCACTTTCTTGCCGTCGACGATGACGATCTGATCCTGCCACGGTCCCAGCACTTGGCTCTGCCAGCCCAAGA
>Ga0194110_10010447_pt1 | contig 10325 bp, 7 predicted proteins | sample TA2Kig1200mmetaG_FD_146192 | JGI IMG/M metagenome (GOLD analysis project Ga0194110, IMG submission 146192) | Freshwater microbial communities from Lake Tanganyika, Tanzania - TA2015032 Kigoma Deep Cast 1200m | ecosystem: Environmental > Aquatic > Freshwater > Lake | place: Tanzania: Lake... | reverse complement strand
TGCGTATCGAAGTAGTCGGCGGCGTAGACGACCCAGCCGTCGCGGAACTTGCGCACGCTGGCGCCGCGCGTGAACGGGACCTTCGAGCCGTCTGGAAGCACTGCCTGGAGCACCCACTCGTCGAGCGAGGTGTCCTCGCCGTTCGCGCCGCGCACGAAGAGCGGCGGCTCGGTCGCATCGAAGCTCACGTTGCCGACCATCGTCATCACCGGCACCAGCCACGCGCGGATCGCTTCTCGGCCGTAGAACGCGCCGAAGATCGGGTCGAGATAGAGCGAGTCGGTGGGGTGGCAGTGATCGCAGAACACCTCGAAGAAGCGCGCGCCGAGCGAGCGGTCGTTCACGATGCGGTGCAGCTCTGCGTGATCGATCGATCGCCTCACGCGCTCACCACGTATCCACGCACGGGCGCTTCTTTCCCGCGCGCGGCAGAGGCGGCGGTGACGATACGAGCGCGCGTGTGATCCAGCGGCGCGAGTCGGCGGGGTCGATCACGTCGTCGATCTCGAACGTGCTCGCGGTGCTCACGGCTTTCCCGTGGTCGTACATGCGCTTCACCATCTGATCGAACAGCGCCTTGCGCTTGGCCGGGTCGGTCTCCGCGGCGAGCTCCTTGCGGTAGCCGAGCTTCACCGCGCCCTCGAGGCCCATGCCGCCGAACTCGCCCGTCGGCCACGACACGGTGAAGATCGGCGCCTTGAAGCTGCCGCCCGCCATCGCCTGTGCGCCGAGGCCGTAGCCCTTGCGCAGCACGATCGTTACGAACGGAACGGTCAGGGAGCCGCCGATCACGAACAGGCGCGAGGCGTGGCGCACGAGGCCGGTCTTCTCGACTTCGGGGCCGACCATGATGCCCGGCGTGTCGCACAGGAACACGACGGGGATGTCGTAGGCGTCGCAGAGCTGGAGGAAGCGCGCACCTTTGTCGGCAGCCTCGCTGTCGATCGCGCCCGCGAGGTGCGCGGGGTTGTTCGCGACGACTCCGACGGGGCGGCCCTCGATGCGCGCGAGCGCCGTCACCATGCCGTGGCCGAAGCCGCGGCGCAGCTCGAGCACGCTCCCGGCGTCGGCGAGCGTCGCGATCAGCGCGCGGATGTCGTACATGCGCAGCCGGTTCTCGGGAATCGCGCGCCGTAACAAGCGCTGGTCCGCGCACTCCCAGCTCGCGAGCGGGCCCTGGAAGTACGCGAGGTACTTCTTCGCCACCTGCGCGGCTTCGCGCTCGTCCTCGACGCGAATGTCGACGACGCCGTTGCGGAACTGCACGTCGAGCGGCCCGACCTCGGTGGGCTTGAAGATGCCGAGCCCGCCGCCCTCGATCATCGCCGGGCCGCCCATGCCGATGTTCGAGCCCTTGGTCGCGATCACGATGTCGCAGCAGCCGAGGATCGCGGCGTTGCCCGCGAAGCAGAAGCCGCTCGTGATGCCGACGAGCGGCACGAGCCCTGATAGCTGGCCCCAGTACTGGAATGCGAGGCAATCGAGGCCCGCGCCGCCGATGCCATCGGTATCGCCCGGCCGCCCGCCGCCGCCTTCGGCGAAGAACACGACCGGCATCCGCATGCGCTCGGCCAGCTCGAACAGGCGGTCCTTCTTGCGGTGGTTCTGCCCGCCCTGCGTGCCCGCGAGCACCGTGTAGTCGTACGACATCACGACGCAGCGCGACTTCTCAGGGGTGAACAGGTCGCCGTTCACGCTGCCGATGCCGGCGATCATGCCGTCCGCCGGCGTATTCGCGATCAGATCGTCCATGCTGCGCCGCCGCCGCTGCGCCGCGACCACGAGCGGCGCGTACTCGATGTAGGAGCCGGGATCGAGCAGCTCGTTCACGTTCTCGCGCGCGGTGCGCTGCCCCGTTTTGCGCCGGCGCTCGACCGCAGCAGGGCGATTCTCGTCGAGCGTGACGGAGTGGCGCGCAAACACCTCGGCGAGATCGGGGCGGATGTAGTTCGGGTCCGCGTCGGCTTGCTTGGCCTCGGTTGTTACGGACACGCTCGCCTCTTCGAGGAACACGAGCGCGTGGCCCTCGAACACCGTGTCGCCCTTCGCGACCGCCACGCCGCGCACGATGCCGCTCGCGGGCGCGGCGACGACGTGCTCCATCTTCATCGCTTCCATCACGAGCAGCTGCGCGCCCTGCGCGACCTCGGCGCCCTCGCGTGTGTCCACCGAGACGATCGTGCCCTGCAGCGGCGCGCGCACCGCGACCGTGCCCGCGGGCGCATCCTCGTCGCTCGACGCGAGGATCGCGGCCTCTGCCTGCGGCGGCGTCTCCGTGACGACGTCTGCGCCGCCCTTGCCGTAATCGAGCACCGCGAGCGGATCGGCGGTGCCGAGCCTTGCGCCTGCGAGCACGGGCTTTGCGCTCGCGGCAGTGCGCGCCTGGGGCAGCTCGCTCGACGCGAAGTTGAGCGCAGGCTCCGTGTCTGCGTTCGCAGCGGCGGCGACGAGCGAGGCCGCGTGCTCGTCGACGAAGCGCGTCGTCACGCGCGCGGCCGCGAAGTCGGGGTGGCGCAGGATCGCCTGCAAGAACGCGGCGTTCGTGGCGACGCCCTCGACGCGCAGCTCGGACAGCGCGCGGTCGGCGCGCGCGATCGCGTCGGCGAAGTGCGTTCCCGGCGCGTGCGCGATCACCTTCGCGAGCAGCGAGTCGTAACGCGGGTTGGTCGTGTAGCCGGCGTAGCCGTAGTGATCGACGCGCAGGCCGGGGCCGCTCGGCACGTCGAACGCCGCGAGCGTGCCGCCCGTCGGCCGCACGCCGCCGTCGGGCGCGATCGTCTCGGTGCACACGCGCAGCTGGATCGCGTGGCCGCGCGGCGCCGCGATCTCGCGCTGCGCGAGGCCGAGCTGCGCGAGCGTCTTGCCGCGCGCGATCTCGAGCTGTGCGCGCACGAGGTCGATGCCCGTAACAACCTCGGTGACGGTGTGCTCCACCTGGAGCCGCGCGTTCGCCTCGATGAACGCGATGCGCGAGGAATCGCCCGCATCGAGCAGGAACTCGATCGTGCCGAGCCCGCGGTACTTCACGGACTTCGCGAGCTTCACCGCGTAGGCGAGCAGGCGCGAGCGCGCGTCGGCATCGAGCGCTGGGCTCGGCGCGAGCTCCACGATCTTCTGGTGCCGGCGCTGCACGGTGCACTCGCGCTCCCACACGTGCGAGACCGCGCCCGTCCCGTCCACAACGACTTGCACCTCGAGGTGCCGCGCGCGCGGTAGCCACTCCTCCACGTACACGTCTGCGACGCCGAAGGCCTTCTCGGCCTCGGACCGGCAGCGCGCATACGCCTCTTCCAGCTCCTCCGCGCGCGCCACCGCGCGCATGCCGCGCCCGCCACCGCCGGCGATCGCCTTGATCATCACCGCGCCCGTCTCGGCGAAGAACGCGCGCACGTCCGCGAGCGACGTCGGCCCGTTCGTGCCGCGCAGCACCGGCACGCTGCACTTCTCCGCGAGCGCGCGCGCCTTGCTCTTGTCGCCGAAGGCGTCGAGGGCCTCGACGCTCGGGCCCACGAAAACGACGCCCGCCTCCGCGCACTTCGCCGCGAACGCCGCGCTCTCGGAGAGAAAGCCGTAGCCGGGGTGGATCGCGCCGCAGCCGTTCGCGCGCGCCGCGGCAACGAGCTGCGCCATGTCGAGATACGCCGCGGGTCCGCTGCCGCGCAGCGCGACCGCCGCGTCCGCGCGCCGCACGTGCAGCGAGCGCGCGTCGTCCTCCGCGTACACCGCGACGCTACGCAGCCCCAGCTCTGCGCACGCGCGCGCGACGCGAATCGCGATCTCCCCGCGGTTGGCGATCAGCACGGCATCGAACGACATCGCGATTCCCCTCTCGTTACGAGCTTGCGAGAGATGCACGTACGTCCCCGTTGCACGTGCAACGGGGACGTACGTGCAGCAGTCCCGTTGCGCTCGCGCCCGGTTCGCCCACATCCTCGCGCAGCTGGCTCGACCGCCGCGACTGCGGCGCACGGCAGAAGCGGAGGCGGCGCGAACGTGAGCGGCGAGGGCGCAGACGGAGGCGTGCGTTACAGCGGGGCGCGCATCGCGGGGCTCGGCGTGCTCGCGGTGCTGGTGCTGCTGCCCGTGACGCTGCCGATTACGGGGCTGCGCGAGCTCGTGCAGCACCGCTTTGCGGTGTCGGAGTTCGCGGCGCACGCGTTCATGTCGATCAACATGATCGGCGCGTTCCTCGCGGCGCCCCTCGCGGGTGCGCTGGCGGATCGTTGGGGCCGCCGCCGCGGGCTGCTCGTCGCTGCGCTCGCGCTCGACGCGCTCTGCTTCCTCGCACTCACCGCCGACTTCCCGTTCGCCGCGTTCATGGCGATTCGCTTCGTCGAGGGCTGCGCACACATCGGCGCGCTGTCGCTGCTGATGGGCGTCGCCTCGGGGGCGCGGCCCGAGCACGAGCGCAGCCTCGCGCTCGGCGTCGTGGGCTCCGGCCTCTTGTTAGGCGTTGCGCTCGGCGCGCCGATCGGTGCGCAGCTCGGCGAGCGCGGCGAGCTGCTGCCGCTCCAGGCCGGCGCCGCGATCGTGCTCATCGCGGCCGTGCTCGCCGCCGCGCTCGTGCGCGAGACGGGGCGCGCGGGCGAGGCGCGCCCGAGCTTCCGCGAGATCGCCGCGCTCGTGCGCGCGCACCCGATCGTCGCGCTGCCGCTCACCTACTCCTTCGCGGATCGCTTCACGGTCGGCTTCTTCACCACCACGTTCTCGTTCCTGATGCGGAACGAGCACGACCTCCCGCGCCTCGAGGTCGGCGCCCTAATCGCGTCGTTCATGCTGCCGTTCGCGGTGCTGTCGTTTCCGTTCGGGCTGGTCGCGCAGCGCACCTCCCGCGCCCTGCTGCTCGCGGGCGGCAGTCTCATCTACGGCATCTTCGTCGCGAGCCTCGGCTTCTGGCCGCGCGAGTGGTTCTGGTGGGCGATGCCCCTCACCGGCATCACGGCCGCGGTGATGTTCATGCCCTCGATGCTGATGACCACCGAGACGACCCCGGAGCGCATCCGCACGATGTCGCTCGGCGCCTTCAACGCCGCCGGCAGCCTCGGCTTCATCGTGGGGCCGCTGGTGGGCGGCGCGGTGAGCGCGCTCGTGTCTCGCGAGCACGGCTCGCTCGCGGGTTATCAGGCCGCGTTCGTCGTGGCGGGCGCCTCGCAGATCGTGCTCGCGCTGGCGACGTGGATCCCGCTGTGGCGGTTCGAGCGAGCGCGGAGCGGCGTGCAGTGAGGCCTCGCTCCCCCCACTCGCGCTGATACTCTGCGCGCGCGCTCGCAGCGATCCCCCTTCGCCGCAACGCGAACCCTGGGGATTGCATGGCCAAGCTCTTCGCGCGCAAGCCGGTCGAGTCGTTTCACGCGTACCTCGCGAGCAAAGATCACTCGCTGAAGCGCGCGCTCGGGCCGCTCGAGCTCACGCTGCTCGGCATCGGGGCGATCATCGGCACGGGCATCTTCGTGCTCACGGGCGTCGCCGCGGTGGACGACGCCGGCCCCGCGGTCGTGCTCTCGTTCGCGCTCGCGGGCCTCGCGTGTGGCTTCGCCGCGCTCTGTTACTCCGAGTTCGCCACGATGATCCCGATTTCGGGCAGCGCCTATAGCTATGGCTACGCGACGCTCGGCGAGCTCGTGGCGTGGATCATCGGCTGGGATCTCGTGCTCGAGTACGCGCTCGCGTCGAGCGCAGTCGCGTCGGGCTGGTCGGGCTACGCGTACGGGCTGCTCGGCGATCTCGGCGTGGCGCTCCCCCACGCGATCTCGGGCCAGCCCGATTTCGCGAACGGCGTCTACTTCAACGTCCTCGCGTTCCTGATTCTGCTCGTAGTCACCGCACTGCTCGTGATCGGCGTGCGCGAGAGCGCGCGCACCAACGCGATCTTCGTGGCGCTGAAGACCGCAGTCGTGCTGCTCGTGATCGCCCTCGGCGTCGGCTACGTGAACCCCGAGAACTGGACGCCGTTCCTCCACCCCGAGAAAGGTCTCTTCGGAATCGTCACGGGCGCGGCCACCGTGTTCTTCGCGTACATCGGGTTCGACGCGGTCACCACGGCCGCCGAGGAATCGCGGAATCCCGAGCGCGACATGAAGATCGGCATCATCGGCTCGCTCGCCGTCTGCACGCTGCTCTACCTGATCGTATCGGCGATCCTCACCGGCATGGTGCCCGTCGCGGAGATCGACAAGGCGGCGCCGGTCGCCAGTGCGTTCCGCAGCGTCGGCGAGAACTTCGCAGCAAGCGCGATCTCGTTCGGCGTGATCGTCGGGCTGCCGAGCGTGCTGATCGTGATGCTGCTCGGTCAGTCTCGCGTCTTCTTCGCGATGTCGCGCGACGGGCTCCTGCCCGCGTTCTTCAGCAAGATTCACCCGCGCTTCGGGACCCCGTACCTCTCCTCGCTTCTCGTGGGCGCCGTGGTCGCGCCGCTCGCGGGGCTCGGCACGCTGGAGACGCTCGCCCATCTCGTCAGCATCGGGACGCTCTTCGCGTTCGTGATCGTTTCGGCGGGGGTGCTGGTCCTCCGCGTGACCGACCCCGACCGCCGTCGCCCCTTCCGTTGCCCCGCCGTTTGGTTCGTCGCGCCGGCCTCGATCGCGATCTGCCTCTACCTCATGTCCGCGCTTCCTTGGGTCACCTGGGAGCGCTTCTTGATCTGGCTCGGTCTCGGTCTCGCCGTCTACTTCGCGTACGGCATGCGACACAGCCGCGTGCAGAAGGCGCTCGCGAGTCGTTAGGGAGATCGCATGGCAGCAGGCAGCATCACCGCCGGCGGCGTCGCGCTGCGCATCGGCCTCGCGATCGCGCTCGTGCTCGCGACGCTCAACCCGACGCGCTGGAACTACCTGCGCTGGGCAACGGAGAGCATCGAGGAATTCGGGCCCGAGAAGCTGATCGCCGGCTTGTTATTGGCCGCAGCTTGGGTTCTCTACGTGCGGGCTGCGCTGCAATCGATCGGCTTCGTCGGCGCCGCGCTGATCGCCGGCATCGTCGGCGCGTTCGTGTGGCTGGCGATCGACAACGGCTGGCTCGATCCCGCGAACACGAGCGCGCTGATGTGGATCGCGCTCGTCGCGTTGGGCCTGATCCTCGGCATCGGCCTCTCGTGGTCGCACTTCCGGCGGCGCATCACGGGGCAGGTGGATGTGGAGGGCGACTCTCCGCTGAGTTGAGCCCGCCTTCAGTGATCGACGTGCGGCTCCTTCAGCGCCGCGGCGCGCCACTTCGCGACGCCGGGGTGCGCGAGCATCGCGTCGCAGTAGGGGCGCGCGGTGGCGTCGAGCGGAACGCCGTAGCCGAGGAAGCGGAACACGACCGGCGCGTAGAAGCAGTCGGCGGCGGAGAACGCGCCGAACAGGAACGGGCCGCCGGCGCCGAAACGCGTGCGGCACGCGCGCCAGATCTCCTGCACGCGCGCCGCATCCGCGAGCGCTTCCGGCGTGTGGCCCTTGCCCGGCGCGCTCGTCTGAATGTCCATCGGCATGTTCTGCCGCAGCGCCGTGAAGCCGCTGTGCATCTCGGCCGCCGCGCTGCGCGCCAGTGCACGCGACGCGGCGTCACGCGGCCAGAGGCTGGCGGCGGGGAACTTCTCGTGGAGGTGCTCGGTGATCGCGAGCGAGTCCCAAATGCCGAGCGCGCCGTCGATCAGGAACGGCACCTTCCCGCTCGGTGAGACGCGCCTGATCTGCTCGCGCCAGTCCGGGTTGCCGAACGAGATGAGCGCCTCCTCGTACGGGGCGCCCGTGTGCTCGAGCGCCAGCCACGCGCGCAGCGACCACGAGGAGAAATTCTTCGAGCCGATCACGAGCTTGAGGGACATGCGAAGTCTCCGACGTGCAACGGGGACGTACGTGCAACGCGCATGGGGGACGCCCGTGCATAGCTCGCGTGCACCGAGGAGGGGAGAGATGCACGTACGTCCCCGTTGCACGGCGTATGCTGCGCCCCATGACGTACGCCGGCGCGCGCAGAATCCTCGACGCGGACTCGCACCTGATGGAGCGCGCCGATTGGCTCGCGTCGTACGCGGATCCGCACATGCGCGAGCGCATCCCGCCGTACCTTGCGGGCGACGACGCGGGGCGGGAGCGGCTCGCGGAGGCGGAGCGCGCCTACGAGCGGCGGCGCGCGGACGCGGGCGAGCGCGCGCGCGCCGAGGCGGAGCTGATGGCGATGGCGCGCAAGGGCTGGCACGGCCTCGGCGCGTGGGACGCGCAGGAGCGCACGCGAGCGCTCGATCTGCTCGGTTTCGAGCGGCAGCTGTTGTTCCCGACGCTCGCATTCAACCAGTTCACGTTCACCGAGGACGAAGAGGTGCTCGTCGCCGGCACGCGCGCGTTGAACCGCGGCATGGCGGAGTACGGGCAGGCGGACGCGCGCTTGCTCCCGGTCGGCTTCGCGCCGCTGCGCCTCGGTCCGGAGCGCACGGCGGGGCTCATCGACGAAGCGTTCGCGCTCGGCTGCAAGACCGTGCTCGTGGAGATGGTGGCGCCGGAGGGCGCGCGCTCGTTCTCACATCGCGACTACGACCCGGTGTGGGCGCGCTTCGCCGAGCGGCGCACGCCGTTCGCGCTGCACGTCGGCGCCGAAGGCGCGTACAAGGCGATCCCACGCGGCTTCACCGAGAACGGCTTCCCGCGCATGCCGCAGAACGACGACGCGCCGCGCGACGCCCACGCGCTCACCGCGGTCGGCTTCGCGCCGACGCTGTTGTTATCGGCGCTCGTGTTCGACGGCGTGTTCGCGCGCTTCCCCGCGCTGCGCTGCGCCGTCACCGAGCTCGGCGCGAGCTGGGTGCCCTCGTTCCTGCGCAGCATCGACCACTCGCTGCGCGCCTTCCGCCGCCTGCAGCCGCAGCTACAGGCGCTGCCCGAGCTGCCGAGCGAGACGATTCGCCAGCGCGTGAAGTTCACGCCCTTCGCGGGCGAAGACGTGGGCTGGCTGATCGAGCAGTGCGGCGCCGAGGCGATGCTCTTCTCTTCCGACTACCCGCACCACGAAGGCACCGACGACCCGATCCGCCGCTTCGACGCGACGCTGAAGCACACGCCCGCGGACGCGATCGAGCGCTTCTACAGCAAGAACTTCGAGGCGCTGATCGGCGCCTGAGTGCCAGCGCGACTCGTGCGCCCAGATGCCGAGCCGCGCCTCGCGCGCCGCACGCTCCGCGTCCGCGAACTCGCGCGGATAGCGGCCCGCGCCGTAGCGATCGAAGTAGGGCGACCAGCCGGCGCGGATCATCGCGAGGTTGAGGTGTTCGTCGCCCGCCCACACGTACGCGAGCAGCCGGCCGTGGTCGTCGCGCTCCTCGTCGCCGAGCTCGAGCTCGACGTTGCGGCCCGCGATCAGTGCTTCGAGCGCGTCGCCGGCTTCCTCGTACAGCGCGTCGTCGCGCTCGGGCGTGTCGATCTGCAGCATGCGCACGCGCTCTTTGCGCCCGTCGCAGCGCACGTTCAGCGTGTCGCCGTCGGTCACGTGCGTGACTTCGCAGGGCCCGAGCCGGTCCGACTGCGGCGCCGCGACCGGCGCCCCCGGTGCCGCATCTGCGGCCGGCGCCGCCGTTTCGCGCTGCGCCGCGATCTGCTCTGCGGCCTCGCGCCGGAAGTAGAGGTGCGCCATCACGGCGACGACGAGGAGAAAGATGAGGCGCGCGATCAGCGGCTTCGGCATGGGCCCAGGCTATCGCGCGGCGATTCTCGGTCGCACGCTCAGAACGTGAGCTGCGCGAACAGGTAGAAGAAGTCGACATCGCGATGCGCGCCGGTGTCGCGCAGGAAGTGGCCGGCGAAGAAGTGCGCGTAGCCGCCGCCGAGCTGCGTGTGCGGGCCGAGGCGGTAGACGGCGGTGAGGTCGATCTCTTCGCCGATTTCGCGCGACGCCCCCGGCGCTGGCGCGCGCAGCGGCGCGCCGCCCGCGCTCGCGAGGCCAGCGCCTCGGCCTGCGCGGCGAAAATGATGCACCGCGAGCTCGGTCACGAGTGCGGGCAGTGGGCGCAGAGAGACGCCGGCGCTCGCGGCGATCACGTTCTGGCGCGCGACCAGATCCGCGACTCCGAAGTAGGCGTGTCCGAGCGGGAAGAGTTGGTCGAACGTGGCGATGTCGCAGTCCGCGCGCGCGTCGCCGCTCGCCCAGTCGAAGCCGACGAAGAAGCGCGGTGACGTGCGCAGGCCCTGCACCCAATAGCCGAGCTGCGCCGCGAGCATCCCCGCGGAGATGTCCGCGCTTCCGAGCGAGCCGAACTGGTAGGCGGCTTCGCCTTCGACGTCGAAGCGTGTGCCCGCGATCGCGAGCGAGCCACGCGCGCCGAGCGTGTGCCGGCGCTCGTCTTCGCCGCCGCGTTC
>Ga0194110_10010445_pt1 | contig 10328 bp, 10 predicted proteins | sample TA2Kig1200mmetaG_FD_146192 | JGI IMG/M metagenome (GOLD analysis project Ga0194110, IMG submission 146192) | Freshwater microbial communities from Lake Tanganyika, Tanzania - TA2015032 Kigoma Deep Cast 1200m | ecosystem: Environmental > Aquatic > Freshwater > Lake | place: Tanzania: Lake... | reverse complement strand
GAATAGAGGCTATCATTATCACTCCCAGAATAAGCACCTTTCCCCAATTGGAGGATGGATACTTTATTGAATCGGATATAATTTCTCCAATTTCCATAGTTTTCACCTCCTTTTAAATTTTACAATTCTATATTTCTTTTACATTCTTTATATTTTTTTCTTTTATTATCTCAAAAATCCAAAAAAATCGTTAAATCCGGTTTTAAAAAAAATAAATTTATCATAAAAAAAAGAAAAAAATGGAGATTTTTTTATTCTGACATGTATTCTAACGCCACTGCTCTAGCAAGGAACATTTGGAGATATGGAGATACAATCAATGCCATTAAAATTAATCCGACAATAGGGTGGATTAAGCTGAAAAGACCGGTTATAAGACCTCCTATGAAAGCAAGGATTAGATACAGAATTCCAACCACTATGTACCAGACTATGAGATCTCCCCATCCTATGCTACCAATTTTATCGAATAACTCACTGAATCTGAATGCTGCACCGAATTGATCATTGTATGCCATATGGGCCACAGCCATGGCCACTATTGGAACTATTATGATCATGTATAACATTGCGAGGATAATTCCGCCGACTCCTGCTCCTGCAGCTGCACTCAGAGCTGCTGATGGATTTCCTGAAATTGATCCAAGTAGTCCTACCACTAATGCTGCTGCCGAAATTAAAACAATTATAATAGCAGGCAGTGAATAAATAAATCCCACTATAGCAACTTTAATACCGTCTATAAGCAAACCAGCCCATTCGTCAAATTCTGGAAGTTCTGAAACACCTGCCACGGAAGATTTTATGATTCTGATTAGGTAGCCGTATCCAAATAATCCAACTATGAGTCCAATGATGCCTAAAACGGATGTTAATGTAGTGTTGTATGTTATTAACATTACTATACTTGATATCTGACTGATTACAATGATGATTCCAAGTATCAAAATTTTTGGCCAGTCTGAAAGTGGATACTTAAGAGAATCTGTTACTAAATTTCCAATGTCCATACTTTTCACCTCCTTTTAAATGCTATGTCTTTATATTTTTATATTTCCTTATATTCTTTTCTTTTTTCTGCTATATCAAAAAAATTCATAAAAATCATTGAGATTTATTTAATTTAAAAGAAATTTTGAAAAAAAATGTTTTTTTTTAAATAATTAAAGTCCTATGACTTTAAAATAAAAAAAAAGAAAAGTTTTGGTGCAATGATCGCTGTAAATGATGTTATCCTTGTCCTTTTATTAGAACTCCGATTGCTCCACCGATTGCTCCAATAATTGCGTCTATGATAACTGCTATTATTAGTGCTCCTAGTCCTAATGCTACGCCAACTCCACCTGCTAAGGCTCCTAATAGTACCATGGCTATGAGTCCACCTATTATTCCAGCAATGACACCTACCAGGGCCCCATGAATTGCACCGTTCATATAGTCTCCGCCAACGGTATAACCAACGTATATTGTTGCTAAAAGATATGCTATGAAACCTCCCCATGATGGCGAAATCCATGAAAGGATTATACCAAGAATTACTGCTATTACTAAACCAATTATAACCGGCATCCATTTAATTTCCATACTTTTTTCACCTCCCCCTAGATTTTTATATTCTTTCTATATTTGATACTACTTATATTTTTTTCCTTTTTTTCTTCGTTAAACTCAAAAAATGCACTGAAATGTACCACAGATTAACAAAAGAATTATATATTTAGACCTAAGGTTTAAAAAAGAAAATTGTTGATGAATAACTCCACTTAATTTTTCATTTATCCCTCTCCTTTTATCATGGATCCTATGGCACCACCAATCGCCATTAAAATCACTACCCCAATAACTCCTAATAAGAGTAAAAGTGACGTGAATGCAGCTACTGCGAATCCTATTAACCCAAGAAATATTGTACCAAATATTAGGAGTAATACTCCCAGTACTATCGCCCCGAACGCACCAGCGAGTGCTCCGTTAACTGCGCCATTCATGACATCTTCGTTAACCATGTATCCAACGATTACACCTGCTAAAAATATGCCAATAAATCCACCTATAGGTCCGCCAATTACTCCAAATACCGCACCCAATACTATCGACAAGATAAATCCAATTATTACTGCTCCCCAATCTGCCATATCTTAACCTCCGCTGATTATTTTATAAAATTTATAAATGAAATTTTTGATTTTTTTCTCTAAATTTTTTACGAAAAAAGAAAAATAAAAAAATGCTTGAATTATTCAAGTTCCAGTTTGATTCCGCCGATTCTTGGTGCTAACACGTTGTATATTAATGCAAGGATTGCATACATTATAAAACCGATTATAAAGTAAACTATCGGTACTATTATAATGAAGACCACGGCCATCATTGCACCACCAGCTAATACACTACCAAATTGTTGCGTTGGTAAAAATGCCAACATTGTTCCACCAAATATGGTCATGATTATGCCCACAATGAACATTATAACTGCTAAAACGGCTGCGGTAATTAATGCAAACGGTACAACTGGAATTGATCTGATCTCTTTTATATCACCCATCTTTTCACCTCCCCTACATTTTTATTTTGTATGTAGTTTTTAATTTATCTTATAATCCTTATATTTTTTTCTCTTTCCAGATGCATATTATAGATTTGATATAATATTGAAAAAGAATAAAAAAACATCCTTTTTGAAACATAATTAATTGGTAGATTTAATAGTCAAGTAAAAATTATAATTTCTAAAAAAACCAATAAATAACTAGGATAGAACCATAATAAAATAAAAGGAGAATCAACATGAAATATTCCCTAATTCATAACGGAACTCTTATTGACGGTAATGGTGGTCCACCCCTTCATAATGCTGCTGTTTTGATTGAAAACCAGCATATAAGTGTAGTGGGTAGCGAAGATTCCATTAATCTCCCAAATGATAAAATAACTCAAATAGATGCCCAAGGGGGTTTCATACTACCTGGTTTCATAGACACTCACGTACATCTTATGGCAGAAGGCTTTAGAATGGAAGATAACATGTACGCACCACTTTCTCTCTATTTTTACAAAGCAGCAGAGAATATGCGTCGCACAATTGAAGCTGGCATAACCACTGCGCGCGATGCAGGTCTTGCCGATATTGGAGTTAAAATGGCTTTAGAGCAGGGTTTGATGGTTGGTCCTCGCCTGCAGATCAGCGTTGCCCCCCTTTCTATAACCGGTGGTCACTTTGATTTTTGGCTAAATTCTGGATTTGATATGAAAGTTTCTTATCCTGGCTTTCCTCACAGTCTCTGCGACGGTGTAGAAAAAGTGCGCAAAAGGGTTAGAGAAGTGTTGCGGGCCGGAGCAGATGTTATCAAAGTTATGGCTACTGGCGGTGTTATGAGCGCTAATGACAGTCCTGAATTTACCCAGTTCAGTGTGGAAGAACTGGAAGTCATTGTTGAGGAAGGAGTATATCATAATAACACTAGAGTAATGGCTCATGCACACGGGCTTGGAGGTATCAAAAATGCCCTAAAAGCAGGTATTCATTCCATTGAGCATGGTACCTATCTAGATGATGAGGCTATCAGAATGATGCTGGATCAAGGAACCTATCTTGTGCCAACATTTGTTACAATGGAAGTAAATAAAGAATCTGCTGAATCAGGCAACTTACCTGATTATAGTATCGAAGATGCCATAAAACTGGTTGAAATCCACGAAAAAAATATAAAAAAAGCTTATGAAGCTGGTGTTCGTATAGCTATGGGCACTGACTGCGGTGTTGTATCTCACGGTATCAACCTACAAGAGTTGGGTTTCTTGTGCGATATAGGCATGAAACCTGAAGAAGCTATCCTAACCGGAACAAAAACCGCAGCTGAATGTTTAGGATGGCAGAATGAGTTGGGTACAATCGATGAAGGGAAACTTGCAGATGTGGTGATAAGTAAACCCGACCCAATAGCCGATATTAAGTCTCTGGGTGATCCTGATAACATAGTCCTGGTAATGAAAGACGGTAAAATATTTAAGGATTTAAGAGGAATTTAACCATCATTTTAAGTTGAAATTATTTATTGTTCTTCCTTCAAATTCCTTTTTAAGTATTATAATATTGAAATCAATATTAACATCTATTCTGAACTGGAGGAAACCGATGGCAGAAAAATCCAAAAAAAAAGCTGAATTAAGGATAACTGGAATGCACTGCGCATCCTGCGCCCTAAACATAGAAAAATCACTGAAAAATCTTGAAGGTGTGGATGAAGCACAAGTAAATTTTGGAACAGAAAAAGCCACAGTTCAATATGATCCTCAAAAACTGAAACTCTCAGAACTTGAGAATACAGTGAAAACTACAGGTTACGGCGTACTAAACGAGAGGGTAACCATCAAAGTGGGTGGAATGACCTGTGCAATGTGTGTAAAGGCTATCGAAGATGCACTCGGCAAATTAGATGGTATAAGCAGTGTAAACGTTAACTTAAGCGCTGAGAAGACTTACGTAACATACAATCCAAACATGGTCAGTATCGAAGATATGAGAGGAGTTATAGAAGATGTGGGCTATCAGTATCTGGGAGTTGAAGGCGAGGACACAGAAGACCTTGAAGAAAAAGCCAGAATTGCAGATTTAAAGGATAAAAAAAACAGGATAATTGTTGGTTTTGGAGTATCACTTCCTTTAATGGTTCTGATGTATTTACACATCCATCTGCCATTTTCGATGCCCTATTTCATGCTCACAGTTTCGATTATTCCTTTTATTTATGTAAGTTACCCTATATTTATCGCTGCATATCGTTCCCTTAAAAACAGGAGTCTGAACATGGATGTCATGTATTCAATGGGTATAGGGGTTGCATACATATCCAGCATATTCGGAACATTCGGCATTGTGCTTACAGAGGAGTTCATGTTTTATGAAACTGCTTTAATGCTAGCTGCATTTCTAACACTGGGCAGATATTTAGAGGCAAGAGCAAAGGGAAGAACTTCATCTGCCATAAAAAAATTAATAGGATTACAGCCAAAAACCGCAAACGTCGTCCGTGATAAAAGTGAGATGAAAATCCCTATTGAAGATGTCCAAATAGGTGATTTGGTAATGGTTAAACCTGGAGAGAAAATTCCAGTAGATGGAAAAGTGGTTGAAGGTGAAAGCTATGTAGATGAATCCATGATCAGTGGAGAACCAATTCCAGCCCTTAAAAAGATAGGGGAGAATGTTGTTGGGGGAACTTTTAACAAAAACAGCATAATAAAATTTGAAGCTATTAAAATAGGCAAGGATACAGTTCTATTTCAGATAATACAGCTTGTGGATGCAGCTCAGGGTTCTAAACCGCCAGTTCAAAGAATTGCAGATAAAGCAGTAGGCTATTTTATACCCACTGTACTAACCATTGCAATAGTTTCTTTCATTATCTGGTACTTAATATTGGGAAGCACACTTCTATTTGCCCTAACTGTACTTATATCCATTCTTGTGGTGGCATGTCCATGCGCCCTGGGACTTGCGACCCCCACAGCTGTGACAGTTGGTATTGGAAGGGGAGCAGAGCTCGGTATTCTCATAAAGAGGGGTGAAGCTCTTGAACTATCAGAAAAACTTACTTCTGTGTTATTTGACAAAACAGGAACTCTTACTAAGGGAAAACCAGAAGTTACAGACATACTAACTATAGGAATAGATAAAAAAGTTCTATTAAAACTGGCTGCGAGTGTTGAGAGGAACTCACAACACCCCATAGCAGAAGCAGTGGTAAAAAAGGCGCAAAAAGAAAACGTAGAATTAGAAGAGAGCAAAAAATTTGATACATTTGGAGGAAAGGGAGTTGTAGCAACCATAGATAATAGGGAAGTGTTGATAGGAAATAGAACACTTTTTAGGGATAAAAATATCTCAATATTTAAGGAAACAGAGAAAAATATACTTAGATTAGAAAATGAGGGTAAAACAGCTATCCTGATAGCTATTGATCAGGAATTATCTGGAATAATAGCCATCGCTGATACTTTAAAGGAGACAACAAAACCTGCAATTGAAGAACTTAAAAAAATGAAATTTAAGGTGGTCATGATAACTGGTGACAATTTACGAACTGCAGATGCAATTGCAGGGCAGATTGGAATTGAAAATGTACTTGCGGAGGTCTTACCTCAGGATAAATCAGATGAAGTGAAGAGACTTCAAAAAGATGGAGAAGTTGTTGCCTTTGTAGGTGACGGTATAAACGATGCACCTGCACTTGCTCAGGCTGATGTGGGAATCGCTATTGGAAGTGGTACAGATGTGGCTATAGAAAGCGGGGACATAGTTCTTATAAAAGATGATATTATGGACTCTGTTGCAGGGGTGCAGCTCTCTCGGAAGGTAATGGCAAGAATAAAACTGAATTTATTCTGGGCTTTTGCATACAATACTTTACTTATTCCTGTTGCAGCAGGATTACTTTATCCAACATTCGGTGTAACTTTTAGACCCGAATATGCCGGGGTTGCTATGGTTATGAGCTCTGTAACGGTGATATCTCTTTCTCTGATGCTAAAGGGGTATATGCCTCCAGCAAAAAAAATTAAAATCCTAAAAATTGATAAAAAAATTAATGAGGTGAAAAAAAATGGCTATTGATCCAATATGTAAAATGGAAGTGGATGAAAAGACAGCGCAATTTAAGAGTGAATATAAGGGGAAAAAATTCTATTTCTGCGCTCCAGGATGTAAGAAAGAGTTTGATGAAAACCCAGAAAAATATGTCGAAAAATAGTAAAGAGAATTTCGATTAACTTGTTGGTCTTTTGATCATTAAATTTTGCTGTGGTTGAATTCTTTGTTTAATTTGTTTAAATCATTATATGGAAACATTTATATGTGTATTTGTTTATAGAAGTATTATGAAGTCGTTTAACCAATATTTTCTGGATAAGGAGTATGAAAGAGTGGAGAAGTTAGGTGATAAGTTGGCAGAGGTAGATCCTCTTATCGATTGGGAGGCGTTCCGCCATATAATTCATGATATGTATGATAATCGCAGTGGACGTGGTGGCAGGCCCAATATTGATGAGATCGTTATGATGAAGATGCTGGTTTTGCAACAGTGGCATGGATTGTCGGATCCGGAATTGGAGAGACAAGCTACTGACCGAATTTCCTTTAGAAAGTTTTTAGGGTTCCCAAAAACTATACCAGACCGTTCCACGGTCTGGTCATTCAGAGAACGATTAACAGAAACTGGTAAAGACAAGGAAATATGGGATGAACTGCAAAGACAGTTGAATGCTAAAGGTTTAAAGGTTAAGAAAGGTGTTATGCAGGACGCCACCTTCATAACCACAGATCCAGGTCACAAAAAGGCGGATGAGCCCCGTGGGCCGGAAGCCAAGACACGCAGAAGCAAAGACGGGAAATGGGCTAAAAAAGGCGTAAAATCATATTATGGCTACAAATTACATACCAAAACCGACATGGACTATGGTTTGATACGTCGACTGGAAACCACACCTGCTAATGTGCACGACGGCCAAATAGACTTGAGTGAAGAAGGTGAAGTTGCTTACCGAGACCGAGGATATGCCTTCGCACCGTGTGCAGGCTACAACGCATCCATGAAACGCGCAGTACGCGGCCATCCCCTAAACATCCGAGAAAAAATGCGCAATCACCGAATTGCACGCAAAAGATCCGCCTGGGAACGCCCTTACGCAGTAATCAAAAACATATTCAACGCCGGACACACACTCCTCACCACCACCATCCGACAACACACCAAAAACATATTTTCCTGCTTCAACTACAACCTACATCAACTCGCCACCCTCCAAAAAAACACATCCTAGCGAATGCTATCAAAAAAATACGATAAAATAACCAAAAAACATGCAAATAACATGAAATCATGCTTAAAAAAAGAAAAAAACATCAAAAATAAAACTCAGACAAGACCTGTTTCAAAAACTTAAAAAAATCAACTCAAAAATGAGGTAAATAGAAATTCTCTAAAATATTGATTTTATGATATTATATGCAATATATTATCTTATTGCAATTATAACTTCTCGAAATAATGTGATAAACTAGTGATAACATTCAAATTAAACTAAAGCTTAATTAATATTCATTTTACAACTTGTTTAAAAATAAAAAAAGGAATTTTGGACATTTTAGGTCCAATTTTGTCTTTATTTCACTTGTAGCTTGATTCCACCGATTCTGGGCTGCATGAAGTTGTAAATCAGAGCTATCAGGGCAACTATTATGAAGTACATTATGAAGTACATTATGGCGTAAGTTATAAGGCCAATTATTGCTCCAAGAATGTTTCCTGTGGCGATGCCCATCAAAAATCCATATATAAGCCCAAAGATGGCATAAACCACCCCTATAACTAGTGCCGCAGGTATTACTGGGATGCTGGTTAGTTCAAGAAGATTTTCAGATACAGGGGAGAATATGAGCTTTGCTGCGCCTACTTTAGGTGCCACTACATTGTAGAATATGGCGAATAGTGCATATCCAATGAATGAAAATATGAACACCATTATAGGCATCAGGATAATCCAGAACAATGCAGACCATGCTCCTAATACTCCAACTGCTGCGCCTGTTGGAAGAGCTCCGGTGTAGTTGGTGGCGTTAGCTGTAAAGTTAGCTGCTAATGGGATTAAGGTGCTAATAAGGGCGAATATAGGTGTGGTCGCTAGGGCTATGTATAGACCAATAATAAAAGTAAATATTGTTGATATACATGCCATGATCAGGGCTAAAGACACTACTGGAATTGACTTTACCTCGTCTCCTTCTAATCCTAGCTTTACACCACCTACTCTAGGAACCAGTAGGTTGTAAAACAAGGCCAGAAGGAAAGCTATCATGATGTTTATGAAGAAAGCGGTTAAGGGCCATAGGATGATCACTGCTAATCCTATCAATCCAATAACTGTGCCTAATTGAGGTATAAAAGCTGCAAGTGGCACTATGGCAAGAACTAATATTATAGCTCCTATAAATGCTAACACTGCGTGAATTGAAGATGACATCAATGTGAATGGTGCGGCTCTAATGTGTTTGATCTCTTTGATATCTACCATTTTTTCACCTCCTTTTAGTTTATTATACACTTAGATTTATGATCTCCATTAATATTATATATTTCTATTAATCGAAAAAATAAACAAAAATGTAACAGTCTTTTTTTAGAATACAAATAAAAATAGACAAAAAAATTAAAAAAATTTTAAAGTTAATTGTTTAACTGATTATTTCGAATTTTTTAATAAATATCGGCTTTGTAGAAATCATCTTTACTTTATGACAGATAAGTCTTTTGCGTAGAGATATATGTTGTAGCATCCGTTTTTTAGTTTAGTTTCTTTGTTTCTTAGTCTATCGTTTCGGCTTGTGTTTGAATCGCCGAATATTCTTTTTCTGATTGATATTACTGTTTCAACTAGGCTTCTGAGATGGTATTTGGGTTTGCTGAACAGTGATTGCATTGCTAACCGATATTTACCTTTTTTTGCCCTTTTTTTGAGTGGTATCATGCTGGTTGCTCCTAGTTCTTCGTTTATGACTCTGTGTATCTCTTCTTCGTCGAATGCTTTATCTAAGCTGAAACCAACAGGTTTATATTTCTTTGTTTTTCTTATAGTTGATATTGCGTCTTTGGAGTCGTGTCTGGGTCCGCGAACAGCTTTTTGAGCCAGTGTAACCAGTGTATCTGTGTCTATTGCTATTTGATTTTTGGTGTAACTCTTTCTCCACTTTTTACTTTGTTTTTTGTTTTTACGTGCGTAATACAGGCTAGCCTGGTCACTGGAATGTCCTGTTCCATCAATCGCAACCCAGGGATCCTTAATATCGAATAATTCCACAGTTAAATCGAGCATTTTATCCAGAAAATGGGATCCTAAACGTTTAAAGAACTTCTGCAATGTAGTGTAATGCGGAACACTATTTAAATCAAGTTTTCCCAGTAATTCAGGCATTAAATCAATAACCACCGTAAACAAACGATAATCAAGCTGCAGCCGCTTCATCAAACATATCAAAGCCATAAGTTGATGTTGAGTATACTTATGCTTTGATCTGTCACAGGAATAAGCTGGTAAATCCATTTTAGCCACTTTAAATGCCACAAGGGTAAATTTTATTAACTCGTTTTCATTTATACTACTCATGGGATCACCTTCGAAAATTGCTTATTACTCGTAATGTGATCCCATCATACTTATATGATTTCTACAGAGCCTAAATATCTAGATTAAAACCAGTTTTTTGATTTTTCCAAGACATTTTCTACTATTTCGAGTGAAGATCCAATGTATTTATGTGGATCCATAATTTCGTT
>Ga0194110_10010437_pt1 | contig 10332 bp, 9 predicted proteins | sample TA2Kig1200mmetaG_FD_146192 | JGI IMG/M metagenome (GOLD analysis project Ga0194110, IMG submission 146192) | Freshwater microbial communities from Lake Tanganyika, Tanzania - TA2015032 Kigoma Deep Cast 1200m | ecosystem: Environmental > Aquatic > Freshwater > Lake | place: Tanzania: Lake... | reverse complement strand
ACGGCGGCCCTCAAACCGAGAAGATAACTCTGGACACCAAACCCTGCAATCTGGCCTTTGGCTATGGAGGAAATCACAGAATGGTGTCTGAACTCTTCCCTCGCATGGATATTGGACATGTGGACCTCAATGATCGGCACTTTAAGAATCGCCAGGGCATCCCTTAAAGCATAGCTATAGTGCGTCCAGGCACCGGCGTTAATCACAACGGCATCGACTTTCTCCTGATGAGCCTGATGGATTTTTTCGCACATCGCCCCTTCATGGTTGGTCTGAAAGATCTCCAACTTAACGCCTAACTCTTTCGCAAGCCCTTTAAGCCTCTTATTGATTTCATCGAGAGTGACGGTTCCGTATTGGGCTGGATCACGTTTTCCGAACATATTGAGATTAACCCCATGGAGGACCAAGGCTTTTTTCATAATGCCTCCTATCTTATTCCTGTTTTCGCTTAACTTTTGTTTTTATTCTTGTCCATAATTGAGCCTGGCCAAAGATCATGACAACAATCGATAAAGTCAGCACAAGGGTGAGAGGATTTCTGACCAGTTGAAAGAAAAACCCAAAAATATTGTTATGAACATCTAACATCGCCCTCCTGTAATTATCTTCCATAAGAGGCCCCAGGATGACTCCGAGAATAACCGGGCCTACTTGAAACCCATACATTTTCAGGACATACCCAAATATTCCGAATCCGAGCATCCAATAGACGTCACTGATACTGTTGTTAATGGCATAGGTTCCGACAACTGATATGATGATGATCGTAGGGAGGAGCAAACCCTTTCGGACCTCTACGAGTTTGGTGAAGATCTTGATCCCGGAGAGGCCAAAAATAAGAAGAAAGATATCCGCCAATAAAAGATTCCCCACGGTGAACCAGAAGAGATGCGGGGTTTCAATCATCAACATTGGTCCTGGTTTCAAACCGTGAATAAAAAGAGCGCCTATAAGAACAGCCGTTACCGCATCTCCGGGAATTCCAAGAGTCAGCATCGGGATGTAAGCCCCACCAATGGCAGCATTGTTTGCAGTTTCAGGGGCAATGATTCCTTCATAGGCCCCCTGACCAAAAGGCCTCGTTGGTTTTTTCACGCTTCTTCTCGCATGGCCATAAGAAAGAAGCGCAGCGATATCTCCTCCCGTGCCAGGCAAAGCACCTATCCAGACCCCAATGAAACCTGACTTAATGATTAAAGGAAGATGCTTAAAGAGCAGTCTCCACGATGGAATGATCTTATTGACCTGTTGCTTGATCGGTTCTACGGCGATGTCGTGAATCTGGACCAAGGCTTCCGAAATACCGAAGAGACCGATCATGATGGCGACATAATGGATACCGCTCATGAGATAGACACTGCCGAAAGTAAATCGCCCCTGACCTGTAAAAGAATCCATCCCCACCATGCTGAGCAGGACTCCAAGTGCTCCCGAAAAAACTCCTTTGGCCAGTGATTCACCGGAAAGACTCCCTACGAGAAGAATTCCCATTACAGCCAACAGGAAATAATCCCTTGGAGCAAATAAGAGGGAGTATTCAGAAATGATCGGGGCGGCTAACGCTAAGATGATAATTCCTATAAATCCACCAATCACCGAAGCCACGGTCGCCAATCCGATCGCATTTCCTGCCTCCCCAATTTTAGCCAACGGATAACCATCAAAACTCGTGGCAATAGCAGCCGGAGCACCGGGAATATTCAACAGGATCGCTGACCGAGATCCCCCATAAACGCCTCCCATATAAATCCCTGCCATGAGAGCTAATGCAGGATTGATATCCCATGAAAAAGTAAAGGATATCAGAATCGAAACCGCCATTGTTACGGAAAGCCCAGGGATAGCTCCAACGTAGATTCCACAAAACGTCCCAATGGCAACTAAAAACATGAGTTTTGGGCTAACCCACGTCATCAAAAAATAGTCTAAATAATTTCCCATAACAAGTTTTCCCTGTTACCAGAGAATGACCTTAAAAATATACTGAAAGAAGAGATAGATGGTGACCAGCATCCCGGCCCCAATGAAAAAAGAGCGTTTAATCGAGGTCCCTTTCAGAAAAATAAAAGATCCGACAAGAAAGAGATAGCAACTCGCAAAAAAATGGAGTGGTGCAAGAGAGAAGATATAAAGAACCAGGATGAGGGTATAAATCAGGACCTTTCCTGGGAATACAAAGCGCTGGCCCAGCCTAAGTTCTTCTCTCAATCTAAAAGAAGTATAACGATTACGATTTTTCCACAGAATGCGGATAGAGGTTAGGATCAGGATTGAACAGATAAAAATGGGAAACGCCCCAGATGAAGAAAGGTTTTCGAGATGGGGAATTCGAAAGGCCTGGGTTAAGGCAAAAATGCCAAAGGCGAGAAGAAACCAGATAAATATTTTTTCCCCCGGTCTTCGCTTGAGCTGATCTTCCATCTTAATTAAAACCCTTGCCTTCCCCAAAAAGGGGAGTCAATGGAGACAAAAATCTTCTTGCCACGATCAAACCTTAAGTCCCTCTCTCCCTTTTAAAATAGGGAGAGAGGGGAAAACCTTCTTATTCACGCCTAAATTGAGCGATTTTTTTCACCCTTCACAAGGGGGACGGGGAGGCCGAAAAGCCTTTTAGAGCGATTACCTTTGATCGAATGAATCAACCATAGGGCCTGTTCAATCATCACCCGTTTGGTGAAAGCTTAGGGTCCATTACCCAGACATTCAACGTATCGCATTCTAAAAAGGTTTGAGGCATCTCCGCCCCTCTTGGGAGATAGGGTGAATCGCTCAATTTAGGTCATGGTTTTGGAATTCCAAATTTATCCGGGGAGACCTTCGTCGCAGCAGCATCCTCAAGAAGCCAGCAGGTCACCGACTGCCAGTGTTTAAGGAATTTGTCTGCCTCGTCACCATAAGTCCCCATGTAGATTGCTCCAAAGTCTTTAATAAAAGACTGGAACTTGTCCTCTTTGCCTCCCTTCTGGAAAGCATCGACAAGTTTCCTCTTTGCTGTTTCAGGCACCTCCCTTTTCACCCACACGCCATAAAATGGTCCCCAGGGAAGGTACTTTTTATATTCTGGAAAGATTCGGACAATTAAGGGAATATCCTCCAAACCTGAAACCGGCTCATCGGCAAGCAAAGCAAGCGGTCTAATTCTTCCCGCCCGTACATGTTCCCGGCCTGCTGTCAGGCCAACTGTCATCCACTGAACATGGCCACCCATCATGGCGGTCATGCCTGGTCCCTCACCCGGGAAGGGAATGGCGTTGAAAGTTAAACCATGGGTCGCTTTCATCATCGCACCCGCAACAAAGGGAAGGCCTCCTGGACCAGTTGAACCCATTTTGATTTGACCTGGTTGTTTCTTTGCGTCGTCAAAGAGGTCCTTGAGGGTTTTCCACGGTGCGTTGATGTTGCATGCAATTAATCCAACGCCTCGAGCCGTGACATGGACCGGATAGAAATCTTTGTAGTCAAGCGGAGAAATATCAAGGACTCGATAGAGTTGAGGATTCTCAGCACCCCAAAGGATCGTGTATCCATCCGCTGCCTGACTGTGAACCCACTGTGTTGAAACCGCACCAGTGGCCCCTGGCTTGTTCTGGAGAACAATCTGTTTCCCGAGATGTTTTTCAGCCCAAGGGGTAAGGGCCCGTGCTACATTGTCAGTCGCGCCTCCAGCTCCCCACATGATGATGCCCGAGAGGTCCTTTACTGGAAAGTCCTGCGCCTGAGCCACCGAAAAAGAGATTAAAACCAACCCAACCATGAACAACATCTTCTTCATCTTAATATCCTCCTTTCTTGGAATGGGTTAAAAAAATGACCTTAATTTAAATGGCTTCATATGAACAAGCGGTTGAAAGATACTATACTAAGCCTCCTTAAAGTCAAGAACAATTTTTGCAAAGTTGCCGGTCAAAGCATCGGCAAATGCCTCCTGGTATTGAGTAAAAGGAACGATCTTTGAAAGCACCGGGGCGACATTAAACGTAGGATCTTCCAGAAGTGCGAGTGCGTCCGCAAAATCTCTCTTCGTATAAATAATAGTCCCGTGAATCGTTATCTCGCCACGAGTGATACGCAGTGCTGGGTAGATGATCTCTTCCCCGGTTATGCCCAGCGAAATGAGATCGCCACCTGGTTTCACAAGCTGGAACGCCTGCTCCAAAGACGCTTTCATTCCAGCGGCTTCGACGACCACATCGAACATCTGGTCTTTAACATCAGTAGGATGGATGGCTTTTATCTGTTTGGAAAAACTTTTAGCCTTTTCCATCTTTGCCGGGATGACATCCAGCACGGTTATATCGGCGCCCACATGGTTAAGGAGGGCAATGGCCAATAAACCCTCTGTGCCACAACCGATGACACCTACCGATGTTCCCTTGGTGATGCTGGCTTTTTTTAAAGCGTGGACATTTACGGCAAAAGGTTCGATAAGTATTGCCCTCTCGTCCACCAGATCTGAAGGGACAGGCACCGCGAATTCGGAATCAATTATAATCTCCTGGGCAAACAGACCATTCACGGTGACTCCGAAGGATTTCTTCTCCTTGCAGATGTTGGTTTTGTTTTTCAGGCAGAATTCACACTGGCCGCAATAGGTATTAGGAAAAGAGACCACTTTGGCTCCGACTTGATGTAGCGATTTCTTCCCCGCCTCAACGACCGTTCCCAAAATCTCATGACCAGGACGGCAAGGATAGTTCGCATAAGGAATCGTTCCTCTAAAAACTCTAAGGTCCGAGCCGCAAATTCCCCCATAGATTACCCTAACCCTCACTTCATCCTCTTTGGGTGAAGGAGGAGGTTCACTTTTTTTCATCTTCAAGTCGCCTGGTTTTTCTAAGTACAATTCATGCATTTTTTTGTCGTCCTATAGCTTTTTAATACGCAAATGGAACAACCCTCCCCCTCTGAGGAGGGAGGGACGGGGTGGTGATACCTACAACTCAAAAATGACTTTTGCAACCTCTCCCAGACGAGAGGCCTCAAAGGCGTCGCTGGCTTCTTCCAGGCGGAAGGTCCGGGGCGCAAGAGGCTTTGCCCTGACCTTCCCATATTTCATCCAGCGGATCGCCCTGATAAAATAGCGGGGCAGCGACCCCACATCGCCAAAAATCTGCAGGCCGCTTCGTGTAACAATAAGGGGACTCACCGTGGCCTCGGGATAGAGACCGAAAAAGGAAACACGCCCCTTGGCCGCAGCAACTTCGATGGCCAGAGGGAAAACGACGGGGGAGCTGGCTGTCTCAATAACGATATCCGCCCCGAGACCGTCGGTCAACTCCCGAATCCGCTTGACCACATCCTCCTGGTTAGAGTTAATGATGTGATCAGCTCCTAATCCCTTTGCCACTTCGAATCGTTTCGCATCCTGATCAATGCCGATCATGATCACCTGACTAGCCCCTGCGGCCTTAAATGCCTGGAGATGGAAGAGACCGATCGCCCCGGGACCGAAGATCGCAACGGTGTCACCCACCATGGGCTTCACCTGCGTCATCGTCCGCACGGTCAGGCTGATGGGCTCAAGGCAAGCGGCATCAACAAAAGAGACATTGTCCGGAAGCTTGTGAACCGCACGGGCCGGAACAACCACATACTCCGCGAAAATTCCATCGTAGGTAATCCCGATATGCCTCCAGTCCGTACACATATTACTGTTTCCATTCATGCAATTGGTGCAAAAGCCGCATCCGTAGAGCACCTCCACCCCGACTCTATCCCCCACGGAAACGTTATTGACCCCCTCTCCCAATATTGAAACAACGCCCGTCCCTTCATGACCCATAACGATGGGAATAGGGACAGGCTTTCGTCCTTTATATTTGTTGTTCAAAATGGCAACATCGGTGTAGCAGAGGCTTGCGGCTTTAACCTGGACTAAGACTTCACCCCGAGCCGGTTTCGGAGTTGGAATCTCTTTTACCTCATAGGCTCCTGCTTCCTGACTCGTTTTCACAATGGCCTTCATGGTAAAACCTCCTCTCGTTTGTATAATGTACTATCCAAAGTTATCTTCCCTCTCCCCTTGGGGGAGAGGGTCAGGGTGAGGGGTAAGAAGGGCATTTCGGATAATCTCCAAAACACCTTCTAAGTTGCTGAATACTTGGTTATCCCAAAATCGCAGCACCTTGTACCCTTTAGCTCGGAGCCATTCATCACGTATCGTATCCATTGGATCGAGAGCATGCTGCCCACCATCAAGCTCCACGATCACTTTCTTTTCGAGGTTCACAAAATCCACAACAAACCGGCCAACGGGTTGCTGTCGACGAAACTTGAAACCTCCTATCTGCCTATCTCTTAGATGTCTCCACAAATACTGCTCTGTATCCGTGGAGTGTTTTCTAAGTCTTCTTGCTACGCCCGTCAGGACTTTCACCCCCACCCTCTTCCCTCCCCCCTCAAGGGGGAGGGTTCCCCTTGTTTTTGGATGGGCCCCAGAGCGGTTTTTCATAAGACTTTTGATGATATCATATGAGATCATGTCAACTGGAGGGGCTGGCCTGTTTCTCCAGATCTCTGGATGGCTAGAGTTACCTCCAGCGTTCTTTTTCCATCCTCCCCTGAGGTCCGCGGGGCTTCCTCTCCTAAAACGACTCTGCAAAAGTGGCTGAACTCCTTAATATAAGGATCTTCTCTCACCATCTTATATCCCTGCTCTGTAACAGGATAATTCCATCCCACCTTTGCAGGGTCAGGGTAGTAGAGCCTTTTCATTTGGGGGAATAATAACGAACCCTCTGTGCCGAAAAAGTTATAGCAGTTTCCGAAATCATGATATAGAAGCGGATTTTCTCCGGTTGTTCCTTCCCAGGATATTAAGGAAGGCGTGCAGTCGGATAGAAAGACCGTTCCCAAAGCTCCGTTCTTGAACCGCAAGGTGATGCTGGCCGTATCCTCAACGGGAAATTTCCTGACTTTGTTGCTCACCAGGGCAAAGACTTCCTCGATCTCGCCGCAGATATATCTGAGGTTATCGATCTCATGAATGAGATTGATCAGAATCGGCCCTCCTCCCTTTTCCTTTCTCCAGGACAAAGGTCCCTCAAAATAAGGCCCTGGCTTTAGAAGCGCCCATGTGATCGTGACACCCACCAGCCTGCCCAACTCACCTCCAGTCACAATTTCACGAGCCTTTTCTACGAGACTGCTAAACCTCCTCTGGTGTCCTACCAAGATGCGAACCTTATTCTTTTTCGCTGCCTCAATGAGCCGGTCCGCCTCGGAGACGCTCTGAGCAATAGGCTTCTCCACGAAAAGATGAAGACCTCTCTCCGCACAGGCGATGCCAATGGGTGTATGGAGATGATTGGGAATGGCAAGAATGACACCTTGAAGTTTTTCCTTTTCGATCATCTCTTCATATTTTTTGTAGAATTTGATTCCAAGTTCCTCTGTGATCGACTTCTGTTTTTCGTCAACATCAGAGGCCGCTGCAAGATCGCACTCTTTGACCTTTATTAAGGTTCTAGCATGGGGGCTTCCCATCAACCCTAAACCAATCAATCCGAGCCTTACCTTTTCCATTCCTTCCTCCTGATTTCTCAAGAAAATAGCATGGCGCATAGGGCCTGCCTACGACAGGCAGGCATGGAGCATAGCGTCCAATTAAGGTTTGCCAGGTCCGTTGAGCTCATTGAGTTTTTTGGGTTTAACCCTATAGACCCAACAGACCCAAGAAACCCAACAAACTTTAGCCTGGTTTATCCGAAAACAATGGGCTGGCCTGTTTCTCCTGACTTCTGAATCGCCAGGGTGACTTCCAGAGTCTTCCTTGCATCGACTCCGTCAATCTTGGGAGCTTCCGTACCCTGGATGACTCCGCAGAAGTTTCTGATCTGCCGGGTGTAGGGATCCTCACGGTCAATTTTGAATCCCTCCTCACTAAGGGGAAATTGCCATCCCGCTCTATTAGGATCCCTATAAAAGAATTTCTTCATTCGGGGAAAGGTGATCACGCCCTCTGTCCCGAAGTAAAAATAGCAGTTCTCCGGGCTGTGATAGAAGAAGAGGTTCTCACCGGTGTTGGCTTCATATCCGATATTTCCCGGGGCGGTATCGGTCAGAAAAATATTTGCTACGGCTCCGCTCGCCAGCCGGAGGTTGATGCTGACGGTGTCCTCTACTGCGAACTTCCGCGCCTCATTGCTCACCTCCGCATACAAACGCGTGACGTCGCCGCAGATGTATCGTATGTTGTCAATCTCATGGATCAGGTTGATCCGAATCGGACCTCCCCCGGGTTTCGCCCTCCACGCAAACGGCCCCAAGAAGTAGTCTTTGGGTTTGTACAAGGACCAGAGGACCGTGACGCCCACGAGCTTTCCGATCTTTCCTCCCCGCACTTCATTCCGCAGTTCTTCGATGAAGGGATTGTGCCTCCGGTGGTGTCCAACCATCAGATGAACCTTATTCTCCTTGGTTGCCTGAATCAACCGGTCTGCCGATTCAAGGTCGGCTGCAATGGGCTTTTCCATCAGGAGATGCAATCCTTTTTTTGCACAGGTCGCGCCCACCGGAAGATGGAGTTCGTTCGGAACAGCCACTAAGACTCCATCCATTTTTTCTTTCTCAATCATCTCCTTGTAGGATGGGTAGAATTTTGTTCCCAACCCCTCTGCGGTCTTCTGATGCTTTACGTCCACATCGGAAGCAGCGACAAACTCCAGTTCGTTCATCCTGCTCATGGTCTCGGCATGGAGCTTCCCGATCATTCCCATTCCAATTAAACCCAATCGTACTTTTCCCATACTTCCTCCTGTCAAAAAAATTTCAGGTTCATCCGGGTATTGAGTGGGTAGCCTCCCCTTAGGTTAAGGGGAGGTTTGGAGGGGTTACTTGTCTCGGAGATGCGATAGGGTGCCTTCTTTTCACCTGTCTGATTTCCCTACCCTCCATTTAAACGTTGTTTTCATGATGAATCATTTCGAAAGGCCTCTATGATCATCTTCCTAACCCCCCTTCATCCCCCCTTAAGCTAAGAGGGGAATACAAGAAAGAGGAAAACACCCACACAAAACCCGGAAGAGCCATAAAATGATTACGTAACCAAAATAGGCAGAAAAATGACCCTGCCCCGGCAAGAAGCACCCCTTCCCGACAACGTTGATAAAAAAGCGGGAAATGGGCCTGGGTTTTTAAACCCAGACCCATGAAGACCCATTCAAGCCTATCTGCGAGCTTTCGCAAGTTCAGCCTGTAGCGCGCCGACCACCTCGGGGCCAACAGTTGCTCCGTGCTTCTCGATCACCGGCTTCATCTTTTCTCGAAATTTGGCCATCTCGGCCGCACTGAATTCCGTCACCTGCATCCCTTGTTTCTTGAGGGCATCAAGCGCCGCACCCATTTGATCACGGTTGAACTTGCGCTGAAAGACCGCCGCCTCCCGAGCCGAATCCCTGAGGATTTTTTTCTCATCCCCTGAAAGCGTATCCCAGAATTTCTTGCTGATCATGACTGACTGAGGGTTGTACTGGTGGTTCGTAACTGCCAGGAACTTCTGGACTTCGGCAAATTTATTGGCCAGGATAACCGTAAAGGGATTTTCCTGTCCATCGACCGCCTTCTGCTCGAGCGCAGCATAGAGCTCCGGAAAGGGAAGCGGTGTTGGGCTGGCGCCCAGAGCATTGACCCAATCGACGTTAATGGGGTTGGGAATGACTCGAAGCTTCAAACCGGCGATGTCTTCGAGCCTATTGATTGGCCGCTTGCTGTTGGTGATATGGCGGAAACCCAGCTCAAAATAAGCAAGCCCAATAATTCCTTTATCGGCCAGCTTATCTATCATCATCTGGCCGAAGGACCCGTCGACCACAGTATCCGCCTCCGCTCCACCGCCAAACATGAAGGGGAAATCGAAGATCGCAAACTCTTTCACTTGTGCTGCCAAAATGCCTGAATTCATCGAAACCATTTCCAGGGTCCCTCCCTGAAGGGCAGAAACGTTGTGCGTGTCACTGCCCAGGACGCCGCCAGGGAATAAACTGACCTTGATTTTTCCACCGGTCTTTGCCGTTACAAGCTCAGCGAACTTCTCCATCCCTGTCGGTATCGGATGCCCTTTTGGGTTCTGGGTGGCAAACTTAATCGTGCGTTCTTTGATGTCTTGCGCCGACGCTAAACCGAAAACTGCAAACACTGCCATCACCGCTACCACTACGCCAAATAACACCAAACCTTTCTTCATGACACACCTCCTGTTTAAAATGATTTTTTTGTACGCATTTCAAAAGCTCTGAGACGCCGCGTACCCATCGCCCCCGAGACTTACTTCCGCTGCCACCTGTTCACCCGATGAGCCATTTCATTGGCCAGGTGACCAATTGAGGAAAG
>Ga0194110_10010435_pt1 | contig 10333 bp, 9 predicted proteins | sample TA2Kig1200mmetaG_FD_146192 | JGI IMG/M metagenome (GOLD analysis project Ga0194110, IMG submission 146192) | Freshwater microbial communities from Lake Tanganyika, Tanzania - TA2015032 Kigoma Deep Cast 1200m | ecosystem: Environmental > Aquatic > Freshwater > Lake | place: Tanzania: Lake... | reverse complement strand
GCTCTCTTGGCCATCCTCTTCTCCTTTCCGAATAGAGGATAGCATAAATAAGAATAATTATCAATATATTAAAGGGTCACGACCTAAAGTTTTTATAAACGATGTAAATTATTGCATCGTTATATTAGTCGAAGAGCTATAATGATATAATTAATGTAGTTAAGCATTTGAACATGATTATGTCACGTTTCAAGATTAACCGTAGACTATTTTACGGTTGGATAGTGGTGATAGCCTCGTTCATCATTATCTCAATTGTGATTGGCACACGTCTTTCTTTTGGTGTTTTCTTCAAATCCTTAGCAAGCGAGTTTGGGTTGACTCGAGCCGAGACCTCTGGAGTATACTCAGTTCATATGTTACTTGGCTGCGTGTTTGCCATTTTCAGCGGCTGGGGTGCCGATAAATTTAGTCCGAGAATACTCATCAGCTTAATGGGCTTATTTTGTGGTCTTAGCCTTATCCTGACTAGTCAGGCACACTCGCTATGGCAGCTATTCATAGTATATAGCTTCTTATTTGCTATAGGGACCGGTGGGGTATTTGTCGTTATTACGTCAATCATCATAAGATGGTTTGAAAGTAAACGGGGACTCGCTATTGGTCTTGCCACCTCAGGTGTAGGGTTAGGAACAGTCATTATGGCTCCATTTGCTACCTACCTTATTGCTAACCTTGGTTGGCGCATGTCTTATATTGTAATGGGAATGATTACTTGGCTATTTATTATTTCCATGGCCATGCTATTAAAAAGAGAACCCAGTGAAATGGGACTCTTGCCCGACGGTGTGGAATCAAATGAAGGCAGAATAGATGGATCAAATTTAATAGAGAGAAGCAACAGACCCACTGGTTTTTCACTACTTCATGCATTCAAAACTAAGAATTTCTGGTATTTGAGTTTTTCCTGGTTATTATTATCCTCATGCGCATATATGGTATATACCCATATTGTGCCCCACGGTACAGACGTGGGTATTCCACCCATGAAAGCAGCAACCGTCCTCAGTTTGATAGGTGCCATGAGTATTCCAGGAAGATTAATCGTCGGTAGAATTTCGGATAGCATAGGCAGAAAAGTGACTGCTATTATTTGTGCAATATTTTTAGCAGGAGCAATAATGTGGCTAATTTTTTCGAAGGACTTATGGATGTTTTATTTCTTTGCTGTGGTTTTTGGTTTTTTCTTTGGAGGTTTGGACGCTTCTACAACTGCTCTGGTGGGTGATATCTTTGGTCTACATAGTATCGGGATAATCATGGGGATATTGTCCGCTGGTTGGTCGCTGGGAGCAGCTATAGGTCCATTTATTGGTGGGCTGGTCTATGACATTAATAATAATTACTCTATAGCTTTCTCAATAAATGTAGCAGCTATGGTAATGGTCACTCTACTTTTAGCTTTTACTAAACGGGAAACGAAACCCGATAGGTGAAGTTGCCGATCAAATTTTGACTTTAATAATACCCCAATTGAGTGAAAAGAAATTCCTTGATTTAAATTTCTTCCAATAATGAAGCCACAACAGAGTATGCTGAGCCTTCTGTTTAAATCCCCCTTAATCCCCCTTTATGAAAGGGGGATGACAATGGGTTCTCCCCTTTGGCAAAGGGGAGTGAGAGGGGATTTTGTCAAAAATTTTAACTCAATTGGGGTAATAGCCCATACTATACGTCATGATAGCAACAGTGGGGGTCTTCTTCGAGGTAGTCGCCGGTTAATGAGAGGGCTAAACTTCGGCAACCCCGGCAGTCTTTTATTTTACAGCTTCCACATTTTCCTTTGAGGTTTTCCTTTCTTCTTAATTTCTTTAGTATCTCTGATTTCTCCCACACCGTTTTTAAAGAATCCTTCAATAGATTTCCTATTGAAATTGGAAATCTTCTACAAGGGAATAAAGTCCCGTCTGGCATAATGCAAAGGCCATCTCTTCCAATCACACAGGGGGCACCCAATAACTCCTGCTCTCCCTCATGGAAACTGATTTGGAAGGCTTGATAGGGAAAAAAGGGACGGTCTTCCTCCATAGAGAAAAAATCTGAAAGTGTCTTTGTCAGTTCTTGCCATTCCTCCTTTCCCAACACTTCGTCCATGATCTCTCTACCCCTGCCTAAGGGAATAAATCGTTCAATGATCAATCCATCGACGCCTAAATCCTGAGAGAGTTTGAAGAGAGATGAGAGGCTCTTAAAATTCCTCCTCATTACAGTGAACATGAAGATGATCTCAAAAAGATTCTCTTTTTTAATTAGAGGAATATTTTGAAGGACCTCCTCAAAAGTCCCTTTTTGACGAATCGAGTCATTGATTTCAGCATCTGCTCCATCCAGGGAGATTTTGATCTTTTTTAATTTAGAAAAAGAAGAGAGTTTTTTGATTAACTCTTGGTTCAAGAGAACGCCATTGGTGATGATCCCCAATTCTTCTACTTCAGGTTTTTGATCCAGATAGCTCAGAAGGAGATATAACTCAGACTTTAGCAGGGGTTCCCCACCGGTGAGATGAATGCAGGCTGTTTGATCCCATTCCTTCATGGTGGTGAGGATATTTTCCGAAACATTTTTTATTGCACCCCAATCCAAATCGTTGTCACGCGAAAAATTGTCTTGGTAGCAATGCTGGCAACGAAGATTGCAGAGATTGGTAATATGCCACTGAATATGAAATTGGTCTTCCATTGATAAATTCTCAAACCTCAATTTTATTTTTCCTATTGAAAATTCTAATTAACAATGTTAAATATTAAATATATGCCTTCAAAAGTCATTAGAATCTTCATCTCATTTTTAGCTATTACCTTCATGATTGGGATAATGGATATCCATGGAAATGCTCATCTAAAACCCGACAATCGAAACTGCTGTGATATGGATTCATCCTGTGATATGGATTCTTGCAACCACAATTTGCCTACTTGCCCTCTTTGCCCTTCAACGGGTTCTCTTTCTCCATATCTTCCCAATGAGGCAGGAAACTATCTTCCACTTTTGATTTCATCTCTTATCATCATTACTCCTAAAACTTTCTCTGATCAAGGGTTTGTAAAATCGATATTCCACCCTCCCACATCTACCCTCTGATCTCATTTTAAACCTTTTAAGTTCATAACGTCAAATTCTCTATTCTCCATAGTAGAACTATGGAGAAGTCTCCAATAACTTTATGGGAGTTTTTCCATTCTCCATAGAGATTTAATTGGTAGGACCGTGGGGAAACATACTAAAATAAGATGTCGTCAATGTGGTTTCAAAAACCCAAGGCTTTCCAAATTTTGTAGAAGGTGTGGAAAGCCCATGGAGACCCATTTTCAATGTCCCCATTGTGGATTTGAGAATCCTGGAGACTCTCTCTTCTGTACCGAATGTGGAAAAAGATTATCTGAGATTCGAAAATCGGTGGAGGGCACTCAGCGTAAATGCAGAAATTGTGGAAATTTTAATGAATTGGAGGCTCTCTTCTGCGTGGCTTGTGGGAAAGAAATGATCAGATCATCCAAGGAAGGTCTTAAACGACGATCGGAAGGACCTTCTTACAAAACGATGGCTCTCGTCATCATCTTGGTCTTTGTCTTCGGCCTCTTAATCAAACTCGGAATAACCGTCTTCAAAGAGAGCAAGTCTTCCAAATTTACGTCACCACCAACACCGATGGCCCAAGTAGATGAAGCTCAAGTAATCGCTGTGGCCAAAAACTTCAAATGCGCCTGTGGAGGATGTGGAGAGCTTCCTCTCGCAACATGTGAATGTGACATGCCTAATGGGGCTGTGGAAGAAAAGAACTTCATTCGTAAGAAGCTGAGAGAAGGGTTCACAGTGGAACAGGTCATTGAAATGGTAGATAAGATGTATGGCCATCGAATTTAAGGAGGGAAAGAAATGGAAAATCATTTAGAGAATATCGAAATGGGTTCCTGTCCTTCTTGTGGTGAAAGGAATGAAAGGCCCGATCGATTCTGTATTCATTGTGGAAATCCTCTTCCAAGGAGAAGAAAAATTCGACCCAAGAAGCGATACCTTCTCTTTGGAACCATAGGGCTTATTCTTGCAGGGGTGATCGGATTCTTTTTCATTGATGGGCTTGAGTCCAAACTGGTAGGGAAAGTGAATGGAGAGGGGATCACCCGGAAAGAGTTTTTAAAAAGGGCTAATCAGGCAAAGAAATTCTATGAATTTCGTTATGGGCAAAACATTTTTGTGGGAGAGGAAGGAAAGGAGAATTTGAACCGCCTCAAGACTGGTATTCTTGAGGAATTGGTCGTGGAGAAGATCCTCCTTCAAGAGGCAAAGAAAGCAGGCTATACCTCGGCCTCGGCCCCTGAAAAGGAGATTGAGGAACAAGTAGAGGCTATAAAAAGAACTTACCGTCTTTCCGATGAGGATCTTAAAAAGATGATCGGAGGAAGCCTTGAGGATTTAAAGGAAAAGCTTAGAAATGAATGGAGCATCTCACAATTTGTACAAAAAACCATTCTCAAAGAGGACCAGGGGAACCCGAATCTCCTCTTTGGGCAATGGCTTTCAAAAGCGAAGGCTAATGCCAAGATTGAGACTTATGAAAAATTGCAACCCATTATAACAGCTAAGGCATCCTGCTGCAGAAGTGGATGCGGAGGAGGAAGAGTTCACCCCCTGGATCCAAAAGTTGAAAAAGAAGCGAAAGCCAAAGCCTTAGAATATTATGAGAAGAAGACACAAAAGAAAGGGGCGAAAGCAAATGTTACGAACTTTGGATGTCATATTCAGGTGGATATTATTGAAGAAGGGAAGGTCGTAGTCTCCCTCACTTACAATCGAGGAGAGGTTCAAGAAATCTGAAAGGAGGTTCATGGAATGAAAGCATGTCCGAAGTGCCAAACGAAGAATCAGAATTCAAGTCGCTTCTGTAAAAATTGTGGGTTTAAATTTTCAGATTCTACACTCCAGGAGAAGAGAGAGGAGGTATTGGGGGAGAAGAAAGGTAAACCTTATTGGATACCAGTTTCCTTAGCCCTTATCGCCATTGCTCTGGGAGGAATCGGATACTGGATCATACAGGAAAAGACCACAGCTAATCCAAAAATCGCATCTCAACAAAGAGTATTTGGAAGAGTGGATTACACCGGACAGACGATTCGGATGACCGATATTTCAGCAAAAGCGGAGAGAGGGAAAATCTCCATTCCTCTTGATATGGTCATGGAAAAGAAGATGGTTCGTTTCGAATACGAAGGCAATGGAGTCAAGATTCCACTCCTTTCTTACATTACCCCGAGTGGAAGAGTGGTGACAGCAGTCAGTATGTGTGAGCCATGTCGATCCACACATTTTCATATTAAAGGCAAAACGCTGGTGTGCAATGCTTGTTATACCGAATGGAATTTGGAAACTCTTCAAGGAATTAGAGGGGGTTGTCTCAACTATCCACCCGATGTAATTCCAAGCACGGTGGAGAAAAACCGGATCTTAATCGACGAGAAAGTTGTTTTGGACTGGAAACCAAGGGCCTAATTCAGTAGTCAGTAAGCAGAAGGCAGTAGGAAGTGAACGGACTTGCCGTGAATCCCTGCTTACTGTATGGTGCTTACTGCTTTCTGGCTCTAATCGAGGTGATCGACATGCGACTTAAAGACATATCCATCAATAATCTCCGAAGGAGAAAGGGAAAGGTCTTCTTCCTCATCCTGGGTCTTACCATTGGTATCACAACCGTGGTAACCCTCATCTCCATCACACGGATGATGAATGAAGATATCTCCAAAAAATTGGATGAGTTCGGGGCCAATATCCTCATCATTCCAAGATCGGATGACCTTTCGCTCTCCTATGGAGGGATGAATATCGGAGGGGTTGCGATTGATGCACAAACCCTGAAGGACTCGGATGTCCCAAAGATTCGGCAGATCGAGGTTCGAGAAAACATCAGCACCATTTCTCCAAAGCTAATTGGGGTGGTAGAGATCGAGAGTAAAAAGGTTCCTCTAATAGGAGTCCATTTCCAGGAGGAGACCAGACTGAAGAAGTGGTGGAAGATTCACGGAACCGTTCCAAAAAATCAGGAAGAGGTGTTATTGGGAAATGAAGTGGCAATTCGGCTCTTTAAAAGTTCGGGAGACACATTACCGATTAATGGAAAAGTATTAAAGATTACCGGGGTTCTCGATGAGACAGGGTCCCAAGACGACTTCCTCATCTTCGGAGATCTGGTCTTTGTTCAAGAGTTGGTGAAGAAGCCCGGGGCACTAAGCCTAATTGAGGTCTCGGCCTTTTGCAATACTTGCCCGATCGAAGAGATCGTGAGGCAGATCTCGAAAGAGTTACCCCATGCCAAAGTGACTGCGATCAAACAGACTCTTCAGACGAAGATGGAGGCTTTAGACCATTTCAAGAAGTTTTCTGTCGGTATATCGATCATTGTCCTTCTCATCGGAGGCCTGATCGTCTTCACTAACATGATGGCCTCAGTAAACGAGCGGAGGAGGGAGATTGGAATCTTTCGTGCCATTGGGTTCCGGAAATCCCATGTTATCCGGATCATCTTTTTAGAGGCCCTGATCGTTGGGTTAATTGCAGGAATGGTAGGATACATTTTCGGTCTGGGGGTTTCCCATCTCATCGGCCCATTGATTACAGGGATGAAAGGGGGGGAGATATTGATCGATCCCTTCTTAGCTATAGGGGCGATTTTTCTGTCTTCTCTGACAGGGATTCTTTCGAGCGCCTATCCAGCCATTCATGCCTCGAAGATGGATCCGACAACAGCATTGAGGGCACTCTAAAATGCATAGCGCAAAGAGCATAGGGCATAGCGAAAAATATACATGTAACTCAGCCCTACAGGGCTGATGTCTAATGCGGAAATGAGACAGGCCTGCCTTCCGGAAGACACGGAGGACGGACACGAATATGAGTTTAATTGATATAAAGAAACTGACAAAGACCTATGTGAGCGGAGATGAATGCGTATTGGCACTCACTGAGGTTGACTTAAATATCGAAAGAGGAGAATTTATCTCTGTCATGGGACCTTCTGGATCAGGAAAGTCAACTCTTCTGACTATTCTTGGTGGTCTCAACCATCCCACAAAGGGAGATGTGGTTGTGGATGATATCCCAATCTACAAACTTTCACTGGAGAAGTTAGCCGATTTCAGAAGAGAATATCTGGGTTTTATCTTCCAGTCATTTCAGTTGATCCCCTACCTCACAGTGATTGAAAATGTGATGCTTCCCCTTGCCATCACAGACAGGCCTAATAGGGAACAACTCAAAATGGCTGAAGAGATTCTGGAGAAGATAGGATTGAGAGGAAAAGAGAGGAGACTCCCGGACCAGCTCTCAGGAGGAGAACAGGAGAGGGTGGCTATTGCAAGAGCATTGGTGAATTCACCGCCTATTCTTCTGGCGGATGAGCCTACTGGAAACTTAGATTCTAAAACAGGGAAAGAGATCATGGAACTTTTCAAGACCCTCAATAAAGAGGGGCAGACCATCGTCATGGTCACCCATAATCCTGAGAATACATATTTTGCGACGAGAACCATCTTTCTCAGAGATGGAAGGGTAGAGGAGAATGGCGTTTTACAAATTTAAACGTATCCAGGAATGAGTAAACCCCGTTAGAAAGGACGGGGCTTTAACCCCGCCCTTTCTGTAAGGAATTGAATCTTTATTTATATTATCCCCGCCATAAATGGCGGGGCTTTCTAACGGGGTAAAAAGGCGATGATGAGATTCAGGCTGGTGAAAAGAAGTCCAGGTGAAAGTGATATAGAGGGAAAAAACGTGAATATTGAGCACGATAGGGGGTTCTTGAACACGGCTGTGTCCAGACGTCAGAGACATCAGATGAATCCTCTCATTTTATCAACCATAGTAGTACACGCAGCATGGGGATAAAATATTTCGAGAGGAAGGAGATAAAAGATGTCAAAGAAGATATTATTACGAACGGCCTACCTGATATTTCTTTCCTTTTTTCTGACTGCCCAAGTGTTTGCACAATTGAACAAAATTACGCAGATTGCGATCGAAACCGTCAGGATTCATATGCGTTTACCTCAAGGGACGGAGGTTAAATTTATTGAGAAGAAGGAAAGCCCAATTCAAGGTTTTTATTCAGTAAAGTTGTCCTTAGTGGGTTTGGATAGGGAAATCCCTATGGTAGTCTATGTAGATAAGACTGGAGAAAAGGTAATTCTTGGAACCCTTTATATAAGGGGAGAGAATGTCACCAAAAAAGAAGCAGGAGAACCTAAACCTCGAAAGGTTGTTCCTGCCCTTCTGAAGATGGAGAAATCTCCTTTCAGAGGACCTGCCCAGGCAAAAGTGACGGTTGTGGAATTTTCAAATTTTCACTGCTCCTATTGTGTGAAGTCGTGGAAGAATATGAAGGAACTGCTGGAGAAATATCCTCAGGATATTAAGTATGTATTCAAACATTTTCCACCGCTATCTCAGGAAAAGGCGCGCGACTTATCCGAAATGGTTGCGGCTGCGCAGGCAGTGAGTAACGAGGCTTTCTGGGTCGTCCACGATTTCTTTTTCTCTGACGAAGGTCAGGCGCTTATCGATGGTGACAAAGACCGATTGAGGCTTAGAATAGAAATCATCTTAATCCAGAAGGGATTCAATGTGAAGGCTTTTCAGACAGCCCTCAATACAAGGTATGGGAAGACCAGGGTGGAAGAGGATGTCACCGTTGGAAATAGAATTGGAGTGAGAAGAACTCCCTCGGCAGTGGTAAACGGTAATTTTGTGGTTGGTCTTTTGCCAGAAAACACAATCGAGAGGTACCTCGGAAAATAATCCAAAATTATGCGTGAGTGAAAGGATCGCCAATGAGAAAGCTAATTATCCCCCTTCTTTGTACCATTTTTCTCTCATTGCCCATCCCAGGGAATGCCCAGCTGTCCTCCAAGATTCAAGTCTATTTGTTTTATATTGTTGATTGCCAATCTTGCGGTGGCATTCTTCAGGGCTATATCCCGACTCTCAAATCCATGTACCCTTTCATTGAGGTTGAAACATTTGATGTTGAAAATGCGTCATATTATGAGGCTCTTGTCAAACTGGAACAAAAATTTGGTCAATGGGGCAATGAATTTCCGGTTTTATTTATAGGGGATCAACTCCTCTCCGGGGAGAAGGAGATCATGGAAAAGTTGGAGCCCCTGATTCTAGAATATCAATTGAAAGGTTCTTTTTCTCTTCCTCCAATTGAAATAGCCTCCATCTCCAAACCCTCTGAAAAAACTTTTTCAGTAGATCTAGCCTATTTCTTTCAAAGGGGATGTTCAAAATGTGACAGAGTAACCTATCTGCTTAAATATCTTTCAAAGAAGTATCCCCGTTTAAATATGAAAGAGATCGATATCAATACTCCAGATGGGAAACGTTTGAATGAAACCCTATCAGCCCGACTCAATCTTCCTGTGGAGAAACGTTTGATTGCGCCGAGTATTTTTATCGGTCAGGATTACCTTCTATCTGGGGAGATCACTGAATCCCGAGTCGAGGCCTTAATTCAGAAGTATAAGCAGGTTGAGACACCATCGGCCCTAAAGGTGGAAAGCGGGGAAATGAAAAGGGCGGAAGAGTCAATGGTCAGCCGCTTCAAATCCCTTGGAATTCTGACCATCCTTTCAGCCGGTCTGATAGACGGATTGAATCCATGTGCCTTTGCCACCCTGATCTTCTTCATCTCCTACCTTACCCTGGCAGGTAGAAAACGAAAAGAGGTCCTCTGGGTGGGCATTGGTTTTTCAGGAGCAGTCTTCTCTACCTATCTACTCATCGGTTTTGGGATTCTCTCCTTTATCCAGCAACTTTCATTTCTCCCTATGTTCTCTTGGATCGTTTACCTTATCACAATTGCCATTGCCCTCATTCTGGGGATCTATAGCCTTTATGACTACACCCAACTGAAGAGAGGCCGGCCTTCCGATATGAAACTTCAGCTTCCAGATTTTTTAAAAAAGCGGATTCATCAGACCATTCGGACCCGAAGTGGTAACCTGATGCCTAACGAAGAAAGCCGATTCACTCGTTATCTTCTTGCTGCTGTCGTGTCCGGATTTGTCATCTCCATATTAGAGTTTACTTGCACTGGTCAGGTCTATCTTCCGACCATCCTCTTCGTCACAAATATTCCTTCGTTAAGGGCAGATGCCATATTTTATCTTATTTTTTACAATGGGATGTTTATTGTTCCATTACTGACTATCTTTGTGGTGTTCTACTGGGGAGTGACTTCAGAACAATTGGCTTTCTTTCTCAAAAGAAGGGGGACGGCAATTAAGCTACTAACCTCTTTGCTCTTCTTCACATTGGCGGGAATTTTGATAATGAGTTTGTT
>Ga0194110_10010434_pt1 | contig 10333 bp, 9 predicted proteins | sample TA2Kig1200mmetaG_FD_146192 | JGI IMG/M metagenome (GOLD analysis project Ga0194110, IMG submission 146192) | Freshwater microbial communities from Lake Tanganyika, Tanzania - TA2015032 Kigoma Deep Cast 1200m | ecosystem: Environmental > Aquatic > Freshwater > Lake | place: Tanzania: Lake... | reverse complement strand
AAAGACCAAGGTAGGTTGCCTGAGAAGGAAAATGATAGAAAAGGCAGATTACAGGTCAGCGTTGTCGATTCCTTAGCGTATAAAATTACACGAATTCGGCCAATACCCGTAGTAGAAGACATAAGGGTGTTAGAAAAATACATAGAATCAGATGGCAATGATGAACTTACTGAAAGTGTCATAAAAAAGCTTATTATGCATAACCTACAAAAAGAAGAGAGTGATCTGGCGGAGGTTACTGGCAAACTAAGACATTATGAAGTTAAGTATAGTATGCCCTCGTCAATATTTCATGAGAATTTTCATAGTGGCAAGTCAGGCGATGATGAGGATTTCTTTGCTTGGGACGCTTTAATAAAAATGAAAGATAGAATTGTTTCCAGGATAGAACTTCTGAAAGGTAGCTCTCAATAGTGAGCCATGCGATAGACCTATACATAGCCAACGTTGAAATGTTATTTATATATTCTCCAGTCGTTTCAAAGTATTCCATTTTGGAAAAAGACATCAGGAGTAGAGAAGGTTATATTCGCGTTAAAGCATATCTTTCCAACGGGGATATATTTGAGGCCTTTGAGTTCGCTGTGTTAATAGGCAATGATATAAAAATTTTGACATACAGGTTACATTGGCAAAATTCCCACAGGGATTTAAAGAAACGTTGGGATAGTGCTGAACATCATAGGGAGGTAGCAACGTTCCCATACCATATTCATGACGGAGATTTGGGGAAGGTTCAGATGTCAGAGATAATGTCTATTCAAAAAGCCCTAAAAATCATAGAAGCAGAAATATTAAACTTGGATAAACGTTAGCAAAAACTATAATTAACCTGACGATTATTCCAATCCAGTCCTTATATCAAGCCATTTCAGACTCAGAGAACGCCAATCTCATCTCAGCACAATACCCGTAAAACCATTTTCGACATGAGGTACTTTTTATTTTTTTCATTCTCAGAATTTTAGCATACGGACAAAAATAGTCATTAGGCGAATGAAATATACCTTTTCGGGGGGAATTGTATCTTTATAAAAAGATTTCCGTTTTTATAACTTTCATAATTACCTCTGTAATCAGTCATGAATCTTAAAATCTGTAATGTCCCTCAATCGCAAACTGTGACCCTGTGCCATCTTTGCCTTTAATGTTATCTATGTTCTTTAGCCATGATTGGGTATATTTCCCGCTTAGCGAATAATAGCCAATTTTAGCATAAGATAAACCCAGGGAAAAGGAGTGCTTATATTGATTTACACCAGATAAGAATGTCCACCTGTCATTTGCAGGAGCATTTTTCCGGTGGAATTTATCAATGCCACCTTCACCATGACGTTCCAATTCATAGGAAAAAGCCGATCCGAATTTGTCTGTAAAGCGATGTTCTATTTCACACAACAAGTCATCCGCGTCAGAACCCAGCCAATGACCAATTGGCAAACTATAATGCTTATAGGTATTTATAGGAACTTCATGAGTATAACAATATTGATTGATAAATGTATATTCCATCCTGAGGTCCGTATCGGAGATGGAAAAAGGATCAGTGATATAGGTACCAGCAAGTATGCCAAACTTAGTATCCCAATGGTTAAACGGTGTTTCAAAGGGAGCGGCGTCATCTACAACTAATTCACTATAAATTTTACATTTACCAGGGAAGCGATATGAAAAGTCGAGGCCAACCAATACATTGTCAATAGCCTTATCTGATTTTTCTATCATACTTTCAGTAATGAGGTATATCTGAAAAGGATTCACATAACTTATGGCAAACCTGTCCCCGTAGACTATTACCTCAGAAAATCCCAAATTGATATTCTTCCATGGCGTAAGTTCAACACGATGAGCCGACATGTATTTATCCCCCAAATTGCTCCCCAATTTGGCTGTTAAGACCTGTGCTCCGATTTTGCCGTATCGGCCGGTCAAAATCATCATATCCATAGGCTTGGGATTATCTGAAATAACTAGCTGGCCTCGATAGCCAGGCCCCCATTGGACATTATCCTTGCCCAATTCCAAGTCGAACCATTTGAGTTTGAATTTCCCATAGGATTGTATTGATGCTACATTCTCCATGTTTAATTTTTTGTAAGATATTTTCGTCTCATCAACAAACAGGTCAGGGAAGGTATCAACGTAGTGAAATTCCCATTTCATATTGCTTGAGAAAGCAAAACTATCCTGAATTTCGCCAAATATATAAGGTTGCAGGGATGTTATTACTGTAGTTCCCACTGAAGAAAATTCATCCCCTTTTCTAGAGATAGTTTCCTGGGATAAACCACTCCCAAAAATAAAATGATACTCATTACCTTTGCTTTCTAAAATCGCCCTTTTAACTTCCACTGAGTTAGCTTTTTTATTAACAAAAAGGGAAATTACATTTTTAAGCTGCGCTTCCTCCACAGTGCTAAGTTTTATCTTACCCTGTTCTTTTTGAAGGGATATATCATTAAGAAGCTTTGATATTTCGCCCTGAGAATAGGGATAGATATTCATTGGAAGTGATATTATATATCCTTTAGTTGAAAATCGGGCTATGAGATCATATATATCATCACTGAATTTATATATCCCGTCATCTACAGAGACATTTATTAAGGAATCAGCGTATACCAGACCATTATAGCTTAATATACAAAGGAAGATAAACAGGGAAACCTTCACTAGAATATGAATTTGAAATGCTCGTAATTTATTAGTAACAGTTATTTTACTCATAGGTAGAAACCTCATATCGCAGAATTGTTTATGATAATATAGTCTGCCTTTTCCTTACAAGGTTCAACGTATTTTTTATGCATAGGCTCTACAGTCTCTTCAAACTGTTTAATCACGCTTTCTATAGTACGACCGCGTTCCCTGACATCCCTATCCAGCCGTCTATCAAGGCGCGTTTTTGTATCTGCCTCTACAAATATCCTTAAATCAATCACCTCATACAGCATATCATACAATGCAAAAAGGCCCTCGACTATCATTATATCCGCAGGTTTAAATACCTCATAGCCACCTCTGGCTTGTAACTTAAAGTCGTAAACCGGTTTTTCTATATCCTGGCCTTTCCTGAGCTGTATGATATGTTCTTTAAGCAGGCCAAGCTCAAGGGCATCCGGCGAATCGAAGTTTTCATCCTTCACATATTCGATTCCACGGTAGTAATCATCAATAGATAATATTTTCCCATTAAAAGTTTTTGCCAGAATATTAGAGATATAATTTTTACCAGAGCATGAACCGCCTGCGATGCCTATAACAACAACCTTATTCGTTTCTGAAAGTGTCTGGATATTATTCTCTATTACTGATAGATTGTCCATAATATGAGGTCAATGATAAGTTTACGGCAAAATTATTCTAATATTCTCGTCCTGAAAATAATACGAATCGGACCAAGGCTTTAAATTCTATATTTAGCGAGTTCTATATCCATTTGGGTGCTTTCTATGCCATTCCCATGCTGACTTGACAATTTCTTCTAAAGAGCTATACCTTGGCTTCCATCCCAATTCCTGCTTCGCGAGTTCAGAAGAGGCTATTATAACAGCCGGATCGCCCTTACGCCGTGGAGCTTCGACTTTTGGAATTTCACGTCCTGAAACTTTCGATACCATCTCTATCACTTCAAGAACCGAGAAGCCCGCGCCGTTCCCAAGATTATACTTACCGTTAGGATGTCTTTCTAGGTTCTTCAATGCTAAGATATGGGCTTCAGCTAAATCAATGACATGGACATAATCACGGATGCAAGTCCCGTCTTTTGTTGGATAGTCTGTGCCAAAAATACTTATTCGTTCCCGTTTACCTAAAGCCACTTGAATTACCAACGGTATGATGCGTGTCTCGGGCCTATGTTCTTCACCAAGTTTCCGTGAAGCACCTGCTGCGTTAAAATATCGAAAGGCGTTGAACTTCAACCCATAAGCTCGATGATACCAATCCAGTATTTTCTCAAACATCAGCTTCGATTCACCATAGGCATTGATTGGCTTCTGAGGATGTTTTTCATCTATAGGGGTATACTCCGGTTCGCCAAATGTCGCCGCAGTAGAGGAAAAGATGAACCTATCACAATTATGGTAGCGCATCACATCTAGCAAGTTGATTCCTTTGGCCACATTGTTTGCAAAATACTTCCCCGGATCGGTCATAGAGAACTCAACAGTAGTCTCAGCAGCGAAGTGCAATACAGCATCTATGCTGGATTTACGGAAAACCCCGTCTAATATATCTTTATCCCCAAAGTCACCTTCATAGAATTTTGCTTTTGGTAATACAGCTTCACGATTACCTTCTTGCAAATTATCAATCACTACTACTTCATAATCTTGTTCCAGCAGTTGCTCTACGACTATACTTCCAATATATCCAGCTCCGCCAGTGACTAAAATACTCATTTCATTCTCCAATAAAGCTACGTTAAAAAGTTATATTCAATTAGTATGCGCCCTTCATAGCAAAAACGGCCTTAAAAGTCTTCAAAATAATTTTGAAATCTAAAAGAAGTGTCCGATTTCTGATATATGCGAGATCGATGTATTTTCTTTCTGGATATGGGATTTCACTGCGTCCCATTACTTGCCAGAGGCCTGTTATGCCAGGCCTGACTGAGAGAAATTCATTAACATCTTCACCATACTGCTCAACTTGCTCAGGAAGAACAGGACGTGGACCTACAATGCTCATATCGCCTTTTATAACATTCAATAGCTGAGGAAGCTCATCCATACTTGATTTTCGCAAGAAAAGCCCTAATTTGCCGATTCTAGGGTCATCTTCCGGCTTGAGCTTGCAATTATTCTCTAAGTATTTTCGATATAGCTCCCGGTCTTTTTTAAGAATATTTTCAGCACCATTGCACATAGTCCTGAATTTATACACAAAAAATAATCTGCCGTCTTTGCCTGGACGCTTCTGACAAAATAATATTGGTCTACCAGATGTAATATATATTGCCAGAGAAACAACCAGTATAACAGGGCTTAATAATATCAGCGCAATTATGCTCATAACTAGATCGCGCATTCTATAAATAGCATTACTACATTTTCTTGATAATTCCCCCTTACTCACCAAAGATTTATTTGCATTTTTCCCTAGATTTGTAAGTTTAAGTTCCCCTATTGCCTTTAACATATCATCCCCCCAGTTTCAATAAATTCTTTTGGATAATCAAAAGAACTATTATGTTGTAGTTTTCACAACTATTTCTTTATCATATTTTGATCCTCCATCCCCAACTTTATTAGTTTTCATCTCGGCCCAGCAAGTGTTTCATCATCCCGATAGTCAAACCAAAGAGTTGTGTAAAAGCCCTAAGAAATAATATAAATGGTGTAACAATAGCAATCCGCCAATCCCTATTAATAACTCCTATTAGGAAAGGCAATGTCACTACAAAAAAACTAACAAAACTCAATAATAAAATGAATAAATTGGCAGGTCCGCCAAAAGGAAAATACAAAATGGAACATAGAATTAAAGGTATTAATAAAAGCTGTATTTTGAAACTTGAGGGAGTATAAGAATCATTGAAGGACAACCTTGGATATCTCTTTGTGACAAGGGCCCGCCAATAGCTATACTTATATTTTCTTTTCAGATAATTATGCAAATTTGATGGATGTATATGATATACAATAGCATCAGGATTAAAGACCATTTTAGAGCCTTTTTTAGCTAATCTAAACGACAGATCAGCATCTTCAGAGCTTGCGGTAGGGAAACGTGTATCAAAGCCCTTAAGCTCATCGAATACTGGCTTCAAAAAGGCAGCAGAATATGAATCTACAAAATCTATATACTTGTTTCTAGCAAGCTTAACATATTTATACTCAAATTCAAACTGATTGAATCTAGCTATTAAAGACTTTTGCTTTGTTTTATATGCTCCTTTAACAGCAACTATATCATCTTGGTTGAATGGTTTTAACATTTCATATAACCAATTTGGCTCGGGCTCACAATCCGAATCCACAAAGACAATAATTCGACCCAATGCCTGTCTTGCCCCTTCATTTCTGGCATAAGCCGGCCCTCGATTAGGCTGTTGAATTAATCTGACATTCGAATAAGACCTTATAATTTGCGCTGTTTTATCTCTTGAACCATCGTCCACTACTATGACCTCATAATCATTTTTGGAAGTAGTCTGATTCAACAAAGCATCTAAACAACGTTTGATTACTTTTTCCGCATTGTAGGCTGGCACAATTACAGAAGCATTCATAGAAAATCCTTATGAAAGTACATATTCATTTCCAACGTTTTATTTGGTTCCATGGAAAAGAAACTTCCAAAAGGTGTTTATAGATTTGAGCATCCTTAGTCCATCTTCACCGGGATACCTGATAAAACGCTCAATACGATATAGTATATAACTTGGTCGCAAGTAAAATTCACGCCGCGCACGATCACAGAACTCCACCAATTCATCATTACTTAGATCAGGACGGCTTACCACACAATTATGTAATCCTGTTTCAGTATTCCATTTACTGAAATCCTCAGTCAAAAGATATCCATTTTCCTTTGCCCAGCTATATGCCTTTGTTCCGGGGTAAACCATAATAGGGAAAAACTGAGCGGTATCCAGTTTTAATGACTTTGCATATCTAAGTGTTGTCTCTAAAGTCTCTTTAGTTTCCCCTGGGTTCCCTACCATGAAACACCCATGAATGAGGATGCCAGCTTTCTTAGCATCCTCAACAAATTGCTTTGCTTTTTCAACCTTTAAGTGCTTATTCATTGCGTCAAGAACATTCTGATCTCCACTTTCAAAACCAACGCATAGTAGTCGGCAATTACAAGCCTTTAAAGCCTTAAGGGTCTCTATGTCTATATCTGCCCGACTATTTGCAATCCAAGATATCTTTAATCCGGCATCTTGATACGCATGGCTAAAAGCAAATACCCGATTCTGATCAACCGTGAAAGTATCATCCTCGATAAAAACCTCGCGCACTTCAGGAAGCTCATTCTCGATATACTTAAATTCCTCTATTAAATTTGGTATTGTTCGTTTACGATACTTCCGTCCATGCATAACTTGGGGATATACGCAGTAAACACAGCCATGCGGGCACCCGCGACCTGAGAAAATTGCAACTTGCGGATACTGAGCTATAGTATAGAAATAGTCACGGATATCGAGATGCTTTTTATATACTTTGGAGACAAAAGGTATTTCATCAAGGTTTTCAATAAGCGATCTATCAGGATTATGGATAATTTCATCACCTATATGAAAAGATAAACCATCAATAGATTCAAGGTCGAAATAATCCAGTAGACCATCAGAATCGCGAAGCTTTCGAGCTAATTCTTGAAGCGTATATTCGTATTCTTTACGTGCTATTGCATCTATTCCAGAGTTTAATCTTAGTGTTTCGGATGGTAAAGCACTTGGATGTGTGCCTACAAGAACAGTAAAAGCACCTGTCATTTCTTTAAGGTCGCTTGCGATACTTACATCATTAATGATGCTTGGCGTAGACGTATTTACAACGATCATTTGTGGTTGAAAATCCCTAACTTTTGCCCGTAAATCTTCAGATCCCATTCTCGAAGCCGGAGCATCTATAATCTGGATATCAAAACCATCCTTTTCCAATACTCCGGCCGCATAACATAGCCAGAACGGATAATAAAATGTTCCACCTTTGGTAATGGCAGGACTTCGTTGTTCACGGGAAAACCTACCATATTCTCCCAAAAAAGGTGGGTTCAAGAGCAAAATTCTCATGATATCAATTTGATCCTGTCAGCGGATAATGCTGCGTATAAGGTTATCATATCTTTTAATCTGGTCTGCAAAGTAACCTAATTCTCCCTGAATCTCTATGGCTCTTTGTGGACAAACACTATAGCAATACATGCATTGTATACATTCGCTACCGCCAATAAACTCAACAGTATCTAAACCGATGGGACAATAAGCGAGACATTTTTTTTCTTCTATACAATTTTTTCCATTATGACATTTTTCATGGTCAACTTGCACATAAGTGTTAAGGCCTTCATCTTTGTTTATATATTCATGACCCAAACCAGTGAAATAAATGAACTTTCTTATCATCTTCGTAGAGCAAATTTGCCTTATAACTGGCGCATATCGTATTTTTAGAAGATAAGGTTGAATTCTCGGATTGATCGCCAGTGAAGTAATAAGGCTTATATCTGGTAACTTAAATTTTTTATGATAAGATGATATATCAAGACCATGTAATGCTTCTACATACTCTTTAGTGATATGACCCGATTCCTCTGCTAATCTCAGGGTTCTCACCCCTTGATAGCCCAATCCAACAATTTCAGCGCAGACCATATCCAAAAAATATGGATCATCCCCTGCAAGAACCAAACCAAGATTAACTGGTGTACCACGACTAGGGCCGGTTCCTTCCATAGCAATAATGCCATCCACTATATGGAGGTGTGGTTTTATTTGCCGATTCAAGTTTAAGATATTGTGAATGAGTTTATAATGTACTTTTTTCTTATTATCTCTTCCAACGCAGCATCCTATAAGATTCTTAAGGCAGACAGACATATCAGCTTCATAATGCATCTTCAGCTTAGGCATATTTATTAGGAAATCTGACTCTATCACAGATTTTGCCACTCCCGCTTTTACACCGTCCTCAAAATCTATCTCAACTATATCATCATGATTTAAGTCAATGACCTGGACGTTATAATATTTTGCAAGACGATCAACTCCAAGCCTTCCGATTACGCTGATACCCTCTCGGTAAAAACCGCTATTGGTACCATCTCCAACAGCTATATTAGAATAGCCAAGAGATTTTAACGATTGGATAGTCGCTGCGATAAGTCTCAAATCCGTGGTGTTCCCTGTAAGGGCATTAAAATTACTGTTCAGATTGGGCTTTATTAATATTCGAGCTGAGACATCAGACGGTAATCTATTCTTGATACCATCGAAAATATTATTAGCCGCCGATTGTATATCCTTGAAACTGGTACATTTAAAGAATTCAACTGAATATCTCTTGCTTTCTTTCATAAATAACTTACTCTAAATGATAAACGCCTCTTTTGCTAAAGCGCTTTCTCAACGTTTTTATAACACCAAGCAAAAAAACTGGATTAAGCATGTGAATCCCTTGCACTGCAAGGCTCTTTAAGGTATGTAATTCTATACTTTTCAGCGCGAAGGTTTTCCAAAAGGTCCTGCCTGAAAAAAGATATGGAGTTTTTGAACCCTTGTTAGTAAATCTTTCAACTTCAAAATCATTTCTGCCCCATTTATTAATTAATTCCGCTATTACATCAGGTATGCTATTAAAAACACTTCTGTGTAAATATTCAACCAGGGACAGGTTTGTTACTACAGGATAAACAAGCCTATGCTTTTCAGCAAAATCAATAAAAAATTCCACATCAAAATTCTCATCGCGTAAATAGTATAGAGGCAGATAAAAGTGTTCCAATTGAAAAGTCTTTTCAGGAAAAATGTTGTGAAAGAGAATAATAGCCAATTCAGGTTCAGGTTTCAGGCATCGAACTCTATTGCCCATTAAATCTACTTCTATTATAAACGGTTTAAGTTTAGCCTTATTGATATAAACATAGAAATCGGTACTTATTTCCCGATAGCAATCTATATAATAAGTACCACCTAACTTGCCAGGCCCGATTTTTCCCTTTCCCCTGGGGTCATAGAGCGTGGTTTGCAAGGGTGCTTTTTCGTGGAATTGATAATCGAAACTATACAAATACTCAATAGTTTTCAGAAAATCTTCTTTATTGTTTAGAAAAAGAATATCAGTATCATTCGGCGTAGCAGGATAAGGTTTTAAAGACTTGAAAACTACGTAATCATTGGGGCAATAGGCGTTTAATTTCCCACAGATTTCCGAGATAACAGATAAAGTCTCCAAGCGCCTGTTCTCCAACTTTTGATACATATCCTCAAGTAAAGAATTCCAACTGGGTTTTCGATATAGACTTAGATAAAGAAGAGCCACTCTATCTTCAAAAGCACTATCATATATATCCACAAGCTTTTCAAAATCAGGATTAGCGAATTTGCTCTTTTCAAATGGGCTTCCTATTATTTCTATGATCTCATAATTTTCCATAAAAAAGCTCCGCGACCGGTAGAACAAGCATCTCTGCTGAATGGCACTGACTTAAGGAATAGACTTTGAAATCCTTTGGGCTAGTGGCATAAGATTAAAGCTAATACCTCTTTCAGTTCGAAATGAGACTCATAAATGTCATTCTGAAGGAGCGAAGCGACTGAAGAATCTCAGACGCTACGCAATAAGAGAGATTCTTCACTACGTTCAGAATGACAAAG
>Ga0194110_10010426_pt1 | contig 10338 bp, 5 predicted proteins | sample TA2Kig1200mmetaG_FD_146192 | JGI IMG/M metagenome (GOLD analysis project Ga0194110, IMG submission 146192) | Freshwater microbial communities from Lake Tanganyika, Tanzania - TA2015032 Kigoma Deep Cast 1200m | ecosystem: Environmental > Aquatic > Freshwater > Lake | place: Tanzania: Lake... | reverse complement strand
GATCATCCCGCGCACGATCGAAGCGATCCTCAGGTCCCATCGCTCGGCGCGCAGCCCCGCGAGATCGGCCGGGGAGAGGGACTGGAGCTCGCCGGGCCGCACCCAGCCGGTCCCCGAAGGGCCCGCGCCCCTCGAGGCGAGTCCGACGACCAGGGCGATCAAGGCGATCGCCAGAGCCGCCCCGGCGGCGAGGTACCACCGGCGCCCGGACGGCGGTGTCCCGCCGCGCCGCGCCTGCGTTCTTCCCAGGGGGAGAGAGTCGAGACCCCGCGCCAGGAGCAACCCGAGAGTCAAGGGCAGGAGGGAGTAGATCATCGAAGGGACGCGGAAGCGATTGAAGTAGGGAAGAAGGTGATAGAAGGGCTTGTAGAGAACGGGGAAGTGCTCGCCGAAACCGACCAGCAGGATGACCAGGGAGATCCCCAACCAGATCCAGCTCCTGCTGTCGCGCCGGGCGGCGAATCCGAGGAGCACGGCGGCCAGGAAGAGGATCCCGAAGTAGTGGGTGCTCTGTGTGAACGGAAGCGGTCCGAAGTAGGTCGCCCCCTTCAACCCGAAGAACTCGGGGAAGAGGAAGCTGATGAGCTCCCGCGGAGGGAAAGACCAAGCGGTGGCGTAGTCCCAGCCAGTCCCTCCCCCCTCCGATGAACCGCGGATCGAGTACGGGGCGTACTCGCGAACAGCCAGCACCGGCTCCGCCATCAGGAGAAAGGCGGCTGCCCCCGACGCGGCGAGGAAGGCCGCGAGCTTCATGAGACGCGCCGCCGGCCACGCTCTTCTCTCGGCGAGCAATCGCCCGGCGAGGTAGAGAATCGCGACCATCGCGGCGTAGTAGAAGATCTGCGGATGGTTGGACCAGCCGAGCATCGCGAGGGAGAGGGCGAGGCCCGCGGCGGCAAGCGGGCCGGGGCGCTCCAGCAGCAGATCGAGCGCGAGCAGCACGAGGGGCGCATGCATGAGGGCGCGCAGCTTGGTGCTGTGGCCGGCCTCGACCACGCCCGGGACATAGGGAGTGAGGACGAATCCCAGCGCGGCCGCGGCGGCGGCGGGGACGCTCACTCCCTGCCGGCGGAAGAGGAAGAAGGCCGAGACCCCGCCGAGGAGGAACAGGAGGTAGTAGCGCATTCCCCTCGATCCCTTGAGGGGTTTCAGAAGCCAGTCGATCGGGCTCAGCGGATTCGCCGGCGTGTAGACATAGCTTCCGTAGGAGGGCATTCCCGCGAAGAGATGCGGAATCCACTGAGGGACCTCGCCCAGCGAGCGCTCTGCCTCGACTCCCCATACGCCAAAGGGGCGCACGCTGATCGTGTCGGCCGCTGCCGGCTCCTCTCCGCCGAAGATCATCGATGCGTAGAAGAGGAGAGGCAGCAGAGCGATCGCCGCCAGAGCGAGGAGAAGCGCCGAACGGCCCTTCCCGCCGCCTTCGATCATGCCTCGGTCCTGGGTCATCCTATCCCTCCCCCGTTCCGGTCCCGGCGATGTCGCCGGGCGCAATGCCAGGGATGCCTCTCCACAGCGGGCCCGCGCGGCCCGCGCACACCGTTGAACGATCCGGCCCCGGCGGCTAGGCTCTCTGGGACCTGCTTGATTCGAGCGAGCATCGACCTGCCGCGCGGGGGGAGAATCCTTCGATGGGTCCGAGGAACCACGACACGGTCGCGCTCTTCGAGGAGGCCGCATCCTGGGACGCCTTCGGGGACAACCCCTACCTCGAGGAGCGCAACCGGATCGTCCTCTCGATGCTCCCGCAGGCTGCGCAGAGCGTCGTCGACGTGGGGTGCGGAAACGGAGTCCTCCTCCGGGCGCTCGCCCTCTCTCGGTCGGTCGTGGGGCTTGATCCGAGCCGGAGAGCTCTCGCAGCGTTCGAGGGGCCGAGGGTCTGCGCCCTGGGGGAGCGGCTGCCGCTGCGGTCCGGAAGCGTCGATGTCGCCTGCGCCCTCGAGGTCCTGGAGCATCTGGACGGCGCGTCGGTCCTGGCCTGCTGCGCGGAACTCTCCCGCGTGGCGCGGCGCTGGATCCTGATCGGGACGCCCGACCGGGAGAACCCGCTTCGCAACGCCCTCAGGTGCCCCAGATGCGGAGAGATCTTCAACCGCAGCCACCATCTTCAGAGCTTCGACGAGTCCCGCATCGCCTCCCTCTTCCCGGAGTTCGCCCCTCTCTCCGTCAAGAACGGCGGACAACGGGTGCGAGGATATCTCAGGCCTCTCCTCTGGCTGCGACATCGTCTCGCAGGTCGCTTCTACAGCGGGCCGGGCGAGACGCGAGGGCTCTGTCCCGCCTGCGGAAACCGCGAGTTCCCTCGATTCCGGCACAATCTCCCTTCCCTTATGCTCGATGGAGTGAATCGGCTTCTGAGCCCAAGGCGTCCGTACTGGGTCCTGGTGCTCCTCGAGAGACGCCAAGACGGCAGGATAGGCGGCGCGGCGTGATCGGTCAAACCATCCCTTCGGCCGAGCGCTCCGTCCTGCTCGTCACCTACTACTTCCCTCCCGCAGGAGGCCCGGGCGTCCAGAGGATGCTCAAGTTCGCGAAGTACCTGCCCTGCTTCGGCTGGAGGCCGCTGATCCTGACCGTGCGCGAGGACGCCGCCTACCCTGTTCTCGATCCGACATTGCTCTGCGACATCCCCGCCGCCGCGCGCGTCGTTCGAACCGGGATCACGGAGTTCTACGGAGTCTACAAGGGGATCTCGAAGGCTCGGGGCCCCCTCGACATCAGCACGCGCAGCGGCCGCGAGGGCGCATCGGCTCGAATCCTCCGCTGGATCAGGGCCAGCCTCTTCATCCCGGACGGGCGCGTCGGATGGATCCCGCACGCCGTTCGGCCCGGACTCGGGCTCGCGCGGCGAGAGGGAGCCCTTGCCGTCATGAGCTCCGGCCCCCCCTTCACCGGCCATCTGATCGCCCGGAAGATCCGGAGCCGGCTTCGCCTGCCGTGGGTCGCCGACTTCCGGGATCCGTGGACCCGGGCGCCGTTCTATCCGGAGCGGCCCGCCCTAGCCCGTTGGATCGACGAGCGCCTCGAGCGGAGCGTGGTGCGCGAGGCCACGAAAGTCGTCTCCGTGAATCGCGAGATCTTGGACGACTTCCGCGAGCGACACGGAGAGCCGGGTGCAGAGCGGTTCCTTACGATTCCGAACGGTTTCGACCAAGAGGACTTCGAGGGCCTCGAGCGGGAGATTCCCGAGAAACTGACCCTGGTTCACACCGGAAGCCTCTTCGCCTCCAGGGATCCGCGGCCGCTCAGGGAAGCGCTCTCGACTCTCTGTCGTGAGGAGCCCGGCTTCGCCGAAGGGACCGAGATCATTCTCGCGGGGAGAGTCGACGACGATGTCGCCGGGGCCTTCGGCTCGCCGCCCCTCAGCCGCATGGTCCGATTCCCGGGCTACCTCCCCCACAGGGAGTCCCTCCGCCTCTTGATGCGGGCCCACATCTGCCTCCTCTTCATCGGGGAAGAGAGACAGTCGCGGGGCATGTTGACCGGCAAGCTCTTCGAGTACCTCGGGAGCGGCACGCCGGTGCTTGCGATCGGCCCCGAAGGGGAGGCGGCCGATCTGATCCGGACCTGCCGGGCCGGGACGATTCTCCCCCCCGGGGACGAGGGTCGATTGCTCGAGACGCTGCGGGCCCTCTGGAGGCGCCACCTGGCGGGAGAGCCGGTCCTCGACTCCCCCGACAAGGAGGCCGTCGCAGCCTTTGGCCGCAAGAGGCTCACAGGGCGCCTCGTCGCTGCGCTCGATGAGATCACGAGGGGCATATCGGATCCAGCCTCCTGCTGCTAGGATCATCCGGGGAGGAGGGGAGGAACGATGGGTGGAATCGGGTTTGCGCTGATCGGCTGCGGGAAGATAGGCGGAAAGCACGCCAAGATCTTGCCTGCCCTGCCCGATGTCGCGCTCCTCTATGCGTGCGACCCCACGCGGTCCAGGGCCGAGGAGCTGGCCGCCTCCGTTCCCGGATGCACCGCCACCACCGACATCGGCCGCGCCATCGGCGATCCCAGGGTCCAGGCCGTAGCCATCTGCACGCCCAGCGGCACCCACGCGGATCTCGGCATGCAGGCCGCGCGCGCGGGCAAGCACGTCATCATCGAGAAGCCCCTGGCGCTGCGTCTGGACGAGGCCGATCGGCTGATCGAGACCTGCGATCGCCGGGGGGTCAAGCTCTTCGTCGTCCAACAGAACCGCTACAACAGGCCCGTTCAGGCGCTGAGACGCGCCCTTGAGTCGGATCGTTTGGGCCACATCTTCCTCGGCACGGTACGGGTCCTCTGGCACAGGACTCAGGACTACTACAACGAGGAGGCATGGCGCGGCACCTGGGCGCAGGACGGCGGAGTGCTCACGAACCAGGCGAGCCACCACATCGATCTCCTGATCTGGATGATGGGCGATGTCGATTCGGTCTTCGCCCGGGGCCGGACGGTTCTGCACCATATCGAGACCGAGGATACGGGTGTGGTCCTGATGCGTTTCCGCAACGGCGGCTACGGAGTGGTGGAGGCGACCACCTGCGCGCAACCCCGCGACCTGGAGGGATCCCTGGCCCTCTACGGCGAGGGGGGGACCGTCGAGATCGGCGGCTTCTCGGCGAACGATCTCAAGACCTGGAGTTTCAAGGACCCGCGGCCGGAAGACGCATCCGTCTTCGAAGACCACGGGAAGAACCCCTCGGAGTTCGGATACAACCACAGGGCCTTCTATCTCGACGCGATCGCGACGCTGCAGTCCGATCGGCGCGGGCTTCTCGACGGCATCGAGGGACGCAGGAGCCTCGAGGTGATCAACGCCATCTATGAATCGATCGAGACCGGGCAGGAGGTCTTCCTGCGATTCGAGCCCAAGCGTTGCAAGCTTGGCGTTCCGGAGGGGCGGAGGAGATAGGATGGGAACGGAGACCGCGAACAAGATCCCGCTCGTTGACCTGAAGGCGCAGTATGCCGCGATCCGGGGCGAGATCGACGAGGCCATGCGCCGCGTGCTCGAGACCACCGCCTTCATCGGCGGGCCCGAGGTCAAGGCGCTCGAGGAGGAGTTCGCCGGCTTCTGCGGCGCCTCGGCGGCCGTCGGGGTCTCCTCGGGAACGAGCGCGCTCCACCTGGCGCTCCTCGGCGCGCGCGTGGGGCCGGGCGACGAGGTCGTCACCGTCTCCCATACGTTCATCGCGACGGCGGAGATGATCGTCCGCTGCGGGGCCCGGGTCGTCTTCTGTGACATCGACCCGGCCACAGGCAACATGTCGGTCGACGATCTTCGCCGCAAGATCACGCCCCGCACGAAGCTGATCCTCCCCGTCCACCTCTACGGCTGCCCGGCGGAGATGGACGCGATCCTCGCGGCCGCCGCCGAGGGGGAGATCGCCGTCATCGAGGACGCGGCGCAGGCGCATGGCGCGACCTATCGAGGCAGGCGCGCCGGCGGGATCGCCCCGCTCGGCTGCTTCAGCTTCTACCCAGGCAAGAACCTGGGCGCGTACGGCGACGGAGGCATGGTCACATGCCGGGACGCGGCGACCGCGACATGGTTGCGCAACCTCTCGAATCACGGCAGGCGGGACAAGTACCTCCACGACGAGGAGGGTTACAACTACAGGCTCGACGGGATCCAGGCCGCCGTCCTCAGGGTCAAACTCCGCCATCTGGAGCAGTGGAATGAGGCGCGGCGGCGCGCCGCGGCCTGGTACGACACGCGCCTCGCGGGACTGCCTGGGGTCGAGATCTACAGGTATCCGGCGCACGTCGTCCCCGTCTATCACCTCTATGTCATCCAGGTCGACGACAGGGACGCGGTCCTCTCCCGCCTGCGCGCGGGCGGGATCGACGCGGGCGTGCATTATCCGGTTCCGCTTCACCTGCAGCCCGCCTACAGGCACCTGGGATACCGATCGGGCTCCCTGCCGGCAACGGAAAGGGCAGCGAGCCGCTGTCTCTCGCTGCCCATCTATCCGGAGATCACCGAGGCGCTCGTCGATCAGGTCGTGGAGGGGCTCCGCGCGGCGATGCGCTGACGCCGGCGCGGGCGAACCGCCTCACTCGAGCTTGACGACCCTCCCGCTGTCGCGATACGCCCCGGCGTCCAGCCGGTAGAAGTAGATTCCGGGGGCTGCCGGATGCCCCTGGTCGTCCCGCCCGTCCCAGGCGGATGAGAAGCTGCCCGGCCCAAGCTCGCTCCTCTCCCGCAAGACCCGAAGAACGCGGCCCGAGAGATCGAAGAGAACCAGTCGCACGGGGGCCGTTGCGGCCAGGTCATAGCGGATGACCGTGGGAGCGGGGCCGCGGACCGGGTTTGGGGCCGCCGGATGGAGGCGAGTGATTGCGGGAACCAGGAGCGGGCCGGCGACCGGAGCCGGGTCGAGCCCCTCGATGACGACCAGCCGCTGATCGGCGGCCACGCCCGTGATCTGCTGCGTGTCCCCTCCCGGCCACTCGACCTCGAGGGCGCTCACCGCAGTCTGACTGCCCAGGCCGAAGGTGACGATCAGATCCTGCTCCATCTGGTCCGATGTCACGTACCGGACCTGCTGGCCTCGTCCGGTCACGACCTTGACGCGCGCTCCAATCCCCGCGCGGTTGCTGCTCCTTCCGATCAGTCTGACCTGGAGCCAGTGGTTCGAGCCGGTGGAGGCGTTGCGAAGGAGGGTATTGCAGTTGGCAGGGCTGTAGTGGGTGAAGTAGGGATCGAGATCGCCGTCGTTGTCGCAATCGGCTCGGGAGAACTTCGTCCAATTGTAGCCCTCCCAGATGAGAAGGCCCGGGGTCTTGTCAGTGAAGTTGCCGGCTCCATCGTTCAGGAAGAGGCGGCTCCTATCGCCGCTGTTCACGAGGTACAGGTCGAGATCGCCGTCGTTCTCGACATCGAGCCAGGCGGCCTCCACGCAGTGCTGCGTGTCGTTGATCGGCGCCGCCGTCACATCGACGAACGTCCCCCCGCCGTCGTTGCGGAAGAGCCTGTTCGGGACGCCCCAGGTCCCGATGACCAGGTAGACGTCGAGATCGCCGTCGTTGTCGTAGTCGCCCCAGCAGGAGGAAGTGCCTTCCACGATATTCAGAGGGGCGGACGAGACATCGACGAAGGCGCCGCCGTCGTTGCGCAGGAGCTTGTTGGCGGCATTCCAGATGTTCAGGTAGATGTCGATGTCGCCGTCGTTGTCGTAGTCGATGCACGCCGCCCGCGTCGTATAACCGTTGTACCCCTCCGGGCCGCTCGTCACATCGGTGAAGACGCCGCCGCCGTCGTTGCGCAGCAGCCGATTGGCCGCGGTGGAGCGCGCTAGGTAGAGGTCGATGTCGCCGTCGTTGTCGTAGTCCACCCAGGTCGGAGAGGGCCCCACGCCCTGGCAGAAGAGAGGGCCGGAGGTGACATCGGAGAAGCCCCCCGCGCCGTCGTTGCGGAAGAGCCTGCTGCATCCCGAGTTGTAGTTCGGAAGGTAGAGGTCCAGGTCGCCGTCGTTGTCGTAGTCGCCCCAGACGCCGCCGTAATTGTCGAGGGAGGACTGTCTCAGGATCTCGGGCGTGACGTCCGCGAACACGCCGGCGCCGTCATTGCGGTAGAGGCTATTGCCGGCGGGGCGGAAGCGGGCGACGAAGAGATCGAGGTCGCCGTCGCCGTCATAGTCCGCCCACGAGGGGGATCCCCCCGTGCTGTTGATCGGCGCCGCCGTGATGTCGACCCACTCGTCCAGCCGCGCGAAGGCGGCCCGGAGATTCGGCCTGGGGCCGATGTTGCCGGCGGGCGGGGTGACCTGGGGCGTGCCGGTCTCCTTCAGCACATCGCGGATGTAGGCGGGATGCAGAGGGAAGCGGGAGGAGATGTTCGCCTTGTGGTATCCGGAGCAGCACGCTACCGCGCCGGCGACGATGGGGGATGCGCTCGAGGTGCCGTCGAACCGGTCCGTGTAACGGTAGTCGACGCCCTCGGCGTTGTAGAGGTAGCCGTAGCCCGTCGTGACCACGTTCTCTCCCCAACCCTGCAGATCGACCCTCGCCCCGTAGCTGGAGAAGGAGAGCCTCTGGAGATTCCCCTCCGGATAGGTCCCCCCCGCGTAGGCCCCGCCCGCCCCTACGATGATCGCTCCCGAGTCGCCGAACCAGTTGAGGCCGTCGAGGTTCACGTTTCCGTTGCCCGCCGCTTCCACGACATGCATCCGCTTGATCGCGAGGACCCACTGGATGCTGTTGTAGACCCCGTTCTCCGTCTGATTCGGGGTGCTGTCGGTCCACCACTCGATCGGCACGAAGCCGCGTCCGGGGAGATTCCATTGATGCTCGATCAGAAGGACGCTGCCGGCGGGGAACCACCCCGAAGAAGCGGCGTCGACGATGGCCCCGGGGTCGTTCCACGAATAGGGATCGCTGGGGAGGGTCTTGTAGTAGGTGGCGCAGGTGAAGAAGGAGGCCCCGTGGCAGATGCCCTTCGTTCCCCAGCCGTTGTCGTGCGACTGCATGACGCCGAGGACGGCCGTCCCGTGATTCGGGTCGTTCTGCGGATCCTGAAAGTAGATGTGGATCTCGCTGCTCGCCCGATTCTCGTAGTGGAACCAGTTCCAGCTGTATTCCAGGTCGCACACGCCGATGCCGCTCCCGTCTCCTCCGGGCCGTGTCCACGCGTAGTCGGCGTCGATGCCGGCGGGGACGGCGGCGGCAGGCCGCAGGTAGCCCTGCTGCGGCCCATAGTCAGGCGGGGTCGGCAGAGCCATCGGTCTGGGGACGGGCCTCGCGACCTGGACCCCGGGCAGCGCCTCGAGCGACGCGCACAGGTCCCAGACATCGGCCCCGGTGCCGATGCGCACCCTGTACATGTTGTTCGGACTCTGGAGCTTCTTCCCGGTGTTGGCCTCGCCCTGGGCGGTGAGCTCGTCGATCGTCTCGACGGGAACCGAGCAGATCCGGGACCACTCGCGCCATGCGGCGCGAGAGAGAACCGCATCGACGCCCGAAACGGCGTCCGCTCCGGAGAGGTCCTTGAGCCCCCTGCCCTCAAGCCTCACGCGCGACTCCTTGACGAAGATCACTTCGATCTGGTCTTCCTCGCACGCGTAGCGGCCGGCGGGCGGCACAGCCGCTTCGCCACGGGCGGCGGACTGAGCGCTAAGACACCCCATGATGGCCGCGGCGATCACGATCATCGAGGAACGGAACGAGCTAGCCATGGCAGCCCTCCTTCCTTCACGAGCCCTCGGCGTTGACAATTATAGACCTCGGATGTGGCATCCGCCAACGCCGCGCTCGGGCCTTGCCATTCCCGGGAGGCCGCCGCGGCGGAGACCCTCTCCCCGGCCGGCGGCCTTCCTCCACTCCCCCTGTTTGCCGAGGGGAGGAGGGCTTACACGACGAGGAAGAGCGGCTGTGCGGCGCGGGGGGCGGGGCGGGACGGGGGGCCGGGAGACCTCTCGATCCCGGCCGCGCCCCGCTCAGAAGAGGTAGGAGACCGAGTCGCTAACGAGGCTCGCCAGCGGCCCCCAGAAGATCCCCAGGAGGAGCGTCGGCCCGGCGAGCAGGACGAGCAGCACCGAGTGCGACCGCGAGATCGAGATGGAAGGCATCGATGCGGGATCTGTCGATCCCTCGAGATACATCGCCTTCAAGACCCTGGCATAGTAGTAGAGGGCGAAGACGCTGTTCAGGATCCCGACGATCGCGAGCCAGTAGAGCCCGGAGTCGATCACGGCGGCGAAGAGGAAGAACTTCCCCACGAACCCGGCGAACGGAGGGATGCCGGTCAGGGAGAAGAGGAAGATCGCCATCGTCACGGCGAGCAGCGGAGCGCGCCGGCCGAGCCCCCTGTAGTTCTCGATCCGCTCCTCGTCCGCTACCTTCTCCCGGAGGGCGAGGACGACGGCGAAGGCCCCGAGGTTCATGAGCAGGTAGACGGCCAGGTAGAAGAGCACGCCGAAGAACCCCCGCTCGCTCGTGGTCCCGCTCAGACGATCGACGCTGGCCAGCCCCATCAGAAGGTATCCGGCGTGCGCGATCGACGAGTAGGCGAGCATCCGCTTGATGTTCGACTGCTGGATGGCGATCACGTTCCCCAAGGTCATCGTGAGCGCCGAGACGACCGCCAGCACCATCGGCCAGTCGACCGCTCCCAGGACGGGGCTCATGTTGACGCCGAAGACATGGTAGGTGAACCGGCAGAGCATGGCGAATCCGGCGGCCTTGGGCGCGACCGACAGGAACGCGGTGACCGGAGTCGCCGCCCCCTCATAGACGTCGGGGCACCAGAAGTGGAACGGGACGGCGGCGATCTTGTAGCCGATTCCGGCGAGCACGAGGAAGCTCGACACCAGGATCGCAGGCTCGGCCCCGGCGCGGGTGGCGAGGACCTGGCCCACCTTGAGG
>Ga0194110_10010423_pt1 | contig 10339 bp, 9 predicted proteins | sample TA2Kig1200mmetaG_FD_146192 | JGI IMG/M metagenome (GOLD analysis project Ga0194110, IMG submission 146192) | Freshwater microbial communities from Lake Tanganyika, Tanzania - TA2015032 Kigoma Deep Cast 1200m | ecosystem: Environmental > Aquatic > Freshwater > Lake | place: Tanzania: Lake... | reverse complement strand
TGTTTTATGCTATGGGCAATCCGAACAAAGCTGTTTTAGACTGCGAACTGAACAATAGGAAAAAATTTAGAGGATACTAACCACTCATAACTATTTAGCTTTTAAAATCAAATCAGCTACTTCTCTAAAGGCACCTTCCCCGCCTCTTAGATTACATATATAATTTGATATTTTTTAATTTCGTTAACGCCATCTAATGGTGTTGCAGTAAACCCTACAAACTTCATAATTTCCAGATCATTAACATCATCCCCTATGTATGCTATTTAATCAGAACGCACTCCATATTTTTTATAAAGTTGTGGCAAGATTATTTTTTTATCATTAATTCCAGGATAAAGATCTGCAATTTTGATTTTATTCGCTCTTTTTTTTACAATTTTTGAATTTTCTCTTGTTACGAGTATTGTTCTAATACCTTTTTTAAGTAATAATTCCATGCCCATACTGTCTCTGGTATTAAATTTTTTCATTGTTTCGCCTTTCTCTGTATAATACATTCCACCATCTGTCAACACTCCATCTACGTCTGAAACTACAATCTTAATTTTTTTTAATTTTTTTTCACGTGAAGTCATTAATCTGCAGAATTTGTATAATAGTTTATTATTAACATATTGGAAATTTATGAAATTGAAACCAATATGTATAATTCCTGCAAGAGGAGGCTCAAAAGGAGTTCCAAAAAAAAATATCAAAGTTATTGCTGGAAAACCATTATTAGCTCACGTAATTGAATCATTAAAAAAATCAAAAATATTTAGTCACGTCATTGTATCAACAGAAAATAAGGAAATAGCAAAAATCGCACAAAAATATGGTGCAGAAATACCATTTCTTAGACCAAAAAAACTAGCAACTGATACTATGCCCATGGATAAAGTATTATTACACGCTGTACGAATGTTATACAAATTAGGCTACAATTTTGATATTTTTGTCTGGAGAGATGCAACCACTCCGTTTGTTAGAACGCTAGATATCAAAAGAACAATACACCTTCTTAAGACAAAAAAATGTAATATGGTGTGTGGTGTTTACAAGCAACATCTTAACCCATATTTTAATATGGTAGAACTTGATAGTGATGGCTTTTTAAAATTAAGTAAACCATTAAAACATCGTCCACGATCACGACAAGAAGCTCCCATCGTTTATCAATTAAATGGTTTGTATACGTATAATGCAAAAAAATTTCTTCATACGAAAAAAACAGATTTTTCAAAAGCTATTCCTTTAGAAATACTTATAGAAACTGGTTTTATGATTGATACTGAATTTGAATTCCAAATAGCAAAATTGTTAATTGAAAATAAAAAACTGAAATTGGTTTAACTATTATTACACTACGTAAGGAATCTTTATCATTTTACCTAACTTGGAGGATTTTTTTGCACTTAAAACTACTTGAAGTATCTTAATTCCAGTAGTTATATCATTTATCGTTTTCGTCCTTTTTTGAGTACATTTTAGAAAATGATGTAATTCCTTTACATACATGGTGTTTCTTTCAAAATGATCTAAACTAAATATGGTTTTCCATTGTTTTTTACTTTTAGAATTGATCTTGACTGTATTTGATATAGAATCCCAATAAAGAATTCCTTTCGTTCCTTTAATTTTACAACTCTTAAAATCAGGGCGTTGAAAATAATCTAAATGGACTTCTCCTATGATATTATTTTTGAAGTGCAGTATCATTACAGATAGATCATCAGCAGTAACTTCTAAATCACTATATTTGCCAGTAATTGAAAAAATCTTATCAACATCACCAAAAAACCAATATAAATAATCTAACTCGTGGATACAGGTAAGTGCAATTCCACCTCCTAAATCATTCCTTGCTGCATAGCCGACTCTATAGTCTTCATATGGATGCCAATCAGGAAGATAAGATCCGCTTTCTACTTGAACAGAAATTATCCTTCCTAATATATCACCATCCACAACTTTTTTTATTTTTTGAATACAAGGATGAAATCTCATATTGCAACCAATTTGGGTAATCAATTTTTTTTCTTGTATAATCTTGTATAATCTTTGAACATTATGCATTGAATGTGATAAAGGTTTCTCAAAAAAAAGATCCATACCGGCATTTGCTAATTTAATTGCGATCTCAACATGATGGCTTGTTTCATTTGTTACAAATCCTATATTTGGCTTGTATGTAAATGCCTCATCTAAAGAATGAACTACGACGACACCTTTTTTTTGATATGACTTTAAATCAGTTCTTTTAGTATATACAATTACTTTTGCATTGTAATTTGATAAGATATTTTCAACATGACGTTGTCCTATTGATCCAAAACCAACTACAAGAATTTTATTCATATATTACCATAATTTTACATGAAATAATAATTTATTCAAACTATATCCATCATATAAAACAAACCTTCTGACGCATCTTCACGTTCTATTTTTAATAAAATTGATTGAGGTTACTGGTGTGGGATCTAATTTATTTAAAACAGCAAGAAAAATTGTTGAATAATCTAGCAAATATATCAAATTAATTAATTTTGATAAAATATTCCCCTCAACCGAAAGTATTTCTCTGTAATCTATCTGATTAGCTTTAAAATATTCTTTTAGCAAGCCCCATCTCTCTTTGGTTTTAATGTAATCATCTTTTCCTTCCAACAAGATAGGTTGAACATTAGAATGTCTTTCCCACGAAACTATCCCATTATGACAAGTCTCTATAACATCTTCAATCATAGCATGAGTTTTTGCATTCTCTTGTAGTGAATTTTTAAATCGTATCGCAGCTGCTTGTAACCCATATGGATAATAGATTAACGGAATTCCATTTACCCACTCAGCTAGATTAAGTGAAGGATTTGTTTCTGTCAAGTTATAAGAAGAAATTTTTTTTTCTGTTTCCTCTAACTTTGTAATAGATTCGATTACATCTGCTCTTGTTATTGGTAAAATAGGCATTAGTACATTCAAGGCAGTATATAGATAAGCAGGTAGCGACGCTCGAGGAGAATGAAACTGCGGTATTCTATGATATTCAATACCATATTTTTTACAATATTCTTCTAATTTTCCTCCATCAGAAAAAGCAATAATTTTGGTGTTTAATTTTTTTGCAGAATCTAAAACCGTCAATGTTTCAATAGTATTACCAGAAACACTTGTTGCTATAACCAAAGTATTAGAGTTGACAGTATTTGGAAGATGGTAGCCTTTTACTATAGATACATGAATATCTGTTTTTGAAAATATTGCAGAAAATATATCTCCAATAACACCGGATCCTCCCATTCCTGCAAATACGATATGTTCTAGTTCTTTTGTGTCAATCTGAGATAGTTTTTTATTATAATGTTCAAAAGCAAGTTTTGGCCACTCATCATAGATTTTGTACATTCCTTGAGTATCATATTTATCTAAAGCTGTTTTAGTGATCATCGTGTTCATAATAAATGGTCATAATATAATGTATAAAGTAACCACGGTTCGAACAAAATATCATCTAATCCCAAAAAGAAGTGTGACAAAGTACAGTTAGATAAATAATTTGCGAGGGAAAAAATACAACACACTTTAATTGTAATTTTCAAAACATGATGATGAATCCAGTTTTTCAGTGTCCTAAATGTAGGAATAAATTAAACAATACTTATTCATGTTCATATTGTTCTATAGTTTATTTTAAGGTAGAGGGTTTTTTTGATTTTAGCAGTAATGCATTATCAAGAGATAGAGCAGGAAAAAAATTATCTAATCTACTATCTGAAATCCAATCTGATGGCTATACTAGAGGACTAGAACAATTTCTAAAAAGCAATTCTGAATTTGAACATCGCTTCAATAAGATGGAAGGTAGTATTGCCTTTCGCATTATTCGTAGAAACAATACTAGATGTCTAGTAATTAATAGCGATTTAGGTAACATTCCAGAAAATCTTTCACAAGTATTTGATGAAGTTTACTCATTGGACACAGATATGGAAAAAATTTTAATCCAAAAATTCCGTTTTGAAGAAAAGAAAATCAGTAACATTATCTTAATTAGAGCTGACAGTATAATTCTTCCATTTCCAGACAAACACTTTGATCTTGTGGTATTAGCTGGAATAAAGATAGGAAAAAAAGGTGACATATCTAAAAAGCAGATAATAGAATATTTTAAAGAAATCAAACGTGTTTTAAGCTCAACTGGTTGTTTGTGTGCTGGTGTAGCAAACAAATATGGATTAAAAATCTATGGAACAGAAACAGAACATAACACACACAATGAAATGTTTTCAGATACCTTCTATGGATACAAGTCAACTTTTAGTTCCTTAGGATTTAAAGTAAAACCATATTGGGTGTTGCCATCATATAGGCAACCACACTATTCAAGTGATATTGAAGATGCCGTTTCTTTAAAATGGTTTTTTCGTAATTTTGACAAAAAATTCTCAGTTGATAAGAAAAAATCAAAGATGATTGGATTATTTTTAAAAAAGTCAAGTAAAATGACAAGTAAATTAGTCATGAAACTTTTCTGTCCCTCATTTTTATTCTATTGCTACAATGAAAATATACCAAAAACATTAGAAGATACAATAAAAGAAAAGACTGGATTCGAAAATTGTATTCAGTATGTACGCCGCAGTAAGGTTACATACATTTTAATTGACAGATTTGGAAGTCCTAAAAAAATACTATCTTGCAATAGCATGAATTATGATTTAACAGAAAAAATTGTTCCGATAAGAAGAATATTTCCTAAAATGAAAGATCCCGACGACAAAATCACAATTGATGACTGGTTTGAAGGTGAAATATTAGATCGACTAAATCCAAGTGATGTCAAACTTGCTATGAAGTGGTTAACCAATTTTCAAAATCAAACATCATCTGAGTTGTTAACTCCCCAAGAGATTGATTATGAAATAAAGATTATAAAAAATGAGCTTGACAAGATAGAAGCTGTAAAAGCTTTACCATATTGCAAATGGCTTGAAGATTACAAAGATCACATTAGTAATATCAAGCTAAAAAAAACTGGTGTGCACGGTGATTTTTCAGTCAAGAATATTCTTATTGATCATAATACTTCATCCGTAAATGTAATAGATTGGGATTGGCGTTTTCAAGAAAAAGGAAACCCTCTTTATGACTTTATGTGGCTTGCAACAAACATAATGATGTTATCAGACAATATACTTGAGGAGTTTCGTTCAAATTTAAATGGAAACGGCAAAGCTATACCTACCATAAAAATAATTAGAAAAACTATGAAAGAACATTTTCAAGCTGATCTGGATTTTATTATACTGCTTAGATTCATTATTTTGCGATTTATACCTATAAAGCTCAAAACTAATCCACAGGGTTATCTACTTTACATTGAACTCTTGAAAATACTATCTAGCAAGGAATCACTCGAATTCTAAAATAAATTTTGAAAAATAATTAGATTTTCATTTTCAAACATTAAATATCGTAAAGCGATTTCAGGTTGCAAGACGCAAAATTTGGTTAATTTTAATATGGAAAGCTATGTCATATTTGCAAGTTGGAAGAACTAAAGACTCATTCTTTGAGAACAGTAGATTGGAAGGACAACAAAGTAATCATGATTGACCAGACAAAGCTTCCAAACAAGCTAGAATATGTTGAATATTTTGATTATCATGATGTTGCAAATGCAATCAAAACTATGATTGTCAGGGGAGCACCAGCTATTGGTGTATCAGGAGTATTTGGTCTTGCACTAGCTGCTATCAAAAGCAAGGCTACAACAAAAGAGAATCTCATAAAAGATCTTGAAGAAGCAAGACAAATTCTGTTTTCCACAAGACCTACTGCTGTGAACCTAAAGTGGGGGCTTGATAAAATAATGGAAATTGCAAAAAAAGGATCCGATGTTTTAACTATGAGAAATTTAATCATAGAGGAAGCAAAAAAAATTGCAGAAGATGACATCAAAACAAACATGGCTATGGGTAAGTTTGGCTCTGAGCTATTCAATGACAATGACATAGTCATGACTCACTGCAATGCAGGTGCGCTAGCTACTGTAGCATATGGAACTGCTTTAGGAGTCATCCGTGCAACAAAAGATGCAGGAAAAAAAATCAAAGTTATAGCAACCGAAACAAGACCAGTACAACAAGGTTCACGACTTACAGCGTTTGAATTAAAACACGATGGTATTGATGTCAGTTTAATTCCAGATACAGCTGTAGGATATACTATGGCAAAAGGTTTGGTTAACAAAATTATTGTAGGTGCAGATAGAATTCTACGAACTGGTCATGTATTCAATAAAATTGGAACATATCAAGTAGCATTAATAGCAAAACAACATAAAATACCATTTTATGTAGCGGCTCCTCTTTCATCATTTGATCTAAAAAGTAATCCTGAGGATGTAATAATTGAACAAAGAAAAGCAGAAGAAGTTACTCAGCTAGGAGATAGAAAAACGGCACCAGAGGGAATAGATGTAATAAATCCGGCATTTGATATGACTCCTCCTGAATTAATAACAGGAATAATTACTGAGGCAGGAGTTGCAACGATGCCATTTGAGGAATCTATCAAAAAGTTATTTGAAGCTAATAAATAGAAAGTTTTTATTGATTTTAAAGCGATTTTTAAAAACATGAGTACAATTAATCCAGAACAAATCCGAAATTCATTAAAACAATGTATGGATCCTGAGATACCAATTAACATTGTTGATATGGGATTGATTTACGGAATTGATGTTTCTGATAATAATGATGTTAATATCAAAATGACAATGACTACACAAGGATGTCCTTTACATGAAACTCTTGTTAGTGACGTAACAAGATATGCAAAAAAGGTTCCAGGTGTAAATAAAGTCCAAGTCAACATTGTATGGGATCCTCCTTGGTCTATTGATAAAATGTCTGATGAAGCAAAATCCATGCTTAAAAATATGGGAACTCGAAGCACGCCTGCTCCAATTGACTATGAAACCGCAATGCCACAAGGTATTGGTTCTTTGATAAAACAAGAAGATGGTTCCTTAGTTTTAGCAAATGAACATAATCAAGGATTTATGGTAAATCAGGCAATTGTCGATTTTTGGAAATCTTGTAACGGTAAAAGAAAAATAACTGAGCTTGTTGATATTTTTGCACAACAAACTGGACTTCAAAGGAATCAAGTAGAAAAAGAAGTAACACAACTAGTTAAACAATTACTTGATGGCGGTCTGATAATTATATCAAATCAAATGGATGTTCCTAATGTAGAATTTAAAAAATGATATTTTCAACATTAGTAATCTTGAGTAACCTTTAATTTTGTCCAAAATCATCAACAATAAAACTCATGAAACAATTTAAACAAGTTGAATCCACCCGACGTGCCTATCACCAGGATCAAGTGTTAAATTCAATTCATCGCTCTTCATTAATGGTTCCAGAAATACCTGGCACTGAAGTTGATATTAGTTTTCTTAATCATTTTTTACTAAAAAGAAATTATCCTAAAGTCGCGTGTAGAATTACCGCAATAGATACGGCGGGACAAAAAATAGAATCTCGTTTATATAATGTAGACAAACCTATCGTTTATACAATTACACTAACTGGAATGGTAAACAAACCGGTTTCAAATTACATAGTGGAGTTTTTTGCAGCAGAAAATCTCTTTATTCCATATCCAGCAGTAATGATAAACCACAGAGGAAAAGGATACCTCAATCAGGTTCACGCATTTAACAGAATTGTAAACGACATTTTTGAGGATGACGAGATTAATTCTCATCAAGTTAAAGAATCATCTGTTGATATGATTCTTACTAATGATGTAGATACATTCTTTTTATTTTCTGCAGGTCCATTGCCATGCAAAGGTAATTTTGATATAGAAATTGCAACAAAAGAAAGAACATATAAGAAATCATACGAACTAGATTTACCTCGATTTGGTTTACAAAAAATTAGCATAAAAAATATGTTTACCGAAATACCAAACGGAATAACAGGGATCATAAAAGCACAGCAACCACGTCAATTGCTGTTCTATGGACGTATGTTATCTGGCCAGACTAACAAAGATGGTGCATTTGGTGCAAATCATAGTTACTATGATTCATCTACAACAGAAGAATACTGGGAAGACTTGCGTCCTTCAGGTAGATTTTATCCATTTTTTGAAAAATTATTTAATGTCGTAAAATTATATCCAATTCAATCGCCGAGCAGTCTTGCTTTTTCTATAAAATTGTATTCCAATAAAGGTGTTAAAATAGATGAGTTTGAAGCAGGTAACTTAACAAGCCCAAGCAACCAATTTCTTGATATAAACATCAATTCAATAATTGCTAAAAATAATATTAATTCAAACGATGTTTCTACTTTTGCAGTTGAGGCAAAAGTAGCTTCTGGAAAAATGCCAACAAGAATAGGGCACCAACTAGTCTATGGTGGAGGTGAACTAGACAGTTCAGTCGCAGTTTCATTATTTAATCCAAATGTCTTTACACCTACGAATAAACCAAGCTTCAACTGGGGTCAATTAATTACAGGTGGAGAATTTGATTCATTTGTAGGAATTGTTTCTGATCCAATTAAAAACTCAGAAATCAAAGATCATACATTTGTTGTAAAATTTTATGGAAACGAAGGACAAATTGCAGAGCGAGATTGGACCATTTTAAGTGGTACTGCAAAAAAGTTTGAAGTCAGTAAGGAATTAAAATCAGAACTGATTAACATTGATATTAACAAACCTCAATACATTTGGTGTACTATTGAATCTAATAACCAGGGATTAAATTTCTACACTGTTTCATATAATAAAAATACAAAACATTGTTCTGGGGAACATGGCTTTTAATAAAATTAATAAAATTAAAAAAAATACTCTAAATTTCCTTAATTTCTGTAATAGTTGCGTGCACTGAATCCATTTTAACAATTATCTTTTTGTTATCAAAACCTAATGCTACATACCAATCTCCTGCATCGTCATCATATTTTGTTTCAAGTGTTTGTATTTGTGACTCTTTAACATTATAGTTTTTTATAATTCCAGAAATTGCTAGTGCTATAGCGTCTTTTTCTTTTTCTAATCTCCGTTTCATTAACCCGATACCAGGAGTCATTAACAAATTTGAAGTTGATACACAAATAAATTGTTTGATAAAATTTCAATATGAAAGGGCTCGGAGGGCTTCGATCCCTCGACCTGGCGGTCCGAAGCCGCCCGCACTGTCCTGACTGTGCTACGAGTCCAGACAAGTAAGACTTTAACGAGGCTAAATATCTGTCTAGATACTTGAAAGTTTCAAAAAAAGTTGCAGGTGTAGAGTATGCAATTAGAGATATTGTAACAGAAGCACGGAAATTACAAAAACAAGGAAAAAAAGTTACTTATCTTAACATAGGTGATCCTGTACAGTTTGGTTTTCAGACACCTGATAATGTAAAAGAGGCAATGATTAAGGCAATTCGTAACGGCGAAAACTATTATGCTCCATCAGAAGGTTTGCCAGAACTACGTGAAGAGATAGCAAAAAAAGAGCATAACAAGGGCCTTTCTGTGAATCCTGATGATATCATCATCACTAATGGAATATCAGAAGGTCTTGACATGGTCATATCTTCTATTGTAGAAGAAGGTGACGAAGTATTACTTCCCGGCCCTTACTATCCTCCTTACGCATCATATGTTCGATTACATGGTGGGATTCCAATAGAATTTGCAGTTGACTTGAATAATTCAAGACCTGATCTTGATGATATTAAATCAAAAATAACCACAAAAACTGTAGCAATTTGTCTAATCAGCCCAAATAATCCAACAGGAGTTGTATTCAACAAAAAATCATTAAAAGAATTAGTCGATATTGCAAACGAAAATGATCTCTACATAATCTGTGACGAAATATATGATCAAATTGTATTTGATGAAAAATTTGTAGGTATTGGAAAGGTAGCTCATGATTCACCAGTTATCGTCTTAAACGGTTTTTCCAAAGTTCATTTAATGTCAGGTTGGAGAATAGGTTACATTGCATTTAACAACTCTTCAAAACTAGATATGATAAGAGAAAATCTACCGAAGCTTGCACGAGTTAGAATTTCAACAAATTTGCCAGTACAATATGGAGCACTAGAATCACTACGTGGGCCGCAAGGATATATCTCAGAATTTGTCTCTGAATTGAAAAAACGTAGAGATTTTGTAATAAAACGATTAAACTCAATTTCTGGACTTTCATGTTCAAACCCAAAAGGCGCTTTCTACGCATTTCCAAAAATTGAACACAACAAGTACGGCTCAGATAGAGAATTTGTATTAGGACTATTACGAACAAAGGGAGTACTCACTGTACATG
>Ga0194110_10010419_pt1 | contig 10341 bp, 5 predicted proteins | sample TA2Kig1200mmetaG_FD_146192 | JGI IMG/M metagenome (GOLD analysis project Ga0194110, IMG submission 146192) | Freshwater microbial communities from Lake Tanganyika, Tanzania - TA2015032 Kigoma Deep Cast 1200m | ecosystem: Environmental > Aquatic > Freshwater > Lake | place: Tanzania: Lake... | reverse complement strand
GCAAGCGGCCTACTGCGGCGGGGCCGCGATCCACACCGGCGACAACGCGGCCGTGACGTTTGTCGGCAACGACTTGCGCGACAACGTCGGCGGGCTGGATGGCAGCGCGGGCGGCGGCCTGTGCCTCAACGGCGCGGTGATTGCCAGCAGCAATGCGATCAGCGGCAACCGGGCCGCGACGACCGGCGCGGGCCGCGGGGGCGGGGTGGCGCTCGGCCTCAGCCCCGAGGGCACAGCGGTCGGCGGCCCGGTGACGCTGGAAGGCAACACGATCCAGGGCAACACCGCGGGAGCCACGGGCGATGGCCGCGGCGGCGGCGTGTACGTCTCCCGCAAGGTGGACACCCCCACCGATCCCTTCACCGTGACACGCAATCTGATTGCGGAGAACGTCGCCAGCGTGAGCGGGGCCGGCCGCGGGGGCGGCGTCTATCTTGGCCCCAGTATGCAACCGCGGCTCGACGCCAACACGATTGTGGGTAATCGGGCCATCTCGTCTTTGCGCACCGGAGAAGATGCTCTGGTCGCGGCCACAACGAGCCTGGGCGGCGGAGCGTACCTGGTCAACAGCCACGAGTTCAGCCTGACCAACAACGTCGTAGCGCGCAACCAGGCGGCGCAGGGGAGCGGCCTGTGGTTGGGCGGCAATCTGGATACCCCCTTCGACATCAACGCGACGTGGGGCCAGTTTCTACACACCACGCTGGCCGACAATCAGGGCGGCGCGGGCGCGTGGCTCGAAGCTCCTTTGCCGGCCGGCGCGTTGACCGATCCCTACTCAGGCGGCGTCCAGGTGTTGGTCAACGTCACCGGCTTCTACCGCGTAGGCGACGATCTTCTCTTCCTCCACACCAACGGGACGACGCGCGCCTGGCGCCGGCTTATTGCGCTCGAATACGTCGGCAGCAAGGTGCGGCTCACCCTCGACAGCGCCCTGCCACCGCCTACCCAACGGGGTCGAAAGTACGAGACGCCTCCGCGATGTTCGTCAATACCATTATCGCCGGGCAGACGGTCGGCGTCGGCGCGGTGGATCAGCCGGTGAAGCTGGTGAATACCCTCTGGCATGGCAACGGGACGAACACGTCCGACAACCTGAACGCCATCCTGACGCAGGGGGACGTGACCGGCGATCCGGCGTTCGTCGGCCCCGCGGCGGGGGATTACCACATCGGCAGCGCTTCGGCGGCGCGCGATCGGGGGATAGACATCGGCGTCCGCACCGACATAGACGGCCAGGCGCGGCCCGATGGCGCGGGGTACGACATCGGCGCGGACGAGTATCTGTCGGGGCCGGCCGCCACCGCCACGCCGACGCGCACCGCCACGCCCACCGCGACGCTAACGCGCACGCCCACCGCGACGCTAACGCGCACGCCGAGCGCGACTACCAGTGTGACCGCGACGAAGACCCTCACGCGCACCCGCACACCCACCGCCACCCGCACCGCCACAGTTGGCCCAGAGCAACGACGGATCTATTTGCCGCTGGTATTGCGGCGATGAGCGCTATTCAACCACGAGCAAAGGAGCAGACCCATGAAGCGCAGCCCCTTCCACCCCATCAGCTTTGTCATCGTCGTGGCCGCCTTGCTCTTGAGCCTGGCGCCGGCCGGCCAGCCCAGTTGGGCCGCCCGGCCTGCTGACGCCGTCCAGCCGCCAGAACCGACCGGCGCGCTCGACCTGAGCCTATCCGAATATCTGCTGAGGCCGGCGCCCGGAAAAACGGAGCGTGCTATCTCCGACCGAGCCGGGCACGGTCAGAGACCGGCCCGAGCGGGTTATTCGGATATGTACCCATCCCAACCGCCGGCGCCGCCGCCCGCGGCCGCGGCCGTTGCAGCCGGCGCCGCGCACAACAGCGCCGCGCCCCAGGGTGAACCGGCAGATTGGGCCACCGATCCGTCAGAAAACCCATCTACCAATTTACCAATCTACCAACTCCCAATCTACCAATCTACCAACTCCCAATCTACCAACCTCCAATCCCCCAACGCCACATTCGTGGTGAACAACACCAACGACAGCGGCGCCGGCTCGCTGCGGCAGGCCATCCTGGATGCCAACGCCAATCCGGGCGCCGACGACATCACCTTCGACATCGCCGGAACAGCTCCCTTCACCATCTCCCTGACGACGCCGCTCCCCGTGCTCACGGACACGGTGCGGATTGACGCAACCACGCAGCCGGGCTACGCCGGCGCGCCGCTCATCGTGCTGGACGGCGGCGCGGCCGGGGCGGGCGCCCTGGGGCTGGACATCAACGCCGCGAGCTGCACGGTCAAGGGGCTGGTGATCCAGCGGTTCAATGGGTGGGGCATCCAGGTGCGCGGCCCAGGCGGCGCGACCATCGCCGGCAACTACATCGGCATGGCCGCGGATGGCGTCACCGCCAGGGGCAACGGGCAATACGGCATCGCGCTCTCCGCGCCCGATAACGTCATCGGCGGGACGACCGCGGCCGAGCGCAACGTCATCTCCGGGAATGGCAATCACGGCATCAACATCGCCAGCGGCGCGAACGGCAACGTGGTGCGGGGCAACATCATCGGCGCCGACGCGACCGGCGCGCTGGATCGGGGCAATATCCAGAACGGCGTCTGGATCGGCTCGGCCAACAACACCATCGGTGGGACAGCCGCTGGGGCCGGCAACCTGATCTCCGGCAACGACAACCGGGGCATCACCTTCTCCGGTGCCAGCGCGACCGGAAATAGTGTGCTGGGCAACATCATCGGGCTGAACGCGACCGGCGCGGCGGCCCTGGGCAACACCGGGAATGGTGTCTACCTGGAGAGCGGCGCGGCCAGCAACACCATCGGCGGCGCCAGCGCGGCCGAGCGCAACGTGATCTCTGGCAACGTGCGCAACGGTGTCAGCATCAATACGGGCGCAGGCGGCGCCAACCAGGTGCTGGGCAACTACATCGGCGTCGACGCGACCGGTACATTGGATCGGGGCAATAACCTCCAGGGCGTATGGATCGGTACGGCCAATAACACCATTCGCGGCAACGTCATTTCGGGCAACAACGACCACGGCATCTACGTCAGCGGCGCCGGCGCGACCGGAAATAGCATCCAGGGCAACATCATCGGCCTGGATGCGGCCGGCGCGACCGCCGTGGGTAACACCAACAACGGCGTATACATCCTGAGTAACGCAGCCAACACCACCATCGGCGGGGCCACAGCGGCCGAGCGCAACGTCATTTCTGGCAACACCTACCATGGCGTCAGCATCGCCAGCGGCTCGAACGGAAATGTGGTGCGAGGCAACATCATCGGCGCCGACGTGACCGGCGCGCTGGATCGGGGCAACACCTACCAGGGCCTATGGGTCGGCTCGGCCAACAACACGATCGGCGGCAACGTCATTTCGGGCAACAACGACAACGGTATCTGCGTCACTGGCGCCAACGCGACAGGCAACGTCATCCAGGGCAACATCATCGGCCTGGATGCGGCCGGCGCAACCGCCCTGGGTAACACCAACAACGGCGTATACATCCTCAGTAATGCAGCCAACACCACGATCGGCGGGGCCACAGCGGCCGAGCGCAACGTCATTTCTGGCAACACCTACCATGGCGTCAGCATCGCCAGCGGCGCGAACAGCAATGTGGTGCGGGGCAACTACATCGGTACCGATGCGACCGGCGCGCTGGATCGGGGCAACGCCCGGGCCGGGGTGTGGGTCGGCACAGCCAACAACAGTATCGGGGGGACTGCCATCGGGGCCGGCAACCTCATCGCGGGCAACAACAGCTACGGCCTCCTTTTCTCCGGCAGCACGGCGACTGGAAACACCGTGCAGGGCAATCTCATCGGCCTGAACGCGGCGGGCACGACCGCCCTGGGCAACGTAGACTACGGGATCCGCATCTACGGCGGCGCGAACAACACGATCGGCGGGAGTGCGGCCGGGGCTGGCAACGTCGTCTCCGGCAACAGCGGCTATGGCATCGGGATTGACTATACCGGCGCGACGGGCAATACCGTGCAGGGCAACATCGTCGGCCTGGACGCGACAGGCGCAGCCGACCTGGGCAACACGAAGTACGGCGTGTGGATCTACGGCGTGCCCAACAACACCATCGGCGGGACGACCGCGACCGGTCGCAACGTGATCGCCGGCAACGATCAGTACGGCGTCGTCATCTCCGGCGCGGGCGCCAGCAACAACGTGGTGCAGGGCAACTACATCGGCGCCGATGCGACCGGCGCGTTGGCGCGGAGCAATAGCTGGGGCGGTGTGTATCTCCTTGCAGCCAACAACACCATCGGCGGGACTGCGGCCGGGGCGCGCAACCTGATCTCCGGCCAGACCGGGATGGGCGTGATACTCTCCGGCGCGGGCGCCACCGGCAATCTGGTGCAGGGCAACTACATCGGCACGGATGCCAGCGGTACGGCCGCACTGGGCAACGACGGCGGTGTGATGGTTACAGGCGGCGCGACCGGCAACACCCTCGGCGGGACCGCGGCCGGGGCTGGCAACCTCATCTCCGGCAACCGATCTTTCGGGGTGTACGTTGGTGGCAGCAGCACCAGGGGAACCGCCATCCAGGGGAACGTCATCGGCGCCGACGCCAGCGGGACGCTGCCCCTGGGCAATGGCGGCGAAGGCATTGTGCTGGAAGCGAGCAACACCACTGTCGGCGGCGCTGGCAACCTGATCGCCTTCAATGGCGCGGACGGCGTCGCCGTGTACGGGGATCTCAGCACCGGCAACGCGATCCTGGGCAACAGCATCTTTGCCAACACGGGCCTGGGGATCAACTTGAACTATGCTGCGACGCCGCCCGTAGACCCCAACGACTACCAGGATCCGGACGCCGGGGCCAACCGCACGCAAAACTATCCGGTGCTCAAGGCGGTGGCGCAGGGCAGCACGATCATCACCGGCACGCTCAACAGCACACCCAATACCGCGTTCCGGCTGGAGTTCTTCGCCAACAGCGCCGGCGACCCGTCCGACTATGGCGAAGGGCAGACCTACCTGGGCGCGATCACCGTGACCACCGACAGCGCCGGCGATGCGGCCTTCGTCGCGACCCTGACCGCCACGACGCCGATCACGCACTGTCTGAGCGCCACGGCCACCGATCCGGCCAACAACACCTCCGAGTTTTCCCGCTGCATCCGCGCCAACGTCTGGACAGGCGCGGTCAGCCGCGATTGGCACACGGCCGGCAACTGGACGAACGGCGTGCCCGACGCGTCCTCCGCGGCCATCATCCCGCCCACGGCCAACGATCCGATCATCGCCGCGGCCGGCGGGGTCTGCGCCAACCTGGACTTGCGCGGCGGCGCCACGCTCACGCTCGCCGGGGGCGGCCTGGAGAGCGCCGACGACGTGAGCATCGCCGGTGTACTCGTCGTATCGGGCAGCGAGACGATCCGCGTCGGCGGCCACTGGCGGAACAGCGGGACGTTCCAGGCCGGCGCGGGCGCGGTGATCTTCGCCGGCTCGTCGTTGCAGATGATCGCTGGCGTCAATGCGTTCCACGACCTCACCATCGCAAACGCCAGTGGCGTCAGCGCGGCCGGCAGCGCCCTGGCCGTGACCGGCCTGTTATCCGTCGAGCACGGCGCGTTCACCACGGCCAGCGATCTGCACGACGTGGCGATCGGCTGGGGCGCGACGCTGATCGCGGGTGGCGACATGAGCGTGAGCGGCGAGTGGACTAACCTCGGCGCGTTCACGCCCGGCGCACACACCGTCGCCTTGACGGCGGCAGCCAGCAGATAGACACCTTCGCGCCAGGCGCGGCCGCCACGTACAGCTCGCCCGCGAACATGAACCTGCCGATCCCTGACGATTACACCTACCTGGACCACACCATCGTCGTGCCGGCGGCTGGCGTGATCGTGGATGTGGATGTGGAGATCGTGGACCTCCGCCACCCTGCCGATGACTATCTGGAAATCTCGCTGCGCGGACCAGATGGCACAGAGATCGAGCTGTCTTTTTACAACGGCGATGGCGCAGACTTCATCCATACCGTCTTCGACGACGAGGCCGACACAGACATCTGGGACGGCGTTCCTCCCTTCACCGGCCGGTTCCGGCCCGAAGACCCTCTTTCCATTTTCGATGGCCTGGATCAACAGGGGGACTGGACACTGCGCATCCGCGATGAAGGCAGCGGTTATATCGGCGTGCTGAACCAGTGGGCTGTCATCATCACCGTTCTGGAGTCCTGCAGCACGTCCACCTTCCAGCGCGTGGTCATCGCCAACGACGGCAGCTTGGGCGCGGTGACGTTCCTGGGGAACGCGCAGGTGAACGGCGATATGGCGGTGCAGGCGAACGCACGGCTGGAGATGGGGACGAAGGATCTGATCGTGGGAGGCGCATTGAGCAACAGCGGCGACATACGGCAGACGAAAGTGGTCAACGCCGCGGCCGACGTCGGCTTCTTCGCGACCGGCGGCTACGGCGGCGTGCTCCTCAACGCCAATGGGCTGGATTTGGGCAGCACGACGGTGAGCATCCGGGGCAACCAGGATTGCACCGCGGTGGCTGGCGAGACGGTGCGACGCTGCTTCGACCTGGCGCCGGCCAACGCGACGGGCCGCAACGCGACCGTCACCTTCTTCTTCGCGGGCAGCGAAATCCCGCCGGGCCAGAGCTGCGCCGCTCTGAACGCGTATCGCTGGGATGGCAGCCGTTGGGCGGGGCTGGCCCTCGATCCTGGCTATGGGACAGCCGGGCGCACCTGCGGCGGCGATCCGCAGTCGGTGCGGGTGCAGAACGTGGCCGCGTTCTCCAGGTTCGTCCTCCGCGCCGGAGGGCCGGCCGCGCCGCTGGTTGCCATCGGCCGGGACGCGTCCGGCGATACGGAGCTGAGCTGGACGCACGATCCCGCCAACAGCGGCGGCTACGAGGTATGGTGGAGCAATGCGCCGTTCTTTGCGCCTGGCGACGCCGGCGCTCAGAAGGCGACGCTGCCTGCGCCGACCCACACCTTCACCCACACCGGCGTCGCCGGGCAGAACCTCTACTACCTGGCGCTGGGTTTGCAGGGCGCAGCGTGGGCGTCGAGCCATTCCAACCGGACGGGCCGGTTCTGGTTCACGCTGACGCCGGGAACGCCGTGAGGAAGTCAAGATGGGCAGTCTTGAGTGCATTGGCTGCCAGTCTGTTGCTGATCGGTATCTACCGCTGGTGACGAGATGTTAGACCTTCGAGGTCACCAGATAGACCTTTGAGGTCTCGGAGACCTCAAAGGTCTGGCTGTATGGAGGTTTCCCATCAGATGTGGGTCGGGAGGTGGGTCCCGCCGCCGGCCCGGGCCACCGAGACGGAGACGCCGACTGTCACTCCAACGGTCACGCCGACCACCTCCGCGACGCGCACGCGGACCGTCACCCCGACACGCACGCCGACCGCCGCCGTCACGGTCGGTCCGGCGGCGCGGCGGATCTATCTGCCGCTGGCGTCGAAGCGGTGAGTATCCTGTGATATTCATCAGTCAACACACCCACAAGACTTTGTGCCCGACGAAAGGAGCGAGCATCATGAACGCGAAGCGAACCTTGGGTCGCCGGCTCCTGCTGCCGGCCCTCTTCCTCCTGCTCTGCATTGTGGTGTTGTGGATTGGCCACAGCGCGGAGGGTCAGACGGGCACGCTGTCCGCATCCGCAGTCATCGCGGCCGGCGGCGAGGCCGCGCTGCTGGCCCCGGCCGCCACCAACACGCCCACTGCCACGCCCACCACCCCACCCGGCGCCGATCTGATCTTGCAAAAGGAACCGTTGGTGGGCGATCCGATCGCGCCTGGCGCGCTCATCTCCTACACGTTGATCGTCACCAACACCGGCCCGCTGGTCGCTGCAAGCGTCGTGGTCACCGACGATCTGCCGGGCGTGGTGTCGTTTGTGTCGTGTACGACCTCAATCGGCGTCTGTCGGCTTGTCGCATCGCGGCCGCCGCACGATGTGGTGCGTTGGGAGGTCGGCAATCTGGCCGTCGGCGCAGGAGCCGCCGCGGTGATCGTCGCTCGCGTAGATGAAGCGGCGTGCGGTGAGATCACCAACTGGGCCGAGGCCAGCAGCAGCACCTTCGACCCGATCATCTACAATCAACACACGGGCGCCACCTCCCTGGTCGCGCCGTGCCGGGGGCCGGCCGTGCTGCTCGACAAGCGACAGATCAGCCCACCCTACGATGCGACGTACCTGGACGACACTGTCATCTACGAAATCGCGATCACCAACATCGGCGACACGACCTTCTCCGAGGTAGCCCTGGAAGACACCTTCGATGCCGAGCGACTCCAGTTCCTGGCCGCCTCGCTCCCGCCGGATCAGTTGCGCATCGCCGGCAGTCCACGCCAGGGGGTCTTGCGCTGGCCCAACCTGGCGGCCGCCTCGCCGACAGGCTTCGGCGCGGCGTTGGCGCCCGGCGAACGCTTCGTGCTGGAGGCGCGCTTTGGGGCCATCGCGCCGGGCTGGACCAGGAACTGCGCCAGGACGCAGACTGTGCCAAACACTGTGAGCGACGAGTCGTGTGGTTACACCAAGATCGCCGTATCTGGCGGCGGCCTGTTCCTACGGAAGTGGTTGGAGCCATCCCTGGGCGGCACGGTCGCGGTCAGCCGCACCGCGATGTTCTGGATCAAGCTGGAGAACGCCGGCGCGCAGCCCATCACCGCCATCCGTTTGCGCGACGTGTACAGCACGACCTATCTGCGCTACAGCTCATCTTTCTTCACTCCCGATGACCCGACCAACGACGGCGTGCTGGACTGGAGCGATCTCACTCAACCCAGCCCGCGCGGTTGGGGCCGGCCATTGGCGACCGGCAGCTCCAACAGTTTCTCGATCTCTTTCCACGCCGAAGCGACCACGCCGACCGGCGAGCCGACCCGCAACTGCGTGCAGGCCTGGTACCAGGACGCCGCGGGCCGATCCTACGAGACGGCCGCGCAATGCGCGGGGGTCGAGATCGGCGACCAGCCCGGCCCACGCATCGCGATAGAGAAGACCGTCTACGATCCACCAGCCGGCATCGCCCAGCCGGGCGAGATGATCCGCTTCAGCTTTGCCATCGCCAACACCGGGGTCAATACGGCCACGCTCGTCGCTCTGCGGGACACCTACGACACCCGCTGCCTGCGCTTCGTGCCTACCGGGCTGGGGGGCGGCCGCGATCCAGATGACCCGGCCGACGACGGTCAGTTGGACTGGAGCCGCTGGGTCGTCCCCGCGCTCTCGGCCGGGGCCAGGGTGCAGATCTGGCCGGCCGTCCAGTTCGAAGCCAGGAACGCGCCGGGCTGCCTGACTACCGCGAACCACCTGCAAGTCGTGGCCGCGGACCCTGAGGGCCGGCAGGCCACTGTCAGCGATGACGAAACGGTGCACATCCTGACCGAGGGGCTGCCCGACCTGGGTGATGCACCGGCGCGGGTGAACCATGCCGGCCAGCCGATGACCGCGTATCCGATTGGCGGCCCGCCGGGGGTGTCTGCTCAGTTTCCGACTGTCTACGACCCCGCCCTGGCCGCGCTGGGGCCGATCCACTGGCTGCCGCGCGGAGGCGCGCGGCTGGGCGAGCGGGTGACACGCGAGCGCAACGCCGACCTCGGCCCCGACGAGGATGGCGTCCTCAACCTGGCGCCAACCGATGACGCTCCCGACCGGGACGCCGCGGATGATGGCTTGCAGCTTCCTGTGCAGCTTCCACACTGCACGCAAGCGAGCTTCAAGTTCACCGTCACCTTTCCGGCCGGCGGGCCGCAGGCATACTTCCTCAATGCCTGGTTCGACTGGGATCGCAACGGCCGATGGAGCGGCCCTTCTTTCGAATGTCTCCAGGGCCCCTCCCCCCTGGAATGGGCCGTGCGCAACATGGTCATCGTCCGGCCGGCCGGCGCGGGCGCCTATCTCTTCACGTCGCCGGTATTCATGCCGTGGAACACCGACCCGGATTCGCCCCTCTGGCTGCGCCTGACCCTGAGCGACCGACCGGCCACGCAAGAAGATGGCAGCGGCCCACTGGCCGGCTACGAATACGGCGAGACCGAAGACTACTATCTGGGCCGGCGACCGGTCACGCCCACACCCACGGCAACCGGAACGATGACGGCCACCCCAACCCGAACGGCCACCCCGACTACGACGCGTACAGCGACGCCGACGCCGACGGCAACGGTCACGGCTACGCCGACACGCCAGCCCGGCTGTGCGCATTGCGTCTATCTGCCGCTGATCGTAACGCGATAAACGGAGAGTATCCCATGTTCACCCCAACCGTTCGTCTGCGGTTCTGGCTCCTGGGCGCGTTGGCGCTGGCCTTGAGCGCGCTCATGGGCACGACCTTGCTCGCCGGCAG
>Ga0194110_10010417_pt1 | contig 10342 bp, 9 predicted proteins | sample TA2Kig1200mmetaG_FD_146192 | JGI IMG/M metagenome (GOLD analysis project Ga0194110, IMG submission 146192) | Freshwater microbial communities from Lake Tanganyika, Tanzania - TA2015032 Kigoma Deep Cast 1200m | ecosystem: Environmental > Aquatic > Freshwater > Lake | place: Tanzania: Lake... | reverse complement strand
GCAGCCGCTCCAGTGGGCGGCGTTGAATGGACGGCGGGAGGCCGTCGTGTTCCTCCTGGACCGGGGGGCCCCGGTGGATGGGCGATCCCGCGATGGCCACTCGGCGCTTCACGGGGCGGCGTTCCTGGGGGAGTCGGAGGTCGTGGAACTGCTGCTCAACCGCGGAGCTGAGGTCAACGCGGCCAGCCAGGACGGCGAGACCCCGCTGCGCAGCGCCGGCCAGGAGTTCGGAACGGTGCAGTTCATCACCGGCCTGCTCGGGATCCCGGTCGACCGGGTCCGCTGGGAGTCCGGACGCGAGGCGGTCCGGACGCGGTTGGTCGGGGCAGGGGGAGCGGTCGTGGCGCCTCCCGGAACCACCCGCGGCGGCATGTCCGGCTCGTCGGCCGGATCCCCGGTCTGGCGGTTCCTCGTGGACACGCCGGTCTTCGTCCTCATCTGGTTCCTCTGGTTTCTCGTCTGGCTGGTGGCCCTCTTCGTTCCCTATGCCCTGGTGGCCCAACGCCTCGGATGGCGGGTCCGGCCCGGGGCCTGGATCCTGTCCCCGCTCAATCTCCTGTGGCTGGTGCCCCTCACGATGGTTCCGACCGGGATGATGGCGTTCGATCTCGGGATCGGTCCGGACACCGCACAGGGCATCGTCCCGATGCCCCACGTGCTCCTGTACTACGCGCTCTTCTTCTTCTTCGGCGCCGTCTACTTCGACTGTGACGATCGGGAGGGGCGCCTCGGTCGGTCCTGGCGCTGGATGCTGCCGTTCAGTGTCCTGGTGGTGTTCCCCCTGGCGCTGGAGTTCGCGACCGGACGTCTGGGGTTCCGGGGCCTCCTGCTGCCGACGTCGTGGCATCGGACGGCCTCGGTGCTCCTTCAGTCGGTGTTTGCCTGGACGATGTCGTTCTCCGCGATGGGCCTGTTCGCTGCGCTGCTAACCCGGGCGAACCCGGTCATCCGGTACCTCTCGGACTCCTCCTACTGGCTGTACCTGGCCCATCTCCCGCTGTGCATCGCGGGTCAGACGGTGATCCGCAACTGGCCGGGTCCGGTCTGGATCAAGCTACCGCTCTTCTCGCTCGTGCTGACGGTGTTTCTGCTGGCGACCTATCAGATCCTGGTCCGCTACACCTGGGTGGGGCGCCTTCTGAATGGTCCCCGGACGCGAACCCCCACCCATCCGGATCCTGCTGCGGCATGAGACTCACGGAGGCCCAGATTCGGACCGGTGGGCCGTTCCTGGACCGTGGATCTGCCGATCTCGGCCTTCCGGTCGCTTCAGCCGAAACTGTATCCGGGGGCCCAGGACCTCGAGGTCATCGACATCTACGCCCTGACGCTCAGGGAGGACGCCGGACTCGAGCTGCACCAGGTCGAGGTCCTGCCCGGCGAGGTCCGTAGAGGAGGGGGGGTGGGTCTCAGCCCATCCCCACGCCGGTCCCGGCCGGGATGTTGAGGATGGGGCAGGGGGTGTGGTGAAGGACCCGTTCGGAGGTCGTGCCTCGGAGACCGTCCAGAAAATGGTCGGGGCCGTCCGTCGTCATGACCATGAGGTCGGCCCGGAGATCGCGAGCGGTCTGGAGGATCTGCTGGACCGGATCGCCGTCGTTGCGGAGCAGCTCACACGTCCACCCCGGGAGTTCCGGGAAGGTGACGGATGGGGTTTCAGAAGGGTCGGCGACGTGGAGCAGGGTGATCCGACCCGAGGCGAGGCCGAGGCTGTCGATCAGGCGTCGTGCGGCATCGAGGGCCCGGTGGTGACGTGGTTTCGGTGCGATGGGGATGAGGATCTGACGGAGGGAGACGCTGCCGTCGGACCGTGAGACAAATCCCTCGGCCCCGTGGGGGATGAAGAGGGTCATGAGACCGGAGTGTTTCGCGAGGGGCGCGCCGACGTGGCGTCGGAGCCATCCGCGGGCTCCTGGATCGGTGTGGATGGCGAGGACGATCAGGTCCGCCGGATGCTTCTCGAGGAACTCGACACAGGACGCCACTGGATCGGTGCCCTGGGTGATCACCTTCTTCACGTCGATGCCGAGATGCCCCACGTCGGACCGGCTTCCCTCCCTCGGGATGAGGTTCCACCGAACGAGGGTATCCCGCACCCCGGGGAAGTCGTGCCAGTCGGCGTGGTCGTGGTGCGAGACATGGAGCACCCGCAGCCGACACCGGGCGGCGAGGGTCAGCTTCAAGGCATGGAGGAAGGCCACATGGCTTCCCTCGGAGAAGTCCGACGGGTGGAAAATGCCTTCGATGGCGAGTCGGGTGGGGGTGTTCATGTTGGCGGAGTGTGGTGTGACGATCGGAGTCGACGAGGACTCCGGCAAGAGGTGACGCGTCAGAGGTGACGCGACAGAGTCGCCTTGGATTCGATCGCCCGGACCACTTCCCCGCTGGCGGAATCCCTGGTGCGCCGACAGACTGTTTCATGATCGCTCAACGGCTGCGGGCCGTCCGCCAGACCCTCTCGGACATCGGACGTTCCCGGGAGATCGTCTCGGTGTTCCTGAAGTACGGCTACGAGGACCTGGCCCTGCGCCTGCATCTGCCGCGGCTGATGGGGTTGCCGACGCGCCGGCTCCGGGCCGAGGCGGACTCGGTACGGGATCTGACCCAGCCCCAGAAGCTCCGGAGGGCGCTGGAGGAGCTTGGGCCGACGTTCGTGAAGGCGGGACAGATCCTGTCCAGCCGATCCGGCATCATGCCACCCGAGTTCATCGAGGAGCTGGTGCGACTCCAGGATTCGGTCTCCTCCCTGCCGTTCGAGACGATCCGACGGGTCGTCGAGGAGGAGCTCAAGCGTCCGGTGTCCGACGTCTTCTCTGAGATCGACGAGCAGCCGATCGGCTCGGCCTCGATGGCCCAGGTCCACAGGGCGCGTCTTCGGACCGGTGAACGGGTCGTCATCAAGGTCCAGCGTCCCGACATCCGCAGGACCGTGGAGACGGACCTGCACATCCTCGAACGCCTCGCCCAGCTGTTGGAGTCGCAGATCGAGGAGACGCGGGCATGGCAGCCCTGTGCGCTGATCGGGCAGCTGAGGCGCGATCTCCTGCGCGAGCTCGACTTCACGGTGGAGGCCGGGAACCTGCAGCGCTTCCAGCGTCAGTTCGCCGGCGAGCCGGACCTGAAGCTCCCACGGGTGTGGGTCACGGAGAGCACGAGCGGGCTGCTCGTGATGGAGTTTATGGACGGCGAGAAGATGGGGCGGTTCCTCGAGGACGAGTCGAACGGTCCCCTGCGGCCACGGCTCGCCCGTCGGCTGGGGGACCTCATGCTCAAGCAGATCTTCGTCCACGGGTTCTTCCACGCGGACCCCCATCCGGGAAACTTGCTCATCCTTCCCGGACCCCAGCTCTGCTTCATCGATTTCGGGAAGATGGGGTTCCTGTCCCAGGGACAGCGGGACCACTTCGGCCGGCTGGTGGTGGCCATCGCCGAACTCGACGAATCCTCCGCCACCCGGGCCCTTGTGGATCTGGCCGATCTCGGCAGCCACCAGGAGTCCACGCGCCTGGAGGTGGACATGGCCGACTTCATCCATCGGAACTTCAACGTGCCGATGGCCCAGTTCTCCTTCCAGCGGGTCGCCAAGGAGCTGCTGACTCTCATTTCACGACACCGCCTCTTTGTCTCGCCCGACATCGTCCTGATGCTCAACGCCTTCGGTCAGCTTGAGGAGACGGTCCGACAGCTGGACCCGGGGCACGACCTGATGGCCCAGGCCCGGCCGTTCCTGAGGGACCTTCGACTGCGTCGGCTCAAGCCGAAGGAGATCTGGAAGTCGATCTTCCGTGGAGGCGACGAGGTCGTGTCCCTCTGGCGGACCCTGCCGCGCGACGTGAAGACCCTCGTCGGGAAGCTGAAGGAAGGAGAGGCCCGGGTGACCCTCCGTCATGACGGCCTCGAACCCCTCCGGGTCTCGCTCGACCAGGTCACCAATCGCATCGCCTTTTCGATCGTATTGGCGTCCCTGATGATGGCCAACGCGCTGATCATCCATGCGCGTATGCCCCCACTCTGGCATGGGGTTCCGGTGGTGGGGTTGGTTGGCTTTTTTGTGACAGCCGTCCTGGGACTGTGGCTGTTGGTTTCAATCTTGAGACATGGCCGGATGTAGTCCTGGGACGGTTTCTGGGCTGAAAACCGCGGAAAACGGGACGCTTTGCGTTCTCCGGTGCATCCGGAACGGGGTGCGTGAATGGCGGGGCGTGGGTTGGCCTACGACTTGCACCCCCCCTCCCGTTCGTGAAAACGGGAAAACGCTTCCATGTCTCCGTGCCTCGCTCGGTTGAAATCGAGCCATTCCGCTATTCGGGATTGGCCGTCGTCTTGTCCCTCTGCGGGGTGATCGCCGGGATCTGTTCCTGGGCGACCCCGACGGGTCGGTCCTCCGGACCCATCGCGGGGACCTCGATGCGTCCCGCGATGATCGCGCCGGTCGGGGCCCAGCTGTCCCCACTGCCACAGAACCATCAGCCTTTCATGCTGATCCAGGACGGCCGGACGGGGCGCGAAACGTACCCGATGTCCACTCCCCGTTCGTTTCCTTCCGGGTTTGTTCGAAGCGCAAACTGAGGTAGGCGTGACGGACCCGGTCGAACTGGGTGTTCAGGATCCCGGCGAGGATCAGGATGCCTCCGGGGCGCACCCGGGCAGCAAGTCGGTCTCGATGTTCCACGAGTAGGTCGTCGATCAGGTTGGCGCAGACCACATCGAACCGGTCGCGGGTCCTAGCCGGCAGGCGCGTCAGATCCGCCTGATGGACCTTCACCGCTGGCTCCAGCCGGTTGATGCGGCAGTTCTCCTCCGCGGTCCGGATGCAATCGGGGTCGAAGTCGAATCCCTCCACCGGTCCGTAACCCAGCCGTGCTGCGGCGATGGCCAGAATGCCGCTCCCCGTGCCGGCATCGAGCAGCGACTGGTGCGTGTCCGGTCGATGGTGGGCAACGAGCTCCTCGAGACAGAAGCGTGTCGTGGCATGTTGTCCGGTGCCGAAGCTAAGTCCCGGGTCGATCTCGATGAGGGCCTGTCCCCGGCGTGGACGACGTCGGCTCCAGGAGGGGCGGACCAGAAGACGTGGGCCCAGATCGATCGGGCGGAAATGCCGTTTCCAGGATTCGTTCCAATCGCGCGCCGGCAGCAGCCGCAGCGAGATTTCCGGGGTGCCGTGAACCAGTCCTGCCGCCGCCAACCGGCGCCAGCCCTGGGTCAGGTCCCTGCGGAACCGTGTGACCGCCGACTTCGGCACGGGGATGAACACGCTCAGCGTCATGTGGCCGGTCTGGGCGTTCTGGTAGACGCTCGGGGTCTGTCCGCACACCGTCTCCATCAACAGCGTGGCGGCCTCCTCGGACCTTGGATCCACGCCGAGGGCGATATGACGCAGGGAGTCCTTTTTCATGGGGCGGTTCTTGGGTGTGGTATGGGTGAGGGCGTGGGTTCCACGGCGGCGCTGGTGGCGCCGATCAGGAGAAATGCCGTCCAGGCTAGGGCCGGGACGTAGAGGGCGAACTCGGTCAGGCCCTGGCACAGCCACGCCGTGCAGCCGAGGGCAACGGCGAACCACAACGTGTCAGCCCCTGCCAGGGCACGGCGTCCACTGCGCAACATCCAGGCAAGGATCCAGACGAGGTAGGCGATGCCGCCGGGAATGCCGGAGTCCGAGAACTGCTCCAGGTAGTCGTTGTGGACCAACCGTGCCATCTCAGCTTCCGGGGACTTCAGTCGGGCGTAGGGACGTTGGAAGGTCCCGGGACCCGTCCCGGTCAACGGTCGTTCGGACGTGGCCTGGACCGCCGCACTCCAGTAGTCCATCCGGGCCCCGACACTGGTGGCGCCCTGTCGGAAGTAGCGCTCGAACCGCAGTCCGAACGACACCAGACCCAGGGCCAGCACCACCGGGATCGCGATGCGGGCCCAGCGGCGTCCCCACGGGAACCGGAGAAGTCCGACGGCCACCATGCCGAGAGCGATGAGCCAGCCCGACTTCGATCCGCTCCAGACCAGTCCGCCCAGTCCCAGGAACAGAAGCGTCCCGAGTGCCGCGACGCGGATCGAGGTCCGCTGGTCCTGGGTGACCGCGGAGATCGTCACCAGGGACAGGGGCAGCAGCAGGAGGACGGCGCCGGCGAGGGCGTTCGGGTAGACCAGGGTTCCATGGACGCGCCCCCGCTCGAGCTTGAGGAGGATCATGGGGTTCGCGATGTCGACCCCGTTGGTGTTCACAATCGTCCCCTCGCGTCGCATCGTCTCGACGATCGCCGGTGGGAAGTTGGTCCAGCCGGTCCGCTGCCCTTCGACCAGCAGTGCGTGATCCGCGGGGAACTCCACCCAACGTTGGGTGGCGGCCCGCATCAGACAGATGCAGAGGGCGGCGATCAGGCCGATCAGCACCCAACGAAGCGCCGAGGCATCGGAGACGAGAGCCGCTCCCACAAAATAGCAGGCGAGGACGCCCGTGAATTGGGCCAGGGTCATCCCACCGAGCGTGGCGTCGACCGTCGAGGCGTGGGCAACCGCTTGCCAGGTGAACCAGCCAATCGCCGGGATCCAGAGGAGGGGGGGGAGGGGCATCCGACGCCACCGGAGCCGGCAGGTCAGCAGGGGCAGCGCCAACGCGGTGAGGAGGAGGAGTCCGGTCCAGGACCACGACGGCGGCCACGGATGGTTCCAGAGTTCGTCCCAGGACTGGGGTGGGGGCAGCTGGCGGGCGAGGATGACCGGATTGCCGAACTTGAGCAGACAGAGACCGAGGAACGCTCCGAACACCACCAGCCAGATCCTATGATATCCGGTGGTCGTCGTCTGCATCGGTGCCGGGGTCACAGGGAGAGTCGGAGCAGGCCCACCTCGAGCACGAGAGCCTCCTGGGCGTTGGTGCGCAGGAGGAGGCGTTGGGTCTGTTCCCAAAGGTCGAGGTTCTTCCGGCTGGCATCGGGGGACAACCTCGAGGCGACCTGCTGGGTGGTGGCCTCCAGTTCGGGCAGAAACAGTGGGGCACCTGGTGTGAGGGATCGCGTCCAGAGATCCCGCAGCCACGCATGGAATCCGGCGAGGAAATCCCCGCGCCTCCGTCGGTACTCCGCCTCCGCGGCGGCATCGAGTTCGTCCTCCCATCGGTCTCGCTGCTCGGCATCGGCGTCGGGAAACCGCTGCAGGGGCGACACGGCCCGGAGGGATTCCTCGACCTGTTCCCGGACGGAACCGAGGAGGCCGATGAGGGATTCCAGCAGCAGGTAGCGCTGGAAGAGGGTCGGGCTCCCCGAGGCGAGGCCCGCGGTCGCACTGGCCAGCCACTTTCGGATCGGATCGTCGACGCGGATGGTTCCGCTGGCGAAATTCAGCCGCAGGCAGCGCGAGAGGATCGTCTCCAATAGCCGTTCCACGTCGGTGGTCAGGAGAATGAAGATCGAGTCGGGTGGCGGTTCCTCGAGGGTCTTCAGGAAGGCGTTGGCAGCTTCCACCCGCAGTCGGTCGGCATCGGTCAGGATGCCGATCTTGTATCGGGCGTCGGTGGGACGGACCTGGGCGGTGTGGATCAGGTCGCGGACCTGGGCGACCGAGATCACACGGGATTTCTTGCCGGGTCGGACCCAGGCGACATCGGGATGCCCATATCGGAGGACCCGCCGGCAGGGGTCGCATTGGCCGCAGGGGCTGGTGCCGATGCCGGCCGCTCCGGCGGTCGGTGGGTTCCGGCAGACGAGGGTCTGGGCGAAGTGCCGGGCGCTGGACTCGAGGACGTCCGGGGCATCCCCCACGAAGAGGTAGGCATGACCGAGGCGACCCCGCTCAAGGCTGCGTCGGAGCAGTTCCGAGGCGTCGGCGGCAGGGGTCGATTCGGCCATGATCCGTGGGTGGTGCGGGAGTCGGGTGGAGGATGGGATGGCCGAGGGCTCAGGACCCCGTCGGAGGGATCGCACGGAGGGCGGCCTCGAAGACCTGTCGGACCGGAACGCCGGCCTGGACGGCCTTGTCGCGGCACACGTCGAATTCCGGCGCGGCCTGGATACGGTCGCCGTCCAACCATCCCAGCTTCACGGGAATCTCCCCGAACTCGGTGCGGACCCGGATCATTTCCCGCCGCAGCTTCCGGCGTTCGAGGACGGATCGGCGTACGCCGAAGGCCGAGGTGTGGCGCAGGATCCGCGCGGTGAGGCGGTCGGCATCCCTCCCGTGGCACAGCACGGTCAGCAGGACCCCGGGCCGGTTCTTCTTCATCACGATCGGCACATGGAAGGCGTCGAGCGCCCCGGCCCGGAGGGTGCCCTCGATGAACTCGCCGAGGATCTCCCCGCTGACATCATCGAGGTTGGTCTCGAGCACGACCACCGAGTCGGTTTCCCAGTCGTGCTCCTCCGGCGCGGCTTCTTCGCCCAGGACGGCACGGACGACGTTGGGGCGCGTCTGGTTGTCCCGGGTGCCAAGGCCATAGCCGACCCGGGAGGCGACGAGGTTCCGTATGGGGCCGAAGGACTCGGCGAACTCGGCGAGCAGGGCGGCGCCGGTGGGGGTGACCAGCTCGTGGGGTTCCTCGCACTGGGTGAGCGGAATCCCGCGCGCACCGAGGATCTCGAGGGTGGCGGCGGTCGGGATGGGGAAGCGTCCATGGGCGCAGCGGACCCATCCGGTGCCTTCCACGACAGGTCCTGCCAGAACCCGTGGACGGCCGAGCAGCTCCAGGCCGATGCAGGTGCCCACGATGTCGACGATCGAGTCGACGGCCCCCACCTCGTGGAAGTGGACCTTGTCCGGCGGCAGGCCATGGACCTTGCCCTCGGCTTCGGCGATTCGGCGGAACACGGCAATCGACCGCTCACGCACCCAGGGCGAGAGGCTGCTGGACTCGATCATCCCGCGGATTGCCGAGAAGTCGCGGGAGTCCGCGTGGTGGTGGTGATGCCCCGAGGAATGGGAATGGGAATGGACATGGTCGTGGTCCCCATGCCCGGGGGTACAGCAGTCGTGGTGATCGTCGTGCTCGTGGGGGTGGGACTCTCCCTCGAGGTGGACATCAAACTTCACGCCCTCGATGCCGCTCTTCTGGCGTCGTGCGACGTGGAGATGATAACCGGGAAGTCCCAGCTTCTGGAGTTCCTGACGGAGGGTGCGGAACTCGACGCCAAGATCGAGCAGTGCGCCGATGAACATGTCGCCGCTGAGGCCGCTGAAGATGTCGAGGTAGAGGGATTTCATGCGGGAGGCGTGCTGGGGCTGCCTTCGTTCGGTGCCCTGCCCGCAATCGGCGTGCGGTGGGGTCGGCTCGATGTCAGATGTGCTTGGAATCCGAATGGTCCTTTTCGGCGTACCCGGACTCCTGCCGCTTGAAGTTCACCTCGTTCTTCTTGAGGTAGGCCTGGAAGACATCGTCGGCGCTCATGCCGAGCACCTGGGCTAGGGAGATGAGGAAGTGGAGGAGATCCACCACCTCGACGCGGGCATTCTGCTCATCGAACTTCTGGTACTTCGCCCACCACTTCCACGGCACGCTGTCGGTGAGTTCCGCCAGCTCCTGGGTCATGGCTCGGCAGTAGTTGAGGACCCACTTGGTCTTCTCGGCCTCGTCCATCTGGTCAGTGAGGACACCGATCCGTTCGTTGAGGGCCTTCTGCATGCGGAAGAGTTCGCGGAGCTGGTCGGGTGAGGACGACATGTGTGGAGTGTGCGAGCCCGACGTTGTCGGCAGCAATCCGGAAGTCCTGTCGTGCCGGGTTCGTTGCGAGCATGGACCGATCCGCTGCATTGACCCTGAACACGTTGCGCCCCTATCGTTTTTCTTCCTATGAGTCCCTCCCTGTCTGCCCTCGCCCGCGTGACCGGCCTGGTCGCCTCATTGTGCTGCCTGCCGCTGATGCAGGCCGAGGCACCGAAGACCCCCGTGGATGCCCCCTACCGGAAGCCGCTGGGCCCCGTGCCGTTCCCGACGCATGGATCGATCGAGCGCTTGTCGCCTGGACTCGATGTCCTCCTGGCTCCTGATGCGCGCATGGAGCTTTTGGCGGGCGGATTCAATTGGTCGGAAGGACCTACCTGGTTGCCGCGGGAGAACGCCATCGTGTTCTCCGATGTGCCGGAGAACCGGATCTTCCGATGGTCGGACCGCGATGGCCTCACCGTATATCTGGAGCCGAGCGGCTACACCGGGCACGACCTCAACCATGCCGAGCAGGGGTCCAATGGTCTGACAGCCGACCGGTTTGGGCGTCTGGTCATCTGCCAGCATGGGGATCGTCGGATTGTCCGTCTCGCCGGGAAGAAGGGCGAGATCGGCCGTTTCGACACAATCGTGGACCGTGTGGGCGGGCGGCATTTTAATTCTCCGAACGATCTCTGCTACAACTCCAGCGGA
>Ga0194110_10010415_pt1 | contig 10343 bp, 7 predicted proteins | sample TA2Kig1200mmetaG_FD_146192 | JGI IMG/M metagenome (GOLD analysis project Ga0194110, IMG submission 146192) | Freshwater microbial communities from Lake Tanganyika, Tanzania - TA2015032 Kigoma Deep Cast 1200m | ecosystem: Environmental > Aquatic > Freshwater > Lake | place: Tanzania: Lake... | reverse complement strand
ACTTCAGGAAGATTGAGCCCTATCTTCATGGAAAGCCTGTGATGCCTGAGCGCGAACATATCATGACCGAGGAAGAACGGAAAGCGATTGATCCCTATATTCAGTGCATCCTCTGCGGAATCTGTTTCGGAGTTTGCCCTGCATACCAAAGGGACCCTAAATTTTGGGGGCCTGCCATCCTGGCAAAGGCTTACCGCTTCTTTGCAGACCCCAGGGATATGCGATCAGAGGAAATTCTAAAAGAGGTCAATGATCAAAAAGGGGTTTGGGGGTGTAACACGGTTTTCCAGTGCATCAAGGTCTGTCCGAAAGAAGTCCCTCCCACCCACGCCATCGTCAAAATGAGGAGAGAAATTTTAAAACACCGGCTCGCCTCTTTCTTCTCACGCTTTTAATCCTTGCGCTGTCATTCTCGAAATAAGTTTTTTCTGATCTTTTCATCAACCTATCTCACCATCCCGCACAAAAAGATAGAAACAACTTTTTATTCATTTTTTGGAAGGTATGCCCCCGTCACTCCTCTGGACCCATTTCCCCGGCCTCGCCAATGATCATAGGCGTCCGGATTCGAGGAAGCTGAAGTAACCGGTTCGATTAAAGATTATGTGATCCAACAGCGTAATGCCGACAACCGACCCCGCTGCTTTGAGTTGGTTGGTCACGTCAACATCGGATGCGGACGGCTCAAGGTCGCCAGTGGGGTGATTGTGCGCAACGATAATCGCAGCAGCGCGATCCGACAATACATCAGCAAAAACTTCACGCGGGTGGACGGGGGTCCGATCAATCAAACCAATCGAGACCACCCTTATGTTCAGGATCTCATTCGCCCCATTGATGCTGGCGCAGAGGAAGTGTTCCTGCTTTCGGTCGGCATAATGCCGCACATGGGGTAGCAGATTAGCAGGAGTCTTGATCTTTGCTCCCTCCGGTTTGATGCGGCGTCTGATAAACTCGACGGCCGCGAGGATCAGCGCTGCCTTCGCGTTACCCACGCCTTCAAAGGTCTTGAGGTCCTCAGCCTTAACGTCGAGCCCCTTTTCGTCAATCACCCGAGCCAGCTTGCCAGCTAACATCATAACGTCCATCCCCGGAGTGCCCTTGCCAAGCAACACTGCGAGCAGTTCCTGATCGCTCAGTACCGCTGCCCCCTTGCGAAGTAGTTTCTCACGGGGTCGATCCTTCTCTGGAATGTCGCTGATCTTCCTGCTCATTTCACTATGCCGCAATAGCCAGATGGCTTTGAATCACCGTTACAGCCATGATGTCAAAAATGCCCCCGGTATCAGTGTATTTGGGATCGGCTAATTCCTCGTAGCGCGCGAGGTCGCTGTAAGTCACTTGTATTTCCCCGTTTACTTGACCCCGGTATGCCCCTTCAAGATAGATGATGTCTTCGCGATGGGCGTGGACGGTACTGCGAATCGTCGGATCGGCAACCTTTTCTTGGGTGACCTGTTTAATATAGAGCGCTTCCTCGTCACTAATGTCAAACTTGGCCCGGATCTCGTCGATCATGTTTTGAACAGAGACCTTCCTGGGCGGTGGGCCTGAGCCTTTCTTACCTGTGCCTGGCTTCAGTTTCACCTCGCCCCCCACACTCCGCACCTCCCCCTGGTACTCAACCGCAGCCTTCACGACCTCTGTCTGGCGAATCTGTTTCATTAGTTCTGAGACTGTGCCTTGTTTGATAAGCTGCGGCCCGACGTAATCGGAGAAGGTGGCAAATTCTTTGATCTCCGGTGGATAGGTAAAGAAGCAGGTGAGAAAATGGAAACTCTTCACGAACCGGGCGAGTAGATAGACGAACGTCTTTCGGTCTTCCAGAGAGGCGAGCCTTGCTTGGAATCTAACGCGCAGGCCATTGACCGCGAATTGCACCTGAGCGTCAGTGCCAGTGGCCACCAGTTTCACGAAATCACTGGCATCCTTCTGCGTGAAGATGCCTGCCGATAGAATCTCGGCGTGTAGTTTTGTACAAAGCTCCGGGTTCGGTTCGTCCGGCATAAAGGGCGTCCCCTTCCGGTATTTGGCGAAGGCTTTCAGGATAGCCTTGGCGTTGTTGGTGAAGTCCACGACCACGACATCTTTCTTACCCTCATAGCTCCGGTTCAGCCGCGACACTGTCTGCACTGCGTTGCGGTCAATCACGGGCTTATCGAGGAACATACCCGCAAGCAATGGCTGGTCAAACCCGATCTGAAACTTATTTGCCACGATCATTAGCCGATAGTCGTCGCCTTCGAAGCGGTCCTCGATCAGCTCACCGTCCTTCAGCTCATTGACGGCGTGCTCACTGATGGATTCGTTGGTCACAGGATGTACGAAATCCGAGAATGCATAGAGCGCTTTGTAGTCCGCGCCGCGCTCCCTGAGCTTTTCCTTGATGATCTTGAAGTAGCGCAGGCCGGCCACGCGTGACGTTGCCACGATCATGGCTTTCGCATGCCCACCGACGAGCGGCTTCACATCTTCATCGAAGATGCGGAGCATGACCTCCGCCTTGTACTGGATCAGCCCGTCGTCCTGATAAGCAACGTTCTGGAGCGCCTTGGACACGATCCCCTTGGGATATAACTTCTCTTCATCAGGCTTCGGAACAACCGGGCAGTGCAGGTTGTAGAGCGTCTTGTACGAGATGATACTTGCCGCCACGTCCACTATGTAACCCTCGGCAATTGCTTCGGCTTCGGTATAGGTGTCGAATGGCGCACCGAACAGAGTGACCGTGGCTGGGGCTGGTGTCGCCGTGAAGGCAACAAAGAGCTGGTTGCGGTCATGCTCATGGATGATCCTGGCGACCCTCTCTTCTTCATCCTGGTCGTCCTCCGCGGCGTCCTCTGCGTCTGGCTCGTCGGACTTCCGGAAGGGCACCCGGATGGCCACGCCCATCTGGCCTTCCTGTGACCGGTGAGCTTCGTCAATCAGGAATGCTACACGCAGATTCTTCAACTCCGGGTTCTTCTCGATCTTCTCCAGCACCCAGGTGAACTTCTGCAGGGTGGTGACAATGATCGGCTTGTGCTCTTTCAGAAAGCGCGGCAGGTCTTCCGACCTCTTCGCAAGACCAACAACGTCTTTCAGGTGTGTGAACTTCTCAATGTCTTCACGGATGTTTGTGTCGAGCGACTTTCGGTCAGTAAGGATAAAAACAATGTCAACAAGCTTCTCATTCGTCTCGGGCTTGAACAGGCTATGCAGCCGGTCTGCAAGCCAGCAGATGGACAGAGTCTTGCCGCTTCCAGCCGAATGGTCGATGAGATATTTCCGCCCGATGTCTCCGGTGTTGGAGAAGTGTGCTAAAGCGTCGTCCGCCACTCTCCGCACCATGCGGCTCTGGTGGTATCGCGGCAGAATCGTGAACGCCGGGCGTTCCGGCTTGTCTTCCTCTGCCGCGCGCCTGGGTACGCGGATAAGGAAGAATGAGAAGGCTTCCAATAGCTCATCTTTCGATAAGACTTCCCGGTAAAGAAACTCCACTGGATACTCGCCCGGTGTCTGGGGCGTATTGGTCAGGCCCGTGTTGTGCCAGCGGAAGTTTTCCACACGACGAGGATCGCTTGCCGCCATGACGTCGCTGGTATCTGCGGCGAGGTAGAAAAATGGGTGCTGGAAAATCTTTCGTGCGTGGTTGCGGGCGGCAATTTGCGCTACGGCGTCATGCACGTTCTGATTTTTCTCGTGTTTAACTTCCATGACTACGACGGGCAAGCCATTCAGGAAGAAGACGAAGTCGATCTCCTGGTTCGTCTCGCCAAAGTAAAAGTGCGGGCGGAAGGTGATGCGGTTCTCCCCATGTTTCTTAGCCGCAGCGCTCCCGCTCGACCGTGGTTTGGGGTAGTAGAGGCGAAACTCCAGGCCGCGCACCTTGAGTCCATGACGCAGAATCATCCAGAGCGGCATGTGTTCCAGCTCCTTGCGGAGGGCACGGAACACTTCGTCGCGAGCGTCCGTGCCGTAGTCATCAGCCAGCTTCTTGAGTGTGTCGCCTTGGGTCCCTTTAAGGAAAGCCCAGAGATGGTCTTCAGCGATGAAATGCTCGGTGTCCGTGATGTCGGCCTGTTCGAGTACGCCATAGCTATGGACACAAACGAGGAAATCCGCAATGTGTTCCTGAAAGGTCAGCTCGGGTGGTTTCTTCCGCCTACGGCCCATGTCCGTTTAGTCCCACGTTTAGCGCTCAATCGTTCCCACGAAGTTTGCGATTACCGGACTTCTCAAATCTTTCTATTTCTTTAGAAATATCGCCGACAGATTTACCCTTAAAAAGCTCCCTCTTAATCTTGGAGTATTCACCATGGCCGGATTCATATTGCAGTATGAATCTCGTTGCATTGACCAATCCTAAACTTCTTACCAGAGCATTCCATCCGGCATCTCTCAGGGCATACCCGCTCAGGGGTTTTGGGTGAGTCCTAAGCATTTTTGAACACCTCCTTCAAAACAAATTCCAGTGGCCCGCATACCGCCATATGAACCATGCCTTCATTCTTTCTTACTTTCTTCATGATGTCATCATCACAGGTTATAAAGTAATCCGTTCCGCCAGTTTCGGCACAGGCAAGATGCAACGCATCAATCGGGTCGAAGCCCGCACGTTCCAATGATACTGCCTTTATTTTTACGGTGTCATTCACCACAATAACCTTTGAGGCTATGTCCAGATAGCTCGAAACCCGCTCCTTCCGTTCAGCGAAGGGATTCCGGCTATTCTCGTAAAGCAATGTCGACGACCCGATGATTGTTATAGCGCCGGATATCGCCTTCTCCAAAATCGATAAGAATGCTTCTGCTTCAAGCCTTATCCGTGTCTGGTTTTGATCGTCAAAGGGTCTGTTAAATACGCTCGTGTCAAGATATATTCTTATCCCTCTCTTCATCTTTCCTCCGCCGATCGGGTCTCATAAAATGTTACCGTGAAATCCATCAATAGCGCAACCATTGTTGTTGCATCTGTCTGAAAGCCTCATCCATCACCCGCCGCTGACCGGTAACGCACTCGTGAATCAGTGATTTGCGGTAGGCGATGAGGGTGTCTATCTGCGATTCAATGTTAGTGCGCATTCGTTGCTGATGCAATTTCTGCTGGTCCAAAACGGTCATGGCATCACACTGAACTTTAATGGAGGGAAGAGGAATAGCGATTAGGCCCAATTCCTTTTGACTCAATCCTTGCCGAGATGCGCCGGTGAAAGACGAGAGAATCTGTCCTTGGCCCATCGGTGAGGAAAGGAAGGCCGATAGAAATCGATGGTCTATTCTGTGGTTGCTTCGGATTATGCAGACATGCTGATTGACATTACCCCCACCGAAATCATCCGGGACAAACGTACATCGTCCGATTGAAGCACCGGTAATGTTTAGTAGCACATCCCGTGGTTTCAATTGACTACCAGCCATTTCAGCGTGAGTGTCCTCCGAAATAAAGGCTACGTCATCAAGCCGCAGACCATCAAAATGGACATTCTGGCTTCGCAGCAGCGGAATCCCATCATCTAAATAATTGGATGCTCCTCCTTCGGGAGTTACCCCGCTTCCAATTTTGGTCGCAACGTCCTTGATCCTCTCAAAAGGCCATTCGTCGTGCGCAAAGATCGAATGGAGTATTGCCCTTCGCAGTGCATCCAGCGTTTCGAGCTGGCGGCGTTTGGCGGTCACCGCCGCATCAATCGCCGCACAACTCGCATCCAGATACGCCGCGATCCGCTCTTGCTCCGGTAGTGGTGGCAACGGATATGCGAAGCGCTCAAACGTTTTTTGATAAAGATGATTTATTGTTGTTCCTACCATTGAATACCTTATGAACTCCGGGAATATATCTGAGACGAGAACCCAATAGAGGAAGTCCTGTCGATAGTGATTTCCTAACGGTCGAGTGACAAAAACCCCACTGTTTAGTGTCGCAGGCTTTGGTAAACCGCGGACAATAGCAACTTTCCCAATCGTGCCGTCCTTAGTGATGAGTAGATCGTTCTCTCTGAGCTGGATGTATGGGTCTTCCTCATAGCGTTCCTTATCCACATAAGCACAGCGAGACCATTCAATCTGTCCGTAATCAAAGTCCGTTCCGGTCACCAACAGGTAGTCACCATCCTGACGGTATTCATCAGTAGTCAAACCTTGCCAACCAATTCGTCCCTTTAGATAAGTCGTGCGCTTCAGTATGGCGACATCCCAGGATTCGGGAAGGTTCCCTATCCAAGCAATACCGCTTTTTTTAGTTAGTTCACTCATGGCCACCTCCATTCACACCAGGCATCTTCTCAAACTTCTTCATTAGTGAACGCAGGGCTACTTTCCGCTCCTTTCTGGGAGTGCGGCGCGGACGGCCTCTGAAAGCTGCTTTGCCGTCGGAAGTTTTCCCTTCAACTCGCTCGGCAATTTCGACTGCAAGCGATACACCGCCACACCGATGGGATTGCGCTTACTGCTCAGAGCGTATTCCACTTCCACATCGTCCTTCTCTGCACAGAGGATGATACCGATGGAAGGCCGGTCGCCGGGAGCGCGTTCCTTATCGTTGAGCAGGTTCAGGTAGAAGTCCATCTTGCCTGCATATTCCGGTTCAAATGGTCCCACCTTCAATTCAAATGCCACCAGGGCTTTGAGGAACCGGTGATAGAAAAGGAGGTCAATGAAATACTCCTTCTTTCCCAGAGCCAGCCGGTATTGGCGGCCAACGAAGCAGAAACCGTAGCCGAGCTCGAGGATAAAATCTTGCAGGCGGGAGATCAGTCGATCTTCAAGCTTGCGTTCCCTGATCGCTTGTCGGATGCCTAAAAATTCCAGGTTGTAGGAACTCTTGAGCATCTCGTCCGCCTGCTCGGCCAGATGCTCCGGCAGGGCGAGGGGGAAATTGTGCGTTTTCTTTTCAGCGACCGCCCGCTCATAGGCGCCGGCGTTGATCTGGTTGAGAAGAACATTGCGGGACCAACCAAACCGGCCAGTGGCGTGGAGGTAGTAAAGCCGGGCCGAGGGATCAGTGATTTTGTCGAGGATTAGGAGGTGATGCCCCCACGGAATTTCTGCAACAAATTGTAGCAGAAATGCAGCCGTATCGGCGGCACCTTCGAATTTGGCCACAGGTTGTCGCCAAATTTCGGGGTTCTTCGGCATCTTTTTCAAATCTGCAGCAACCTGCTGCAGAAAGTCGGGCGCACCATAAACCTCCAATAAGCGCCGCATATACCATACATTGCGGGGGGAAAATCCGCTCATTTCTGGGAAAGCACGCCGTAAATCCGCCGAAACCATCTCTACCACCGATTCTCCCCAGCCGAGGGTTTGCTGTTTCTCGACAATCCCTCGTCCGATGTCCCAGTAGAGCAGGATCAGGTCGCGATTCACGGCCCTTGCAGCCGAGATACGGGCGGCGGTGACGCGTGCCTTCAAATCTTCGATGAACTGCCGGTATTCCGGAGTGGTCAACATTGTCGTGTTGGCGATTGTTCTCATTCGGCCAGGCCTTTCAGCAAGGATTCTGCCTCCTTCTCCAGCTTCCAGAACTCGGTGAGCAACTCCTTCGCGGGAGTAGGCGGCTGGTAGCGGTAGAAATATTTGTTGGGCAGGATTTCATAGCCAAGCTGAGAGCTGTCTTTCCAGCGGATGATCGGCTTGGCTATCTCGCGCTTCAGAAATGCCTCGATGTCTTCGCCATGCGGGATATATTCGTCATCCTGTACATAGTGGCGATGGGTCCACTCAACACCAAGAATTTCTGGCTTGCCCTCCATCAGTTCCTTAAACTTTTTGGCAGCGTTATCCTTTGGCTTGAGGAATAGCGTTTCTACTTTTTCTTCCTTTCCGTCCTTCACCCGGATGCGAAAGGTCAGGTTGCTATCGTAGAACTCCAGTTCCTTCTTTAGGTTTGCGGCGGTGAATGCCTTCTCGTAGGGTTCGGTAATGATTGCAGGCTGGTCGTTCTCGTCAGATTGCCAGAAGACAACGCCGACCTTGTGATATGCAAAGTCCTCACGTTTGAAGATTTTCACCTGTCCATCGGAATAGTCCTTCTTCCAGCCGTCGCGGTAACGCTCCTCGATCCATGCGCGGTGCGCATCGGTGATGCGGTTACGTTTGTTTCCGAAGGACTTCGGTTCTTTCTCGAACTGTTGGCGGGCGTCGATGAGCATCACGCGGCATTTGTGCAAAGCGGGTTTTTCATTCCGCAGCAGCCAGATGTAGGTAAAGATTCCCGTGTTGTAGAAGAGCTGGTCGGGTAGCATCACGATGGCATTGAGCCAGTCATTCTCAAGAATCCAACGACGGATCTCGCTTTCGCCTGAACCGCAGTCGCCATTGGAAAGCGGGGAGCCGTTGAAGATGATCGCAATGCGACTCTCGCCCTTGCCGGTGGGTTTCATCTTGGAAAGCATGGTTTGAAGGAAAAGCAAGGCGCCGTCGTTAACGCGCGGCATTCCGGCCTGGTACCGTGTTTTCTTCAGCTTTCGCGCTTCGGCCTCGTAGCCGTCCTTGCCGCCCCACGTCACACCGAAGGGAGGATTTGAGAGCATGAAATCGAAGCGATACGTCGATTCCGGAAGCTGGTCGCCCGGCTCTTTGCTGTGCGGGTCGTGCGGGATGAGAGAGTTGCCGAGATGCACCTTGGCTTGCTGGTCGTTCTTGATGAGCAAGTCGGCTTGACAGATCGCGTAGTTTGTTGGAGAAAGCTCATGGCCGTGGACCGTGACAAACTTCTCAACGTTATCTTTCTGTTCCGATGTGGCAGCACGGTCGAGCAAATGTTCCTTGGCCACCGACAACATGCCGCCTGTCCCGCAAGCCGGGTCGTAGATGGAGATGTGGTGGTTAGGGATTGGAATGTCGAGCAGCTCGACCATCAACCGGATAACCTCGCGCGGCGTGAAGTGCTCTCCGGCCTCTTCACCGCTTTGCTCCGAAAAGCGCCGGAGGAGTTCCTCGTAGATGTAGCCCATCTCAAGTGGTGAGAGTTTGTCCGGACCCAGTTCCAGTTCTTTGTACTGGTTTAAGATCGGGGCCAGGCGATTGTTCTTGACCATCTGCCCGATCGTGGCCCGGTAGTTGAAGTGCTCGATAATGTCATCAACATTCTTTGAGAAACCGTTGATGTAGGCGCGGAAGTTCTCTTCAAGGAGCGTATGATCCTCCTCATAGACCTTCCGGAGTGTCCAGTCGGTCTTGTTTGAAAATGGCGCAGTGCTGGTTTCCAAGCCTTTCACCAGCTTTTTGAGTTCCTTATCCGTCAGCTTGGGCCGCTTTCTGAGCACCTCGGTGGCTTTGTCCTCACGCCACTTAATCAACACGCATTCCAGGCGACGGATTACTATGATTGGCAATATAACGTTTTGATACTCATAGGCTTTGAATTTACCGCGCAACCGCTCAGCGGATTTCCAGATGTCACCCGCAAGGTTGTCGAGTCTGGGTTTATTCAGGGCAAGAGACATTGTTCAGCATTTCCTCTTAACTGGTCTTCAATTAACAGGTATTAATCGATTCTTACCGTGTATTAATACCTCAAGTGCCCTTACCTTCCAATTGTTTTGGAGCCTAATCAAGCCACACGGGTCGCACTATATATACCAAAAACAAAAATTTATGACAATCTTTTTCAACGAATTCAGAGAAGGTACCACTAAGAAGGGGATATTGTTGAATTATTTCATATATTTTAGATATTGAAGCACTTCGTCTCCATTTACACCCCAAATAAGGTGTATTTATGGTTTACACCTGATAGAGGGTGTATCCTTCTGTCAACCTCTGATTGTCCCCATCTTTCCATTTTTTTTCTAAGACCGGTAGGAGGCGTTGATTTTGACGTAATCAATGGAGAGGTCAGTGGTGAAGACTGAGAACTGGCCCTTCCCTTGATGGAGATCTACGGTCACTTTAAAGGACTTCTTTTTGATGACCTCTGCGGCTTTCTTTTCTAATCGAGCCCCTGCCCCCATCCCGTTTTTCACGATCGAAGCTTGATCAAAGGAAACATCGATTCGATTCGGATTGATTGGAATGCCGCAATGGCCCAGGGCGCAGAGGATTCTCCCCCAGTTAGCATCCTCTCCGAAGAAAGCGGTTTTCACCAGAGGCGAGTGGGCAATCGCATAGGCAGCTTTCTTCGCATCTTCTCCATTCTTTGCCCCCCGGATGAGAATTTCAACAAACTTGGTCGCCCCCTCTCCATCTTTTACCACACTTTTCGCCAGATTACCGCATACCTTGTTTAGCATTGCCTGGAATGCTTCTCCGTCACGGTCCATATGAGTGAGCACAGGATGCCCTGACATCCCATTTGCTAAAATGAGGACCGTGTCATTGGTGCTGGTATCTCCGTCAACCGTGATGCTATTGTAAGAAAC
>Ga0194110_10010411_pt1 | contig 10347 bp, 8 predicted proteins | sample TA2Kig1200mmetaG_FD_146192 | JGI IMG/M metagenome (GOLD analysis project Ga0194110, IMG submission 146192) | Freshwater microbial communities from Lake Tanganyika, Tanzania - TA2015032 Kigoma Deep Cast 1200m | ecosystem: Environmental > Aquatic > Freshwater > Lake | place: Tanzania: Lake... | reverse complement strand
CCTTCGTCATGTGCCCGTGCTCGACGGTGTCGATGCAGACCCGCTCGAGCCTCAGCGCGAACTCGGCCAGGTCCGCGTTGGAGTCGAGCTTCGCGCGATGCGCGAGCCCGCGCGACCACGCGAAGATCGAGGCGATCGGGTTCGTCGACGTCTCCTGGCCCTGCTGGTGCTGGCGGTAGTGGCGCGTGACCGTGCCGTGCGCGGCTTCCGCCTCGACCACGTCGCCCTCGGGCGTCATCAGCACGGAGGTCATCAGCCCGAGCGAGCCGAATCCCTGCGCCACGACGTCCGACTGCACGTCCCCGTCGTAGTTCTTGCACGCCCAGACGATGCCGCCGCTCCCCTTCAGCGCCTGCGCGACCATGTCGTCGATCAGGCGGTGCTCGTACGTGATCCCGGCCGACGCGAACGCGTCACTGAACTCCTTCTCGAAGACATCCTGGAAGATGTCCTTGAAGCGACCGTCGTACGCCTTGAGGATCGTGTTCTTCGTCGAGAGATACGCGGGGTACTTGCGCTGCAGCGCGTAGTTGAACGAGGCGCGCGCGAATCCGCGGATCGAGTCGTCGAGGTTGTACATCCCCATCGCGATGCCCGGCGCCTCGAAGCGCATGACCTCGTGCTCGATCGCCTTGCCGCCGCCCTCCGGCTCGAAGCGCATCGTCAGGCGGCCCTTGCCGGGGACCAGGAAGTCCGTCGCGCGGTACTGGTCGCCGTGCGCGTGACGGCCGATCACGATCGGGTGCTCCCAGCCGGGGACGAGGCGCGGGATGTTCGAGCAGGTGATGGGCTCGCGGAACACCGTGCCGCCGAGGATGTTGCGGATGGTGCCGTTCGGCGACCGCCACATCGCCTTCAGCTTGAACTCGACGACGCGCTCTTCGTCGGGCGTGATCGTCGCGCACTTCACACCGACGCCGTGCCGCTTGATCGCCTCCGCGGATTCGACCGTGACCTTGTCGTCCGTGGCGTCGCGGTGCTCGATCCCGAGGTCGTAGTACTCGATGGGGAGGTCCAGGTACGGCAGGATCAGCCGCTCCTTGATGAAGCCCCACATGATGCGGGCCATCTCGTCGCCGTCGAGCTCGACGACCGGGTTCCTGACCTTGATCTTCGCCATCATGCTCCTCGTCGTCGCCATCGAGCCGGCGGTGAGGGGGTCACGCGGATCGGTGCTGGGCGCGCCCGGGCCGGGATCCCGCCGGGCGTGGGGAGTATACGCGGCGCCGTGAATGGGCGACACGCCCGGGCTCGCGGGCGTGCGGTCGACGCCACGGCGGCGGCCGCGCCGCCGGAGGGCTAGAGCGGGATGTTCCCGTGCTTCCGGGGCGGCTGCGTCTCCGCCTTGCCGCGCAGCATCTCGAGCGCGTGGGCGACCTTGACGCGCGTCTCCGCGGGGTCGATCACGTCGTCGATGTAACCCTTCGCCGCCGCGATGTACGGGTGCTCGAGCCGCTGCTGGTAGTCGGCCACGAGCCTCGCGCGCGTCGCCTCCGGCTCCTTCGACGACTGGATCTCGCGGCGGTTGATGATGTTCACCGCCTGGCTGCCGGCCATCACCGCGATCGCCGCCCCGGCCCACGCGTAGTTCACGTCCGCACCGAGGTGCTTCGATCCCATCGCGTCGTACGCGCCGCCGAAGGCCTTGCGCAGGATCACCGTGACCTTGGGCACCGTCGCCGCGGAGTATGCGTACACGAGCTTCGCCCCGTGCGCGATGATCCCGCCGTACTCCTGCGAGATCCCCGGCAGGTACCCAGGCACGTCGACGAGCGTGACGATCGGCACGTTGAACGCGTCGCAGAAACGCACGAACCGTGCCGCCTTGCGCGTCGAGTCGATGTCGAGCACACCCCCCAGGTACATCGGCTGGTTGGCCACCAGGCCGATCGCGTGCCCGGCGATGCGCGCAAAGCCGACGACGATGTTCTGCGCGAAGTACTCGTGGACCTCCATGAACTCCCCGTTGTCGACCATCCGCTCGATCACGTCGCGGACGTCGTACGGGAGCGAGGTCTCGGCCGGTACGACCGAGGCGATGTCGTCGAGCCGCCGCGTCGCGGCGTCTCCGGTGTCCACGAAGGGGGGGTCGTCCATGTTGTTGAGCGGGATGTAGGAGAGCAGCCGGCGCACCTCCTCCAGGCACGCCTCCTCGCCCTTGACCGAGAAGTGCGCGACGCCGGACTTGCTGATGTGCGAGTGCGCTCCGCCGAGCTCCTCCATCGTCGTGACCTCGCCGGTCGCGCTCTGAATGACGTCCGGGCCGGTGAGGAACATCTGCGAAGTGCCCTCGACCATGAAGATGAAGTCGGTGAGCGCCGGCGAATAGACCGCGCCACCCGCGCACGGGCCCATGATCACGCTGATCTGCGGGATCACGCCCGAGGCCTTCACGTTGCGGTGGAAGATGTCGCCGTAGCCCGCGAGCGAGCCCACGCCCTCCTGGATGCGCGCCCCGCCGGAGTCGTTCAGCCCGATCACCGGGACGCCGATCTTCACGGCGAGGTCCATCACCTTCGCGATCTTCTCGCCGACGACCTCGCCGAGGGACCCGCCGTAGACCGTGAAGTCCTGCGCGAAGGCGCAGACCTGCCGGCCGTCGATCTTGCCCCAGCCGGTGACGACGGCGTCCCCGTAGAAGCGCTCATCCTCCTCCACGCCGTTGAGGTGGACGGCGAGCGCGTCGATCTCCTCGAAGGTGCCGGGGTCCAGCAGGATGGAGAGCCGCTCGCGGGCGGTCAGCTTCCCGCGCTGGTGCTGCGCGTCGATGCGATCGTGACCGCCGCCCAGCGCCGCGCGCGCCTTCAGCGCCCCGAGCTGGGCGAGCCTCTCCTCAAACCCCATGGAGTCAGCTCCTGTATGGCCGCAGGGCCGCGCGCGGGCGCGGCGGGGGCGTTCGCAGGCCGCAAGTATCCCGGAGATCCTGTGGGGGCGCCACCGCTCCGCCCGCCGCCGGGTGCGGGTCCGCCGTGCTCAGCGCGGACGCGGGATCTGGAGCGTCTGACCCGCCTGCAGGCGGCTCACCTGGTTGACCGTCATGCCGTTGGCGGCTGCGAGCGCCTCCAGCGTGATGTCGAAGCGGAACGCGATCCCGAGCGCGGTGTCGCCCGGCTGCACGAGGTACGTCTGCCCGCCGGCGGTGGGTGTGGCCGTGGGGGCGGCGCCGCCCGGTCGCGGCGGCGGGGCGGGCGTCGCCGCCGCCGGCGGCGCGCCGCTTCCCAGCCGCACACTGCGCGGGACGCTCAGCTGCTGCCCGACGAGGATCTCGGTGCCGGTCAGCTTGTTGCGCTCCTGGATGGCCTCCACGGTCGTCCCGAAGCGCGCCGCGATCGCGAGCAGGCTGTCGCCCGGCTCGACGGTGTACGGCTGCTCGCCGCCGCCGCCCACGACGGCCCCGGTGATGATCGTGGGCGTGGGGAGCGTGGCGAACGGGGTCGCGCTGGGGATGGGCGTCGGCGTGCCGGCCGCCCGCGGGGGCAGCACCGGGTCGCCGCCGCAGCCCGCGACGGCCGTCGCCGCGAGCAGCGCGGCGAGCGCGCCGAACGAACGGAATAGCGCGGGACCGGCTCTTCGCTGACGCATACGCCTCTGTCTTGGGGGAGTGCGGGGATCGTACGCTCCGTCGCCGCACCCGAACAAGGACGCGGCGTCGCTCAACGCGGGGCCGCGGCGTCGGCCAGCAGCGCCGCCACCGCGATGTCGCCGGTGCGCAGCATCAGCCGCAACGACTCGCGGTCGACGTTCTGCAGGTCGTCCCGCGCGGTGTGGATGAAGGCGTCGTCGCCGCTGTTGAACGTCACCGCCGGGATCCCCACCTCGACGAAGCTCGCGTGATCCGACGACGCACTCGACGGGAAGCTCCCCACCCGGATCGGGACGTCGCCCTGCGCGGTGATCAGGCCGACGACGCGGGTGGCTAGCTCGCGATCGCCCACCACGATCGCGCCGGTCACCTTCCCGGTCATGTCGAAGTTCAGTACATAACGCATGGCGCCAAGGTCCTTCGACGACGCGTACGCGCGCGAGCCGAAGAGCCCGACCTCCTCGCTCCCGAACGCCACCGCGCAGAGTCCCGACGCGCGGTGCGTGCGCGCGAGCTCGATCATCGTCGCGGTCCCCGACGCGTTGTCGTTGGCGCCCGGTCCCGCGGCGACCGAGTCGTAGTGCGCGCCGAGGAGCACGCGGCACTCGGCGCCGGCGCGAGCGACGACGTTCTGCGACTCGCCGGTGCGCGTCCCCGCGACCGGGCGGAGCGTGACCGGCTGGCCGAGCACGGCGTCGAGCGCGTCCCCGGACTCGAGCGCCACCGTGAGGGCGGGGATCGACGGGGTGAGCTGGCCGAGCGATCCGCCGAGCGGTCCCGGCACGTTGTTGACGACGATCACGCCGACGGCGCCCGCGGCCTCCGCGTTGCGCACCTTGTCGGCGAAGGTGATCTGGCCGCGGTCGAGCAGCGCGATCGCGCCGCGCGCCTGCGCCGAGGCGAAGTCCTCCGGGCGGCCGAGCCGGGCGTGCACGAGCGGCCCCGTGGCGTCGCGCACGGGCGCGCTCTGGAACGACAGCGCACGGATCGTGCGCGTGCCCGGCAGCTCGACGAAGGAGTCGTCGAAGCGCACGCGCACCGGGAATCGCTCGATCGCAACGTCGTAGCCGGCGTCGCGGAGGACGCGTGCGATGTACTGCGCGGCGTCGCGCTCGCCCTGCTCGGTGCTCACGCGGCTGCCAATGTCGCCCGCCAGCACGCGCAGGTGCTCCTGCACGCGGTCGACGCTCGACTCGCGGTGCGTTCCCGTCGCGCCGCCGGTGCCCGGCGGCGGGCTCGGCGTCGTCGCGCCGCCGGGCACCGGCGGCGGGCTCGGCGTCGTCGGGATGGCGGTCGGCGCGGGCGAGGCGACGGCCGTTGCGGGCGGGGCCGTCTGCGCCGCGGCCGGGCTCGCCGGCGGCGGTCCATCGCCGCGGCAGGCGAGGAACGCGAGCGCCGCCGCGACCGCGAGCGACAGCGGGGCGTGACGCAGGCCCGTCAGCGAGCGCATCGGACGGCGGTCAGCGGCGGGTGCGGGCGGGCGCCTAGCGGCGGGCGCGGCGCGCGGCGAGCCAGCGGCGCAGGCGCAGCGCGAGGCTCGGGCCACCGGGACGGTAGCGCACCTCCCGGCCGCGCCACTGCCCCTGGACCGTGCCGCCGCCCCCCCGGCGGCTGAAGGTGAGGATCGCGAAGCTGCTGATGAAGAGCACGATCCCCGCGTAGAGGGCCCACTGCATGAGCACGGCGTTGAACCGGCGGAAGAAGAACGAGCCGAGGATGAGCAGGAACGCGACGAGCATCACCTGCCCGATCGAGACGCGCGAGAGCCCGCGCATCACCGCGCGCTGGCGCTCCGCGATCGCCCCGCCGATGCGGCGCAGCACGCGCCGCCGCGCCCGCGCGCGCCGCGTCTCGGGCGCCGGGAACTTCTCGATCTTGTCGAGGATCTCTTCGATCTCTCGCTCGAGCCGGTCGGACATCAGCCCCGCCTGTTTCGTCGAGTGGGTGCGGTCCACCTCGTCCGTGCCGCCAGTATACCGCCTGGCCCCTGCCCCGTTTCCCGGGTCCGGGAGGGGGTCCCGGGCCCTCAGGGGACGGCGGGGGCGCCCCAGCCCCCGCCGCCCGGCGTCTCGACCCGCACGCGGTCGCCGGCGCGCACGTCCACCTGCGCGCGCGCGCCCAGATCCTCCGTCGTGCCGTCGCGGCGGATGAGCGTGTTGCGTCCGGGTGCGCCGGGCCCGCCGCCCGCGAGCCCCCACGGACGGAACCGCCGGCGCTCGGTCACGAGCGAGACCGTCGCCTCGCCGTCGAATCGGTATTCGCGGATCACGCCTTCGCCGCCGGGGTGGCCGCCCGCGCCCCCGGTGCCCTCCCGCAGCTCGTAGCGCTCCACCGTGAACGCGTACGCGAGCGGCAGCGCCTCGACCGGGGTGTTCATCGTGTTCGTCATGTGCGTGTGGACGCCCGACCGGCCCGCGCGCCGCGGCCCGGCTCCGGCCCCGCCCGCGATCGTCTCGTAGTAGGCGTAGGCGCGCTCGCGCGCCTCGTCGAATCCGCCGATGGTGATGTTGTTCATCGTCCCCGAGGAGGCCGCCGGGACGCGGTCCGGCACCGCCTGCGCCAGCGCCCCCAGCGCGACGTCGGTGATGCGCTGGCTCGTCTCGACGTTGCCCGCCGACACCGCTCGGGGCGGCCCCGCCGCCACCACGCTGCGCGCCGGCAGCGTGAACCGGATCGGTCGGTAGCAACCCTCGTTCGTCGGCGTGTCCGAACCCGCGAGGCAGCGCAGCGTGTAGTAGCAGGCCGACTGCGTCACCGCGGCGACCGCGTTCACGCTCGCCTCCGCCGTCTCGGGGTCGGTGCCCGTGAAGTCGAAGTGCGCCTCCTCGCCGGCGATCGTGAGCGCCAGCCGGATCGCGAGCCCGTCCGGCCCGACCTCCATGCGGTCCTCGAACGCGTAGCGGCCGTCGGGGATGCCGGCGATCACCGCTCGCACGACGCGCTCGCCGTGCGCGAGCAGCGCCTCGTAGCGCGCGCGCAGCCCGTCGATCCCGAAGCGCTCCGCGATCGCCACGAGCCGCCGTGCGCCGAGCGCGGTGCTCGCGAGCTGCGCGCGCAGGTCGCCGCGCCGCTCGTCGGGCGCGCGCGAGTTGCGCACGATCAGCGCGAAGGCCGCGTCGTTCATGCGGCCTCGCTCCACGAGCCGGATCGGCGGGATCACGAGCCCCTCCTGCAGCAGCTCGCGCGCGACCGGCATCGACCCCGGCGCCATCCCGCCGATGTCCGCGTGGTGCGCGCGCGTCGCCGCGAAGCCGATCAGCTCCTCGCCGGCGAACACCGGCGCGACGGTGGTGAGGTCGGGGAGGTGCGCCCCCCCGCGGAAGGGGTCGTTGAGCGCGAGCACGTCGCCGGGCGCGAACGGCGCGAGCTCCATCACCTGGCGCACCGCGGTCGGCATCGCGCCGAGGTGCACCGGCATGTGCGCGGCCTGCGCGACCATCTGCCCGCGCGGGTCGAAGATCGCGCAGGAGAAGTCGCGCCGCTCCTTGATGTTCGGAGAGTAGGCGGTGCGGCCGAGCGCCTCGCCCATCTCCTCGGCGACGGAGGCGAGCGTCGCGTCCGCGATCGCGAGGTCGGCGGCGCCCAGCGCGCGCGGGGCGGTCATGCGCGCGCCAGCACGAGGTTGCCGTCGCCGTCGACCTCGGCGCGCCAGCCGGGGGCGACGAGCGTCGTGGTGTCGAGCTGCGTCACGATCGCCGGCCCGTCGACGCGATCGCCGGCGCGCAGCGCCGACCGGGGGAGGCTGCGCGCACTCCACGCGCGGCCGCGGTGCAGGATCTCCACCTCCCTCCCCGCGCCTGCCTCGCCGGCACCCTCGAACGCGGGACGCGGGCGCGCGCGCTCCGCCGGCACGCGCCCGAGCGCGCGCACGTTCACGACCTCCACCGGCGCAGACGCCTCCGCGTGCGCGAAGCGCTGCTCGTGGAGCGCGTGGAAGTCGCGCAGCGCGCCGGCGAGCCCGTCCGCCGCCACCTCCACCGTGAGCTCGTAGGACTGGCCGAGGTAGCGCAGGTCGAGCGCGTCTGTGACGACCGTGCCCTCCGCGGCGAGCTCGTCGCGCACCTCGTCCGCGACGGCGCGCATCGCCGCCTCGATCGCCGCGAAGGCATCGGGCGCGAGCGGGCGCAGCACCGAGCGAGTGCGCGTGGCGGTCAGATCGCTGGACACCGCGCCCTGCGCCGCCAGCACGCCGGGCATCAGCGGCACGAGCACGCGTGGCATCTCGAGCGCGTCCGCGAGCGCGCACGCGTGCAGCGGGCCGGCGCCGCCGAACGCCACGAGCGCGAACTCGCGAGGGTCGAACCCGCGCTGGACCGACACGACCCGCAGCGCGCGCTCCATGTTCGCCGTCGCGACGTCGATCACCGCCTGGGCGGCGCGCTCGGCGCTCCCGCCGAACGCGGCGAGCAGCGGCGCCGCCGCCGCGCGCGCCCGCGCCGCGTCGAGCGACATGCGCCCGCCGAGCAACCCCTCCGCCCCCAGCCGCCCGAGCACGACCTGCGCGTCGGTGACCGTGAACGCCTCGCCGCGCCCGTAGCACGCGGGGCCCGGGTCGGCCCCGGCCGACTGCGGCCCCACGCGCAGCGCGCCGCCCGCATCCAGCCGCGCGATCGACCCGCCGCCGGCGCCCACCGTGTGCACGTCGACCACCGGCGTGCGCGCGGGCATGCCGCCGACGCTCACGTCCGGCCGCCGCGGCACCGCCCCGTCGCAGAGCGCGACGTCGGTGGAGGTGCCGCCCATGTCGAAGGTGATCGCGCGCGGAAACCCCGCCGCGCGCGCGACGTCGAACGCGCCGGCCACCCCCGCCGAGGGGCCCGAGAGGAGCGTCGCCACCGGCAGCCGCGCGGCGCGCTCGAGGTCGGCCGACCCGCCGTCGGACTGCACGATGCGCAGCCGGCCGCCGCCGCGCGCGCGCAGCCCGTCCGAGAGGCGGCGCAGATAGCGCGACATCACCGGACCGACGTAGGCGTTGAGCACGGTCGTCGCCGTGCGCTCCACCTCGCGGTACTCCGGCGAGACCTCGGAGGAGAGCGAGAGGAAAAGGCCGGTCCGCGCGGCGGCGGGACCGAAGAGCGACTCGAACGTGGGGTTCACGTAGGAGTAGAGCAGCGAGACCGCGAGCGCCTCGGCGCCCGACTCGACGGCGTCGTGCACGAGCGCGCGCACCTCCGAGTGGTCGAGCGACTCCTCCACGGAGCCGTCGGGGCGCATGCGCCCGTGCAGCTCGAAGATGCGCGCGCGCTCCACGAGCGGCTCGGGCGTCTCCGGCTCGAGGTCGTAGATGTCGGGGCGCGTCTGGCGCCCGATCGCGAGCAGGTCGCGGAAGCCGGCGGTGGTGACGAGCGCGGTGCGCGCGCCGGTGCGCTGGAGCACCGCGTTCGTCGCCACGGTCGACCCGTGCACGAGCAGGTCGGGCTGCACGCCGAGCTCGGCGAGCCCCTCGAGCACCGCGCGCGAAGGGTCGTCCGGCGTGGAGGGACGCTTGTGCGCGCGGAAGCCGCCGTCCTCCCAGAGCAGGAAGTCGGTGAACGTGCCGCCGACGTCGACGCCGACCAGGAGGCTCATCGGCGAGATGCTAGCAGCGGACCGGCGAACGGCCGCGCTCAGCCGCGGGTCGCCCTGCCACGCCGCGCGACCACGAGCTCGTTCAGGTACCGCTTCACGATCGACCCGCCGAAGCGATCGTCGATCAGCGCGGCGATGCAGCCGAGCAGGCGCGAGCGCGCGGGCTCCGCGAGGTCGCGGTGGCCGGAGTAGGTGTTGAGCACGTCGATCTACGTCGCCGACGTGTACGCGATGTCCTGGTGGTAGCGGCGCACCGCCGGCGCGTCGAAGCGCCCGCCCGCGTCGATCCCCTCGGTTCCGGGCGGCACGTCGTCGCTCTCGGAGAGCCGCAGGGTCGCGTCCTCGCCCATGTGCACGGTGTAGCAGTTCTCCTGCACCTCGTCGAAGAACGCGCGCGTCCCGCCCGCCACGTGGTGCGTCGAGATCAGCGCGATGCAGCCGCCGGGCCGCAGCGCGTGCGCGGCGCGGGCGAGGCGGGTCGCCGGGTCGATCCAGTGCCAGGCGGTCGCCGCGAGCACGAGGTCGAACGCGGCCTGCGGGAGCGGGTGGTGCTCGAACGCGCCCTCGACGATCTCGACCCGCGGGAACCGCGCCAGGCGGCGGGCGGCGACCGCGGCGAGGCCCGCGCCCATCTCGACCGCGGTCACATCGAGCCCGCGGCGCGCGAGCGGGAGCGTGGTCTGCCCCGTCCCCGGGCCGACCTCGAGCACGCGGGCGCCGTGCCGAGCCCCGTGATCGCGAGCAGGTCGTCGAAGAGCACCTCCGGGTAGCCGGGGCGGGCGCGGTCGTAGAGCTCGGTGTCCTCGTCGAAGCGAGCGCGCAGCCGCTCGCGGTGGTCATCCACGGGCGGCCGGCTCGCGCAGGAAGTCGACGAGGAGGTGGTTCACGCGCTCCGGCTCCTCGGCGTGTACGAAGTGCCCCGCCTCCGGGAGGCGCACCGTGCGCGCGCGCGGCGCCCACCGCGGCTCGACCTGGGCGAGCTCGCGGCCGAGGTAGGGGTCGCGCTCGCCCCAGATCACGAGCACCGGCTGCTCGACCCGCGCGAGGAGCGCGGTCGCCTCGGAGGGCCGGCGCCGGAGCGCGCGGTAGGGGTTGAGCATCGCGGTCAGCGCGCCCGGCTCGGCCGCCGCGGCAACGAGGCGGTCGACGTCGGCGGGGGTGAACGCCCCGGGTCGCGCGTCGCGTTCGAAGGCGCG
>Ga0194110_10010408_pt1 | contig 10349 bp, 2 predicted proteins | sample TA2Kig1200mmetaG_FD_146192 | JGI IMG/M metagenome (GOLD analysis project Ga0194110, IMG submission 146192) | Freshwater microbial communities from Lake Tanganyika, Tanzania - TA2015032 Kigoma Deep Cast 1200m | ecosystem: Environmental > Aquatic > Freshwater > Lake | place: Tanzania: Lake... | reverse complement strand
TGTACCGCCGCTCAAACCTTCCAGAACACCAAAATGCTCGCTGGCCACAATGAGTCGGCGACGCGCCTTCTTCCGCTCAGGGTCCGTCTGGTACTTGGTGGCCATATAATCATTCCCCATCACGATATGGGCCAGCGTCCAGACTCCGTAGGGCGCACGTCCTCTCATATTCGCCAGCTCTGCGTTCCAAGCCACTGCCTTCAATACTGCGTATTTGGCATCATGGTACCGTCCAGGCCCAGTGAGATCCTCCCAGGCCGGCTCATCAGCCCAAGGTACCGCCAGGTTCACATCGCACAGTGAGCAACACTCATCGGCACGAGTGGGCGGTTTCTCAGCTCCCAAGTACTTGAGGATCTCCTCACGCAGACAATTACCGACCACCAGCGACTCAGCATACCGCCGCATCGCAGCCAGGTTGGTCTCCATCTCCGTCCGCACCCGACGGGCCTCACCCAAGCCCAGGTCCAGCCGTGCACCCTCCACCATCTTCGCTCCCGGCGTCAGCACGAAGGCTCTGGCAAATCCTCGGTAGATCAGAAGCCCCTGCAGGGCCAATCGGTACAATGCCTCGTCCAGTGCCAATGGATCCAGGCCCTCCGCCAGTGCTGCCTCCACGACCGGCAGTTCACCGCGGGACATTGAGCTAATTCCGTAGGCTTCCAACACCCGCCCGATTGCTTCACCCACTGGCCCGGGGGTAACCTCCCTGGCCTGCGCCGCTACAACCTCCAGCGACGCCAGTAATCGTGTGCTGGCTTTCAGAGTTACGTCCATGTCGCGCCGGATGAAGCCCATTTCCTCGAGTAGATGCAGGTGGATGCCCAGTTCCCGGTCCTCGTCGAATCCTAGCGCATCGGCCATTTCCCGGGGATCCACGTAGATCGGAGTCTCTTGACCCACCTTGCAGCGACGGCGAATCCACTCTAGCACGTTGGCCACTTGCTCTGGCTCAGGCAAGCTTTTTGGGATGAAGTAGTTTTCGTGGATCCAGAGGTCGTCCTCGTGATAAAGCAGAACACACCAACTCACCTGACCGTCCCGCCCAGCCCGGCCCGCTTCCTGAAAGTACGATTCGATGTCCCCCGGAATCTGGTAGTGGACTACGTAGCGAATATCGGGCTTGTCAATACCCATCCCGAAAGCCTTGGTGGCCACGATGATATTGATCTGGCCATCCAGGAACATGTCCTGGATCTCCTTGCGGGCCTGATCGTCCATTTTGCCGTGATAGGGGCGAGCATCCAGGCCTGTGGCCTCCAACCGGCGAGCCAATCGCTCCGCTTCCCGCGTCGTGTTAACGTAGACGATGGCGCTTTCGTTGCGCCGATCAGCACTGCGCAAGATGCGCAACAGGATGCGCATCTTGTCTCGCTTGTGACGCACACGAAACCCTGGGCTGGTACGGTTGTAGACCACGAAGCGTAGTTCAGGGCGGTTGGGGTTACGCTCGATCTCCTTGTAGTCTGGACGTAGCTCAAGCCGCTCGGCGATGGATGCCCGCACCCGAGGCGTGGCTGTCGCCGTCAGCGCAGCAACCGGCGGCCGCCAGCCCTGGGCCTCGGCGATGACATCAACCAGATGACGGATGTATAGGAAGTCCGGCCTGAAACTGTAGCCCCACGTGTGGACGCAGTGGGCCTCATCAACCACCACCTGGACGATGTTCCGCGCAGACTTCAGTGCTGCCAGCAAGCGGGGATCCCGCACTCGCTCCGGTGCGATATAGACCAGTCGTACTGTTCCTTCTTGCATGCGTTGGTAGACCCGCTCCTGCTCCTCGGCTGTCTGGCTGCTGTCCACCCGTTCGGCCACGGCCAACCCCCGATCCAGCAGCTTGTCCACTTGGTCCTTCATAAGCGCCTTCAGGGGCGAGAAGACCAAGGTGGTACCCTCCCGCAGCAAGGCTGGCAACTGGAAGGTAAAAGACTTGCCGGAGCCAGTGGGTAGCACGACCAGCGCGTCCTGCCCGGTGAGAAGAGCCTTTACCACATCCTCCTGCTCCGGCGGCCGCCACTTCTGGAAGCCAAAGAGCTTCCGCATGCCTTGGATCACGCGATCCCAGACTTCCCGAAGCCGCTCCAGGGGTACGATGCGCGGCAGGCGAAGATCGGCTAGCAATTGCTCCAGCCGTGTCAGGAGTCGATCAGGCACTTCCGCCAAGAAATGCTCCATCTGCTCCAGGTCAATTCTCCACTCCGGTGGAGCGTGGGACATGTGATCGGCGATGGCCCGGTAGACCTCTCGGCGGGATAGCATGGTCTCGTCATCCAGTAACACTGGTCCCTTGCCGTCCCCCTCCGCTTCCTCCACGCCGGGCAAGGCTGCTATCAGATCCCCGCGATACTCCCGATTCCACACCCGCTTATCCAAAAGGAGCACCGCACCAATGTCCTCCTCCCCCCTGATCAGCCGGCCAAATCCCTGTTTGAAGTCAATGAGCATGAGGGGAAGGATGTAGTCGGCGAACTCGTGGCCATCGCGGGCACGGATCTCAGCGGCACGAGCACGAATCACCGGATCGCCCAACAGCGGGAAGGGGAGTTTCTCCATCACCACGTAGGAGACATTGGGGCCAGGCACGTCCACCCCTTCCCAGAAGCTCTTCAGGCCCAGCAGCACTGAGCCAGGGCGGGTCTTGATCTCCTCTAGCAGGGCCCGTCGGCTACCGGTCTCGCCTTGACAACCTACGGGGATATAGTGCTCGCCCAGGGTGGGTTCCAGATCACGAAAGACCTGAAGCATGCGGACTCTGGCGGTGAAGAGGGTCAGACCATTGCCACCGGTGAAACGATAGAACCAGCCCAATTCCTGAGTGACTTGGTCCACGAAGTTTTGCATCTCGCTCGGTCGGGCGTCCGCCTGCATGTAGCGGCAGATGGCAAACAACGCTCGACTGTAATCTAGCTCCGGCGGCAGGGCAACTGCATCTTCTGGCTGCACCTGCCCGAACAGCCCAAGCCGGTCAAGGATGAATCCGAAACCTGTCTCCCGTGTGGTACGCAGGGTGGCCGAGGTCAAGATCAAGGATTTGCAGGGCGCATAGAGTCGCTGCGACAGGTAGGGAGCTACCCGCACCGGGGCGCGTTTGACTGCCCATCGGTAGGGACCGCTATATTCATCCTCTTCCTCCGTGTCCTCTGATGGAATGGCTCGTTCCACTTCGATCCAGTGTACACGGACCAGCCGGTCGTACCCGACCCGCAGCAGCCTTTCCAGCAGGTCGGCTTGTTCGGCTAGTTGATCGGCCAGGAATCTCAGTTCATTCTTTGTCTCTTCCTGAAAGGCGGGCAGAGGGTGCTCGGCCAGCCAGTTGTTGAGCCGCTGCACTGCCTGGCCGGCCTCCCGCAGTGTCGCCGCCAACCTCTGGCGCGACTCCTCAACTGGCTTCCAACTCCGGGGGTTGGCCCGGCGTGGATCGGCCTCCAAGGCCAAGCTCGCCCCATAGCGTGCGTCCACCTGGGCGCGGTTCAATTCCACGTAGCGCCGCAGCCGCTGCCCGAAGTCCTCGGCCAGTGTGGCCAGGAGGTTACGCTGATGGAGGGCATGGGCGATCAGCCGTTGGCCCTCAGCGTTGCTTACCTTGTCGCGCACTCGAATGAGCACTCCCTGGCCCGAACGGCGGTCGAGCAACCGGTTAACCAGGTAACTAATGCTCTCCCAGGAGACCTCGTCGGTGGCGGCGTCGGTGGCCGCATCCTCCAGGTTGTGAGCCTCGTCCACCACCACCCGGACGAAGGGCAGTCCTGTCTGCTCCCACTCCTTGGAGAGCAACAGGGCGTGGTTCATGACCACAACATCAGCCTCCAGTGCCTGCTCGTAGGCCAGACGATGAAAGCAAACGTCACCGGCAGGGCAGCGCTCGCCAGGACATTCCCCCTGCTCCGCTCGCAGGGCCTCACGTAGTCGAGCAAGGGCGGGGAAGGTATTGGTCGCCCAGTAACTTAGCTCGTCGAGCGTCCCGTCGTGGGTCTCCGAAAGCCAAGCCAGCAGGATCAGCCAAGCGAAACGCTCCTCCTCGTCCAGGGCGTCCAGATCAGTCTGAGCGTAGACGGCCGTCGCTCGCTCCAAACAGACGTAGTTGCGCATCTCTTTGAGTACTTGGGGTACAAAGTCTATTCCCAGATTCTGGCGGACCCACTTCAGGTCGTCGGCCATCTGGTCTTGAAGTAGACGGGTGTAAGTGGAGATGACCACTGGCTCGCCCTGACCGCGAGCCCAGAGGATGGCGGGGACCAGATAAGCGAAGGTCTTGCCGGTGCCAGTTGGGGCTTCGACGGCCATAAACCGGTCATCCTGGAGCGCCCGGCTTACATGCTCGACCATCTGGAGCTGGGCATTACGTCTCCTGAGCTCTCGCTGCTCCACCATCGCTTCGAACCGTGCCCGCACCGCCTCTGGCGTGAAGGCAAATGACAGGGGAGGCAATCGGTACTCAGTTACTGGCCTATGGCGGGCCAGTTCTATCAGGATGCCGTCGCGGTCCCTAGCTGGTGAGGATGCCCGAATCCCAAGGCTAGCCGCTGCCTGGGGCATCAATTGGACGAACTCTCCGGTCATGATGAGGCTTTCCATCATCTTCCGCTGGATCGCCTCCACCAGGCGTGGGACTACCGCCGCCAGAACCAGCACGTCCACCACGGCGTTGTGGAAGCCAGTCCAGGAGAAGTCGCCCACTCCGTATTGGTACGCCCACTCCTCAACCAAACGACCACGCTCTAGTCCCTCCCCAATGTCCAGCGCCTGAGCCAGTTCCTCTAGTCGTAGAGGGCCTCTGCCTGACCGGGCCAGGCAGGCCAGTTCCATCGAGTCCACGATTGGGTTCGTGACCTCCCAGCCGATCCCTTCCGCGTCTCGTTTCAGCAAGGCCAGATCAAAGCGGGCGTTGTGAGCTACCAGAGGGAGATCGCCAACCCAGCGGCGGAACTCTCCCAACACCTCCTCTAACGAATCGGCTTTCGCCAGTTCCTGCTCCCACTCTGGATGGTCGGTGAAGCCCAGTTTGACCTTGAGGCCGAAGGGGATTTCGTGTCCTTCCAGGTCTACGTACTTGTTGAACACTGGGGTGAGTTCAGTACCATCGTCGCTCACTGCGGATGCGGGCTGGCCGTTCACGATGCGTACAGCGGCGACCTGAATGATCCGGTCGCGTTCAGGCTTGACACCAGTGGCTTCCAGATCGAAGGCGATGAAAGTTTCCAGAGGAGGCAGGTCCGTCAGGTAGGGTCGTTGAACCTCCTCTCGTTCACGGCCTGCCTCTTCAGCGCCGACTGAAACCTTCTCTGCCTCTACTACTGCCTTGGAGCGCCACACGCCACCGGCCAGAGGCACAAAAAGGTCCGGTCGCCCATGCAGGACTTCCCGGACCTCCCGGGGGGTACAGCGTAAGCTGGCTTCTTCGATGACCGCCCGGCGGATCTCCCGCTCAGTTACGCCATTGGGGTGGGCGTTGAGAACCTGTTCGATGGCTTGGGTGAGGGCCTGGTTCACCATCTTTCACTCCACGTTCAGAGGACAGCCTTTAGCAATCCCAGGTTCCACAGCCGCTTTACCGTCTCTGGCGGAGCGGACTTGCCTGGCAGGCAGAGGATTTCATAGGTCTCTGGGTCATAGGCGGCGTACTGGGGTATGCAGGAACCAGGTGGTTGGCCAGCGAGGACCCAGCGCGGACGCTGGCCGGGGTCTGCATTCTCGAACAGGTCGGGACGGTCGCGCATCGCCAGGTAGAGGCCAAACAAGCCGGGATCACTCTCGGCCAACGGCGGCTCTACCCGTGGCACGAGCTCCGCCGTGGACTGTGGCTCCTCCAGGGAAACCATTGCCCAGGCCAGCGTGGTGAGTTGTTCCTCGGTTGGGGACACGGCCAGCTCGCGCAGGAACCAGTGGCCAGCCAGGCAGACGAAACGCTCGTCAGCCCTCAGGGCGTCCAGGAGTTGGCTGACCACCCGTTCGCCGTGTTCCAAAATCACGTACTCAACCTGGGTCTCGACATCTTTGGTATCGCGTCTGGCTGCCACCAAGTCCTCTACAAATTGCCGCCACTTGCTCAACTCGTATTCATCTTTGGCCAGTGTCGAATAGGTTCTCGACTCTCCCAGTGTGTCTATCCGCACCTCGACATTACCTCTCTTCACACCGATAACCTCTCCCACGAAGGGTTTGTGTAGTGTACGGCGACGACTTTTTGGGAAACCTACCGCCACGATCACCTGATCTCCCTCTTTCCACTCCGCCGCCGGGTTCCATAATCGCACCGAGGGATCCTCCGCCCAAGCAGGCCGAGCTGGGGCACTCGTCTCTGGGCCAAAGCGCAGGCGGCCACGCACGACGCGTCGAGCTAGGGTGGTCAGGTCGTGGGCCTGGGCGGTCTCCCGGATGTGGGCGGCGATGCGGTCCAGATCGGCTATGGTGATATCGAACTCGTCGGTCCAGTAGATGTCACTGTAGACATTGGCCATCGGCGTTGTCTCCTGAGTTGTCTCTTGGACTCTCTAGACTAGGTTTCTCCGCAACTATGAATATGTCGGCTTTTATCGTGTTGGATTGCACATTGCGCTTACGTGACATGCGATAGGCGTAGTAAGGACGTTCCAGTCGCTTGGTGACGTTAAGTCCTAGTCCCTCGCACATACCGCTAAACACTTCGTCCGTGCGAAACTTTGTTCCCCTCACTGTTGAATTACCGATGACGATGACCAAGTGTCCACCTGGCTGGAGAATTCTCTGACACTCTTTGATAACTTTGTGCATATCTGAAAAATAGCGGTATAGAATGACCCCAAGTTTGCGCTTATGAGTGTATACTTCTTGAATTTGATTCCTCGCAAATTCGAATCCCTCAAACGAAAGCAAAAGATCTTTGACAGACACGTAGTCTGTGCCAATGTATTGGCGTCGATGAGCAAGTAAATCCCGGTTGTTCATAACAAACAGTAGCGTGCTGAGCTTATGAACACGCGCATAGTCCATAGCATAGGCATACGGTGGTGAGGTGAAAATGAGTTTGGCTACACCCTCAGGCAAGTCAATGTTGCGTGCATCACCTTGATGGACTTCGCCACGCTTTTGACCTTGTACCTGAGTTGAGAATTCAACCACCCTAATGCGCGTGTTATAGAAGCTGCGTCGTAATTCCGTTACAACGTCCTTGCGTTCGCGAACAGGATTTTCCTGATCGCGCTCAGGGAAGATATCGCGGGGATCGGCATTGGATACAGGTTTCACGATTGCCGAGAGACACAACGAAGCGAAATCCCGCAATTCTTCCCGTGCTCCGAATCCTAGGATCGTATCCCGTATCAGGAGAAGCTCTCTGAGAACATCCTCTCGGAACCAAAGCCCAGCATTCGGGAAGTCATCTTCAGTCGGCAATTCGACGTCTGCGATGTCACCGCGAGCGAGGCGCATTTCAATTTCCCTGAATAACTCTCGTTCAAAGTCGCGCAAATCATGTTCAGGGATTGGGCTGATTGACACCTTGGAGATGAGAGTACCGATAGGATCTATGTCAATGCCATAAGCACGACGATTTTGCAGACATGCCTCAATCAAAGTAGTGCCGGAGCCACACATGGGATCCACAACCAGATCCCCCGGCTCAGAAAAATGGTTGATAAAGATTCTCGGATAGTGGGGAAGAAACTTGGCTGGATAGGGATGGATGTTGTGGGATGCATAGTTGGTCTCTTGAGCCGGAATCATGCGGACTAGTGATTGAAATTGCGAATCCAAATCGTCACCAAACATGCTAAGCTGAAAAGTCATTAATCCTCCTCGACAAGAGCAGTGATCAGCCGTAGGCTGATGCGGTTAGCCTGGGGAGCTTACAGAAGTCAAAGATGCTTTCGGTTGAACGTAGCATTCTAAGGTACCGGTGGGGTTTCTTGGAGTAGTATGGCACCAGCTCCGCCCGCTCCAGTTCCTGATACTGAGTTAGAACGTGCTGTGCTTCTGTGACATATGCTGCCTTTATCCCTACATGAGCGCCACCTAGGCTGAAGTAAGGTGATAGCTCAAGCATATGGTGTATACGCTCCACATACGTATATCTGAAGATACCGTCAAGTCTCGATTCCCACACTTCATGATTCTCTCGGAAGTCTCGGATAAGCGCGACGCGGTCATCACACTCCTCGAAACTCTTGGTCGCCAACACGAAGTAGCGCAATTCATCAAGAGAGATGGTGTGTTCGCTTTCTGGCAAACTTAGCAAGATGCGCAGTAAGGCAAATAGAGGGTAAACCTCATATCCAGGATCAGGATCGCAGAACAAATCAATGCAGTAGTGCCATTTCTGGAGCTGTCTATGTAGGATGCTATCTCGCGCATCAGGCAGACTGTAGAACTCCTTGCCTGCGGGTGTGACAATGCGCTCCTCTGTAATTAGGCCCAAGTATCGCGGATGCATCGTACCTCGCCAGTGTATACTAGTCTTCGACCGTGAAGCCTGTTCATCAACGTGTGGGTGTTCATCCATAAACTTCAGATAGTTTGCCCATAGGTCATAGTAGCCTTTGAGTTTACGTTGATGTACGACCGTCCATCCAATGTATCTGTTTGGATCTAGAGAGAGAACATATTTCTCCCACAAGGCCCCAGTTGGTTGTAGTTCACTCACACTCAACCTGATCCTGCCTGTGGCTAGTTGATACATGAACCAGTCCACATCTGTCAAGCTATGGAATCCAAGGTGTTCTTGCATTTGCGTGCAGAAATCTCTGTAGGTCACGTATGTTGCCGCGTCGGACCGCCAGTTGGCAGGCCAGGACATCCCTAGCACCTTGAGCGCATCGACAGATCGCCGATTGTATAGAATGTGTCTCTCAGGATACACTGCATGTAAGATGCCAGAGATCACGTTTATACCAAACCCATTGGACTGTTTGATCACCTTCCCCATCCTCTGTTCAACAGACCCCTCGCTGTACAGCAAGAACTGTAGCGTGTCACGCGCAATTTGCTCCTTCTCGGCATCAGACTTTGCTAGCCGAGATCCAAACTTGTAACCGCCACTTCCCCACGTTTGGTTCCCCTCGATCTCCAGTTCACCTGACTCGTAGGCGTCTCTAAGTTCCTGTATGCTCATCACTCCCAGCAAGGCTTCTGCTTCCCCTGAGTCAATCCGGTGGCTCTGCTCTTTATACCTGATCGCTCCAACCTGCCATATCTGGTGATTGAATTCATCCAATGTCAGAACCCCAAGTCGGTCTTTGGGCAGTAGCTCCCTGATTCTTCGGTGCGCCACTTCACGCAGGAAAAGCACTCTTTCGCGGCCAGAATTCTCCATGTATGCATGAACTGCTGTGCGCAACGCGGCTTTCGTTTGCTCATCAAGCTCGGCCCACAGGTCTTTGGTGCGTTGTATCGGCTGAGGCCCTCTTCGTCTCAATGAGCGTACGTGATCACCAAACTTTGGCCGAAATACATATTTTCCTCCACCCACTGACTTAAACGCCAACCGTCGCCACAACTCCCAAGCGATAGTAGCCTTGCACGTCATCCGCCCTTCCTCGTCGAAGTGGATAGCCTCAAACAGCTCCTCGGCTGTCACGCGAAGTTCTGTTCGCTTCCCAGCCTCCCACCACTCAACTGCTTTCTTGTACATCAGGCCAAAGATACTGTTGCCCACCTCCTCAGCCTGGCAGAACAGAGCCTCCCGATCCTCAAAGCGCACGTCGGCCACGTAGACGTCATCGTCTACCTCGTAACGCCTGGGCTCCTCATGGTCCTCGTACTGAATCTGGCCATCCTCATCCAGCCACATTCGCCAAACGCGAATGGGCTCGGTCTTGTCTGTCTCGCGGGTGGCGATGTCGAACTCCCGCTCGGTGCGGGCAGAAATCCGCAGCCGAGCACCGGGGTAGATGCGGTAGTGGCGGAATGTCTCGTACATCTCTGCAGACACCCAGATCCGTCCCTGCTCTCGATCCACATAACCGGGGAGGGATTCGGGCTCATCGCCGAAGTAGTGATGGAAAACCACTTCCTGCCGGCCGGAGGCAAGGGGAGGAAACAATTGCTGTACCTTCTTGCTCAAGGGCAGCCAGCCCTCGTAGTAGTGGCGAGCCCGGAGAGTAAGCACGGCATAGGTTGGCCGGTCGAGCTGCCAGGTTTCCAGATCCGCCTCTGCTGGCTCTTCGACATCGGGTTCCTCGCCTTCATCCACTGCTTCGCGCTCTTGTTCCTGTTCGACCTGTGCCTCGGTGGCTGGCTTAATGCCATCGGGCAAAGTCACCTGGGTGGGCACCCGGGGCACCCCCAGTTCCTGGCGCGCGGTGAACTCTTCCCAGGCTTGCACTGATGCCCAGCGGCCACCCAGGTTGATCACGGTAGCGTGTCCGTCGAGAACT
>Ga0194110_10010407_pt1 | contig 10351 bp, 6 predicted proteins | sample TA2Kig1200mmetaG_FD_146192 | JGI IMG/M metagenome (GOLD analysis project Ga0194110, IMG submission 146192) | Freshwater microbial communities from Lake Tanganyika, Tanzania - TA2015032 Kigoma Deep Cast 1200m | ecosystem: Environmental > Aquatic > Freshwater > Lake | place: Tanzania: Lake... | reverse complement strand
GAGTTGTCGACTTTTTTCACATCGACTTTTTCGATTACTCTCTCTTCGGGAAATATTACGACAGCTTGCCGATTTTTAACATTGCCGATCTATCGGTTTTCATTGGAACGATGATGCTATTGATTATTTCGTTCAAATCAAAAAAATCTGAAGCTGATAAAGAAGCCGAAATCGAATCCAATCCACCATTAGAAGAATCCAAACCCTCATCAGAGAAAGATGTGATAAATATTTAATTATGTTGCTTGGTTGTCACGTACCCTTCCGTGCAAAATCTAACCTTAGTGATTCTTCGAGTCTTCGTTCTGTTAGTTAACGGATCAATGGCAAAGAAAAATTTCGAGTAAGAACCAAATTAAATACAATAGCCACGAAAGCACCAAGACACAAAGCTGCACTAAGAACTTTTTGGCTAGTCTCAAAATCACTTCGCTTTAACCAAGTATCAAAGCCAGGCAGTCACGGCGTGGACAGTGGCTGTCAGGAAAAGGGTTTTCTCATTGACAACTCAATTTTTCTGAATTATATTTGCCAAGGACTTGAGCAAAATGTACTAATGTACTGTAGCAAATATAAATATTATCTGTTGCCCCCCCCCGATTTATATTTGTAATTCGATACTCCACTGCACAAGTTATACAAACCATAATTTCAAAAAAAAGCTACACAACTGGTTTTATATAAACGTATCCGTTATGAGTTCTCATCTGCTAGTTTTTACATAATTAATAAATAAATAACTAAGGAGAAAATCATGAGATCTTTTATAACGGCAGCTATTGTGCTGATCTTTTCTATTAATATTTTTGGGCAAGAATTAATTCCTGATAAGCAGTTTATGCTTGGCTGTACAAATGTCGGTTCAAATGAACAAGTCACACATTATATTAATGCATTCGGCGAAGTCTGGCAATGGAACGGTAGTTCTTTCGTTACTGGAGGTGTTTACAGCAGTTCTCTCGTAACGACCGGGAACGCTGATTTCAATAGTAATGATTGGCCAGGATTTAATTTTAATTGGTTATACGGTGGACCTTATTGGTCATTAGGATTATATAAAGTATCAAACTCAAAACAGACGGATAAATACTTTTACTTAGATGCAAGAGATAGTGATTTTGGCAGTGGTGCTTATAATCCTGATTTTCATATTTATTTTGATAATAGCGAAGGTGTTTATAAAAAGTGGAGGCCAGATACTCAAAGTGTTTTTTCTAATGGAAGCGTAATAAGAATATGGGATATATTTAGCGTTTCACCTAACACATCTGGTTTACAGAATTTTTGGAGTAATGCATTGGTGATGTTAACAGATGGAAGCAATCCCCGAATTGTTTGGGGGAAACATCCAACTATGCAAAGCGTTTCATCATATAAAATATATAGAGGAGTTTCAAGCGATGGAACTAATCCTCCTCCATTAAATCAGTTTTCTCTTATACACACAACTGAAAATGCGAATATATTTATTTATACAGATGAGGCAGTATCAATAGGCAGCGGATATAAGTTTTTTTATTATGTCAAAGCTTATAATGGAAGCTTATCAGATCCTACAAACTTAGTGTCAACAAATGGATATTTCCTAGAAAAGAAAAAATTGGATGAGGCAAAGATTGAAAGATTTACTCTCGGCCAAAATTATCCAAATCCATTTAATCCGATTACTACCATTTCATTTACATTGATAGATAATTCATTCGTTACACTAAATATTTATAATGTTTTGGGGAATGAAATCGCCACACTTGTAAATGAAATGAAGGATCGTGGTAATCATAATATCACGTTTGATGCTTCCAGACTTTCAAGTGGAGTCTACTACTACGAAATAATTGTAGACAAATCCAGAACAACTAAAAAAATGCTGTTGGCAAAATAAATTTTTACTCATTTCACCGACGATTAGAGAAAGGATGTAAATATGATAAAGATCAACTTAGCTATGTTTTTAATACTAATTATTTCGAGTAAATCGATTACTCAAAACCTTGTTTGGAAACATCTAGGTGGCCCAATGGGAGGAGTAGTTGGTGATGTGGCAATAAATTCGAAGGGAGAAATTTATGCCGGAGTATATTCTGATTGGGAGCCTTACTCCGGCCTGTATAAATCAACTAATAACGGTGATAGTTGGAATAAAATTGAAACACAATTTAAAGACTTCGAAGTTTACGCAATTTATATAACTAAAGAGGATCACATCTGGGTAGGAACTAACTGGCAGGGTCGCATTTACTTATCGACTAATAATGGACAAACCTGGGAAAACAAAAGAAACGGTTATAATTCTGGTGAATGCTGGGCATTCGGACAGAGTAAAGATGGGATTTTATTTGCTGGAGATGGTCAGTATGTTAAAATATTCCGCTCAACGGACTATGGAGAGAACTGGACATTATCTGCCAATCTCCGCCCGCTTGTTTTTGCAACTGATTCAAACAACATCGTTTATGCTGGAACACACGATGGATTATTTGCAACAAGGGACAGCGGCAAAACATGGGCGCAAAATAATTTTCTAAAAAACTTCCCGGTTTCATCAATATTGATTGATTCAAATAATAATATTTTCTGCGGGACAGGATATTATTCAAATGGCGATGGTGTATTTTATTCCACTGATGGTGGACAAAACTGGATTCAATTAGGTTTAGCTGGTAAAGTAGTTTTGTCATTAGCATTTGATTCTGAAGGAAGTCTTTATGCTGGTACGAAAAAAGATGGTTTATTTAAATCTACTAACATGGGACAAACTTGGACGCAACATGAAAACGGCTTGTACAGAAAAGAAGTTTTTAGATTAAAGTTAAACAATCAAAACGATATATTTATTGGCTCTGAAAATGAAGGTGTATTTCGATCAACAAATGGAGGAAAATTATTTGATCATATTGGATTACCAATTTCAAGAATTAAAAATATTGTATTTGGCGGAGACAGTCTGATATTCGCTTCTACGCCATCAGGTGTACAAAAGTTTAATCTAATTAAAAAGAAGTGGACTAACCTTGGATTACAAAATGTTGAAGCTGTGACTATTACACCAAGTAATCATTTATATGCTGGTACTTACTACGAGGGTCTTTACAAATCAACTGACCTTGGAAAAACTTGGGAGTCAATAAATCTTACAATCGATACCTTGATGTCAGTTTATAATGTGCTGGCTGTAAATGATGACACTATATTCGCATCAACAGAATATAATCTAAGGTGGTCTACAAATGGTGGCTTTTCATGGGATATAACAAAAATTAGGACTGGCTTCTTTTCTAGGTCGTTGTTTTTAGAAAACAACACTTTATGGACAACTGGGTATGGTCCTTACGGTGTACCATCAAGTATTATTCTTTTTAAATCTAATGACTTTGGTCTATCATTTGACTCATTACTTTCTGGGTTTGACTTATCTTACAATAACAATCCAATTTGTGCGATTGACAATGGAAAGGTATTTTTTGCAGCTGGTGATCCACTTAGATGTATTTTTAAATCTAGCAATTATGGATTGACTTGGCAAAAATCTTTGTCAAATAAGTTTATTTACACTGTGTTCGCTGATGAAGATGGAGTAGTTATGACGGGTGATTTTGATAGTCTATATTTATCTACTGATTTCGGTGAATCGTGGTCGAGTTTTATTCAACCGAGATATTTCGAAAACTATATTTTAGACATAAAAAGAGATAAATTTGGAAAATTTTATGTTGCTACAAGAAGTGGTGGTCTTTATGAGTTGGATGTGATCACTGATGTGAAGGAATATCCAGAAAATATACCAGGTATTTTTTATTTATTCCAAAATTATCCTAATCCATTTAATCCTAACACAACTATGAATTTTCAGATTCCAAGTAAGAGTCATGTAACACTTAAAGTCTTTGATATTTTGGGAAGAGAAGTCGCAACTTTAGTCAACGAAGAGAAATCACCGGGAAATTATTCCGTCAACTTTGATGGGACAAAACTTTCAAGCGGGGCTTATTTTTACGAATTGAAAGCCAATGAGATTAGATTAAGCAAAAAAATGATTCTTCTCCGGTAAAATATTGCTTGGTTGTCACGGACCATTCCGTGACAAAATCAGTTCGTGTTAATCCAAAAACAAAGCTAATTAGTCAGGGTGTAGACCGTGACAGCCTTGTAAAGTTATTTGTATTCATACTTCTATCTTTCCCATAACTTTCGTAAAATTGTATCGTAATACGAACAGTTTGGAATACGAATAGTCGAATGGATAAATGAAAAACGAAAAAGGGATCATCGAAGAACTGTTTGACGTCGGGCAGAAAATCAAAGACGTTCACATAAAGCTTAATCCACTCATCTTAAAATCGGAAATTACAATTACACAATGGTGGGCTTTGTATTGCATCGATCAACGCAAAACTACTACATTAAAGGAATTTTCGAGCGACCTCAAGATTGCTCAAAGCTCAGCTTCGGGCTTAATAAACCGGCTTGTTAAACAGAATCTCGTTGACCGCATCATCCCTTCCGAGGACCGCAGAAAAACTTATATAAGCTTAACGAAGAAAGGGAGGAAAGTTCTCGAAATCCACACAGATAAAAGCAAAATTATTTACGAGCGATTAGTTGAAAATCTTTCAGCCGAAGAACAGAAATTATTTTTATCTATCATGAAAAAGTTTTATGAAGTCTCGACCGAACTTCTAAAAGAAATGAACAAAGGAAAAAAATGAAAAAAGCAGCACTAATATTTTTTATTTTAACGTTGCAACTCGCTTTTAGTCAGAGAGATATTATGCTCATATCCGATCTGACGTTAGAAAAAGCAATTGAAATTGCTCTAAGAGAAAACTCGCAAGTTAAAATGGCTCAGATGGAACAAGAGAAAGCCGACGCGCGGATAACCGAAGCATACTCATCGCTCTTTCCGAACATCTCAACAGAAGGAACTTATATCAGAAACATCAAGAAACCAGTTTTCTTTTTGCCGGACTTTTTCGGAGGGACAGGAAAAGTGACTCCGATAGAAATAGGTTCAGATAATTCCTACGTTGCCGCTCTTCAGTTTGGAGTTCCACTTTTTATGGGACAGATTTATTCTGGAATTATCATCAGCAAGCTGGGAATGGAATTAAGCAATCTAAGCTATGAGGAGACACTCGCTCAAATTAAACTCAATACAACTAAGGCATTTTATGATGCACTGTTGACACGCGAATCCGAAATCTTCGTAAAAAAAAGTTATGAGAATGCATTGAAAAATTTAGAGAATGCAGAGAAGATGAATAAAGCCGGGTTACTCTCCGACTTTGAATATCTCAGCGCTCAAGTTGAAGTCGAAAAGCTTAAACCAACACTCCTGCAGGCAGAATACAATCATCAAACTGCACTGAATTTTCTGAAGACCTTGCTCAACTTAAATGTTGAAGATAAAATCACATTGAAAGGTTCGCTTGCTTTAGCAGCAGCATTAGATGAGAATATCGCAATTGATGAAAACGTTGTTAATAACACTTATTCGCTGTTAAAGCTTGGACTTCAAAAACAAATTGCAGACAAAAACATTATGATGCAGAAATGGGGGCACATGCCGAGTCTGACAGCTTTTGGTAATTATCAAATTCAAACTCAGGCAGACAATTTTAATTTCAATAATTACACTTGGGTAAAGAGCTCTTCGGTTGGATTGACATTGAGCATTCCGATATTTTCTGGCTTTGGTGTAGCAAGCAAAGTTGAACAAGCAGAAATATCAGCCCGGCAAATTGCTGAAACTATTAATATGACCCGAAAACAATTACAAGTTGCAATTACGAATGTTAAAAATAAAATGTCAACTGCCGCAGAGAAAATTAAATCACAAAAGTTAAACCAAGAAAAAGCTCAAAAGAATTATCAAATAGCTGAGGTAAGATATAAAGAAGGCTTGAGCACACAGCTTGAGATCAGCAATGCGAATGTTAACTTGTTATCTGCCGAGCTTGGTTATGCAACTGCAGTTTATGAGTACAATCTTGCCGCTTCCGAGTTAGAGTTTTATTTACAACGATCATTTCAAAAAGGTAATTAAGTGGATTTAACTATGAAGACGAAAATATTTTTACTTACCGTGTTGATAATATTAATTGGCTGTTCGAAAGAAGAAGAAAAAGCAGCGGATGAAGCAAAGCCTGTATCTGTATCGAAAGCTCTGAAACAAGAAATTCAGAAAGAATTGAATTTCACTGGGACAATCAATCCTTGGGAAGAAGCTGCTTTAGCCGCACAAATGGCTGCAAGGATAAGAAAAATTTATGTGAAAGAAGGCGATTATGTTAAGCAAGGTGCTCTATTAGTTCAGATGGACGATGCACAATTAACCCAGATTGAACTTCAATATAATGATGCGGTAAAAGATTTTGAGCGTGCTGAGAGATTGAAGAATCAAGGAGCGATTTCAGATCAAGCATATGAAAAATCGAAAGTGATGTTCGAAACTCTCAAATCAAATTACGATAAGGTGCTTGAAAACACGCAGCTCCGAGCGCCATTTTCTGGAGTGATAACAGCAAAGTACTTGAACGACGGCGAATTGTTCTTAATGGCTCCGAATCAAAATCGCGGTGTGCCGGCTATTTTATATTTAATGAATCTTGGCGAGTTAAAAATAAAAATTAATGTACCAGAAGCAGATGTATATAAATTAAAAACCGGTAATCCGGTTTTAGTCACAAGCGATTTACTGCCAAATGAAAACTTCAATGGAACCATTAGCAGAATAAGTCCTGTAGTCGATCAAAACACAAAAACCGTTCAAGCTGAAATCAGACTCGTCAACCGTGGAGGAAAGCTGAAAGTCGGTTCGTTTGCTAAAGTTAATATTAAATTTGGGAGGAGTGTTGAATTAATTATTCCTTCCACAGCAATTATGACCGATCCGCTTTCCAGCGAGAGTTACGTTTATATTAATGAAAATGGAAAAGCAAAGAAGAAGTTAATCCAAACAGGAATGCAAATAAACGGAAAGACAGTAGTTTTATCCGGCTTAACCGAAAACGAATCAGTTATTACAACGGGGCAGCAAGTCTTGAAAGATGGCGATTCAATACAAATCTTTTCTGAATAGCTTGAGGAGTTGATAAAAATGAATTTACCACGACTTGCTGTAAGAAGACCTGTTTTGACCGGAATGGTATTTTTTGCGATCCTGATTTTTGGAGTTTACTCATTCCGTTTGCTCCCGCTTGATTTACTTCCATCAATTGAGCCGCCGATACTTACGATTCTAACTTTATATCCTGGCGCAGGTTCAGAAGACGTTGAGCAAAAAATCACAAAGTATGTTGAGAAAACAGTTGCAACTGTTCCAAACGTAAAAGAAATAAATTCTATTTCGACAGATAATATCTCAGTAGTTACTCTTCAATTCGATTGGGGAACAGATTTAAATGAAGCCGCGAATGATGCACGTTCGGCGCTTGAACTTGTTAAACTCTCTTTTCCGCCTGATGTTGATATGCCGAGAATTTTCAAGTTCAGTACTGATCAGTTTCCGGTTCTCGTAATTGGAGTCAGTTCTATTGGCAATGTCGATTTCAGAGAATTTAGAGATTATGTCGAAGATAAAATCTCAAATCCACTTCTGAGAGTTCCTGGTGTCGGTTCAGTTCAAACTTTTGGAGCTCCGAAACGGGAAATGAAAATTGATTTCGATTACAATAAATTGAAATCATTCAATCTTAGTATAGATTATATCTCAAATATTCTTCGGGCAGAAAATATTTCACTACCGGCAGGATTAATAGATGACAAACAAACCGCATTTGTCCTGAAAGTTAAAGGTGAATTTACTTCCGTCGAAGATATTGGAAATGTTGTCGTCAGCCATAATCAAGGAAAGTTTATTTACTTAAAAGACCTTGCTACCGTAACAGATACATTAACGGATATCGAAAGGCGCACGCTTATCGATGGAAAAAGGGGAATGATCTCGCTTATCTATAAGCTTTCAGGTGGAAACACAGTCGAAGTCTCCGAATTAGTGAATGCAAAGCTCACAGAGCTTAAAAAGGATTTTAATGCAGACATCGATATTGTCTATGATGGAGCTGAGTTCATAAAAATGTCATTATCAAATTTAGCAAGAACGTTTTTGATCAGCGTTCTATTAGTTACGATAGTTGTGCTTGTGTTTTTACGGCGAGTAAGAGCAAGCCTTGTTGTGATTTTATCAATTCCATTCAGCTTGATACTCGCATTCTTTATGATGTACTTGGCGAACTACACGATCAATATTTTATCGCTCTCTGCGCTTGCTATTGCTGTCGGTATGGTTGTCGATAACTCTATTGTAGTATTGGAAAATGTTGTACGTCACATCGAACGCGGTGAACGCGTGAGTGAAGCTTCCGTTTATGGTTCATCTGAAGTTGGCGGAGCTTTGCTTGCTTCAACTCTTACGACAATAGCCGTGTTCGCTCCTTTATTCTTTTTAACAGGAATTGCTGGAATTTTATTTGTCCAATTAGCTGCAATTACAACTATCACAATCGGTATGTCGCTATTTGTGGCAATGTTTCTTACTCCAATGCTGACTTCTAAATTATTAATTCGTTCGGCTGAACAAATTAATGAAAAAAAATTCGGTGAAAAGTTTTTTGTATGGAGTGAAAAACTTTTTCAAAATTTGGATGAAAAATATACAAGACTTTTAGATTGGGCGATACATCATAAAAAGACAACGATTATTTCTGCACTTATATTTCTGGTTTTAACTTTAGCATTGATTCCGTTCATCGGGGCAGATTTTATGCCTGAAGCAGACAGCGGTCAAATGCAAATTCTCGTTGAACTTCCTACCAGCACAAGTATAACAGAATCCGAAAAGTTCACAAAAAAAATTCACGATCTTGTCCGTGCCGAAGTGCCGGAAATTAAAAACATTTTTTATCAGATTGGGCAATCGAGCAGCGGATTTGAATCAGCTTTCGGTTCGAAAGAGAGTGATAACATCGGGGAAATTTCATTCCTGCTTGTGAAGAAAGCTCAGCGGGAGCGTTCTGTAAACGAAATTGCTGATGATCTTAGAAAAAAAATTTCCAAGTACCCTGGTATCACAAAACTTACGATTAACACTGCAGGCGGCGGAGAACAAATGTTTGGCGGCGGCAAACCGATTTCTGTTGAAATAATCGGAAACGATTTGAAATTGACAAAACAAATTGCCGAAAAAGTCCACGCAATAATGAAAATCACCGAAGGCATTGTCGAACCGCAGATCTCTTTGCAAGAGGAGAAGCTGGAACTGATTATAGATATTGATCGGGAAAAAGCATCAGCACTCGGTTTGAATGTTGGAATGGTCGCGAATACACTTCGGAATTATATTTCAGGCGCAACTCCGACAGACTTCCGGGCGAGAAAAGATGCATACAATTTAAGATTACGTCTGAACGAATCGGACAGAAGCAGTCTCGAAGCCGTTGAAAATTTTGAAGTGCAAAACATTAAAGGAGATAGGATCCCGCTGAAAAGTATTGCAGCAATTAAACGTGCATTCTCTCCTATCCAAATTGACAGAAAAGACCAAGAGCGAATTGTAAAAGTTGAATGCGGAATTTCCGGAAAATCGCTTGGAGAAGTTGTGAGCACTCTTCAAGGTGAAATTGAAAAAATTCCCCTGCCGCCTGGAGTTGCCATTGAATTCGGAGGAAGCTATGAACAGCAGCAGGAAGCTTTCTCGGATTTAATTTTACTTCTCTTATTAAGTATAGTATTAGTTTATATTGTAATGTCGGCGCAGTTTGAAAGTTTTCGCGATCCATTTATAATTATGTTCAGCGTACCATTTGCATTTTCAGGCGTTCTAATTGGATTGGCAGTTTTCGGAGAGACATTGAATGTTATCTCGTTCATCGGATTGGTGATGCTTGTTGGAATAGTCGTAAACAATGCGATTGTTCTTGTCGATTACATTAATATTCTAAGAGAAAGAGAATATACACTCGTCGAAGCAATTCTTGCTGGAGGAAGAAGCAGACTGCGTCCAGTTTTGATGACTGCATTGACGACAATGTTTGGTTTACTTCCGCTTGCGTTAAGCACAGGCGAAGGTGCAGAAACTTGGAGACCGCTCGGTGCTTCTGTTTTCGGCGGATTAACATTTGCTACATTGATCACATTAGTTATTGTGCCGGTGATGTACAGTATCTTCGAAAAAACAATTAAAACCAAAGCGAGGAAGTAAAATGAAATTAGCAATCATAATTCACAACATAGCCGATACAAAAGCAATCGATGAAGTCATCAACAAGCTTGATGTTAAAAGTTTTACTCGAATTGAGAAGGCGACGGGGAAAACAATGGGATGCGAACCTTTATTCGATACAACTGTTTGGCC
>Ga0194110_10010405_pt1 | contig 10352 bp, 9 predicted proteins | sample TA2Kig1200mmetaG_FD_146192 | JGI IMG/M metagenome (GOLD analysis project Ga0194110, IMG submission 146192) | Freshwater microbial communities from Lake Tanganyika, Tanzania - TA2015032 Kigoma Deep Cast 1200m | ecosystem: Environmental > Aquatic > Freshwater > Lake | place: Tanzania: Lake... | reverse complement strand
TTCATTAAGTTTACTCATGGGAGCATATAGAACAGCTACCTATCTCAAGTTAAAAATAATGAAAGAGTATAATTCCCCAAAACCAAGGGAAAAAATATTGAAAAAATATCAGAACATGACTGAAAAGGTTATTTCTGAATATAAAGAATAGAAGTTACATTTTAATACCTTCATCTATAAAGGCTTATATTGACAGGTTGATATCCTAATCTTAATTTTTTCATTTTTAAGTCCTTTGATAATCCAATAATCATACAAAATGAAGATTAAACCTTACATTTATCTGGGAAAGATTACCTCGTTTTTTCAAATATGTTCAAAAAAGCCTTAATTTTTTTATTAATTTCTTAAAAATTCTAATACGAAAAAACCAACTTCTTTGCATGTTTAAGGAATACAAAGTGCTCCATTCTCCAGTGGTTATATGAATTCGCCTATAATTTTTTTTGTGTTTTTTCCGCACTTTTTCTAATAAAGAGTAATACTCATCTGGAACTGGGAGTCCTGTAGACCTATGATATATACCCACAGGAATTACATAAACCATGAAACCAAGCATCTTAACCGTTAAGCTATAATCTATTGTATATAAATGCCACCCATCACATACTTCCTCATCAAAATGAAGTTTATTAAATATTGATCTAGGGATTATCACTAGACATTCGTCTAAGGTTTGTACTTCCACAGGATTTTTAATATGAATTTTTCCTGCTGATTTTGGAGGGTCACCGTGTTTAATGTTTGTAATGACTCCATTATTACGATCAGAATTTCCAGCCACTCCTGCAATTCCCAGATTTAGTAATCCATCCAAAATTCCTTCAACATCCTCTAACCATGAATCAGAAGTTAACATTACGTCTTGATGAACAAACATTAAGTAATCGCCTTTTGATTTTTTCCCAGCATAATTTAAGGCTTCTGAAGCTGATTTAAATTGTCCATGAATATTCTCTATGAGAATCAGCTCGTGAACCGCGCTTTGATTTTCTAAACTTTTTAATAAATGATCATTCAAGACCTTTTTGTTGTTATATACGCATCCTACTGAAATCATCTACAACCTCGCTAATAGTTTCAGTATATATAAATAGCTAACTATTATTAATCTTTATTGTATATCCTATATTGCTGATCTTTCCCGCCGAAATAATTAAAGAGAGCAATATGATTTTAGAGCTATTAATGTGGAAAAGGGACAAATATGTTAAAAAATTTAATGCGCTTGAAAAAAAGGTTTCAAAAAACAATTTCAGCAGTAATTTCTAAATTTCGCATAAAGAAGATCAGTAATTATGAAATATATTTCACAAATCTAATTAGTAAAAATGGTTTAGAAATCGGCGGTCCCAGTGGAATCTTTGAGAAAGATGGCGTTCTACCGATATATCCAATAGTTGCAAATTTAGATGGATGTAATTTTAGCTCTACAACTACTTGGGAAGGAAAAATAGAAGAAGGAATGAGTTATAAATATCATGAAAATAAAAACGGCTATCAATTTATTTGCGATGCTGTTGACTTAGGGGTAATAAAATCAAAATCATACAATTTTGTTATAGCATCTCACGTTATTGAACATATAGCAAATCCATTCAAAGCCATTTTAGAGTGGTTAAGAATATTAAAAGATGAGGGGATCCTTTTATTAATAGTACCTCACAAGGATGAAACTTTCGATCATAAACGTCCCGTAACTCCATTAAAACATCTTATTGAGGATTTTAAAAAAAATATTAAGGAAGATGTTCTATCACATCTAGCTGAAATATTAGAATTATTGGACATAAATGATCCTGATTTGGGTTTTATAGCTGGGGCCTTAAAATCTTTTAAAAAGAGATCTATGAAGAATTTTGAAAATAGATGTTTACACCATCACGTCTTTAACACAAAACTTGTATTAGAATTACTTAATCACTTTAAATTGCAAATACTGTGTGTAGATGTGGTTATACCATACCATATTATTGTAATGGCCAAAAAAATGCAAAATAAAAAGATTATAAATAACAACCTATTTTTGAGCAAAAAAGCAGAATATAGACGCAGAAGTCCTTTCGAATCAGATCTCTGACTTCAATAAGTTATTAAAATCTCCAAAATGCTTCAAATCTAATATTAGTCAGCTTCAACTACGGCATATAATCTATAGTAAATACTAGTTTTAAAGAGCTTTAATTTATACAAAAATGAAATGGGATATTTCAAGCACCAGGGTAAGGCGATTGTTCCGAGTCCTATTGGCTCTGTTTCATCGACTTTAAATTCTTTAAAATGTTTTGAAAGTAAGTTTTCTAAATCCTTCTTACCGAAAAAGTTTACATGATCTTTTTCTAACATGTGTTCGTATGTCAGACCATAACCTTTAAGTTCAAAGAACCTGGTACAATTAGGTACAGTTATTAATATATTTTTTGTAGCAACTCTTTTTGCCTCCTCTAAAACACCATGAGGATTAGCAACATGTTCTAAAATTTCAAATAATAAGACAGTGCCAAAAGAATTATCTGGAAATTTCAAATTATCGGCACTCATGACATAAGCTTCTATTCTGTTCTCAAGCGCCCTATCTATATACTTTGGATTGATATCAACACCAACACACTCCCATCCAAGTTTTTTTAATTTATTACAGTAATCCCCTGTCGCGCATCCTACATCTAAAATTTTATCTCCAGCATATTGAGCTGCAAATTTTATTAAATCATCAGATGCGTAATTCTGTATTTCCAAATACCAATTTTTTGTGTCTCTGAATATTTCTTCTTTCTTCATTTAACCAACACTTGTTTGATTATGTATATGTCTTCATCATCAATTCCTCTAACAACATATAACGTTGCAAAGTACACTAAAGTAGATAAAGGCGCTAAAATTAATAAATTCATATTTTTAAAGTACAAGATAAATATACTCATAAATAAGCTAGCAAATATAATTTTTAATACATTATCTAAAATTTTTTTGAACCGAATACCAAAACCAACCTTATAGCTGATTCCGAAAATACTAGTTACAAGAATTATTTCTGTTAACACAGTTGCAACACTTGCACCTATATAACTGAATTTAGGAATCAAAACTAAATTAAGTAATATATTTACCACTACACAGAACCCTGATATTTTGGTTACTATTAACTGCTTGTTTGTAGCTTCAAATACTCTTACAAAGGCAGCTCCTACGAAGGTAAATACCATTGTCCAGATTAGTATCTGTAACGCAATTATCGATTGTTTATATCCAATACCAAATATTAACAATATAATTTTATCTGCCAAAAGTGTCGTTCCAACTCCTAGTGGAATCCCTGTTATAATCATAAATTTGAAATATTTTTCGTGCATTAATCTTAAAGAACTTCTAGATGAAGAGCCGTATAACCGTGACATAGGCGGGAAAATAGCGACGTTTACAGCATTCGGTACAAACAATAATACTAGCATTATTCTATACGCGGCACTATAAAATCCGACTGCTTCGTTCCCTTTAATTATTGAGAGTAATAACGAATCTATATAAGTATAAATCATGCCACTAATCCCTGTTAATCCAAATGGTAATGCTTCTTTTATCAAAGGCTTCCAAAAATTTAAATCAATATCAATTTTAGGTAAGCCAAATTTTAAGCTATAAACTATGAAACTATATCCTGACAGTACTAAGCTAACTGAGAGATAAACAAAAGCGAACGCAATAACATTAAATCCTTGATATATCACAAATAAAGAACCTAATAAAACCAATACACTACTTAATATTATACTAATGGCTTGGTATTCCATTTTTTCATATGCTTGAAAAATAGAACTGGATATTCCTGAAAAAACACCGATAATAATGGTCACAGCAATAATATAGATAGCATTGATAATTTGCTGGGGATAACCAATTAAATTTACTATTAAAAATATTAATAAAAGTGTAAAAATTGCTAAAACTGTTTTTATTATTATGGTGTTTCCCACATATTTATTTAGTAATGATTTATCTCTCGCAACTTCTCGTGTAGTTAATGATCCAAGCCCCAAATCACTAATAACTCCAAAAATTCCAGTAAAAGAAAGGGCAACGGATAAAATTCCAAAATTATCAGCTCCTAAGTATCTTGCAGTGTACATAACAGTGAAAAAACCAACTATATAACCTATAATATTTGCTATAAATATTACACTTGTATTCTTCGCTATTGTCCGTGCAGTGCTCATAAACTGTACATCCTCATTATTTAAGTTTTAATTTATAAATTATTCAATACTTTTATTCAGCTCCACAGTAAAATCACTTTTTAGTTTAACCTAATGATTTATCTTTAGATATATCAGCGATTCAATGTATAATATCTTCTGTTGTGGTTTGTTATATATGGTCTAATATCTTTTCCAAATGTTTCATTTATAATTTCACTAAATTATAATAGTCATACTTTTCCAAGAGCTATATTGAAAACTCTTGTTCTTTAGATTTACAAAAAAAATTAAAAATCTAAAAATATAGAGATACCATAAAATATAAAAAAGATGCTTGTGAAATCTAATTAAGTCCTTTAAAGAATGAATGGTACATTCCAAATATTTTAATGCCAAAGCGAAAATTTATCTTAAGAAAAATAGCATATAATTATCAAATATAAATAAAGCTTTTTTGACAATATATATAGTCAAAATAATTACCTAATATTTCTTTTTCTTAATAAAAGTATAAATAAAATATAAATATACTTAAATAGATCAAAGGAGTCCAGGTTATGCCAGAAAATCCATCTGTTTCCATTGTCATACCTGCAAAAAACGAAGAAAACATAATAAAAAGATGCCTTAAATCATTAGAAGACATCGATTATCCTCGGGATAAATTAGAAGTTGTAATAGTAAACGATGGTTCAACAGATAATACAAAAAATATAGTTATTAACTACAATTGGAAGTTGAACTTCAAATACATTGAAACAGAAGGAGTAGGCGTTTCAAAAGCTAGAGATATTGGATTTAGAAAAGCAAATGGTGATTACATAGCTTTCACGGATGCTGATTGTACCCTAGATTCTGAATGGATTAAAGAATTGTTAAAACCTTTTAAAGATAAAGTTGCAGCAGTTGGAGGACCTAATTTAACTCCAAATGATGATACAAAATTTGCAAAATCTTATGAAAGGATAATTTTCCATGGTTTTATAGACTGGAAAAAGCTTATGAACTTTTATCAAAAGGAAACATAGGATTCTCCCCTCTATTAGCTATGATAATTCTCCAATGATGATCTATGAAAGTTTAACGAATGGAACACCATTAGTTGGAAGTAGAATAGGTGGAATTCCAGAATTAATCGAAGAAAGATATGACGGATATTTGTTTGACGATGGAATGTAGACGAATTAAAAGTGATACTCAAAAAATGATAAATAATCCATCAAAATTAAAAAAGTTAGAAGAAGGAGCTCTTGAATCAGTACCACAATAGTATGAAAATTATATAGCGAAGTTAGAGAGATATATATATGGAATTATTGTGAGTATGTTATAATATAGGTCATTATCATTCAAAAAAAAATATGTATCTTTGAATAAAATCACATAAAAGATTATTAAAGCTTATGAAGTGATCCAATGAAAATATCAATTGTAATCCCAGCACTCAACGAAGAAGGAATCGTTGGCAAAACTATAAAATCAATACCGTTAGAAAAATTAACAGAAATGGGATTTGAAACTGAAATAGTTGTGGTTGATAATGCATCCACAGATAACACAGCCAAAGAAGCAAGTGAAGCAGGTGCAAGAGTAGTATATGAAGAAAATAGAGGATATGGAAATGCCTATTTAAGAGGATTAAATGAAGCAAGTGGAGATATTATCGTAATGGGGGATGCTGATGGAACATATCCCCTTGATAAAACCTATGAATTTATTCAACCCATCTTAAATGAAAAAGCAGATTTTGTGATGGGTTCTAGACTTAAAGGTGAAATACAGAAAGGAGCTATGCCAGCAATTCATAGATATATTGGCAATCCATTTCTTACTTGGGTGTTGAACACTCTATTTCACACAGGAATCTCTGATGCCCACTGTGGCATGAGAGCCTTTACAAAGGAAGCTTTAAATAAGATGTACCTTCGAAGCAGTGGTATGGAGTTCGCCTCAGAAATGGTAATTGAAGCATCGCACAAAAACCTGGAAATAGCTGAAGTTCCAATCACTTACTACCCCAGAGAAGGTAGATCCAAGCTCAGCTCATTCTCAGATGGCTGGAGACATATAAGATTCATGATGCTATACAGACCCGGACCTTTCCTCCTGATACCTGGTAGTATAGCGCTAATTCTGGGCATAACCCTAACCACATTATTGATATTTCAAGGACAATCCAGAATGCATTCATTTATCCTTGGCAGCCTGCTACTCATAATTGGGTACCAGATGCTCCTGACAGGACTGCAGTTCGGGGCCTTTGGTTCTGTCTATGGAGTATCAGATAGTTCTGGTGTGATAAAAAAGCTTATGAGTTACCACTCGCTTGGAAGGGAACTACTTATGGGACTGATAATTCTAGCTGTTGGAGTAGCACTGGGAATTAAAGTTCTGTTAAGTTGGAGTGCAGGAGGATTTGGAGAGCTTTACCAGATCCAGAATGCTATGATGGCCATGATACTATCTATACTGGGAATTCAAACCATCTTTTCAAGTATGTTCCTGAGCTTGCTGCTACTGAATAAAGGCGATAAAGTCGATTGATTTTGAGGTTACAATGAAAATCGCCTACATTTACGATGCAGTCTACCCCTGGATAAAAGGAGGGGCTGAAAAAAGGGTTTATGAGATAGCAAAAAGGCTGGCAAAAAATCATGAAGTTCACTGGTATGGTGTAGGATGGTGGTGGAAAGAAAACAAGCCTCGTGATATAGTATTCGATGGTATACATTTGCATGCTGTTTGTAAGCCCATTGATCTATATGATAATGGAAAAAGATCCCCAAAAGCGGCTATTTATTTCGCTTTAAAGCTTCTGCCCCAATTGCTCAAGGAAAATTTTGATATTATTGACTGTCAAGGGACCCTTTTTTTTGCCTGTTTTACCGCCAGATTACACTCAATAATTAGGAAATCAAAACTGGTTATCACCTGGCATGAAGTTTGGTATGATTACTGGTATGAATATTTCGGAAAAAAGGGAATATTCGGCAAATCAGTTGAAAAAATGACGTTACGCTTAAACAGTAAAATGATTGCTGTTTCAGGGAAAACAAAAAAGGACTTAGAGAAGGTTTTGAAGGATAGAGAAATTAGCATAATCCCTAATGGTATTGATTTCAATGAAATACAAAAAATAAAGCTTTCAAAGGTGAAATCAGATGTTATATATGTTGGAAGGCTGATCAAGTACAAAAATGTTGATTTTTTGATAAAATCAATAAAATTGTTAGAAACAAAAAATCCTGACATAAATTGTATAATAGTTGGAGATGGTCCTGAAAAAGATGATTTAAAAAAATTAGCCGAAGAACTAAATATTGAGAAAAAAATCAATTTTATAGGATTTTTAGAAGATTACAATGAAGTGATTTCATATATGAAATCATCTAAAGTATTTGTTTTACCTTCAACGCGAGAAGGCTTTGGAATGGTGGTTATTGAAGCAAACGCCTGTGGATTACCGGTTGTAGTGATTGACTATAAGATGAATGCCTCCATGGAACTTATAAAACACCAGGTTAATGGTTTTATATCAAAGCTTTCAGCAGAGAATATAGCATATTTTATAGGCTTAGGAATTGATAAAGGAGAAGAAATGCAAAATGAATGCATTGAAAGTGCAAAAAAATATGATTGGGACAGGATTGTTGACTCATTAGAAAAACTTTACACAAAATATTTGCATAAAATCAATTTTTGCTAATAAAAGTTAGTAAACTGCTATTAAAAAGCCAATGGTGTTCCAAAAATAATAAAATAAATTTTTTAGGTAAAAAAACAAATCATTGATATAATGTTATGAAATTATTTATGTATTAAAAAATGATTTAAGATTGTGATTAATTGTTTTATTATGCTAGAAACCTATATCTCCATATATCATATTATAAGGGGTAAAAAATGAAGATAGTTTTTATTTACGATGCTGTTTATCCTTGGATAAAAGGTGGGGCTGAAAAAAGGGTCTATGAGATAGCAAAGAGGCTGGCAAAAAATCATGAAGTTCACTGGTATGGCATTGGATGGTGGTGGACAGAAAACAGTCCCCAAGATATAGAATTAGAAGGAATACATTTGCATGCTGTGTGCAAACCAATTGATCTATATGATAATGGAAAAAGGTCAATAAAAGAGGCAATCTACTTCTCCTTAAAGCTATTTCCTGAATTGATGAAGGAAAACTTCGACATTATAGACTGCCAAAGCTTTCCTTATTTTGCCAGCTTCGTTGCTAAATTACATTCATCATTAAGGAGATCTGTATTAATCTTGACTTGGATAGAAGTATGGGATGATTACTGGTATGAATATCTTGGAAAAATAGGTTTTTTTGGGAAATTAGTTGAAAAAATGAGTAGCCACTTAACAAGCAACTTAATTGCTATTTCAAAAAAGACTAAAGAGGATTTAATAAAAATTAGATGGAAGAAAGGAATAGAAATAATTCCTGCAGGGATAGATCTGAGAAAAATAGAAAAAATAAATCCTTCAGAGGAGAGATCAGATGTGATATTTGCAGGAAGACTTATCGAAAACAAAAATGTGGATTTTTTGATTAAAGCAGTTGATTTAGTGGTAAAAAAGTTCCCTGATCTAAGATGTACGATCATTGGAGATGGTCCTGAAAGGGAAAATTTAGAAAAATTAACATCAAATTTAGGTATAAAAAATAACATCAAGTTTCTAGGATCTTCTGAAGATCATGATGAATTAATCTCACATTTGAAATCATCTAAGGTATTTGTTTTACCTTCAACGAGAGAAGGATTTGGAATCGTTGTAATCGAAGCAAATGCCTGCGGATTACCTGTGGTGATAATAGATCACGAAATGAACGCAGCTCGTGATCTCATCAACAACAACATCAATGGATTTATATCCAAACTCTCCAAGAAGGATATAGCAGAGAAAATCGTCAAAGGACTTGAAATGAAAGGAATGATGCAGGAAAAATGTGTTGAAAACGCTAAAAAATATGATTGGAATTTCATTGTCAATTTATTAGAAAAATTTTATAAAGAACTTATTTATACTTGATACATAGTTTCTATAATAATTTCTAAGAAAAAATCCTTGATAACAATGGATAGAAATTTTAAAAAACTCTGATAAGATTAAATAGAATTCCAATATCTACCAAACTAATAATATCATCAAAGAGAGTTGAAAATATGATACCAATAGCCAAGCCCTCATTAGGAAAAGAAGAACTAAAAAATGTCACAGAAGCCGTTGAAAGTGGCTGGATCTCATCACAAGGAAAATTTGTTAAAGAATTCGAGCAAAAATTTGCTGAATACTCCTATAGAAAATATGGAATAGCAGTAACAAATGGTACGGCCGCTTTGCATTTAGCTTTAGTAAGTTTAGGTATTGGGAAAGGAGATGAAGTGATTATTCCAACTCTCACTTTCATAGCAACAGCAAGTTCTGTCCATTACTGCAATGCTAAACCCGTTTTTGTTGATTCACACCCAGATTATTGGTGTATAGATCCAGAAAAAATAGAAGAAAAAATAACAAAAAACACTAAAGCCATAATTCCAGTTCATCTGTATGGACATCCATGTGATATGAGCTGGATTATGGATATAGCTGAAGATCATGATCTTCACATAATTGAAGATGCAGCTGAAGCTCACGGTTCAACATATCAAGGAAAAAACGTTGGATCCTTTGGAGATATTTCATGCTTTTCCTTTTATGGAAATAAAATAATTACAACCGGAGAAGGCGGTATGTGCCTTACAGATGACAAAGAATTATCTGAAAAGATGGAAATTTTGAGAGACCATGGAATGAACCCTGAAAAAAGATATTGGCATGATTTTGTAGGATTTAATTATAGAATGACTAACCTACAAGCAGCAATTGGAGTTGCACAGTTAAAAAGGTTAGATAAATTTGTTGAAAAGAAGAGAAAGATAGCAGAATGGTATAAAAAAGAATTAAAATATTTAGCTGATGACGGCAAAATTACTCTTCATCCAGAAATGCCCTGGGCAAGATGTGCTTACTGGATGTATTCAATCCTAATTGAAGATAAATATGGAATGAACAGGGATGAATTAATGGCTATTCTGGGAAAAAAAGACATAGATTCTAGGCCTTTTTTTTATTTAGCAAATTCAATGCCTCCATATAATGATAGTG
>Ga0194110_10010392_pt1 | contig 10360 bp, 5 predicted proteins | sample TA2Kig1200mmetaG_FD_146192 | JGI IMG/M metagenome (GOLD analysis project Ga0194110, IMG submission 146192) | Freshwater microbial communities from Lake Tanganyika, Tanzania - TA2015032 Kigoma Deep Cast 1200m | ecosystem: Environmental > Aquatic > Freshwater > Lake | place: Tanzania: Lake... | reverse complement strand
GGAGAGCAGCGCACCGTCGCCGCTACGCCTGGCGCCTATTCGCTAGCCGCCATCCGTTGGCTGTGCTGCTGGAGCACCGATGCCATTTACACCACTTGACAAGACGCGAACCATCGCCGACTTGTACTCGCGCGAGGCCAGCCTCGTCGTCGAGGTGGACGGCGCAGAGGCGCACGGCTCCGAGGAGGCCCAGCTCTACGATCGCGAGCGCGACGAGTATATGGCCGCGCTGGGCCTGCGCGTGTTGCGCGTTCCCGCACGTGAGGTGCTGCACAACCTGGATGGCGTCTATGAGGCCATCCAGCATGCCTGTGCGGAGCGCTTGGATGCGGCGGGCGCGGCCTGGGTGCCCGCCGTCGATCTGCAGGTCGGGGACCTCGTCTTTGTCGGACCGGAGCGCCGGGCCGTGCCCCTTGCCGAGGTCCGGCGCGAGCAGTGCGAAGAGGAGGTCTGGGATCTGGAAGTGGAGGGGGCACACTCGTTCATCACCCAGGTGTGCGCGGTGCACAACTGCGGTTCCGGGACGACGGCCTACGTAGCGGAGCAGTGGGGGCGGCGATGGATCACGATAGACACCTCGCGGGTGGCGGTGGCGCTGGCGCGGCAGCGGCTGCTGACGGCCAAGTATGACTATTACACGCTGGCGGACGAGGCCCAGGGGGTGGCGGGCGGGTTCGTCTACCGGACGGTGCCGCACATCATGCTGAGCACGATCAGCCAGTGCACGGCGCTGGACCCGATCTTCCACAGGTGGGAGCCGGTGCTGGCGGAGCGGCTGGCGGCGCTGAACGGGGCGCTGGCCGGGGTGGACGAGGCGACGCGGACGCGCCTGCAGGCCAAGCTGGCGGAGAAGGAGCGGCGGGAGGGGAAGCGAGCGGTCACGGAGGCGGACCAGCGGCGGTGGCTCCTGCCGCGGGAGGGCTGGCAGGAGTGGGAGGCGCCCTACGACGCGGACCCGGACTGGCCGGAGGGGTTGCGGGCGGCGCTGGAGGCGTATCGCCAGGCGTGGCGGGAAAAGATGGACGAGGTGAACGCGACCATCGCGGTGAGCGCGCCCCAGGAGGCGTTGTACGATCAGCCGGAGGTGACGCCGGGCGTGCTGCGGGTGAGCGGGCCGTTCACCGTGGAGGGGGTGCAGCCGGTGGAGATGGGGCTGGAGGAGTCGCCGATCGGCGGAGCGCCGGAGGAGATGGGGACATTCGCGCCGGAGGCGGAGCCGGCGAACGCGGAGGCCTACTTGCAGCGGATGATCCGGCTGCTGCGGCAGGACGGGGTGCGCTTTCCGAACAACGTGGTGCAGACGTTCGAGCGGCTGGAGGCGGTTTCGGGCGGGCTGCTGCACGCGGAGGGGGAGTGGGGCGCGAACGGGGACACGCGGCGGGTGGCGGTGTCGGTGGGGCCGCAGTACGGGCCGGTGACGGCCAAGCAGGTGGAGGAGTGCCTGCGGGAGGCCTACCGGCGGGGGTACGACGACCTGGTGTTCGCGGGGTTCGCCTTTGACGGGGCGGCGCAGGCGATCATCCAGGAGGACGCGAACCCGAAGGTGCGGTGCCATCTGGCGCACATCCGGCCGGACGTGAACATGGGCGACCTGCTCAAGGACACGGCGGGGAGCCAGCTCTTTACGGTGTTCGGGCTGCCGCGGGTGGCGCTCAAGCGGGCGAAGGGCGGGGAGTACGTGGTGGAGATGCAGGGCGTGGACGTCTACGACCCGGTGAGCAACACGATCCAGGCCACGGGGGCGAGCAAGGTGGCGGCGTGGTTCCTGGACCAGGACTATGACGGGCGGTGCTTTTGCATCTCGCAGGCCTTCTTTCCGGACGAGAGCGCGTGGGACAAGCTGGCGCGGGCGCTGCGGTCGGTGGTGGATCCGGCGCGGTTCGCGGCGTTCTCGGGGACCCGGTCGCTGCCGTTCGGGGCGGGGACGCACAAGCGGATCGCGGTGAAGGTGATTGATCCGCGGGGGAACGAGGTGATGCGGGTGATGGGGCTGGACGGGGAGGGGAGCTATGGCTGAGGAGAGGCGGGGAGCGCAACTGCCCATCCAGCCGGTGGAGCGGCCGATCCTGTACAGCCCGTACGATGAGCCGGATCGGTACTGGCTGTACGGCGAGGACCACGAGCCACGGGTGGTGCCGGGGCGGCGCCCGGCAGGGTACTATTACCGGGTGAGGCGGAGCGCGACGCAGCAACTCTCGTACCTCGCGGAGGAGCAGCGCGAGGACCTGGCGGGGGTCAACGCGCTACGGGAGGACATCAAGCGGTGGCGGGCGTCGGGGTATGAGGGGGCGACGGAGGTCAGCAAGAAGCTGCTGCGCTACTGGCGGCGGGAGGGGCGCTCGCCGCGGCTCTTCTTCTGCCAGCTCGAGGCGGCGGAGACGATCATCTTTCTGAACGAGATCCGGCTGGCGGGGCGACGGCCGCGGTTCAGCCCCAAGTTCGATGAGGCGCATCTGACGAGCCTGCTGGACCATCCGGCGGACCCGGGCCAGCCGCCGCTGCGGCGGCTGGGGATCAAGATGGCCACGGGGAGCGGCAAGACGGTGGTGATGGCCATGCTGATCGCCTGGTCGTTCTGCAACCGGGCGCAGGTGCGGAGCGACACGCGCTTTCCGCTGGCCTGCCTGGCCGTGTGCCCGAACCTGACGATCAAGGAGCGGCTGCAGGTCCTGCGGCCTGGAAGGCCGGACAACTACTATGATGCGTTCGACCTGGTACCGCACGCGCTGCGGCCGCTGCTGAACCAGGGGAAGGTCGAGATCACCAACTGGCACCTCTTTGCCCCCGAATCGGAGCACCAGGAGGGCGGGCAGTCGTACGCGGTGGTGAACAAGGGGCCGGAGGGGGACGACGCCTTCTGCCGGCGGGTGCTGGGGGAGCTGTACGGCGAGGGGGAGATCCTGGTGATCAACGACGAGGCGCACCACGCCTGGCGGGCGCCGGTGGGGGCGGAGCCCGAGCTCGCGGGCGAGGTCCAACGCTCCGAGCTGGAAGAGGCGACGGTGTGGGTGAACGGGCTGGACACGCTGAACCGGGGCGTGGGGGTGCGCTTCTGCGCGGACCTCTCGGCGACGCCGTTCTACATCGCGGGGTCGGGCCACGTGGAGGGGTCGCCTTTCCCGTGGCTGGTGAGCGATTTCGGGCTGGTGGACGCCATCGAGTGCGGGATCGTCAAGATCCCGCGGCTGCCGGTGAGCGACACGACGGGGAGACCGGAGCCGCGCTATTTCAACCTGTGGCGCAACATCGTGGAGGAGATGGACGCCAAGGAGCGGCGGGGCGGACGCGGGCGCTCGCCCAAGCCGGAGGCGGTGTACCGCGAGGCGCAGCCAGCGCTGCTAACGCTGGCGGGGCAGTGGGTGGAGCGGTTCAAGCAGATAGAGGAGGCCAGCGACGAGAAGGACAAGACGCCGCCGGCGCTGATCATCGTGTGCGACAACACGGACGTGGCGGAAGAGTTCTACAAGCACATTTCGGGCGAGCGTGTGGTGGAGGAGGAAGAGCCAGGCGAGGGAAGGGGACGGCGGAAGGTCAAGCGGACGGTCTATGGGTCGGGGGACGTCTTTCCCGAGTACTTTAGCAACAGCGAGACGCGCAAGCCGACGATCCGCATTGACAGCAAGCTGCTGGCGGAGGCCGAGAGCGGAGACCCGAATGCGAGCCGGTCGGACGCAGCGGAGGAGCTGCGGCAGATCGTGGCGACGGTGGGGGTGAAGGGCCAGCCGGGGGAGCAGGTGCGCTGCGTGGTGTCGGTGGCGATGCTGAACGAGGGCTGGGACGCGCACAATGTGACCAACATCCTGGGGCTGCGCGCGTTCGAGAGCCAGCTCTTGTGCGAGCAGGTGGTGGGGCGTGGGCTGCGGCGGATGGACTATGCGCCCGACCCGGAGACGGGCCTCCTGACCGAGGAGTACGTGGATATCTACGGCGTGCCGTTCAGCCTGATCCCGTTCAAGGGGCGCGAGGTGAAGGCGGCGGCGCCGGAGGACAAGCCGCTGAACCACGTGCGCGCGCTCCCGGAGCGGGCGGGGATGGAGATCCGCTTCCCAAGGGTGGAGGGGTACGCCTTTGCGCTCAAGCGGAACCTGATCCGGGCGGACCTGGAGGCGATGCAGCCGCTGCGGATCGAGCCGGAGCGGGAGCCGACGGCGGTGTTCGTCAAGCCCAGGGTGGGCTACGAGCTGGGACAGCCGACGATGAGCGGGCCGGGGGAGTACCAGGAGCAGACGCGGGAGGCCTACTATGCCAGCACGCACCTGCAGACGATCTGCTTCGAGATCGCCCGGATGGTGGTGGACCGGCTGCTGAGCGGGGTGGGGCGGAAAGCCGGGGGGGCGGGCTTTACGCGGCAGTCGCGGCAGCAGCTCTTCCCGCAGGTGTTCCGGCTGGTGCAGGATTATGTTGAGCGCAAGGTGGACTTTCGGGGGGAGGACCCGTGCGAGCTGGGGCAGCAAAAGTACGTGGACCGGGTGGTGGGCCTGTTGTGCGATGCGATCCGTCCGGACGAAACACAGGGGGAGCCGCCCCTCCTGCCGATCCTGAACCGGTATGACCCGACGTGGAGCACGGCGAAGGTGGATTTCAAGACGGTCAAGCCGTGCCACAGCACAGTGCACAGCCACGTGAACCTCGTGGCGGCGGATACGGCGCGGTGGGAGCAGCGCGCGGCGTTCCGGCTGGAGCAGGCGGCTGGGAAGGGGCTGCTGCGGTTCTATGCGCGGAACGAGGAGCTGGGGTTCGAGATCCCGTACGAGTTCATGGGGATCGGGCACGCGTATTGGCCGGACTATTTGGTGCGGCTGGCGGACGGGCGGACGCTCGCGCTGGAGATCAAGGGGCTGGAGACGGAGGAGGATCGGGCGAAGCACGAGGCGGCGCGGCGCTGGTGCGACGCCGTGAACACGTGGGGGCAGTTGGGGGAGTGGTGCTTTCACGTGACGCGGGATCCGCAGATGCTGGTGAAGGAGCTGGAGGGGGTAGTGGGGAGGGGGTGAGATCAAGGCAAGGCGCCCTACCCCTCCCCCTTCCCAAGGTCCGCCATCCCGCCGCTTAGTCGGCGATAGCGGTTTCGTCCACTGCAGTTCATTTTGGTGAGGGAGACATGAAAATCACAGGCGTCCGAACGCAGCAGTACGAAGTCGAGCTCAAGAGGCCCCTGGGCGATGCGAACAGCCCCCAGGGGCGCAGGCACATGGCCAGCGTGGCCGTCTTTCTGGACACGGACGAGGGCCTCACCGGCATCGCGCTGGCCGGACCCGCCTCACGGCCGCACGTGCACTCCATGGTCGAGAGCCTGCTCGTGGGCCGCGATCCGCGCGGGGTACGCGGCCTCTGGAAGCGGATGATAGACGCAGTGTTCAAGGGAGGGAACCGCGGCATCGCCGGCGACGCCCTCTCCGCGCTGGACATCGCCCTGTGGGACCTCAAGGCGAAGGCCAACGGCGAGCCGTTGTGGAAGACGCTGGGCGCCTCCACGCGCTGCGTCAAGGCCTACGCCAGCGGCATTGACCTGCCCCTCTCCGACGAGGAGTTGCGCGCCTTTTACGAGAGCCTGGCCGCCAAGGGCGTCTCAGCGGGCAAGCTCAAGGTGGGGCTCGACATGGAGGCCGACCTGAGACGCATCGGCATCATGCGCGACGCGCTGGCCACCTCGGGCAAGTCGCCCGTGCTCACCATTGACTCGAACGAGTACTGGTCGCCCAAGCAGGCCATCCGCTACATCCGCCGCATCGAGGAGGAGTACGACCTGACCTGGGCCGAGGAGCCCGCCCGGCGATGGGACTATCGCGGGCTGCGCCAGGTCTCCCAGAGCGTGCGCGCGGCCGTGGCCACCGGCGAGAACCTGGACGACATCAGCGACTTTATGCCGCTGATCGCCAACGAGGCGGTGGATGTCGTGGAGGTGGGCCAGGGCACCTCGGGCATCACCGGCGCGATGATGGTCGCCGACCTGGCCTACGCCTACGAGCTGCCGGTGGCCATGATGAACTGCCCCGGCAACCTGATGGCCCATCTGGCGGCGGCGCTGCCCAACCACCTGATGATGGAGGTCCTCGACGCGGGCCGCGACGTGGTCATGAGCGTGGACAACCACATCGAGGATGGCTGGATCGTGCTGGGCGACGAGCCCGGCCTCGGCCTTGTCTTCGATGAAGGCGCGCTGGCGGCGCATGCCGTGGACAAGCCGTCCCGCGATGCGCAGGCCAGCCCCTGGGGACGCCGCAAGGGCGCGGGGCTGTACCAGGTGGCTCCGGGCGAACCGGAGGACGTGGGGGAGGAGTGAGGTCCATGTCCAGGCGCTTGCTCGTGGATCTGAATGTCCCGATGCCCATGCGCGACGGGACGACGCTGCGGGCGGACATCTACCGCCCGGATACCGAGGCCAAGGCGCCCGCCATCCTGGTCCGGCTCCCGTACAATAAGAGCCGCCTGGCCATGCACCCCTACGGCGCCGATCCGGTGCGCGCCGCCGCGGCGGGCTATGCCGTCGTCTACCAGGACACGCGCGGCCGTTTCGAGTCCGACGGCGACTTTTACCCCTTTGTGCACGAGGGTCGGGATGGCTATGACTCGGTCGAGTGGGTGGCGGCGCAGCCCTGGTGCACGGGGGCCGTGGGGATGGCCGGCGCCTCTTACTTTGGGGCCACGCAGTGGCTGGCCGCCGTCGAGGCCCCGCCCCATCTGAAGGCCATCTTCCCCGTGATCACCACGTCCGAGTACTATGAGAGCTGGACCTACCAGGGGGGCGCCTACCAGCTCGGCTTTGCGCTCCTCTGGACTCTGTCGGGTCTGGCGCCGGATACCGCTATGAGGCTGGCCAAGGCGGGCAGGGCCGATCCGCAGGAATACGCTCGGCTCCTCGAGGCGGTGGACGACATCGAGACGCGGTATGAGCACATGCCCCTGGCGGGGTTGCCTGTCCTCTCCATGGGCCAGGCGGCGCCCTACTATGCGGACTGGCTCGCCCACCCGGCCAACGATGCCTACTGGCAGGCCATCGCCATCAATCGCCGCTACGACCGGATTCGGGTTCCGGCCTACAACGTGGGAGGCTGGTACGACCTCTTTATCCACGGCACGCTGGAGAACTATGTGCGGCTGCGGCGCGAAGGCGGCTCCGAGGCCGCGCGCGCCGGTCAGCGGCTGCTGGTCGGCCCCTGGGCGCACGGCGATCTCCTGGGTGTCTTCCCCGAGTTCAACTATGGCGTCGCCGCGGCGGACGAGGCGGTGGATCTGACCGGTCTGGCGGTGCGCTTTTTCGACCGCCACCTGAAAGGCGAGGACAACGGCCTCGACGGGGAGCCGCCCGTGCGCCTCTTTGTCATGGGCGAGAATCGCTGGCGCGACGAGTGGGAGTGGCCGCTGGCCCGCACCCGGTACGCGCCCTGGTACCTGCACAGCGATGGGCGCGCCGGCAGCATCGGGGGGACTCTCTCGCCCGAGAAGCCTGGCCAGGAGCCGTCGGACAGCTATCTGTACGATCCGCGCAACCCGACGCCGACGATCGGCGGCCCCACCTTCCTGCCGGGCCTGGCCGTCGGCGCCAACTCGGGGCCGAGGGATCAGCGCCCCACCGAAGCGCGCGCCGATGTCCTGGTCTTCACATCGGTCCCGCTGAGGGAGCCCGTCGAGGTCACCGGGCCGCTCGCGGCGGTGCTCTATGCCATGACCAGCGCGCCCGATACCGACTGGGTCGTGCGGCTGTGCGACGTCTTCCCCGATGGCGCCTCGCGGATACTGGCCGAGGGCATCCTGCGCGCCCGCTTTCGAGAGGGGTGCGAGCAGCCGCGCCTCATCTCGCCCGGGAAGGTGTACGGGTACCGGATCAACCTGGTGGCCACCAGTAACGTCTTTCAGGCGGGCCACCGCATCCGCGTGGACGTGACCAGCAGCTCGTTCCCGCGCTTTGATCGCAACCCCAACACGGGGAACCCGCTCGGGACGGACGGACCCGAAGGCCTGCGGCCCGCTTTGCAGACGATTCTGCACGACGCCGCGCATCCTTCCCACATCGTGCTGCCGATCATCCCCCGGTGAACCGCCAGGCACAGACAAGAAAGGAGCGCACCATGAAGATCGAATCGGTCCAGACCTATCGCGTCGGCACGAACTATCTGCTCGTCGAGATCACCACGGACACGGGCCTGGTCGGCCTGGGCGAGGCCGGTCTGTGGGGCTATCGCGACGCCTCAGACGCCGTCATCGAGGCCTTCAAGCCCTACCTCATCGGGCAGGACCCGCTGCGCATCGAGCACCATCACCAGTACCTGTACCGCAACTGCCACTTTCAGGGCGCGGCCATCTCGGGGGCGCTGGGCGGCATTGACATCGCGTTGTGGGACATCAAGGGCAAGCACTATGGCGCGCCCGTCTGGGACCTGCTGGGCGGCAAGACGCGCGACCGCGTGCGCTGCTGGTATTCCATCCATGCGGCGGGCAGCCCCGATGAGGCAGCGCAGGTCGCGCGGAAGGTGGTGGATCGCGGCTTTACCGCCGTGCGGCTGACGCCCTTCCCCGAGGGCTATGAGCGGATGACCCATACGCAGTTCATCCGCGAGGCCGTGGCGCGGGTGGCCGCCGTGCGCGACGAGGTGGGTCCGAACATGGACATCGGCATCGAGATCCACCGTCGGCTGGGTCCGGCTGCGTCGGTGGCCCTGGCTCAGGCGCTGGCGCCCTTGGGCATCTTTTTCTACGAGGACCCTCTGCTGCCGGATAGCACCCAGTCCAGGGCGCAGGTGGCCGCCGAGATCCCTCTCCCCGTAGTCTACGGCGAGCGTCTGCGCACCATCTGGGAGTTCCGCGAGCTCCTCGACACGGGCGCCTGCAAGTTCATCCGCTTCGACGTCTGCCTCTGTGGAGGGATCACCCAGGCGAAAAAGATCGTCGCCATGGCCGAGAGCCACCAGGTCGGCGTCTTTCCGCACGGGCCGCTCAGCCCCGTGTGCACGGCGGCCATTGCCCAGATCGAGGCCTGCGTGCCCAACATGGTCATCCATGAATACACGCACGACGACGAGCCGCCCCGCCGCGACCTCCTCGTGGAGCCGCTCAAGATGGACGGCGGCTACCTGATCTTGCCGGACAAACCCGGCATCGGCGCGGAGCTGAACCACGCCGCGCTGGCCGACTGGGCGCCCAGCCTTCGCCCGATCCGCACCTCGCTGAGAGATGACGGCTCTGTCGCCGATCAGTGAGGGGGGCGCATCTCCCAATACCCCCCGAATAACGATCGCGTCGAGGGGAGTAAGGAACCATGAAGATCACCGAGATCAAGCCTTTTATCGTGGACGGCGGCTTTCGCCCGTGGACCTTTGTCAAGATCGAGACCAGCGATCCCGGCCTCGTCGGCTGGGGCGACTGCACCGACTGGGGCTCGCCGGGGCCGGTCGTCGCCACCCTCGAGCGCTACAGCGAATGGGTCCTCGGCCGCGACCCGATGCAGGCCGAGGCCATCTGGTGGGACCTGGCCGCCGCCTCGGTGCGCCACACGGGGGGCATCGCCTGGAAGGCCATGTCCGGCATTGACTCGGCCCTGTGGGATATCCGCGGCAAGGTGCTCAACGCGCCGGTCTGGCAGTTGCTGGGCGGCAAGATGCGCGACCGGCTGCGCCTCTACTGGACGCATTGCGGCTCGACGCGCGCTCGCCACGCCGAGAGGCTGGGGCTCCCCTTCAAGGTGGAGACCACCGACGACCTGCGCCGGCTGGCGCAAGAGGTCCTCGACCGCGGGTTCACCGCCATCAAGACGAACATGATGCCCCTGGCGGATCGGCCCGATGCCGCGCCGGGGGGCGGCTCCTTCGAGAGCCAGGCGGGGGATTGCCCGCCGGCGGCCATCCGCAATGCGGTAGCCGTGGTCGGCGCCTTCCGCGAGGCCCTGGGCCCGGATGTGGGCATCGCCCTGGACGTGGCCTTTCGCTACAAGCTGGGCGGAGCGATCAAGCTGGCGCGCGCCCTCGAGCCCTATGACATGATGTGGCTGGAGACCGAGACGCTCGATCCCGAGGCGCTGCGCGTCATCCGCAACTCGACGGCCACGCCCATCTGCCACGGGGAGAGCCTCTTTGGCACGCACGGCTACAGGCCCTATCTGGAGCGCTACGCCCAGGACATCATCATGCCCGACCTGGCGTGGAACGGCATCACCATGGGCAAAAAGATCGCCGATATGGCCCACGCCTACGACGTGCTCTTTGCGCCGCACAACTGCCACAGCCCGATGAACACCCTGGTATCGGCCAACGTCTGCGCCACGGTGCCCAACTTTTACATCCAAGAGTTCGACGTGGACGACGCCCCCTGGCGCGACGACCTGATGACGCATCCCTTGCAGATCGAGGAGGGCCACCTGCTCCTC
>Ga0194110_10010385_pt1 | contig 10365 bp, 9 predicted proteins | sample TA2Kig1200mmetaG_FD_146192 | JGI IMG/M metagenome (GOLD analysis project Ga0194110, IMG submission 146192) | Freshwater microbial communities from Lake Tanganyika, Tanzania - TA2015032 Kigoma Deep Cast 1200m | ecosystem: Environmental > Aquatic > Freshwater > Lake | place: Tanzania: Lake... | reverse complement strand
CGCCTCGTGCGGCCAGCTGAAGCCCCAGCGGACGAAGACGACGGGGACGCCCGCGATGGCGCCGCCCTCCACGTCGTGGTGGCGGTCGCCGATGAGGACGGGACGGGAGACGTCGTGGCCGGCGGCGTCCAGACGCCGGAGGGCCTCCTTGACGATGTCCGACTTCGCGCTCAACGTCCGCTCGTCGGGGGTGGCGCCCACCATGGCCTCGAGCACCGGAGCGAGTCCGAAGTGCTCCATGAGGGCCACGACCTGCACCTCGGGCTTGGAGCTGGCGGTGGACTGCGGCACGCCGGCGGCATGCAGGTCGCGCACGATCTCGCCCACCCCGGGGTAGAGCTGGGCGCTGACTGTGTAGCCCTCCTTCTTGTTGAGGCCGCGGTAGAACGCGACGGCCTCGGTGGCCTCCTCCGGCGTCATCCCGACGTTCTCCTGGAACGACTCGAACATCGGCGGGCCGATCCAGCGCGACAGCTCGTCGCGGCGCGGTGCGGTGCGTCCGAAGTGCTCGAGGGTGATCGTCAGCCGACGGAGGATGCCCTCCGACGCGTCGACGAGGGTGCCGTCCACGTCCCAGAGGACGCACGACCAGGGGGAGCGCTCAGCCATGGACCCCACGCTACCCGCCGCCGCGTCCGGCCCGCCGCGCGGGGCGCCGTCCGCCGGGGCGCGTCAGAAGAGGCGGGGGGCGCCCGAGTCGACGCCCTTCATCTCGTCGTAGTCGAGGGTGAGGCACCGGATGCCGCGGTCCGTCGCGAGCACCCGCGCCTGCGGCTTGATCTCCTGCGCCGCGAAGACCCCGCTGACGGGGGCGAGCAGGGGGTCGCGATTCAGCAGCTCGAGGTAGCGGGTGAGCTGCTCGACACCGTCGATGTCGCCGCGGCGCTTGACCTCGATCGCCACCGTGCCGCCGTCGTCATCGCGCAGGAGCAGGTCGACGGGCCCGATCGCGGTCGGGTACTCGCGGCGGACCAGCGTCAGACCGTCGCCGACCACCGACACCTGCTCGGCGAGCAGGCGCTGCAGATCGGCCTCGACGCCGTCCTTGATGAGACCCGGGTCGACGCCCAGCTCGTGCGACGTGTCGTGGATGACCTCGTGGATGCGGACCAGCAGCGCGTCGCCGCTCTTCGCGTGCGTGACGCGCCAGCGCTCGACGACGCCGTCCTCGACGTCGGTCGCATCGGGCTGCTCGACGGTCAGCGCGCACGGCGGGCTCATCCAGTTGAGCGGCTTGTAGGAGCCGCCGTCGGAGTGCACCAGCAGCGAACCGTCGCCCTTGTGCACCAGCAGCCGGGTGGCCAGGGGCAGGTGGGCGTTGAGGCGGCCGGTGTAATCCACGGAGCAGCGGGCGATGACGAGGCGCACCCGACGAGCCTAATCGCGCCGGACGGGCTGGGCCGTCGTCGGCTTCTCGACGGGGAGCGGCCGCGCGGCGCCGGAGAAGAGACCGGATGCCACGATCAGCACGACCACGATGAGCAGCGTCGGCAGCAGGCCGATGTGGTCGCCGATCCAGCCGAGCACGGGCGGGCCGCAGAGGAACGCGACGTAGCCGATCGTGGCGGCGGCGGCGACGCGCGAGGCGGCCTTGGCCGGGTCGTCGGCGGCGGCCGACATGCCGATGGGGAAGCCGAGGGAGGCGCCCAGGCCCCACAGGGCGGCACCGATGAAGACGAGCGGACCGAAGGGCGCGAGGATGAACAGCAGCAGGCCGCCCGCGGCGGTGGCGGCGAGGACCCGGAGGACGACGACCCGGCCGAAGCGGTCCACGACCGGTCCGCCCAGGATGCGGCCGACCGTCATCGCGACGGAGAAGACGGCGAGCACCGCGGGGCCCGCCTCCTCCGGGGCGCCGTGTCCGAAGACGACGGCCGAGGGCAGCCAGTCGTTCGCGCTCCCCTCCGCGAACGCCATCCCGAGCATGATGACGCCGAGCGTGTAGGTGCGGGGCTCGCGCCAGGCGGCCAGCGACGCGTGCAGCCGCTCGCGCCAGTGCGCGCGCTCGGCCGGGGAGGCGGCATCCATCGTCCCCTCCCGCACAGGGACGTTCGCGACGGCGATCAGGGCGACGGCGAGGATGACCAGTCCGATCGCCGTGCAGTGCGCGAGGACGGAGATCTGCAGGCTCACCGCGACGAAACCGAGGCCGGCGCCGACGACCGTGCCGAAGCTGAAGAAGGCGTGCAGCAGCGGCATGATCGTGCGGCCGGTGGTCTTCTCGAGTGCGGCTCCCTCGACGTTCATCATCACGTCGACCGCGCCATTGCCGAAGCCGAAGACGGCCAGTCCGATGAGGGCGACGCCGAAGAGCTGGACGACGTCCGACCCGATGCCGACGACGATCACGCCGACGCCGACGAGGACGAGCGCGGCGAGCATGCCGCGACGCACGCCGATCCGCGCCATCACGGCGGGCGCGATGGAGAGACCGGTGATGGATGCCACCCCCATCCCGAGCAGCAGCAGTCCGACGCCCGAGTTCTCGATGCCGAGGGACTCGCGGATGGCGGGCACGCGCGACGCCCAGGTGGCGATGCTCAGCCCGCTGGCGAGGAAGATCGCGCAGATGGCGACGTGCCAGCGGATGAGCTGGGAGCGCGTCAGCGTGGTGTCCATGCGGCCATGGTACCGAATCGTTTCGGCGTCGATCGAATCGATTCGTTCCGCGGCGTGCCGCGGGGTACCCTCGGGGGGTGAGCACCCGCCGAGCGACCATCTCGGACGTGGCCCGCGAGGCCGGCGTCTCGTTGTCGACCGCCTCGGTGGTGTTCAGTGGAAAGACGCCGACGTCCGAGGCCACCCGGACCCGGGTTCTCGCCGCGGCCCAGGCGCTCGGCTACACCGGGCCGGACCCCCGTGCCGCCTCGCTCCGCCGGGGACGCTCCGGCATCGTCGGCGTCGTGTTCGATCAGCACCTCGGGACGGCCTTCCTCGACCCGGTCACCACGCACATGATGGATGGCCTCGCCGACGGCGTGTCCCGCCTCGGCGCCGCCCTGCTGCTGCTGCGCGACGACGGCGAGACCGTCAGCGAGCCCTCCCTCCACACGGCGCCGATCGACGCGGCGGTGCTGATCGGCTGCAGCCCGCGGATGCGCGACTCCCTCGCGGTCGTGCGGGCCCGCGGCATCCCGGTCGTCGTCGTCGAAGGGGATGCCGGTGAGGGGATCCCGCGGGTCCTGCTGGACAACCGCGAGGCCCAGCGCGAGGCTGCCCGCCACATCGCCGAGCTCGGCCACCGCGACGTCGCTCTGGTCACGCTCCCCGCCGACGCCGGACGCCGCCGGGGCTGGATCGCCGACGACGCGGAGGTCCGGGTCGACGTGACGGCCGACCGGCTCGCGGGAGCGCGCGACGTCTTCCCCGACGCCCCGGCGCTCGCCGCGGCGACGAGCTCGATCGACGAGGGCGCCATCGCGGGCCGCACGCTCTTCGCCGACCCGGAGCGGCGTCCCACCGCGGTCATCGCGCAGAGCGACCTCCTCGCGGCCGGCGTCATCCGCGCGGCCGAGGAGGCGGGGCTCGAGGTCCCCCGGGACGTCAGCGTCACCGGCTTCGACGGCGTCGTGGTGGACGGCCTCGCCCCGCACGTGCTGACGACGCTGGTCCAGCCGGCGACGGCGAAGGGGCGAGCCGCGGGCGATGCGGTCGCCGCCATGCTCGAGGACGGCGAGCCCTCCGGTCTCCACCTCGTCTGCACGTTCCGGGCCGGGACGACGAGCGCCCCGCCCCCTACCACGTGAGATCCGGCGTCATGGGCGACGGATGCCTCCCGTAGAATAAAGCGACACCCCGAGAGCCCGGGCATCCGCCCGTCGACCCCGAGGAGGCCCACCTTGCTGGCGTTCCTCGGCGCGTTCGCGCTCGTCCCCCTCCTCCTGCCGATTCTCGTCGCGAAGATCGGCGCTCGCGCCTTCTACGTCGCCGCGATCCTGCCCCTGCTCGCGTTCGCCCACGCCATCGTCCTGGCGCCGGCGGTCTTCGGGGGGTCGATTCCGTTCGAGGAATACGAGTGGATCCCGGCGATCGGCGTCTCTCTCTCAATGCGGATGGACGTCCTCGGGTGGCTGCTGACCCTGGTGGTCACGGGCGTCGGCGCCCTGGTCATGCTCTACTGCCGCTGGTATTTCCGCGGCAAGACGAACGGGGTCGGGCAGTTCTCGGCCGTCCTGCTGGCCTTCGCGGGGGCGATGTACGGGCTCGTGCTGACCGACGACCTCGTGGTCCTCGTGATGCTGTGGGAGGCCACGAGCGTCCTCTCCTATCTGCTCATCGGCTATTACCACGCGCGTGCCGCCAGTCGCCGTGCCGCCCTGCAGGCGCTCCTGGTCACGACCCTCGGCGGGCTCGTCATGCTGATCGGCGTCGTGCTGCTCGTCGTGCAGGCGGGGACCTCGAGCATCTCCGCGGTCCTCGCGGACCCGCCGACCGGCGCGGTCGTCGACATCGCGGTGCTGCTGCTGCTCGTCGGCGCGCTGAGCAAGTCGGCCATCTTCCCCTTCCACTTCTGGCTCCCCGGCGCGATGGCGGCTCCGACCCCGGTGAGCGCCTACCTCCACGCCGCGGCCATGGTGAAGGCCGGCATCTACCTCGTCGCGCGACTGTCGCCGGCGTTCGCCGATACGCCGTTCTGGCGGCCCGTGCTCATCTCGCTCGGCGTCTTCACGATGCTGCTCGGCGGGTTCCAGGCGCTGCGCGAGCGCGACCTCAAGCGCATCCTCGCGTTCGGCACGGTGAGCCAGCTCGGATTCCTGATCGTGATGCTCGGGTACGGGACCCGGGATGCCGCCCTCGCCGGCGTCGCCCTCCTCCTCAGCCACGCGCTGTTCAAGTCGTGCCTGTTCCTCGTCGTCGGCGTCATCGACCGTCAGCTGTCCACGCGCGACATCGGCGAGCTCTCCGGCCTCGGCCGCCAGGCGCCCGTCATGGCGACGGCGTCCTTCATCGCGATCGCCTCGATGGCCGGTGTCATCCCCACCCTCGGATTCGTGGCGAAGGAGACGGCGCTGACCGCGCTCTGGCACGAGGCGACGGCGGGATCCGGGTGGGGTCTCGTCGCCCTCTTCGGCGTCGTGGCGGGCTCGGCGCTCACCGCCGCCTACGGCATCCGCTTCCTCTGGGGCGCCTACTGGACCAAGCGCGGGGTCGAGCGGACGGACTGGCCGGACCCGCCGATTGGCTTCCTCGCCTCGCCGGTGCTGCTCGCCGCGGCATCCCTCGCCCTCGGCTTCCTCGCGCCGATCGTCGACGGGTGGCTCACCCCCTACGCCGACGGCCTGCCCGCCGCGACGGCCGGGGTGCCCGAGCCGGAGTACCCGTACCACCTGGCTCTCTGGCACGGACTCGAGCCCGCGCTGTTCATCTCCCTCGGCACGCTCGCCCTCGGTGCGCTCGTCTTCTGGATCGTCCGCCGCACGCAGCTGCACCGTCGCCGCCGCGTGCTGCCGTTCACGGCCAACGACGCGTACAACGCGGTCCTGCGCGCCATCGACCACTCCTCGGAATGGACCACCGCGCGGTTCCAGCGTGGTTCGCTGCCGTTCTACGTCGGCACGATCTTCATCGTCCTCGTCGTCGCCGAGGGGACGGCGCTGCTCGCCTCCCGCGAGTGGCGCGCGCAGCTGGACGCCTGGCAGTCGCCGACGCAGCTGCTCGCCGCTCCCGTGATGATCGCCGCCGGCATCCTCGCGGTCCGGGCGCGCAAGCGCTTCACGGGCGTCGTTCTCGTCTCGGTCACCGGACTCGGCATGGTCGCCCTCTTCGGGACGAGCGGCGCCCCCGACCTCGCGCTCACGCAGGTGCTCATCGAGACGGTCACCCTCGTCGTGTTCGCGCTCGTCCTGCGCCGGCTGCCCGCGCGGATGGGGGAGCACAACGCCTCCGTCAACCCGATCGCGCGCGCCGCCCTCGGTGTCGGCGTGGGCGCGACCATGGCCCTCGTGGCGATCGTCGCGACCGGCGCGCGACAGGAGCTCCCGATCTCGCTCGAATGGCCGCCGCTCGCCTATGAGATCGGCCACGGGCGGAACGTGGTCAACGTCGCGCTCGTCGACCTGCGCGGGTGGGACACGATGGGCGAGCTGTCGGTCCTCATTCTGGCCGCGACCGGAGTGGCATCCCTCGTCTTCATCACCGACCGCAGCGACAACCTCGCCCGCCGTTCGGGGACCGCCCGGAGCGTGGTGGGGCTCGCGCGCCGCCGCCCCCTGATCGAGACCGACAGCGGGGTGCGGGCACCGCGCGAAGGCGAGTCCGACGCCCCCCGGGCCTGGCTGGTGTCGGGCTCGAAGGTCCAGCCGGAGAACCGTTCGATCCTCCTCGAGATGATCATCCGGGTGCTCTTCCACTCGATCATGGTCGTGTCGCTCTACCTGCTCTTCGCCGGCCACAACCTCCCCGGCGGCGGCTTCGCGGGCGGTCTCGTCGCGGGCATGGCCCTCGTCATGCGCTACATCGCGGGCGGGCGCTGGGAGCTCGGCGCCGCCGCACCCACGGACGCCGGACGCCTCCTGGGTGCCGGCATGTCCATCGCCGTCCTCTGCGCGATCGTTCCGATCTTCTTCGGCTACGCCCCGCTGCAGAGCTTCACCTTCGAAGGGGAGCTGCCGCTCATCGGTCATTGGGAGTTCGTCACCAGCACCATCTTCGACGTCGGGGTGTACCTCGTCGTGATCGGGCTCGTGCTCGACGTGCTCCGCAGCCTGGGCGCCGAGGTCGACCGGCAGTCGCAGCTGCCCGAGGATGCGGAGATGGCCGCCCCATGAGCATCTCCCTGGTCCTCGTCATCGTGATGGGCGTGCTGTTCGCCTGCGGCGTCTACGCCATGCTCGAGCGCAGCCTCACGCGCGTGCTCATCGGCTTCCTGCTGCTCGGCAACGCCGCCAACCTCCTGCTGCTCATCGTCATGGGTCGACCGGGAATTGCCCCGTTCTACGACGGAGGGGAGACGGATGCCGCGGAGATGTCGGACGCACTGCCGCAGGCGCTGACGCTCACGGCCATCGTGATCACGTTCGGCATCTCGGCGTTCCTGCTTGCACTGATCTACCGCTCCTGGCAGCTGGGCCAGGCCGACACCGTCGTCGACGACGCCGAGGACGTGGCCCTGCGCGAGCGCACGGCCGGCGAGCCCGAGGACGCCATGGACGAGGAGTCCCGTTCCGACGACGAGGACGTGACGACCGACTTCGTCGGGGACGTCGCCTCGCCCATCCGCGTGCTCCACCAGGGCGACCTGTCGTCGCTGGTCGACGACGCACCCGTCGACCGCGTCGCCGTGCGCCGCGACGGCCCGGGCGTCCGCCGCGGCTCGGACGGGGCGGCATCCCCCCCTCCCCAGACCGACGACGGCGCCGGGTCCGCGGACGGACGAGAGGACGGTGACCGCTCGTGAGCGCGCTCGTCCCCCTGCTCGTCGGCATCCCGCTGCTCGGCGCGGCCATCAACCTCATCTTCGGCCGGCGCAAGAAGACGCAGATCGTCGTGTCGGTCGCGTCGCTGTCCGCGGTGCTCGTGCTGGGCGCCGTCCTGCTCGTGACCGTCGACACGAGCGGGCCCATCGCGGTCGCACTCGCGGGATGGGACATCCCGCTCGGAATCGTGCTGTACGTCGACGTGCTCGCGGCGCTGCTGGTGGTCGTGACCGCCGTGGTCCTGCTGGCGGTCCTCCTCTTCTCCATCGGGCAGGGCGCCGCCGACAACGACGAGGACACCCCGGTCTCGATCTTCTATCCGGCGTACCTCATCCTCGGCGCGGGCATCTTCAACGCCTTCATCGCGGGCGACCTGTTCAACCTGTACGTCGGGTTCGAGATCCTGCTCGTGGCGTCGTACGTGCTGATCACCCTCGGCAGCACCGAGCAGCGCATCCGCGCCGGCGTCGTGTACATCGTCGTGTCGCTGGTGTCATCGATCCTGTTCCTCGCCGCGATCGCGATGGTCTACGGCGCACTCGGCACCGTCAACATGGTGCAGATCTCCGAGCGCATGGCGCAGCTGCCGCAGGACACGCAGACGATCCTGCACCTCATGCTGCTGCTCGCCTTCGCGATCAAGGCGGCCGTCTTCCCGCTGTCGTTCTGGCTGCCGGACTCGTACCCCACCGCTCCGGCGCCGGTGACCGCCGTCTTCGCCGGCCTGCTCACCAAGGTCGGCGTCTACGCCATCATCCGTACCGAGACGCAGCTGTTCGTCTCGAACGACCTGAACTTCCTGCTGATGATGGTCGCGCTGGCGACGATGATCGTCGGGATCCTCGGAGCGGTGGCCCAGGCCGAGCTCAAGCGGATCCTGTCGTTCACTCTCGTCAGCCACATCGGCTACATGATCTTCGGGCTGGCCATCAACACGCCGCTCGCAGTCGGGGCGACGATCTACTACATCGTCCACCACATCATCGTGCAGACGACGCTGTTCCTCGCGGTCGGCCTCATCGAGCGCCGGGCGGGGAGCACCTCGATCCTCAAGGTGAAGGGCCTCATGCGGGGCGCGCCGCTGCTGGCGGTGCTGTACTTCATCCCGGCGATCAATCTCGGGGGCCTGCCGCCGTTCTCCGGCTTCATCGGCAAGTACGCGCTCTTCGACGCGGCGGCCCAGATCGGGACGCCGGTGATGATGGTGCTCATCGTCGGCGGCGTCGTGACCTCGATCCTCACGCTCTACGCGCTCATGCGGGCCTGGAACCTGTCGTTCTGGCGCGAGCAGGAGGACTCGCCCGAGACCGTCGAGCGCATCGCCTACCTCGGCAACGCCCCCGCGGCCGGCATCTCCACCGAGAAGCGCACGATCCCGCGCATCATGACGCTCGCCACGGCGGGCATGGTCACGGTGACGATCGCGCTGACGGTCTTCGCCGGGCCGCTCCTCGATGCCTGTCTGCGCGCGGGTGAGCGCATCACCGAGGGCGTCACCCTCGTGCAGCTGCAGGACGAGGGGGCCGAATGAGCCCGTCGCGCCGGTCCCAGATGTCGCTGTTCCTGCACCAGCTGCCGTTCCTCGTGTGGCTCGTCGCCCTGTGGATGCTTTTGTGGGGGCAGTTCACCTGGCTCGCGTTCCTCACCGGTCTCGTGGCCGCGATCTTCGTCACGCGCGTCTTCCGCCTGCCGCCCGTCGAGCTGTCGGGGAGGGTGAACCTCTGGTACGGCCTCATCTTCGTGGTCACGTTCCTCGGGGCGGTCGTCCGCGGCTCGCTCATTGTCGCGCTGCAGGTGCTCGACTTCCGCCGGCAGCCCGGAGCGGCGATCATCGCCGTGCCCCTGCGGGTGAACGACGACGTCATCATGGCGCACACGGCCGTCACGGCATCCCTCATCCCGGGGTCCCTCATCGTCGACGTGGACCGCGAGGCCCGCACCCTTTATCTGCACACGATCGGGGTGCGCTCCGCGGAGGACGCCGACCACCAGCGGCGGATCGTGCTCGGCTGGGAGGCCCGCATCACCCGTGCCGTCGGGTCGAGGGAGCAGTTGGCCGTCCTCCGCGCCGACATCGCCGCGGCCGACGCCGACGCCCACCACGCGGCGCAGTCCCCTCGCGACGGACGGACGCTCCTATGACCGCGCTCACCATCGTCATCCTCGTCGTCTTCGCCGTCGCCGCGGTGCTGGCGCTCATCCGCATGGTCCTCGGACCGTCGATCCTCGACCGCGCCGTCGCCGCCGACGTGCTGCTCACCGAGGTGCTCTGCATCCTCGGGGCGGACATGGTCATCAACCACCACACCCGGTCGCTGCCGGCGATGCTCATCATCGCCGCCGTGGGAGTCTTCGGCTCGATCGCCGTCGCCCGGTTCGTCGCCCGGAAGGAGAACCCGAGATGACCGGACTGGATGCCGTGTTCGACACGATCGCCCTGGTCCTGGTGCTGATCGGCGCTCTTCTCTGCCTGACCGCGACGCTCGGTCTGCTGCGGTGGCGCGACGTGCCCACCCGCCTGCACGCGGCGACCAAGCCGCAGGTGCTCGGGGTGCTGCTCATCGTCGTCGCCGTGGTGCTCTCGCTCCGCACGTGGGAGGCGCTCGCCTTCGGCATCCCGGTGATCCTCATCCAGTTCGCGACGGCGCCGCTCGCCGCGCACATGGTCGGACGGGCCGCGTATCGCAACCGCACGACCGACGAGGGCTCCCTCTACGTGGACGAGCTGCAGCACCGCACCGAGGAGGGCGGCTCGATCGGGTCGGAGTCCCGTCCCGAGCGCTGACCCCGCGAGTGGTTCCCTCCGCGCTGAGTCTTGGCGAGGGGCTTCGGCGCTGAGTTGGCGCAGATGTACGCCGCGCCCCGCGCTCTGCGTGCATATGGGGCAAGTCATTGGAGCTCTGGGCGCTGAGTTGGCGCAGATGTACGCCGGGCCCCGCGCTCTGCGTGC
>Ga0194110_10010383_pt1 | contig 10367 bp, 10 predicted proteins | sample TA2Kig1200mmetaG_FD_146192 | JGI IMG/M metagenome (GOLD analysis project Ga0194110, IMG submission 146192) | Freshwater microbial communities from Lake Tanganyika, Tanzania - TA2015032 Kigoma Deep Cast 1200m | ecosystem: Environmental > Aquatic > Freshwater > Lake | place: Tanzania: Lake... | reverse complement strand
CACCTGGCCGGCTACGAGGATCTCGAACTCGACGTGCACGTGTAGCCGGGATGCACCATCACGCTGCACGAAGACCTCACACCAAGGCCCTGACGGAGAGAGAAGTGAGAAGCGCAAAGTCAGAAGTGCTTCTCGCTTCTCACTTCTCTCTCCTCATCTCCGGCGCGCGAAGAAGTAATAGATTGGCAGCCCTAGTCCGATGACCAGCAAGCCCCACGCCGAGGGTCCGACGGCGCCGCCCTGTGTGAGCGGCTTGACCAGGTCGGTGTACAGCGCGTTGGCGAGAATCACCAAGCAGGCGACGGTGAAGATCGCCGGCGCGATCGGATAGCCAATCGCCTTGAACGGCCGCGGCGCGTTGGGCTCGCGCCGACGCAGGATGAACAGCGCAAACACCGCCACTCCCAGGAACAGCGTGATCGAGAAGCCGGTGTAGGTCAGCAACGCGTTGCCGCTGCCCGTCAGGATCAGCAGGCTGGTCCACACCGTCTGCGCAACGATGGCGAAGGCCGGCGTGCGGTAGGTCGGGTGGACTTTCGAAGCAGACTTGAAAAACACGCCGTCGCGGGCCATGGCGAAGTACACGCGCGGGCCGGCAAACGTCATCGCGCTGTTCCCCGCCAGCAGGCTCACGATCCCCACCAGGCCCATCACGTGGCCCGCGCCGGAGCCAAGCAGCTTGTCGGCGACGACGTCGAGCACGCTGCCCTGCAACGCCGCCAGCTCGCCAACCGAGAACACATACAGGTAGAGGACGTTGACGCCAAAATAGACGGCGATCACCGCGATCGTGCCGATCGCCAGCGAACGCGGCAGGTTGCGGCCCGGATCGCGAATCTCTTCGGCGACATACGCCGACGCGTTCCACCCCGAATACGCGAGCATCACCGGGATGAATGCGAACAGCCAATTGCCCGTGGTCACGCTGCCGCTCGCCGTCGAGATGTTTTCGAACGATCCGGTGCCGAAGGCGATGCCGGCGGCGATGAACAACAGGAATGCGCCCACCTTCAACGCGGCGAGCACGTTCATCATCACGCGGCCCGGGCCGACGCCGCGCAGGTGCACGATGGCGAGCAGCCACACCGACGCGAGCGCGACCAGCGTGTGCGTGGAGACGGTGATCGGCACGAACGGCAGCGGGATGGTGAAGATCGGCGTCTGGTTGTCAGCGCCGGCCACGAACCGCGCGAGATAGATCGGAATGAAGAACGCGTTGGCCGCCATCGCGCCGGCGAAGCCGGCGACAAACGACGTCCAGCCGGTCAGGAACGCTGCCACGCGGCCATACGCGGCGTCCAGATACACGTATTCGCCGCCGGCTTTCGGCCGCAGCGCCGCCAGTTCCGCATAGGCCATGGCGCCGGCAAACGCCAGCGCGCCGCCCGCGATCCACAACCCGAGGTACAGCCAGGGATTGGGCACCAGCCCGGCCATCAAGGGTGGCGCAAACAGGATCGTGCCGCCGATGACGTTGGAAACGATGATCGCCGCGCCATCGAGCGGACCGAGGCGGCGGTCGAGAGTGGACGAAGCGGGGTTCGACATCGAGCCCGAATTATATCGGTGCCTGGGCGCTTTGCGGGGTCTAAGGTGTCGGCGGTTCGGTGCGGCGCGTGATCAGCTGACGCTGAATCGGATATTCGGCCAGCTTGGCCCAGACCTTGGACCCGCGCTTCAGGTAGATTTCCACCTTGGCGTCGACGAACTGGCTGTGCTGAAGCATTTGCATGCGCGCCTGCTCACCGGTGTAGCCGAGCGTCGAGCGCATCACCAGCGGCTTGGTCTCGGCGCCTGGGGCCAGCTCGGGCTCGCGGGGAATGGCCCACCCGAAATGCTCGCCCCACATTTGCTGTTCGCCAACCCGCCGGAAGATGGCGTTGATTTGGATGGATCGAATCGGCCGGTCGCTCTTGTTCCGCAGCTTCATCGAGACGCTGGGCACCAGCTTGTTTTTCCCGCCCTCGATGAGCCCGTCGTCGTACCACCCGGTGACGACATCAAGGGGCTCGATCGCCGCGACGGCGTCGGTGGACGCGCCGCAGCTGATCGACACGAACGAGGCCAGGAGCAGGACGGCAATTCGAGGGGCCATAGGTGAATTGTAAGACACCACAATCCCTCCGGTGTTCCCCGCTCGTCCTGGTGGCCCGGAGGCCCGATCAGAACTGGCTCACCTGCACGCGCTGGCGAACCTCGTCACGATCAATCTTGCCGGAACGATACAGCTGCAGGTCGCTTCCCTTGATCCGGTAGATCATCGTGACCACTTCCTCCAGCGGATCCTGGGGCGCCAGCGAATCACGACCCTCGTCGTCGCGCGCGGCAACCGTCAGCCACTGGTCGGGCCCAATCACCATCGGCGTGCTGAAGTCGATCATCGCGTTGACGAGCGCGCTGGTGACCGCCTCGGTGTACGCACGATTTGGATCGTGCGCCCACAGGGCGTCCGCCGGCCGGACCGTCGTCGGTTCCGGCGCCAGACCGGCCGCCGTTGCCGCGCCGACGGCAGGCACCGACGGCCGTTCCGCAAGCACCACTCCTGGGGCGACGGTGCCCCCCATGCGAGGAAGCGCGGCGGCGTTCTGCCGTTCGAGCCGCCGCAGCGCCTTCTCCACCGAGGCGCGGGTGCCCGGGTCAACGACCCCTTGCATCGTCCTTCGCAGTTCGGCGATCAGCGCTTCGTTGGCGCTGTTGTCTTGCTCCATCATCATGCGCAGACTCCACACCATGCTCTGACGCATCATCGGCACGCGGACGTCGAAGAACACGCCGTAGCCGTCGAGATGCACGCCGCGTGCCCGCGCTTCACCTTCGAGCATGAACACGCCCGGCATGACGGCGAGAATCTCGCGATTCAGCTGCTTCGCACCGTAATCCACCGCCCGCGCGAGCGCGCCTTCCATCACGTAGATGTGATGCCGCAGGTCGCCGGCGCTGCTCGGCTTCGGAGCCGGCGGGGCTGGTTCCGCAGGCAGCGGGGCGGGCGCCGTGATCTGCTGTTCGGAAGAGTTCGGCGCATCGTGCGCCATCGACGGCGCGGCGAATGCGAACACAACGACACATGTCGAAATCAGGTTCTTCATGGCTTTATTGAGGAGTCGAGGACACCCGGATCACGTTGTTGATCATCTGGCTCTGCCGCATGAGCCGTTCGTCGTACGCCCCAGCGAACGAATTGACGACGCGCTTGACGTTCATCAGGTCGGCGCGCCGCTGCAGGTTGAGGTCGCGCGTCAGCTCCACGAAGCGCGCGGCCAGCTGCCGCTGGTTGCGCTGTTCCGCTTCAGCCAGCAACTGCTGGACGCGGCGAACGGTCGCCTCGTCTGCCGTGCCGCGCGGCGCGGTGCCGGTGGTCTCGGCATTGACCGACCGAATCTCGGTGCGCAGCTGCTGTTCGAGCGACACGAGCGCCCGTTCGACTCGCTGTTCGACGGCTGCGCCGTCGAACGGCTCGCTCAGGGCGGCGGCCACCGGCTGCTGGCTCATCCATCCGGTCCTCACCGACAGACCGTTCGGGCCCGAGGTGACCTGCAGGTTGGCAATCGACAGGCCGGCGGCCACCACCAGCACCGCGGCGGCGGCCTGTGCCCATGCGGGCACGTCCTTCCACCAGCGCGCGGGACGCAGCACGTTGGACGGCGGCAGCTCCGACTTCTTCACGATCTGGAAGTCGAGCTCCACGTCCGGCGGCGCCCAGAGGCCGAGCCCCGATCGCGTCTCGCCAAGCGCCGTCACCTCCGAGGCGCAGGCCGCGCACTGCGCCAGGTGATCGTCGACGGCCTGTCGCGTGGCGGCATCGATCTCGCCGTACAGGTAGGCGACCAACGTCGCCTTGTCGTCACAAGTGAACTTGATGCTCATGGTCCTTTGCCACTCTCGAACTTCGTCATGCCCTGGCTTTCCAGGTGGCGCCTCAATACCGTCAGGCCCTGGTACAAACGCGTCTTCACGGTGCTCAGCGGGCACCCCTGCAGATCCGCAATCTCCTGGAACGTCAGGCCGTGGTACTCCTTCAACACAATTGCCGTGCGTTGCTCCTCAGGCAGCTTCTTCATGCCCTCCGCCACGATCCGGCTCATTTCCTGGCGCGCGACGAGGTCTTCAATCGACTCGGCAGGACCCTGCTCCGAGGCAAGCTCGACCACGTCGATGCCTTCGGGCATTTCCACTAACGGGGTCCGCTTCTTCCGTCGAATCCAATCCCTGCAGAGGTTCAGGGCGATTCGATAGAGCCAGGATGAGAACTTCGCCTGGCCCTTGAACCCCGGAAGCGCCCGGAAGGCCCGGAGAAACGTTTGCTGTACAACGTCGCGCGCGTCCTCATCACGGCCAATGACGCGGTACGCCAAGGCATAGATCGGCCGCTCCCAGCGCAACACGAGCTGGTTGAAGCTCTCCACGTCGCCAGCCATGGACTTGACGACGAGCTCCTCGTCGGTCGCTACCATCCGGATGTTTGCGAAACGTTCTCGCTATTCCCTAAGACTCCGGCCCCCGCCCGATAGTCGGCCCACCCGCCGTGGCGGGTCAAGAAAAAGTAACCCTGTCGAACCGCAGCCAGTGAAACCAGGGCGAAGGTGCGACAGCTGGAGTAAGATACCGAGCTCAGAGACCTGGTGGGCGTGAATTTTCCAAACGACGAAGTCTTCCTGACGACAGAAGAAATCTTGGACTACCTCCAAGTCAACCTTCGGACGGTGTACCGGCTGATCAAGGCCGGGAAGATCCCCGCCGTTCGGGTGGGCCGCCAATGGCGGTTTCGCAAACGTGAGATTGATGCATGGCTTGACACACAACGGCCACGTGCCAATCGCGGCAGCACCGCGTCGGCCGTCGCCGACCCGCCACAGGCCCGCGAGGGGAGAAGCCGGGTGTTGGTCGTAGACGATGAATCGAGCATCCGCGAGCTGCTGCAGAAGACCTTGGCCCTTGCGGAGTACGACGTCGATACCGCACCGGACGGTCGCGCGGCCCTCGAGCGCCTGCGCCTCGGCAACTACGACCTGCTGATCGCGGACCTGAAAATGCCGGGCATGGACGACTTGACGCTGATTCGCGAAGCGAAGCGCTTGCAGCCGGAACTGCCGGTGATCATCATCACGGGCTTCTCCACCGAATCGAGCGCCATCGAAGCCGTGAACCTCGGCGTCGCCGGTTACCTCACCAAGCCGTTCCGCGTACCGCAGGTCCTGGCGGCCGCCGCGCGCGCGCTTGGAGAATGAAGGGCCGAGGGGCTTAGGGGGTAGGGGCCTCGGGGCTTAAGGACAGCGTTCTCCCCCTAGGCGCCCCTAAGCCCAAGCCCTAAGCCCCTAAGCCCTCTTGTTACAGCTCCAAGACGTCACAAAAGCCTTCGGCGAGAAGACGCTGCTGGAACATGTCACCTGGCAGGTCGGCGATCGCGACCGCGTCGGCCTGTGCGGACCCAACGGCGCCGGCAAGACCACGCTGCTGAAGATGCTCGCCGGGCTCGACGAGCCGGACTCCGGCGTCATCCAGAAACCCAATGCGCTGACGCTCGGCTACCTTCCGCAGGATGGCCTGTCGCACCGCGGCCGCAGCGTCCGTGACGAAGCCAGCCAGGCGCTGAAGCCGCTGCTCGACTTGAAGGCGGAGATGCACGAGCTCGAGGCCCGGCTCGGCGACGCGGCGCTGAACGAGGCGGAACACGACGTCGTGCTGGCGCGCTACAGCGACGTCCAGGATCGCTTCAGGCTGTCGGACGGCTACCAGATCGAACTGAAGGTGGCGACCGTGCTGCGGGGGCTGGGCTTCGAGCCCGAGGCGCAGGAACAGCTCACCGATCACCTGTCGGGCGGATGGCAGATGCGGCTCGCGCTGGCCAAGCTGCTGCTCAGCGAGCCGGACCTGCTGCTGCTCGACGAGCCGACCAACCATCTCGATCTGGAGGCGCGCAACTGGCTCGAGGAATACCTGGTCGCCTATCCCCACGCGGTGATCCTGGTGTCGCACGATCGATACTTCCTGGACGCGGTGGTGACGCACATTGCGGATCTGACGCTCCGCACGATCACCGAATACCACACCGACTACAGCAACTACCTCGAGCAGCGCGAGGCGGCGCTCGAGCGCCTGCAGGAAGCCAAGCGCCGCCAGGACGAGGAAATCCAGCGCGTCGAGGAGTTCATCAACCGCTTCCGCTACCAGGCGACCAAGGCGGCGCAGGTCCAGAGCCGCATCAAGATGCTCGACAAAGTCGAGCGGCTCGAGGTGCCCCCGGAGCGGAAGAAGATCCGCTTCAACTTTCCAGCGGCCACCAAGAGCGGCCGCCTGGTGCTCGAACTGAAGGACGTGCGCAAGGCCTACGGGGACAACATCGTCCTCGATCGGGTGAACCTGCACATCGAGCGCGGCGATCGCATCGCGCTGGTCGGCCACAACGGCGCCGGCAAATCGACATTGATGCGCATCCTGTCGGGCGACGAGCCACCCGGCAGCGGCACCCGCACCGCAGGCCACCAGGTCGTGATGCAGTACTTCGCGCAAGACGAGGCCACGCGGCTCGAGCCGGCCAAGACGGTCTACGAAACCATGTCCGCAGATTCGCCGCACACCATGGTGCCGGCAATCCGCAACATCCTCGGCGGCTTCCTGTTTTCGGGCGACGACATCTACAAGAAGGCCGGCGTGCTGTCGGGCGGCGAGCGCACGCGACTCGCGGTGGCGCGCATGCTGCTGCGACCCTCGAACACGCTGCTCCTCGACGAACCGACCAACCACCTCGATATCGATTCCAAGGAAGTGCTGCTCGACGCGCTGGTCGAGTACGGCGGCACGCTGATCTTCGTGTCGCACGATCGCTACTTTGTCGAGAAGCTCGCGACCAAGGTCATCGACGTGGGCGAAGGCAAGGCGACGCTCTACCCCGGCACCTACGAAGCGTTCCTCTGGAGCAAGCAGGCCAAGGACACTCCCAGTCGCAAGCCCGAAGCCCGCAGCCCGAAGCCCGTCGCCGCCAAACCGGCAGCGACGTCTGAGCAGACCTACGAAGACCGCAAGCGTGAGCAGGCCGAGAGGAAGAAGCGTGAACGGGCTTACAAGGCGCTCAAAGACCGTATCGCCGAGCTCGAGGCGCGGGTCGCCGAGCGGGAGAAACACATCAAGGACGTCGAGCAGCAGATGTCCGCGCCCGACTTCTATTCCGACCACGAAATGTCCAAGCCCGTGCTCGCCCGGCACCAGTCGCTCATGTGGGAAGTCGGTGAGCTCCTGGGCCAGTGGGAAATGCTGCAAAGCGAACTGGAGCGATTCGCCGATCTACGAAATTCGTGAATCGATTACTGTTTCGTTATCGAGTTCCACATCAGGGCATAATACAAATTATGTAATCGCAACGGCTTAGAGCGTTCAGTCGTTGCGGCCCAGCGGGGCACGGCCTTTGCTCAACCCGGCTCGGCCACACGGTAATGCCCAAACCTGCCGAGACATCCTCCCGCCTCGCGGACAAGTTCTTCCGCCACATGGTGGGCAACATGCGCAACGGCGTGCTGGCAATCGACCGCCAGGGCGGCGTCGTGCTGGTCAACGACGAGGCCCGCCGGCTCTTCCGCCTGGCGGCAGGCGACGCGGCCGGCGCCGGCTACGCCGATCTCCTGCACGAACATCCCGACATCGTTCGCGTGCTGGGCGGCGCCTTCGAGCTGCAGTCGCTGCCCAATCGCGCCGAACTCAGGCTCAAGTCCACCGGCACGGTGATCGGCTACACGTTGTCGCTGGTGCGCGACGATCACGGCGAGCCGATGGGCGCCGCCCTGTTCTTCAAAGATCTGACCCACGTCGAGCAGATCGAGGAGCGCGAGCGGCTCCGCGATCGCCTGGCGGCCGTCGGCGAGATGGCGGCGGTGATGGCGCACGAGATCAAGAACCCGCTGGCGGGCATCGAGGTGCTCGCCGGCCTGCTGCGCCGCAAGGCGCCGGACCACCCCGACGTGCAGGCGCTGGTCGGCGACATCATCAACGAAGCCAAGATGGCCAACGCGATCGTGCAGGAAGTGCTGGCGTTCGTGCGCCCGGTGCGCCTGCAGGTGGATCGCACGTCGGTGGCCGACGCGGTGTCGAACGCGGTGGCGCTGGCCGACGGCAAGGCCACGCGCGGCGCCATCGTCGTCGACTTGAGCATACCGGCGGATCTGCCGCTGCTCGGTGCCGACCAGCACCAGCTGACGCAGGTCTTCTGCAATCTGCTGATCAACGCCTACGAGGCGCTCGACGGTCACGGCCGGATCGAGATCACGGCGCGCATGGCGCGCGGCGCCGACGACGGCGCGCTACTGCCCGACGGCCACGCGGCGGTACCGACCGTGCTGGTCGACGTCATCGACGACGGGCCGGGGATGCCGGACGATGTGGCGGAGAAGATCTTCAATCCGTTTTTTACCACCAAGGCCCAGGGCTCGGGCCTGGGGCTGGCCATCGTCCGCAAGATCATCGACGCGCACGACGGCCGCATCGACATGACGACGGCCGACGGGCGCGGCACCCGGTTCCGCCTGACGCTGCCGGTGGGAACTAGGGACTAAGCAACGAGGAATGAGGAATGAGAGGCTTGGCATGGCACGCATTCTCGTAGCAGACGATCACGATGCCCTCCGGCGCGGCCTGGCGCTGTCGCTCACCACCGCCGGGCACGACGTGGACGAGGCCGGCAACGGCAACGCCGCGCTGGAGCGGCTGCACGAGGGCTATTACGACGTCGTGGTCAGCGACCTGAAGATGGGCGGTTCGGACGGCCTCGACGTCCTGCGTACCACCAAGAGCCTGCACCCGACGGCGTCCGTGATCCTGATGACGGCGTTCGGCTCGGTGACCACCGCCGTCGAGGCGATGAAGCACGGCGCCTTCGACTACGTGCAGAAGCCGTTCGAACTCGAGGAGATGGAGGTCAAGGTCGAGAAGGCGCTGGAGCTGAAGCGCCTGCGCAACGAGCTCGACTACCTGCGCAACGAGCGGCAGGAACACTACGACTTCGATCGCATTGTCGGCGGCAGCGAATCGCTGCAGCGCGTGCTCGGCGTCGTGCGCAAAGTGGCCAAGAGCAACTCGACGGTCCTGATCAGGGGCGAAACCGGCACCGGCAAGGAATTGATTGCCGGCGCGATTCACCACAACTCGCTGCGCTCGGCGCGCAACTTCGTGAAGGTCAACTGCGCGGCGCTGCAGGAGAACCTGCTCGAATCCGAATTGTTCGGCCACGAAAAGGGCGCCTTCACCGGGGCGGACCGCCAGCGCATCGGCCGTTTCGAGCAGGCCGACGGCGGCACGCTGTTCCTCGACGAGATCGGCGACATGAGCGCCAGCACCCAGGCCAAGATTCTCCGCGTGCTGCAGGAACACGAATTCGAGCGTCTGGGCGGCACGCGGACGATTCGCGTCGACGTGCGGCTGATCGCCGCCACCAACCGCGACCTGTCGGCGATGGTGCAGACCGGCCAGTTCCGCGAAGACCTGTATTACCGCCTCAACGTCGTGTCGGTCGAAACGCCGCCGCTGCGCGAGCGCAAGGACGACATCCTGCCGCTGGCCATGCACTTCTGCCGCCGCTTTGGCAGCGAGCTGAAGAAGCGTCTCGACGGCCTGGACCACGACGCGCAGAAGCTGCTGGTCCGCTACAACTGGCCCGGCAACATCCGCGAGCTGGAGAATGCCATCGAGCGCGCCGCGCTGCTGGCCGAAGGCGCACTGATTGCGCCGGGCGATCTGCGCCTCGGCGACTTTGCGCCGGCCGGCAGCGGGTCCCGGGATGCGCAGAGCGTCGTGAAGATCCCGCCGACCGGCATCGCCCTCGAAGACATCGAGCGCCAGGCGATCACGGAAGCGCTCAAGATGGCCAACTGGGTGCAGAAGGACGCGGCCGAGCTGCTGCACATCAGCCCGCGCGTGATGAACTACAAGATCAAGACGTTGCACATCGACCTGCCCCGAAGGCGAGCGCTGGCCACGGCCTAGTCCCGGCACTCGCCTGCCATATGATTGGCGCCATGAGCCCTGTCGCACGGCGCGAGTTTCTTTGTGCGGGAGGCGGAAGCGGTGGTGCTCAAGGCACCGGTCTTCATGTTCCTGGTCTCCCGAATGGGTTCCAGCGCATACCTCGAGGCGTTGGTCAGTGGCCAGTCGTCGTTCTTATTCGCCTTCGACGCGCCCTTTCTATTGGTGTTGGCGAGCCATGGCGTGGCTACGCTAGCGTCCGCGCCGTGGGCGCTCTGGGCCGCCGGGTTGCTCGAAGCCGTCGGCGGCGCCGTCAGCAGCTGCCTGGTAGTCACGGCGCCCCCTGTCCGCGACTACAAGCCGCGGCGCTCGTGGCCGACTCGGAACTCCCAATGGCGGTCTACCGGGCGGATGGCCGCTCG
>Ga0194110_10010382_pt1 | contig 10368 bp, 12 predicted proteins | sample TA2Kig1200mmetaG_FD_146192 | JGI IMG/M metagenome (GOLD analysis project Ga0194110, IMG submission 146192) | Freshwater microbial communities from Lake Tanganyika, Tanzania - TA2015032 Kigoma Deep Cast 1200m | ecosystem: Environmental > Aquatic > Freshwater > Lake | place: Tanzania: Lake... | reverse complement strand
ATCGGAGTGTCCGACGATGCGCAGCAGACCACGTCCGTTCTGCAAATCGCAGTCATAGACCATCAAGCCGCAGGGGTCTGCATCACTGCCTAGTTCGCCATGTTTGCAGTATTTATCCAGATATGCGAGGAAATAATTCCCCAGCGGGCTGATGGTCACCGAATCGATTTCGCGCGCTTCGTCCGGCCAGTCGCGCAGGTCGCGCAGGGCAGTCACCCGATCAGATGGCAGGTCATACACGAGAAAAGCGCTGACCAGCCAATCGGAATCGTTCACCAGCAGCCCCCAGGTATGTGTATCGAAGGATGGGCTGCCTTCATAACGCGTCCATACCATTTCCAGCTCATATCCCACCAGATCTTCCTTGAAATCATGCACCAGCCGCTGTTCGCCTGTGCGGATGTTATACACCATTAGAACCGCCTCTGAGAAATAATAGACTAAATCCGGGTCATCCGCGCTCCAGCGCGGTTCTACCTCAAGTGGCAGCTGACCGATGACCCGCAGCGTCTCTGTATCGTACAGGTACCAGGTCGCCTCAATGCCGCGGGCGATCAGACGGCTGCCATCCAAGTTAAAGGACTGGACACGTGAATATTCATTCTTGATGCCTTTGGAAGCGTCGTCCGCACTCAGGTCGTTGCGGCGGTCGGTCACGCGCACCACACAGGTGTGGAACACTGGATCAATGAAGGGGCTGCGCGCAGGCGGTTCCTTCATATCAGGCGCCTGATAGACTTCCAGATCGGTCACTGGTTCTTGATGCATCTTCGGGCATTGTATGGGCGACGCAGAGGGGAGAGCGGGCAGCGTTTCTGAGGATTGCGGAATTTCGGATTCATAAGTCTCCCCTTCCTCGTCGGCAAAAGAAAATACGGAACATGCGCTGAGCGTCAGCAGCGCCAATGCAACACTGATGATTTTTTTCATGGCAGTCCTCCTGAACCTCGTATGTTTATTATACAAGTTTTTAAGAAATAGACAAATGATAGGCGATAAGGAGCAAACCAGGATTTGGAAGGAACGGAAGTTGAATTACTTAAAGAAAATCAAAGAAATCTCCAGCCGTTCATGTGGGATATGACGATGCGTAATCCAATCAGCAGCAGGACCAGACCGCCCAGCACTTCCATGCGCTTGCCGAAGCGCCGGCTCAGATGGTTGCCACTCAGCAAACCTGCGACTGAAAGCACCAGCGACACCAGACCGATGAGCACACTGGCGTTTACCACATCCATACGCAGCAGCGCCAGCGTGAGACCCACCCCCAGCGCGTCAATGCTGGTTGCGACGGAGAGCATGACCAGGGAACTGCCGCGTGTACGATCAGTGCAAATTTCATTACCTGATGGATTATTCTGCTTCAAACCGTCATATACCATGTGTCCACCTACCCAGGCAAGCAGCAGCATGGCAACCCAGTGGTCAATACCGGAGATCAGGTGGATCAGACGGATGCCCAGCAGCCAGCCCAGCAGGGTCATCCCCCCCTGAAATAAGCCAAAATGAAAAGATACCCGAAAGAGAGACCGAAACGGTATCGCTTGTGGAGAAGCGCCAATGCACAGAGAGACTGTGAAACAGTCCATCGCCAGACCGACTGCGATCAACATCAGCACCCAGAAATCGTTCATGTTATTAAAGAAAGTCCCTGATCACAGATACAGGGAGCCCTTTCTTTCCTTGAATGGAAATTGTATCATGCGTCATTAAATTTCTTGGATCGGCCAGGGCTCATGGAATAAATCCCAACCATTAGGCAGATAACTGCTTTTTAAATCTCAGAGCGCGGAAGCATGGATTTTCTTCAGATCAGTGTGCAGAGTTGAATAATCGCTTGCTGGAAAAACGCCTGCCTTTCCAGGCGGGCGGTTTCATCCGGCAACTGCTCCTGGTGGAATGCGATCACGGTTTTATCACCGCTCGGAATCATGCACACCTGGATGATCGACGGGCGTTCATAGCCGACCGGCTGCCAGGAAAGCCGCAGGTGGGAGAGCGGCTGAAACACAGTGAACATTCCTCTGGTGACATCCGCCAGACGAAAGCAAACTCTTCTGGCAGGCTGCAGGTCGAGCAGGTCTCCCAGCCAGATGCGCCTCCCTTCCACTGAAGTGATCCGCTCCCAGGCAGTTTGCACATCAATCGAGAATGTTCTGCGTGCGCCAATCTGCCACCCGTCGGATTTGGTCTTTCCAGTGGAATTCACAGCGCCTTCCCGATTTTAACTATTGGTCAGGGATTATACTGGATCTCTCCCGCTGGGTGTCCACACCCGCTGGGTGTCCATATACTCAGATCCCATCTAGAGAGCAGAGCGCATAGTTCACGCCGCGAACGCAGGTTGAACTTGCGCAGTACATGGCGCATATGGGTTTTGACCGTTTCGGGCGAGAGCACCAGCCGGGCTGCCGTCTGGCGTCCTGTCAGGCCACAGCAGACCAGCGCCGCCACCTGCCTTTCGCGGGTAGAAAGCGATTCCCAGCAGCGGTAGGCGCGGTCTTCGGCATGGCGGCTTTCCAGCGCCTGGCTGAGCAACGCAAGGATTATCTCGTCCGGCGCGCGCCGCTCGCGCTCCGCAAGCGCCTGCACATTCGCCAGCAGGTCCATATCGACCGCTTCGGGTTTGCATGAATCCATGCATCCCTTCAGCGTGTCCTGAAGCTGCTGCCATAGAGTCATAATCCCATTATATAGAATAAATGTTCTATTGTCAAGCCGAACAAAAAGCTAGGGAAAGTCGCGATCAACGCGTACAGCGACGGTGAAAATAGTTTATTCGCAGTTCTCCACCCTTTCGATATCCGGAAAGAACTGGCGGATGGTGCCTTCCACCCAGCCCTTCAAGGTCGCTGGCTGCAGCGGACACTCTGCACAGGCGCCGCCCATGCGAACCCGCACGATATTGCCTTCGAGCCCGCAGAACTCCACACAACCGCCGTGGTACTGGGCGATGTACGCGTCCAGCTGTTCCACCAGACCGCGGATCTTCTTCTCGCGGCTGGTATCCCTGGAATGTTCGTGCTCTTTCATCTGCATTCCCTCTGTTTTATCTATATTGTATCCTACGCCCTTTGTTGTCTGTATTCACATTCGCTGGATCTGTTCCAAAAAACCGGGTGAGTGCAGCCGGTGCTCCAGCACCGTAGCGATATAGCGGTCCAGAACATGCCTTATTTCCTTTCTGACAGGTTCGGTGATTCGCAGGTTCTGCAGTCTGCTGAAGGCGCTGCGCTGGAAGTGCCTTAGGTAGCGCAGGGCATCCAGCGAAATGGGGGTGGCGCCCTCTGTGCTGACCCGCCCGCAGGCAGGGCAGACCACCCCGCCCTGCCGCGCGGAGAAGAACTGGTTCTTTGCCTGGATCTCCCCGCCGCAACCCACGCAGCGAGTCAGTTCGGGTCGGAAGCCGGCGGCATCCAGGATGCGCAGCTCATACCAGCACACTGTCGGGTACAGCTCTTCCAACCTGTCCAGGCGTTCCAGGGTCTCCACTACCAGCCGATACATGCCCGCGTCAGGCTGATATTCCGTAGAGAGTTGATCCGCCAGCTCCAGAATATAAGCCGCCTGACCGATCTTCTGCAGGTCGCCTCGTATGCTAGGATAATCCGCCAGCGTGTCCGCCTGGGTGATGATCCAGAAGGTCTTGCCCACCGCCAGGACGAGCGATGCGCGCGTGAAGGGTTCAAGATGAGGAGCTTTTCGTGAACTGACGCGCCGCACCCCTTTCGCGATGCTGGTCAGCTTCCCTTCTTCCCTGGAGAATATTTTGATCAACCGGTCGGTCTCACCATAGTCGTGGTGAGAGATGACCACCGCTTCTACCTTTCGGATTCGCTCGAAGCGGGGCATGCGATCCTATGTCAGGCTGTCTGCCCGGAATGCACCAGGCAACAGCTCTGAGGCCGGGCTTTCGGAATGGACCTGCCCGTCCTCATCGGCGACGATCACCAGCATATTCAGGCTGAACTCGGCCATCACCTGGCGGCAGGAACCGCAGGGCATGCCGCCGTCCTTGGTGACCACCGCGATGGCCTGGAATTTTCTTTCCCCGCTGGATACCGCCTTGAAGATCGCCACGCGTTCCGCGCAGACCGTCACCGGGTAAGCGGCGTTCTCTATGTTCATGCCATCGTAGATCAGCCCCGACTCCGTCAGGACAGCGGCACCCACCGCGTAGCGGGAATAGGGGACGTATGCCCAAGAACGCGCTTCGGTTGCGATGCGCACCAGTTCGATCTTTTTTTCTTCATCCAGAGTCATCGGTTTTCTCCTCTTTTGAACCAGGTTCTTTGAGTGTTTTCTTCAGTGGTCGGGCGGGAACGCCCACGAAGGTGGTGTTGTCTGGCACATCGTGCGTGACCACCGCACCGGCGCCGGTTTTGGCGTTCTTGCCGATGCGCACCGGTGCCACCAGCATGGTGTCGCTCCCAATGAAGGCGCCTTCACCGATTACGGTTTTTTGCTTGGTTTCCCCGTCGAAGTTGCAGGTGATGGTGCCTGCGCCAATGTTGACATCCGCACCGATTTCGGCGTCGCCAATGTAAGAGAAGTGCCCCATCTTGACACCCGGTCCGAGGTGAGAGTTCTTCACCTCGCCGAAATTGCCCATGTGCACGTGTTCGTCCAGATGCGCCCCCTTACGCAGGTGGGCGAAAGGTCCCATATCCACATCATTCTCCAACCGCGCCCCCTCCAGTGCTGCGAATTTTATTCGGCAGCGGTCGCCGATGATCGTGTTTTCAATCATCACAGACGGACCCAGTTCACAGCCATTACCGATCCGGGTATCACCGCGCAGGTACACCTCCGGATAGAGCACTGTGTCGCGCCCGATCATGACCGTGTCCTCAATATAGACCCTATCCGGATCAATCATCGTCACACCTTCGAGCATCCAATAGCGGTTGATGCGTCGCTGCAGCGCTCTGGTCGCTTCAGCCAGATGGATGCGGTTGTTGATCCCGATGGGTTCTTCGCGTGCGTCGATCTCGATCGAGCCGACAGTCAGCCCCTCCTCATAGGCGATCTCGATCAGGTCGGTCAGATAATATTCCCCCACGGGCGATTTCTGCACTCTGTCCAGCGCCTGCCACAGCCACTGCGCGTCGAAGCAATAGGGGTTGGAATTCAATTCAGTGATGCGCAATTCCTCCTCGGTCGCCACCTTTTCCTCCACTACACGGATGATGCGCCCGTCCGGGTCGCGCACGATGCGCCCGAAGCCGCGCGAATCCATGTCGACCACGATCGAGAGAGTCAGCTTGCTGCCTGTCTGCAGGTGCGTATCTGCCAGGCGGCGGTAGGTCGCGGCAGTAATGAGCGGAAAATCGGAGTTCGCCACGATGACCGCATCGGATCGCCCCCGCAGCAGGTCGCGGGCGCACAGCGCGGCATGGGCGGTGCCGAGCTGGGGGTCCTGCACCACATAGCGAGCGCGGTCACCCAGCACGGCGCGCACCTGCTCCGCGCCGCTGCCAATTACGACCAGCGGTGGATCCTGTACCAGACCGCTGAGCGCCCTGAGGATGTAGTCAATCATTGGTCTGCCCAGCAGGGGATGCAGCACCTTGGGCACTTCCGATTTCATGCGTGTGCCCATGCCCGCTGCCAGGATGACCGCGTCAATTTTTGGGGTGTGTTTGCTCATGGTTCAGCCACCTTTACAGGGATTAAGAAAAGTAAGCCATTCATCTCGAGAGATGTGTATTTTAACATTGAATAAGGCAGGCTGCGGTGGTCATCCAATTCTTGACAAAACTCGACAAAATTTGACAATTTGACAAATACAAGGGGATACAAGGTAATTCGTTTCTCAGGAACGAAGATGTAGGATGCGTGATGCACGCACCACTTGATTTAGATTATTTTTTTTGGTGAGTCTACCGACGCACCCTTGTATCTTTAACATCGGATGTGTTAGAAAGGTGGAAGGCACCGGTTGTGAAGGTCAAGGTGAATCTGAAAACGCCCTTAAGGCAAGAAGCCAGGTTCGTAGATAAGACCCCTTAGCCAAGGTCTGAGTAGAGATCGGACGGTATCTGAAGCCTTTCTAACACACAGAAATGAGCTTGCATTGACAAGGTTGATCCAATCTCCAATCGTTCAACCAGTGCCCTCATTTCAAGTTTACCAGAGGAGAATAAAAAGGACAAAAGCGATTATGGGAATAAATGTCTCCAAATATAACTTAGATGTAGTACTGTTACATGAAGGGCAAAGGTATTACCGAGTGGTGGGCAATAATGAAATGGGGTTTCAACAGTTATGCACCTGGATAACAGCCAACGGCTGTCAACAGGCGCACATCTGCATGAAAGCCACCGGGCAGTGCGGGTATGCAGCAGCTGAATTCTTCTATCGAAGCGGTCATGATGTCAGCGTGGTCAATCCGGCCAGAATCAAGGCATACAGCGCCAGTCGTCTCAAGCGCAACAAGACCTATAAAGTAGACGCCGTTTTGATTGCAGAGTTCTGTCAGAGAGAAAAACCAACTTTCTGGAGCCCTCCCAGGGCTGTTTTTAGCGCCTTAAAAGCCTTGGTGCACCATTTGAATGATCTAAAGACGATCAAACGGTGAGGTTTGCTCCGGTTATGGTGTGTGATTTCACTCAAATGCACACCGCTGCCATCTTTTATTTTCCTACCTGAACCCTTCCTCATTATTTTTATTTGGATTACAAGATTTCAGGAGAAATTGAAACCGACTATTTTCGACCAACGCCGGGACAGAAGACCCCTAAGTAAACCCATACGCATTTCTTCATTTTTAACCTACCGAAGGGATTAGTTTACCAGTATTGTATTTACGCTATAAATTCTATAGATTTACTAGATCTATGTACAAATTCCCTTCAGTGAGCTTCTAGATTTGCTAGTATATTCACACGCTCTTGGATTGCGGGTGGATTCTAAAGAGTCGTGTTATTTCCTCCCCACCGGCATGATATACAATGGGACCTCCTCCAGCGGCAGGTTGAGGGCGCGCTGAACCGTTTGGTCGTTGAAGGCGCCGATGACAACAGTTCCCAGTCCTAGGCTGACTACCTGTAAATAGACATTTTGGGCGGCATGCCCGACTTCCATGTGCACATATTTGATGCCATGTTCACCATAACGCTGTGTGGTTCGCTGGTACACTGCGCTGAAAACCAGATTGATTGCTGCTTCACGCACCGGTGTCTGCTGTAGCGCAGCATTAAAGAGTTCCTGCCGGCGGTCACCTTCGGAAATTAGTTCCAGGTCGTGAGTGTGCGGTCGGTAGCGGTATACACCAGGACTAAGTCCCTCTACCTGACCGGCGATCAGGTATATCTCAAGCGGATAAGTCGCTCCAGCGGAGGGTGCGGCGCGGAGGCCGCGTTTCGGTTCGGTTATCCCCTGAGCTGCCCAAAGCAACTGTCCCACTTCTTCCAACGTCAATGCACCGCTACTATATTCCCGCACAGAGCGTCGCTCCAGTATGGCGCGCTCAAGACTTATTCCCAGCTTACTCTCATAAACTGGATCAGACAATGGAACAACCGCGGCGAGCGCTGCCTGGTTGCTCTGATTTTGCTTAGTGGATGTTATTGTAGATAGAGGTCCATTCAGAGCTGAGGGGTCGGACTTATTAATGGGGGAAAGCGCTTGGGGCTCAGATGGTTTGCAGCCGGTGGAGATGGCGATTAAACCTGCAATCAGAATAAAATTCAAAATCTGCATGGATAATCTCCTTTCTGTACACATAACCCGATTGCGAAACCATACGTTTACCTGATCCCCATCCGGTCCAGTCTGCACCGCGGGAGATATTTGATTAAACATCAGACCTTTTACAGAAGACACAACCGAATTGAGAATGGTGAAAAACAAACATCAAAATTGACGCGATGAAGGAATTTTAATACAATCTTGCCAAAGTTACAACAACATCGGAGCGGAATACAGGCGTCCACCCTTTGATCCGGTGGTGATTTTGAAGATGCTTTTGGTGGCTTATTAATATAACCTGTCAGAACACCAGGTAGAAGAATATGTCAACTACACCCTGCCTGCTAAATATTTTTCAGGATTGGGAGTGGATCAGCCCGCGCCAGACCATTCCACCATGACCAGGTTCAAGGAACGCATCATCCTGCGCAAGCGGGAGATGAAACTAGAGCAGCTGTAGTCGGATATGGTTCAGGTTGCGTTGGAAAAATGCATCTACTTTAGCAGCATCCAGGTAGTAGACAGCACGCACAGCGTGGCGGATGTGAACACCGCCAGGGAAGAAGGGCACAGGCAAAGAGGTCAGGAGCTGACCGACACGCATGCCTAATAAGGCGCCATGGGCAAACATATCCTGCAAGGTCATGATGGCTGCAAAGGCAAACAGGTCAAATTCTTCTTTGGCCATAAGGCACATGTCAGCCTGAACGCGGAGAGCCAGCTGATCAACTACGTGACAGTCAGTCCAGGGAATGCATATGACGGATATTTCCTGCAGGAACTGATCGAGAAGGATTGCCAGCCAAGTATTCCAGTGGGGACGGTAACCGCTAACCGTGGCTATGATGACAGACGCAATCACTTTTTCTTGTCCTGTCGGAGCATCCAATCTGTCATCTGTCTGAATATCTATCGGACCCAAAAAAGGATGCCAATAAAGAAGTATGGCTGGAGCTGAAAGCCAGCCGCGAATATCAGCAGGGGTTGGCACAACGTTATAAGCTTGAGCGCAAGTTTGGCTAAGGCAAGAGCCAGAATGGGCTGGCCTGATGTCGTTATCGTGAGGAAGAACGTTATGGCATGCAGGCTATCTTGACTGTTATAGTGTTGAACTTGAAGTACATGGTCAAGCTGCTGTATGTGGTAGGATTCAGAAATCCTTCACCGACATTAGCCCAGGGTGAAGGGCGCCTGGTAGCGGAAAAATGCAAATATGCGATCAAAAAAGGATGATAAATCATGATACGAACATAATTTTTTATCAGAAAACACTTCCATGAACTCAATCAACCTCTAGTTTGAGGGTTTTGTTTCAGTTTTTATTGTCTTTTTCCACAATCTCGTTATTGTATATTTTCTTTTTTTTCTCTATAATCTATGGATAGACAACATTTTTTTTACCTTTGGAGGGAAGTATGAACATTCAAAAATACCCACACTTTTTCGTTCTTACCATCTGCGCCCTGGGCCTGGCTGCCGCCGCGCCACTTTCCCAGACGGACGATCCCAACCCGCCGGATGAGGTAGTCAAATTAATCTTCATCCACCATTCCACTGGCGAGAACTGGCTGACAGATGGCTACGGTGATCTCGGCCGTGAGCTGGGGCGCAACAATTATTTCGTCAGCGATACCAACTACGGCTGGGGACCGGACTATATCGGCGACCGCACCGACATCCCCAATTGGATGGAATGGTTCCGCAGCAGCGCCACGCCTACATATATGCAGACGTTGTTCAACGAAAGCGGGCAGAACTCCAGCTACACGCGCACGCTTTCGAACCCGGGCGGCGAGAACCGCATCATCATGTTCAAGTCCTGTTTTCCCAACTCGGCACTGGAGGGCAATCCCAACGACCCACCCGGCACCTATGAGGAGCTGACTGTGGCTGGCGCGAAATATGTCTACAACCAGATCCTGCAGTATTTCGCCACGCGCCCGGACAAGCTCTTCGTGGTCATCACCGCCCCGCCGTTAAGCGACCCGAGCAACGCGCGCAACGCACGCGCCTTTAACAACTGGCTGGTTAACGACTGGCTGCGTGAGAACAATTACGCGCTCAACAATGTAGCTGTGTTTGATTTTTACAACGTGCTCACCGACCGCGATGCGCACCACCGCTACGAGGACGGGCGCATCGGGCATATCATCGGCGGCCAGGACACGCTGGATTATCCGACCGGCGACGACCACCCCTCAGAGAAGGGCAGCCGAAAAGCGACCGAAGAGTTCATCCCACTGCTGAACATCTTCTACCACCGCTGGATTACCAACTCTCCGCAGCAGCCTCCGGCAGAATCCGCCGCTTTGTCACCGGCAGAGCAAGTTCAAGAACCTGCCGCACCCCAACCTCAGGAAGTAGCCGGACAGCCGATCTCCGCAGGTCTTCTGGACGGATTTGAAGCGGGCGTTCCTGCTGGTACCGGCGGCTGGGAAGCCTTCATGGATGGTGCCACCTCCACCTCGATGAGCTGCAGCGCCACGACGGATACGTCTTACGGAGGTATCAGCTCGCTGCTGCTCGATTTTGATATCGCACCCGGCGGCTGGTCGACCTGCGCGCTCTTTTATGACAGCCTGCAGGACTGGAGCAGCGCGGAGGGCTTGACCTTCTACCTGTTTGCTGGGCAATCCGGTCTGGTATTTGATGTAGATATTTACGCCGGAACCGATG
>Ga0194110_10010381_pt1 | contig 10368 bp, 6 predicted proteins | sample TA2Kig1200mmetaG_FD_146192 | JGI IMG/M metagenome (GOLD analysis project Ga0194110, IMG submission 146192) | Freshwater microbial communities from Lake Tanganyika, Tanzania - TA2015032 Kigoma Deep Cast 1200m | ecosystem: Environmental > Aquatic > Freshwater > Lake | place: Tanzania: Lake... | reverse complement strand
CCCCGATCTCGAACGCATGTGCCTGCGTGGCGAGGGCAATAATTAACAGTAGGCCTGCAAAAATACTCACTCCTGACAATGTACTTTTCTTCATGGCGACATTCCTCTCCTCATATCAAATTTTTTTGACATCGGTGTTAAAGTGAATTTTGTATTTCTCGTGACTCATGCGCCTGCAACCATTTCAGCACGGTATATAATGGTATTTTATTGTCTTGTAAAGTCATTTCCCAGATCATCTCCCCGGTCATTTTGTGTGATTGACTTCGTGTGATACCGACCTTGCGATGAACTGGTATTACAGGGGACCACGTTTTTCGTTGTGGATTTTGATCGCGTTCTGGATCAGCTTTGATATGACCATTATGGGAAGCATTCCCGCGCAAGCTGCCTGCTCAAAGAAAAAGGAGGAAGGAGCCATGCCGGATGAGGAGTTCGGATCCGTAATGAGGATCCTGCCGTCTTTCGTGAGAAATCCGTCAATGCGGCCGTAGGATCTGAATCCGAGGGCGTGGTACGCCTTGAGGACTTCCGCTTGTATCTTTTTTACCAGTTCCCGGGGAATGTTCTTCGGCGGGGTGAATTTTCTGCACCTTCCAGGCATGTACTTGTCGTCATAGGTATAGTATTCACTCTGGGGGTAAATCTCCGTGAGGTCGAGGGGTTTTGCTTCCCCGTCTTCCTCCAACACGATACATGAAAATTCTATGCCCTCGAGGTATTCTTCAATCAGAACGGCATTATCCCACTTAAGGGCCTCTTCAATTCCCATTTCGAGGGAATCTTCATCTTTCACGGCTGTAACACCAATACTTGAACCTTCCCGGGTGGGTTTGGTAAAGAAGGGTAGGGAGAAGTGGTTAAAAATCTTTTTTTTGATTTCGTTTTTATTTTCTCTCCAGTCTTTTTCATGGACGATGAGGCTCTCGGGGACGGCGAGCCCTGCATCCCTGAGGATTTTCTGCTGGATGTGTTTGTCCATTCCCAGTGCCGAAGCCAGGATGCCAGGACCTGTGTAGGGAATCCCCAACAGCTCAAGGAGCCCCTGGATGCAGCCATCGTCCCCATACTTCCCGTGAAGGGATATGAAGGCGAAGTCGATTTCCTGTTTCAGTTGTTCGTATGATATCCGTCGGGCTTCCTTTTCCAGGTGTTCCGAAATATCGACAGTCGTGTTTTGCGATACTAATTGCCAGGGAATGATCCACAGTTTTGCCTGAATGTCCATGAATACCGGGATGCCCTCGTAGAGTTCATTGTCCAGGTTGTCATACACGTTCCTCCCGCTGTTCAATGAAACTTCCCGTTCCGATGAGAGACCACCCAGAATAATGCCCACCCGTAACCTTTTCCTCATTTCAAAAACCCCAGAAAAAGGTAACTCCACTGTTCGGGAATATCCATTCATCATCACTGATCAGGAGTCGGATTGATTTTCCCTTCTTTCTGATCACTTCCGGGTACGGTTGTTTTCCGGAAAAGAAACTGACTTCCTTCACATACTTGAAATTTACCCCCTCGTAATTGAAAGAGATATCGAGACCCCTCGTGGGGTACACGAGGTAAACGGAAAAGGTATTGCTGCTCTTGGCCTTCTTTGTGACTATTTCAATTTCTACCCTGGCCTGTTTGTGTATTTTTTTTCTCAGGCTTTCGTCACCGCACCATACTTCATATCCTCTTCGGGTATTTTCCGACCTGATGATGGGGATATTCTCTCCGTCAAGGCGAACACTGCTGACCCTGAAGTCCCTCTCCAGATCCAGGTCATCCCCGCGATTCAGAAGCCAGCGGTATTCACAACGCTTATCTTCGAAGAAAGCGGATAACTGTTCATCATTAAGAGCACACGCTATCATGAAGACCGGATATTTTATCATCTTCGTATATTCGACGTGGGTCGTTACCTTGAAATATTCACCTGCGGAGCGATCCGAACGGATCTCCTCCCGGGAAAAGTTTGCCACCGTAATGTTGTATCTGAAGTTGGTTCTCAGCTCCAGTTGACGGTCTTCTCTCCCGAAAAGGGTTTCAAACATCTCATAGTATATTGCGTTACCCAGCTCCTCGTCTCTCGCCCTTGTCTGAAAGCAGTGGCGGATAATGCTATCGATGCGGGAGATGGATTTCTCCTCTTCGGGGATGAATATCCTTCTCAGCCGTGGTTCGATGGAATCAGTCTTCCCCTTGTGAATGAACATCCGGGGCGCCCGTTTGCCTAAAGCACACAGAATTTCGTAACTTATGGTATTCATCTTATCGGCAACTTCATCCGCCGAAATGCACTCATTTCCCTGGCTCCCCATCAGTACGACCTCATCACCGACCTGGCAGTCACGGATCTTACTGACGTCGAGAGTGCTCATATCCATGGAAACCCGCCCGATGACGGGAACGCGCTTCCCACTGATCAGGGCCTCTCCCTGATTGGAGAGAATGCGGCCGTATCCATCGCCGTATCCTACGGGTATTGTCGCAATCTTCGTCGGTCTGTCGGTGATATACGTTCGACCGTATCCGATGCTGTATCCCCGGGGGAACTCCTTGATGAGGACGATCCGTGTCTTGAAGGTCATGACGGGAGCAAGGGTCGCTTTTGTTTTTGTTTCCGGGCCCGGATATACACCGTACGACATGATGCCGGGTCGCACCATGTCCAGGTAAAAGCCGGGGTAATTGAGCACCGCCCCGCTGTTCGCCATATGTCTGAGGGGGATATTGATACCGTATATTGCCAGGTTATTCAGGAGATCTTTAAAAAGATTCCACTGCATATCGTTGTAATCGCTCATTATCTCACTGCCTGACAGGTGGGTGAAAATGCCCTCCATGATGATGTTGGGATAGGACAAGATTTCCTTTATCATACTGAAGGCTTCGAGATGCATCGTTCCGCCTCGGCCCATACCCGTGTCCACCTCGATATGCACCGGTACTTTTATCTCCGCCTTTTTGAATCGTTTTTGCAGTTCCCGGGCGAAGTTCAGATCCGATACGGAAGGGGTGAGGGTGTATTTGATAATCTCGTTGATTTCACTACCCGTGGAGGGACTCATGATGAGAATGGGTGCGGTGATGCCGCTGACCCGAAGCTGCACTCCTTCATCAGCGTTGGCCACACCCAAGAATGATGCGCCGTTTTTCAGGGCGACATTGGAAATTTCTATCGCTCCGTGGCCATAGGCGTCCGCTTTGACCACCTGAAGAATCTTTACTTCCGGGCCGACCAGCCGCTTCATTTCATTCCAGTTTTTCGTGAAGTTGTCGAGGTCAACCTCGACCCAACTCCTGTATGTCTGATCTGCTTTCGATGGCATCTGTAACGGTTTATTTCCTTAATACGGGATAGGTGCTTATTTTTTCGTCATGGTGAAGACGCCGTCCCATTCGCCTTCCGGTGGGTTTTCCTTAAGATCCTGACATCTTTCGATATAGAGATGCGAAACCGCATCCGTGGGTCTTGCTTCGAGGGACTTCATGAAACATACGATTGCCTCATCCCACAGGCCCTGTTTGTACTTTGCCAGGCCTTCTTCGAAAGGAACGACATATTTACTCCATTTTTCTCCGTCAGTCCTTTCCCCGAGAAGCTCATAAATCCTGACGGGCAACTTTTTCCCCTTCACTCTCACCGCATCCAGTTCCCTGCAGAAAAGGTTATCCTTGACAGCGTCATATGTGTATTCGCTAATGATGATGTTCGTTCCGTATTCCTTGTTTATACCTTCAAGTCGTGAACCCAGATTCACACTGTCGCCCATGACTGTGTAATCGAATCGCATTTCCGAGCCCATGTTTCCGACGACCATATCGCCGGTGTTTATTCCTATGCCTATGTCCAGAACCGGTCTCCCTTCTTCAGCCCATTTTATCTGGAGTTTTTTCAATTCTCCCATCATATCCAGGGCGGTTCGGCATGCCTTGAGGGCGTGATCAGGCTGGTCAAGGGGGGCGCCGAATACGGCCATGATGGCGTCTCCCATGTATTTGTCTAAGAGACCGTCATGGTGAAATACCACATTCGTCATTGCCGTCAGATATTCGTTTAACAGATGAACGAGTTCTTCCGGTGTCATTTTTTCCGAGATGGTCGTGAATCCCCTGATATCGGAAAAGAGCACGGACAGGTCTTTCTTATCACCGCCCAGTTTGAGCTTTGTCGGATCTTTCAACATCTCGTTGATCACCGATGCGGTGAGATAATACTGAAACGCTCCCCGTATTTTTTTCTTTTCCCTCTCCTCGGTAACGTATCTGTAAATGGTGATTCCCAGGTAGATCGTCATCATCGTAAGAACCGGGTAAATCACATTCAGCCAGATATTGAATTGAGAAAAGATGAGGGTGTTTGCAATTACGAATGCCGCGATGATGAAGAGGCTCAGAAACATGCCCTGAACTGCCTTGAGTCTGGGGATGGCAATTCCCATTACCAGACCGAAAATAATGATGGAACAGAAATCGAGAAATGAGGTCCAGGCAGATTTCTGGAGAAAATCCTGGCGCAGGATATTATCGATCACCGTTGCATGGATCTCGACACCGGGATATACCGTGCTGAAGGGTGTCACTCTCAAATCATAAATTCCTGTGGCCGTTGCTCCTACAAGAACTATTTTATCCCTCAAATCGTCAACGGGCAGTCGGCTTTTAATGATGTCGGCGATCGAGTAATGGGGGAAGGTCTTTGCCTGTCCCAGATAATTGATCAACATCCTTCCCGTCTCGTCCGTGGGAATGTCGATATCTCCAACGGTAATTCCCTCGACACCGTAATCTGCCATGTTCAGGGTAAGCATCGGCCAGTCTAAATACTGCAGCAACAGAGACAATGACAGTGGTGAGTAGTAGTCGTCCTGAAATTTCATGACCAGAGGCGACCATCTGATAGTACCGTCAGTGTCAGGCACGGCGTTGAAGTAACCGCTGTTTTTCGCAACGTTCGACAGGTTTTTAAGATTTGCCACAGCCGAATAGGCATGAATCAGGGAGGAATCATCCGGTTTTGTTTTTGACTGAACCGTGTGAAACCGTGAGTTTGAGATTTTTTCCGCTTCTTTTACGATCTCGTCTTCGGTGAGGTGGGAGACTTCTCTGCTGGAGGTGTGGAAGAAGTAGCCAAGAGTTACATTATCGGCCCGTGCTATGGATCTGGCGAGGGCTAAATCGGTGTCGGCCGTCTTTTTTTTGTTGTTCAGAAGTCCTAATATCCTGGTGTCCCGGATACCGATTCTCTGCACTTCTCTGGAGAGGTCGACAATCGCCTTAAGACTTGAGTTCTCGTCTGGTTCGGCAAACACAATATCAAACCCGACAGCCTTCACTCCGTATTTGTGAAGTTTTTCAACGAGCCTGGCAAGAGTGGTTCTTGGCCAGGGCCATCGTCCCAATTCGTCAAGGCTTTTCTCATCAATAGTTGCAATGACAATTTCTCCACTGGAGGGTCGATCACCCCTTGAAACCATTCTCAGATCGAGGGCCTTCAATTCCATGAACCTGAGGAAGGGAACATCAAGAAAGAACATGACGAGGGAGATGAAAATGACCAAGAGAGCTATTTTCAGGGGGGAAATTGTGAGCAATTTTTTTATTTTTTCATTCATGGCCACTCTCCTGAAATTTTGTCGAATAATATCAAACATGAATTGAAAGTCAAGGTAAAGTAGCGTGACAGTAGATAAAGTGACCTTTTTCCGCGGCCGGGAGATATCTTAAAATCTTGACATGTGGTACATGATAATATAAAGGTGACCTTCCCATAGAGCCGATGTAGCTCAGCCGGTAGAGCAACTGATTCGTAATCAGTAGGTCGACAGTTCGAGTCTGTCCATCGGCTCCAGAAAATCAAGGGGTTACAGAATTCAACTGTAACCCCTCTTTGTTAATTTATACCCTATTTCTACCCTCGGCGGACATTTTCCATTATGTCGGATGAGGTATGACGCCATTCATGATCGGTTGTTTCGTTCACCTACTGCTGTTCAGGGGTAGGCCGTTATGTGAACCGAAGATTACTGGTAGAAGGGTTTGTCCGGTGACACCTCTTCTACTTCAGTTGGTATACAGGAGTATCCTTCCCGAAGTTGATGATGAGCGGTGTCTGAGCATGGCCGATCTCCTTTGAGATGTTCATGGTCGCCTTCTTCGAATATTCACCCAGCCCCACAATAGTGACCTTGCCTTCCTTGTTCCTGTCGGCTTCCCTGTTGTTGTTCAACCCATCCAGTAATGTATGGGTGAATAATCCATTGCCCTTGTAACCATCCATCGCAGACTGCTTATCGCTGGCCGATGCATAAATATGCAGACCCATCTTCTTGGCAAGCACCGACATCCTTGCATCATAAAGACCTGATACAATGATGTCCACACCTCCCGCATGGCAGGTATCGAAGATGAAGAGTTGACTTAATGATTTTATCTTCTTGGAGGCCTCCACAATCTCGTTCGAGCTGATCATGCTCTCATCGCTCACCTGTCCGCTGAAGTCATGGGTGAGCATGTAGTACTGGTTCTGTATAAGTACCCCGTGGCCGGCGACAAAAAGGATAAAACTGTCATTCGGCTTTATAATCTTTGCAAGTTCATTGATCTTGCCGGTGATATTCGTCTTTGTGGCTTCTCCGTCTGTCAGGAGGGTATAATGTATGTTCTGGGATTTATATAGTGTGGCTGACTGTGTTTTGAGTTTCTCTTCCAGGTCCTTCGCATCCTTCACGGCGTATTTCAGATTGACTGTGTTATCACGATACTGGTCTATTCCGATGGAAAGGATGTAAAGGTGGGGATCTTCAGACTTGGTACTGGAATTAAAATTAATGGTCTTCATGGAACTCTGGATGGTGTTGCTACTATTGAAGGCAGTGACGCTGACCTCGTTGTCTCCCAGGATGGCATCTATCTCCCTGCAGTCTTCAAATAGTTCTCCCTTGGGTTTTGTGGATATTGGAACCATGCTTGTTATGCTCTTTACAGAAACGCTCCGCATGTCTGCATAGATCGCATTACTATTCAGAGATGCCAGTTGTGTCCTGTCAGACGCTGATCTTGTGATTTCTTTGTAGAAGCCGTCTGACTGGATAAGCTTGCCGTTATGGAAGAGCCTGACCTCGCCAATTCCCCCTCCCGTGCTTTTGACCTGATAACATACTTTTGTCTTTGAAGATGCCTGGCTTGTTGGGATTGGGCTTATCTCTACAACAGGAGGAGGACTTTTTATAGCGTCTTTCATCGTGATTGTTATTAGACCTTTTATATCTTCTCCCCTGAGTTTAGCTATTACAATATCGGGACGATAAAACACATCATAGAAGCTATCGACGCTATAAGAAGTCTCACCAACTTTAATGCTGATATATTGTGCTCCTTTCTCTGAGGAGTTGTAATAACCCTCGCTTGTTATTGCCAACCATTCTCCGTCTTCAAAGCCAATAAGGACGGCTATTTCATCACCTGTCTTAGCATCATAAATCCTTACGGCAGCGTCTGTCATTGTCATAAGGATATATTGTCCGTTCGGATGATATCGTCCCGAAACTGGCCACCAATACGCCGCCTCGCCGGAGCCTCCAACCATTGTCTTCAGTCCTTTCCATAAATGCCTGAAGCTTTTAATGAGCAGTCCGGTGTTGATATCATAAAGCTTTGAATCATGGCTTAATATTAATGCGTTCTTCCAATCAGGAGAAACAGCAACGCCAAGCACATAAGCTCCATACCAACGTTCTGTTTCACGGGTTGAGAAATATCGTATGACTTCACTGCCTTTCTCTATGTCCCAGAGTCTTACATACTCATCATACCATCCACTGGACAATGCATATTTTCCGTCAGGCGAGAACGCAATCGAACACACTCCTCCATAAAAATTCTGCTTGTGTCCGATCAATGTTTTGATTTCTTTTCCGCTTTCAATATTCCACAAACGGAGAATAGAGGCCGGCCCTCCTGAAAGAATATACTTTCCATCCGGGGAAAATGTCGCGACTAAATAATCAGAGTAACCAGGCTCCTTTGGATGGATCAAGGTCTTGACCAAACTCCACTTGTTTGTATCAAAGATGCGAATATCGGTCTTTGGCGCAGTACCAGCGGTCAGAGTGGTGATAAGAAAATATTTTCCATCTTGGGAGAAACTCACATTTGTGATGTCATCGCCTGATTCAGAACGCTCGAATGTTTTGAATAATTTACCCGTACTTAGGTCCCATATGCTGAGAGCGTACTTGGGGTTATCTGAAGACCCGGAATAGGCTATCCCGCCGACTATTGCATATCTACCATCCGGCGAAATATCTATAGACTTTACCGTTCCAGATAAATCTATCAAGCTTAATATCTGTTTTAACTCGATCATATCCCAGAGTCTGATTCTTGGGGTCCCTTCCCCCCCTACGGCACCGCCATTGTCACCAGTGATAAGATATCGGCCATCACGCGAAGCCCCTATGGCTGTGATTGCGAATGCCTCTTTTTTCAGCTCCATAGTAATATCACTTTTCACGAGATAGATCTCGGGGACAGCTTTTGCGACGCCCCATGTTGTTGCACAAGAGGCAAGAAATAGGATCGAAATAACAGGTAAAATTTTCAGCGGGATTATTTGTTTTGCTGTATTCATCTCACTCACCGAATATAAAGTAATTTTTGAGTAGCGGAATATCGTCAAGAATAATTTCAGGGATTTTTTGAATATTCTAATTTTTCCAACCACTTCTGATAATGAAAAAACTATCCTGTACATATACTCTTTCTCAGTTGATTCACATGTGATCTGCTAAAACACAAAACCCAGCCTCTTTCCAGAAACGGGGTTTCAATAATCTCTTCATGGCATCTCCTTAAAAAGCGGGTCCCAAGGTATACACACACGCCATCATTTTCTATCCTTTGACCATCTGATGCAGCGGTTTTTTAAGCTCTCCATGAATCTGCAAGAGATCATATATAAATCACCTAAAGTTTGCGTTTTTCAAACCACCGGAAAAGCGAGATACCACCGATTATAAACAATACAATGATAACCCAGTGGTTGACGCCCAGTATTCCGGGAATGGTAATTTTCCCGTAGTCTCCCCATTTCAGTACAGTACTTTTAAGAAAGGGATATGTTTCGGCAAACAGAGCTGCGCCGGTAAGCATCCCCACAATACCCCAGATTGCATCCCATCTTCCTTCACCAAGGGCGCCCAACGATGTTCCAGGACAATAACCAAGAAATCCCCAGCCAATGCCAAAGATGAGCCCGCCGATGATATTGCCTCCTAATACAGTAGATTTCAAAGAGAGTTTCACCAAACCGAGGTCTTTGAGGAGATACACTCCTACCATCGCCACAAGAATGGTGGAAAGCATGAATTTTACAATCGTCATATCAATAAGGCGGAGGGCACCAAGCTGCTTGTCATATCTGATGACACGTCCCTTTTGCAGGAGGAAACCGAAAATAATACCTGTAACAAATCCGTAAATGAGCTCATTCATTTCTGCCACCTCTTCCATAAAGAATTCGCGCAACAAGAACACCGCCGATAAAAAAACAGATTAACGCAACGTACCCGCTTACGGCCAACTGGAGCGAACCGCTCAGCCCATGGCCGCTCGGTCACCCATCAGCAAGACGGGCTCCAAACATGGCAATAGTCCCCCCAATGAACGCAGCTATGGCCCGCTTTATTCTGTTCGGACCAAAGCGCTCGTCCCACATGGTCGGGACAGCCTGCCATCTGAACGTTTTTGAAGTTACGGCGGAAATGAGCGAGCCAAAAAATATTCCTACTACAAACATCCACTGCCAATCAATTTTCGGTGCTTCCTTAATAAAATATTCCAGATTTGCTACACGATCTGCATCAAATACCCTTTCTATAAATCCCGCCGAACGCACAAAGGTCGTTGATGCGCCGACATACTTTCCCGTAAACCAGACGGAGAACACCAGCAACAACCCCGTTAATGCCCCGGCGAGATAAGGACTCCAACCTTTAAGCTCTTGACTATCCTCCATGCGCTACCTCCTTTCCGCATGTTGCCCAACGGTTCTTTAATATATCATTGGTTATTTTTTTGACGTGATATTTTTTACTGCATTATGAAAATTTCTGAAATACAAAGCACATGTGGACAATTAAGGAGCAACGTAAAACCCGCACCGGAAGGAAAGTCACGAAAAATTCACCGTCATGTATTGAGGTAAGGCATGACTAGAAAATAGAAACGTGGTTTGGGAACCGATGAAAACCCGTTTAAAATAACAATTATTTCAAAATGTGATTCCCTCGGAGCGACACAGTTACCTGGCCACGGAAAAATAAGCGACTCGGATTTTCCCCTCCTCCATCGTCACTTTATGAACCTGGGAGCCGCCGT
>Ga0194110_10010379_pt1 | contig 10369 bp, 8 predicted proteins | sample TA2Kig1200mmetaG_FD_146192 | JGI IMG/M metagenome (GOLD analysis project Ga0194110, IMG submission 146192) | Freshwater microbial communities from Lake Tanganyika, Tanzania - TA2015032 Kigoma Deep Cast 1200m | ecosystem: Environmental > Aquatic > Freshwater > Lake | place: Tanzania: Lake... | reverse complement strand
ATGGCGCCCCGCCCCCGCCGACCCCCCTCCCGGGAGCCCTGCGGCGCGCGCCCGCCGCTGTCGATGATCGGGGTGCCGGTAGTAGCGGACAGGCGGGACGGGGGAGCTCCACCCTCCCCCGTCCCGCTGCCCCGGCCTCGGCTACGGGCCGGGCCCGGCTGCCCCGCCGTCCGGCCCGCCGGCCCGGACCCCACCCGCCGCCTGTCCCCGGTACTGCAGCTCATAGAGCCGCGCGTACAAGCCGTCGCGCGCGACCAGCTCCGTGTGCGTCCCCTCCTCGACGAGCTCGCCGTGGTGCAGCACGAGGATGCGGTCGACCGACCGGATCGTGTTCAGCCGGTGCGCGATCACGATCGTCGTGCGGCCCGAGGTGACCTCCTGGATGCCCCGCTGGATCACCGCCTCGGTCTCCGGGTCGATGCTCGCCGTCGCCTCGTCCATGATCAGCACGATCTCCGGGTCGAACGCCGCCACCCGCGCGAGCGCGATCAGCTGCTTCTGCCCGGTCGACAGGTTCGCACCGCGCTCCGCCAGCCGCGTCGCGTACCCCTCGGGCAGCCGTTCGATGAACGTCGAGGCGCCCACCGCGCGCGCCGCGAGCCGCACGCGCTCCGGCGGGATCGACGGGTCGCGCAGGCGGATGTTCTCCTCGATCGAGTCCGTGTAGACGAACGGGTCCTGCAGCATCAGCCCGACGTGGCGCCGCAGGTCGCGCTGCCGGTAGCGGCGGATCGGCACGCCGTCGACCGCGATCTCCCCGCGCTGCACGTCGTAGAAGCGGTTGAGCAACGCCATCGTCGTCGACTTCCCCGCGCCGGTGGCGCCCACGATCGCGACCTTCTCGCCCGGTGCGATGCGGAACGAGACGCCGCGCAGCACCCAGTTGTCCGGGTGGTAGGCGAACCAGACCTCGCGGAACTCGATCTCCCCGCGCACGTGCGCGAGCTCCACCGGGTCGGCGACGTCCTGCACCTCCTCCGGCTCGTCGAGCACGCCGAAGATGCGCTCCGCGGACGCCATCGCGGACTGCAGCGTCGTGTAGCGCTCGGAGAGCTCGCGGATCGGCCAGTAGAAGCGGCTCATGTAGCTGATGAACGCGACGAGCGTCCCGAGCGTGAGCGTCTCCTGGATCGCGCGGCCCCCGCCGTACCAGAGGATCGCGGCGGTGGTGACCGCGCCGAAGAGCACCACGGTCGGCTCGAAGACGGCGTACCAGAAGAGCACCCGCAGGTTCGCGTCGAGCACGCCCTGGTTGCGGTGATCGAAGCGCCGCATGCTCTCGCGCTGGCGATTGAACAGCTGGATCACCGCGACGCCCGTGATCAGCTCGTTCAGGTAGGCGTTGATGCGCGCCAGCCAGACGCGCTGCTCGCGGAAGCCCTCCCGCTGCGAGAGCGCGAAGCGGCGCACCGCGTAGATGAGCGGCGGCAGGAAGACGTACATCAGCAGCGCCAGCCGCCAGTCGAGCAGCAGCAGCACAAAGACGATCGCGCTCACCATGAGCAGGTTCGTGAGGATCTGCACGACGCCCTGCGAAACGACCTGGTCGAGCGTCTGCACGTCGTTCGTCAGGCGCGTGACGAGCCGCCCGACGGGGTTGCGGTCGAAGAACGCGACCGACATCCGCTGCAGGTGCGAGAAGAGGTCGAGGCGCAGCGCCATCATCGCGCGCTGCCCGACGTACGCCATCAGCATCGCCTGCGCGTAGCGCATCGCGAAGATCGCGCCGAGCGTGACGACGAAGAGCAGCGTGAGCCGTCCGAGTCCGTCGGTTCGCCCCTGCACGATCTGCCCGTCGATCGCCTCGCGGAGGATCAGTTGCGGCAGCAGCTCGAGCACCGCGACGGCGACCATGAGCAGCGCGGCGATCAGCACCTGCAGCCAGTACGGCGCGACGTACGACCAGAGCCTCGAGGCGAGGCGCCGGTCGTAGATCTTGCCGATCGCCGACTCCTCCTCGTAGTAGCCGAAGCCCATCAGGCCTCCCCCGCTGCGCCCGCGGCGGCGCCGGCGGCGTCGAGCTGCTCGTCGAGCACGACGGCCTCGGCCTCCGCCTCGCGCTGCTCGACGCGCTGCTGCTCCCGGTAGAGGCGCGCGTAGACGCCGCGCCGCGCGAGCAGCTCGTCGTGCGTGCCACGCTCCACGATCGCGCCCCCCTCGAGCGCGACGATCAGGTCCGCCGTGCGCAGCGTCGAGGTGCGGTGCGCGATCAGGATCGTGGTGCGCTCGCGCATGAAGTCGCGCAGCCGATTCAGGATCTCCTCCTCCGTGTGCGTGTCCACGTGCGAGAGCGCGTCGTCGAGCACGAGGATCGGCGGCGCCTTGAGCAGCGCGCGCGTGAGCGCGGCGCGCTGCTTCTGGCCGCCGGAGAGCGTCGCCCCGCGCTCGCCGATCAGCGTGTCGAGCCCGCGGTCGAGCTGCGGCAGGTCGTTCACGAGCTGCGACGTCTCGAGCGCCGCGAGCACGTCCTCGTGCGGCGGGTCGATGCGCCCGAGCGCGATGTTCTCGCGCAGCGAGTCGGAGAAGAGGAACGACTCCTGCGGCACGAAGCCGATCGAGGCGCGCAGCTGCTCCAGCGAGAGCGCGCGCACGTCGACCCCGTCGATCGCCACCCGCCCCTCGTCGGGGTCGTGCAGCCGCGCGAGTAGGTTCACGAGCGTCGTCTTCCCCGAGCCGGTGCGGCCAACGAGTGCGACGCGCGTCCCCGCGGGGATGTGGAGGGAGACGTCGCGCAGCACCTCGTTCCCGTCGTAGCGCACGCTCACGCCTTCGAACGAGACGGCGCCCCGCACCGCTGCGAGCGCCGCCGGCTCGCGCGGGTCCGCGATCCCCGGCGCCTCGTGCAGCACGGCGTTGATGCGTCGGGCGGCGACGATGCCCTGCTGCCACGCCGCGGCCACCCACCCGAGCGCGGTGAGCTGGTTTGCGAGCAGCGCGAGCACCGCGTTGAACTGCACGAATTGGCCGACGGTGATGTCCCCGTTCACCACGTCGTGCCCGCCGAACCAGACGACGAGGATCGTCCCGGCCCCCGTGAGGAAGACCATCACCGGGAAGAGCCCCGAGGTGTAGCGCGCGAGGCGCATCGCGCGGTCCATGATCACCACGTTCTCGCGCGCGAACGCCGCGATCTCGGCCTCCTCCTGCGCGTACGCCTTGATCGCGCGGATGCCCGAGATGTTCTCCTGCGAGCGATCGGTGAGCACGCCGAACTGCTCCTGCACATCCATGAAGCGGCGCTCGACGCCGGTCTCGAAGTAGATCGCAAGCGCCGCGACGACCGGGAGGTAGGCGACGGAGATCAGCGCGAGCCGCACGTCGATCGCGAGCAGGAAGCCGAGCCCGATCGCGACCATGACGACCGTGCGCACGACGTCGACGAGCGTCGGGCCGATGAAGTCGCGCACCCACTGCAGGTCGTTCGTGGCGCGCGCCATGAGGTCGCCGGTACGCGAGCGCAGGTAGAAGTGCTGGTCGAGCCGCAGCAGTTGCTCGGCGAGGTCGTTGCGGAGCGCGTACTCCACATAGCGCGAGGCGCCGGAGACGAGCATGCGCGAGTGGAAGCGCAGGTAGCTCTCGACCGCGGCGACGCCGAGGATGAGCGCCCCCGTCGCAAGCAGGAAACGCACGGTCGTCCCCTCGGCGATCGCGTCGATCGCGTAGCGGACGATGAACGGCGGGAGGAGGGCGGCGACGCTCGCGCCGAGCAGCGCGGCGAACCCGAGCAGGTACTTGCGGCGGTAGCGCACAAGGTAGAAGACGAGCCGGTTCCCGGCGAAGCCGCCCGCCTGCGCCTTGGTGGTCACCGCTCGCCGCCGTTTCGCGCGCACTCAGCCCACGCTGCAGGCGCCGGCCCGCCAACCGGGGCGTGGGATCAGGTGGATGCCTCGATTGTCGGGGGGCGCTCGCGTTGACGGCAACCGCGCGCGCGACCGGATCCCGGCGTGCGGCAGCTCGGCGACGGCCAGCTCGAGCTCACGGGCGACCCCGGGATCCACGACGTCACGCGGCCGGTCACGCTGCGCGGCTCGTTCGCCGGCCCGAGCACCGACTCCTGGGGCGGCCGGCGCGCCGGCCGCTCGCTCGCGGGCGAGCTCGACCGCGAGGCCTTCGGCCTCGCCTGGAACCCCGCGCTCGAGGCCGGCGGCGCGACCGTGGGCAGGAAGGCCGCGCTCTCGGTCGAGGCCGAGCTCGTGGACGCGGCGGCGGCGCTCGCGGCCTGACCGCCGGCGTGGGCGCCTCCCCCGGTCTCCTCCCAGCGCAGGGAGGCCGCCCGCACCACCCCCCGGCACACGCCGCCTGCGGAAGCGCGCTCCTTGAGCGGGCGCGTCGCACCCGTGATGCTGCGGCGATGAGCGACGGCGAGCGCATCGATTCCGCCGACCCCGCCTCCGCAGCGGTGCATCGCCCGCGTGCCACCGCCGCGCTCGCCCCCGCGGCGGTCGTCGTCGCGGCCGCGGTCGCCTTCACGGTCGCCGCGCTTGTCGGCGCCGCCGAGCGCGCCGGGCGCGGCGGCCCGACGCTCGGACGCTACGCGGGCACCGGGGACACCGAGCATCCACTGCGGCTCACCACCGGGTTGATCGTGGTCGACATCGTCCACGCCGGCGATGGCCTCTTCGAGGCCGCGCTCGCCGGCCGCGGCGCGACGCGCGCCACGATCCCGCTGCTGGCCGTGCGCCGTCCCTACCGCGGCACTCGGGTGGTCGGCGCGGCGGCGGGCGAGTACGCGGTCACCGTGCGCGCCGAGGGTCCGTGGATGCTGACGCTCCGCCGCCCGCACCCCGCTCGCACACCGTTCACGTTCAGCGGCGCCGGGGACGGTGCGAGCGCGCTCCTCGCGCTCGACGGCACCGCCGCGATCCGCGGGCGCTACCAGGGCCCGGGCCCACTCGCGGTCTGGCTCTTCGACGAGCGCGGCGCCCGCGTCAGCCAGCTCGCCGAGGCCGAGGGCGAGTTCGTCGGCACGGTGCGCTTCCGGATGACCCCCGGCCGCCACGTCGTGTTCGTGGAGGCCGGCGGCGAGTGGACGGTCGAAGTGCTCGACGCGGACTGAGCGGGGCGAGACGAGGGTCGCGTCGAATGCGCCCCGGCATGCCGGACGCCGTCGGATCCCCGCGCCGATCTCGCGCTCGCGGGCTCAGTCGTCGAGCACGGCGATCGCCTCGATCTCGATCATGTAGTCCGGCGTCGCGAGCGCCTGCACGCCGATGAGCGTGCTCGCCGGCGCCAGGTCGCCCATCGCCTCCGCGCGCGCCGCGCGCAGCGCGGGGCGGTGCTCCGGCGAGTAGTTGACGATGTAGGTCGTCGTCTTCGTGACGTGCTCGAACCCCGCGCCGACGGCGGCGAGCGCGGCCCTGAGGTTCACGAAGACCTGCTTCGCCTGCGCGGCGAAGTCGCCCGCGCCGACCACCCGCCCCTCGGCGTCGGCGGCGACCTGCCCTGCGATGTAGACGGTCGTGCCCCCGCGCGACCGGATCACGTGCGTGTATCCGGTCGGCGTGGAGAGCCCCTGCGGGTTGATGCGCTCGATGCTCACGACTCCCCCTTCGCTGCTCGCGGCTCGCTGCTCCGCGCGATCGCCCGCGTACTATCGCGGACCCGCAGCCCGCGCGCGCGTCGGGCCGCGCGGGCCCTCGGTGCTAGCATGCTCGCCCGCGGGCGATGGAGGGAGGCCGCCGTGGTCGAGGCGCCGCCCGGACGGGCGGGCCGCCGATGACGTCCGCCGCGCGCGGGCGGGCGTCCCCCGTGCGCGCCATCGTGATGGTGTGGGACGGCCTGCGGCCCGACATGGTCTCCGAGCAGACGACCCCGCGGCTTCACGCGCTCGCCGCTGCCGGCGTGCGCTTCGCCGCGAGTCACGCGATCTTCCCCACGGTCACCCGCTGCAACGCCGCCTCGATCGCAACCGGCGCGCAGCCCGCCGGCCACGGCATCCCCGGCAACGAGTTCGTCATCCCCGGCTCCGACGGCGAGGTGCTCACCGCGGCGAACGCCGCGCACCTCGATCGGCTGCGCGCCGCGCGCGGCGGTCGCCTCCTGCGCCGCCCCACGCTCTCCGAGCTCGTCTCGCGCGCGGGCGGCTCGGCGGCCGTCGTCGGCACCGGCAGCCCCGGCGCGAGCCTCCTCCACCACCCCGATGCCGCCGCGCTCGGCGGGCGCGTCTACAACCAGGCGCTCTGGGTCGGGACGAGCCGCGCGGAGATGGAGGCCGCGCGCGGCCCGATGCCCGCCGGCGCCCTCCCGAACACCGAACAGAACGCCTACTTCACGCGCCTGATCACCGAGGGGCTGCTCGACGAGCCCGCCCCGCAGCTCATCACCTACTGGCACACCGACCCCGACCGCACGCAGCACGTGCGCGGCGTCGGCCACCCCGACACGATGCGCTCGGTGCGCGACGCCGACGACGGGCTCGGCGCCATCCTCGACGCGCTCGACCGCCGCGGGCTCGCCGGCTCGACGAACGTCGTCGTCACTTCCGATCACGGCTTCTCGACGATGGGCGAGTACCTCGACATCCCCGATGCGCTCGTGGCGGCCGGCGTCAAGGCGTCGCGCGAGAGCACCGACGTCGTCGTCGCCTCGAACGCGGTCTACGTGCGCGAGGGCGGCCCCGAGCTCGTCGCGCGCGTCGTCGCCGCGCTGCAGGCGCTGCCCGGGATCGGCTGCCTCTTCACGGGCGCGAACGGCACGCCCGTGGTGCCCGGCACCGTCCCGCTCCCCGCGATCGGCCACGACGGCGAGCTCGAGCCGGAGGTCCTCTTCTCGCCCGAGTGGTCCGACGAGGCGAACGAGCACGGCTACCCGGGCACGCGCCCAGCAGACGGCTCGCGCTACGCGGCCGATCACGGCGCGCTGAGTCCGTGGGAGGTGCGCAACACGCTGATCGCCGCGGGGCCCGCATTCAAGCGCGGCCTCGTCTCCGACGTCCCCGCCGGCAACGCCGACGTCGCCCCCACGCTGGCGCACGCGCTCGGGATCGCGGCGCCGGGCCCGTTCGACGGCCGCGTGCTCGCGGAGGCGCTCGCCGGAGGCCCCGACCCGGCGCGCGCGAGCGTCGTCCGCACGACGCTCGACGCGAGCCACGGCCGCTACGCCCAGCGCGTGCAGGTCGCGGAGGTCGACGGGGCGCGCTACGTCGCGCTCGGCGTCGCCCGGCGCTGAGCGTCGTCGCGCCGCGCGCAGCCGCGGCGCGCAGGCCGCGCGGCCCGCCCTCAGCGCAGCGCGATCAGCCGGCCGGACGCGGTGGTGACGTAGGTCGTCGCGCTCGTGACGACGGCCCCGACGAGCGTCTCGTCGGGGAACGCCCGCTCGCCGGCGCCCGCCCCGGTCGCGGCGTCGAGCAGCAGAAGCCGCCCCGGCTGCACGACGACCAGCCCGTCGGGGGTGAGCGTGGGGCTGCCCGAGATCGGCCCCACCTGCTGCCGCCAGAGCGTCTCGCCGCTCGCTCGCGCCACGGCGCGCACCTCGCCCTCCGCGGTCGCGAGGTAGAGCGCGGTCGGGCCGAGCGCCGGCGGGAGCCCGGTCGGGATCGCCTGCCGGCTCGCGGTCAGCGGGCGGTGCACCACCCAGCGCGCGGGCGGGTCTGGGGGCAGCGGCAGCCAGCCCTGGCGCGCGAGCTGGAACCAGACGACACGCCAGCCCTCCCACCAGGGCCGGCGCGACGTCACGTCGAACGCGCCCGCGAACCGCCACGAGGCGCCGAAGGCGACCCCGTCGTCCAGGATCGCGCCAAACGGCTGCGCGCGCACGAACTCGTACCAGTACCCCTGCTCGCCGCTATGCCGGTTGAAGACGAGGAGGCGGTCGTTCGTCGTGACGACGACGTGATCGCCGTCGAGCGCCGGCGAGACGAAGGCCCACGGCGTCGCGATCTCGCGGCTCCAGAGCTCGGCGCCGGTGGCCGCGTCGAACGCCGTCAGCCCGCCCTGCCCGTAGACGTACGCGACGCCGTCGGTCACGAGCGCCGGCGCCGCGATCAGGTTCTGCGTCTGCGCCGCCCAGCGCAGCGCCCCAGTGCGCGCGTCGTAGCCGGCGACGCGGCCGCTTCGCTCGGTGACGACGACGAGCCCGCCCGCCAGCGTCGGCGAGGCCCAGAGCGGGTTCGGGAAGCGCTCCTCCCAGAGCGGGGTGCCGTCGGCGGCCGAGAGCGCGCGCAGCCGCCCGTCGGCGAGCGGCGCGAGCACGACCGTCCCGTCGGTCACGATCGGCGCGCTCGGCCCGGCGCCGAGCGCCCGCGACCACACGGGCGCGCCGTCGATGCGCGGGCGCGCGCTCGTCGCGCGCGTCGAGCCGAGGTCGCCGTGGGCGAGCGGCCACGCGTCCGGCAAGGGCGGCACCGCGAGCGATCGCTGGGAGGCGAGCGGCACGGTCGGCGGCGGCCGCAGCCAGGCGTCCCAGGCGCGGTAGGCGATGAAGAGCGCGACGAGCGCCGCTGCCGCGATCAGCGCGTTGCGGCGCGTGAGCCACGCCCGCTCGCCCGCGGCCGCGCGGCGGTCGTGCTCCGCGATGCGGGCGCTGACCTCCTCCTGGGGCAGCGGTGCGAAGCGGTCGAGCGCGACGAAGCAGCGGGGGCAGCGGACGCCGCCCGTCGCGATCACCTCGCGACAGGCCGGGCAGACGGTCCGGCGCCGGACCGGGATCTCGGCGGTCGAGGCCCCCGCGCCGCCGCGCGCTTCGCCCCGCGGGCGTGTCACGGTCGCGCCAGCCGCGCCGCCGCCGCGATCGCGCGCCCGAGGTACGGCACGCCGCGGCGCATCGGCGCCGTGCGCATCCACTCGCGCTCGGTGTGCGACTCTCCGCCCGTCGTCACCCCGACGCACGTCGCGGGGATCCCGAGCGACATCGGGTAGTTGGCGTCGGTGCTGCCGGAGGTGTGCCGGCCCGTGGCGAGCCCGCTCGCCGAGCGCGCCCGCTCCACCGCGGCGATCAGCGCGTCGTCCTCGGCGATCCGCCCGCCGGGGCGGTTGCCGATACGCCGCACGCGGTAGCGCGGCCGCGGCGCGCGCGGCGCCGGCGGGGCGGAGGCAACCGCCTCGCGCATCGCGCGCTTCGCCGCGCGGTCCAGCGCGGCGACGGCCTCGGGGTCCTCCGAGCGGATGTCGAGGTCGAACGCGGCGTCCGGCGCTACGGTGTTCACGGAGCGCCCGCCGCGGATCACCCCGACGTTCATCGTGGTCTTTGGGGAGATGCCGGTCGCGGGCATGAGCGGCTCGAGCGCGGTGAGCGCGCGCGCGAGGATCGCGATCGCGTTCGGGCGGCCGTAGGCGCCCCACGAATGGCCGCCCTCGGTCTCCACGCTCACCTCGTAGCGCAGGCTCGCGACGCCGCGCGTCTGCACGTGGTCGAGCGAGAGCCCCTCGACGGCGATCACGCGGTCGTAGTCGCGGCGGTAGTCGTCGCAGACGCGGCGGATGCCGCGCAGGTCGCCGCGCCCCTCCTCGCAGACGTTGGCGACGAGGATGAGGTCGCCGATCCCGCGGGGTGGCGCGGCGGCGACCGCCCGCGCCACCGCGAGCACGCCCGCGACGCCCGCGGAGTTGTCCCCGATGCCGCGCCCGACGAGCCGCCCGCGCGCGCGCGTCACCGGGGTGCGCGCGTCGGGGAAGACCGTGTCGAGGTGCGCGGCGACGAGCGTGCGCGAGGCGGCGGGGGCCCCGCGCCGGATCGCGATCACGTTCTGGATGGGGTCGATCGCGAGGTGATCCCAGCCGCCGATCTCGGCGAAGCGCTCGTGCACGAAGCGGGCGCGCTCGTGCTCGCGGAAGGAAGGCGCGGGGATCTCGCAGATGCGGATCGTCTCCTCGATGACGGCGGGGACGGCGCGCTCGAGCAGCCGATCGAAGTCGGTGGGCATCCGTGCTCCTCGGAACCGGGCGGGGACGCGGCGGCGCGGCCGCCGGGCCGCGCCGCCGCTGTCGCCGGATGATACGCGACGGTGGCGCGCGGGCGGCCCGGCAGGCGCCACGTCCGCACGTACAATCGCGGGCACGCGGTCGCCGCCGCGCGGGCATGCGCGGCGTGATCGGGGTGGGGATGCGCGCGATCGTCTGCCACGCGCCCGGGAAGATCGAGACGCTGCGGCTCGAGGACGCGCCGCCGCCGCGCGCGCCCGGACCGGGCGAGGTGTGCATCGTCGTGCACGCCGCCGGCGTCAACTTCGCCGACGTGCTGATCACGCGCGGTGCGTACCAGGAGAAGCCCGCCCACCCGTTCTCGCCGGGCATGGAGGCGGCGGGCGTCGTCGCGTCCGCGGGCGCGGGGGTCACGCACGTGCGCGCGGGCGACCGCGTGCTCGCGTTCCTCGATCACGGCGGGTTCGCGGAGGAGGCCGTGGCGCGCGCCGCCGACGTCACGCCGATCCCGC
>Ga0194110_10010371_pt1 | contig 10373 bp, 8 predicted proteins | sample TA2Kig1200mmetaG_FD_146192 | JGI IMG/M metagenome (GOLD analysis project Ga0194110, IMG submission 146192) | Freshwater microbial communities from Lake Tanganyika, Tanzania - TA2015032 Kigoma Deep Cast 1200m | ecosystem: Environmental > Aquatic > Freshwater > Lake | place: Tanzania: Lake... | reverse complement strand
CGGTGTAAACGGTGACCCATCCACCCTGCGACAGCGGCGCGCCCTCGACGGCAACCCAACGGCCATTGGCACGCTTTCGCTCGAAATAATGCGGCTGAAAGGTGCGGGCCTGGGCCACGCGCAGGGCGACCGTTTCCTCGGGATCCTCCTGCGGGCCGTATTCGCCCCGCATGGCAATATACCGGATCGTGTCCTCGAAGGAGGTTCCGGGGCGGGTCAGCTCGTCCGGCAGGTCGAACATCGCCTGATACTGGCGGTTGGCGACCGCCAGCCGCAGATCGGCATCAAAGATCGACAGGGCCTGTCCGATCAGGTTCAGCCCCGACCGGGTCAGGTCGGCGCGGATCTCGGCCTGCGTCAGCGGGCCGGCCTCGGGTTCGGGCGGGTTCATCATGGGTTCCTCTGCGGGCAGCGTTAGCACCGCGCCGCCCTTTGCGGAAGCTTTGAAACATTTTGTTGGATTCCCGAAAAACTGGCGCAAGGATTGGCGCCAATGGTGAAGCGGTCATCGGGGCGGAGGAGGTCCCGGCGGCACGCGCGCAACGCGCCATGGAACCTGGGGAGGAGACATGACGGTCCAGCAGCCGCCTGTGGGCGAATTGCAATCCATTCCCGCGCTGCTGGCGCGAAATGTCGCCCGTTTCGGCCACCGGCCCGCATATCGGGAAAAGGAATACGGGATCTGGCAAAGCTGGACCTGGGCGCAGGCCGCCGAGGAGATCCGCGCCCTGGCCTTGGGCCTGCTCGCGCTGGGGGTCAGGCCGGGCGACCACCTGGCCATCATCGGCCGCAACCGGCCGGCGCATTACTGGGGCATGATCGCCGCGCAGATGTGCGGTGCGATCCCGGTGCCGCTGTATCAGGACGCCGTGGCCGAAGAGATGGCCTATGTGCTGGAGCATTGCGGGGCGCGCTTTGTCCTGTGCGGCGATCAGGAACAGGTGGACAAGGTCATCGAGGTCGAGCGCAGCACCGGCGCGCTGGCCCAGATCATCTACACCGACAGGCGCGGCATGCGGAAATACGACCATACGCGCATGAACGCCCTTGCCGACATCCAGGCCGAGGGCCGGGCCGCGGCGCAGCGGTTGGGTCCGCAACTGGACAGCCTGATCGCCGGGCTGGATTACGACAGCACCTGCGTGATGCTGTACACCAGCGGCACGACCGGCAGGCCCAAGGGCGTCGTGCTGTCCAACCGCAACATCATCGAGACGGCCCGGAACACGGCGCAATTCGACAACCTGACCCAGACGGAGGAGATCGTGGCCTATCTGCCGATGGCCTGGGTCGGCGACTTCATCTTTTCGATGGGCCAGGCCGTGTGGTCGGGATTTACCGTGAACTGCCCCGAAGGCGCGCACACGATGATGACCGACATGCGAGAGATCGGTCCGACCTATTTCTTTGCCCCTCCGCGGGTCTTCGAGGGTCAGTTGACCAGCGTGATGATCCGCATGGAGGATGCGGGCCGCATCAAGCGCTGGCTGTTCCGGCGCGGCATGGCGGTGGCGCGGCGCGCGGGCCCGGCGCTGCTGGACGGCAGGCCGGTGCCGCTGGGCGACCGCCTGGCCTATGGCCTGGGCAAGATCTTCGTCTTCGGCCCGCTCAAGAACACGCTGGGCCTGTCCCGGGTGCGCGTGGGCTATACGGCGGGCGAGGCGATCGGCCCCGAGATCTTCGATTTCTACCGCAGCCTGGGCATCAACCTGAAGCAGCTTTACGGCCAGACCGAGGCCAGCGTGTTCATTACCCAGCAGCCCGACGGGCAGGTGCGCTCGGACACGGTGGGCGTGCCCAGTCCCGGCGTGGAGGTCCGCATCGGCGAGAACGGCGAGGTCTACTATCGCAGCCCCGGCACCTTTGTCGAGTACTACAAGAACGCGGAAAGCACCGCCTCGACCAAGGACCCGCAGGGCTGGGTCGCCACCGGCGACGCGGGCTTCTTCGAAGAGGCGACCGGCCATCTGCGCATCATCGACCGCGCCAAGGATGTCGGAAAGATGGCCGACGGGTCGATGTTCGCGCCCAAGTATGTCGAGAACAAGCTGAAGTTCTATCCCAACATCCTCGAGGCCGTCGTGATCGGCAATGGCCGCGAGTACTGCACCGCGATGATCAACATCGACCTGTCGGCCGTCGGCAATTGGGCCGAGCGCAACAACATCTCCTATGGCAGCTATCAGGAGCTTGCCGGCCATCCGCAGGTCTATGCGACGATCAAGGAGCATGTCGAGGCCGTGAACCGGTCCGTGGCCGAGGACCCGATGCTGTCGGGCTGCCAGATCCACCGCTTCCTGGTGCTGCACAAGGAGCTGGATCCCGACGACGGCGAGATGACCCGCACCCGCAAGGTGCGCCGCGCGGTCATCAGCGACAAGTTCGCGGACCTGGTCACCGCCCTTTACGACGGGTCGCCAAGTATCCACACCCGCACGGAGGTGACCTACGAGGACGGCCGCAAGGGCCAGATCAGCGCGACGCTGAGGATCGAGGACGTGCAGGTCTTCGGCGAGGCGCTTCAGCACAAGGTGGCGGCCGAATGATGCAGGCTCATGAAGGGTATGTGACCGAGGATGGACGCCAGATCGGCGGCACGGTGATGGAACTGAAGAACATCACCCTGCGCTTTGGCGGCGTGGTGGCCATCAAGGACATCAGCTTCGACATCCGCCAGGGCGAGATCCGCGCGATCATCGGGCCGAACGGGGCCGGCAAGTCCTCGATGCTGAACGTCATCTCGGGCTTTTACCACCCGCAGCAGGGCGAGGTCTGGTTCAAGGGCTATCGCCGCGGGCCGATGAAGCCCTACCAGGTCGCGCGCCTCGGCATTGCGCGCACCTTCCAGAACATCGCGCTGTTCGACGGAATGTCGGTCCTGGACAACATCATGACAGGCCGGCTGAACAAGATGAAGGCGGGCTTTCTCAGCCAGGCCATGTGGTGGGGCGCGGCCGAGCGCGAGGAAAACGAAAACCGCGAGGCTGTCGAGCGCATCATCGACTTTCTGGAGATCCAGAACATCCGCAAGACGCCCGTGGGCCGTCTGCCCTATGGCCTCAAGAAGCGCGTCGAACTGGCCCGCGCCCTTGCTGCCGAGCCGCAGCTTCTGCTGCTGGACGAGCCGATGGCCGGCATGAATGTCGAAGAGAAGGAGGACATGTCCCGCTTCATCCTGGACGTGAACGACGAGTTCGGCACCACGATCTGCCTGATCGAGCACGACATGGGCGTGGTCATGGACCTGTCGGACCGGGTGGTCGTGATGGATTACGGCCGCAAGATCGGTGACGGCACGCCCGCCGAGGTCCGTGCCAACCAGGAGGTGATCGACGCCTATCTGGGGGTGGCCCATGACTGACACACGAAACAAAAGGAGCCTGTGATGGACCAGCTGATCTTTGCGGCCGAGGTGGTCCTGAACGGGCTGATGACAGGCGTGATGTACGCGCTGGTTGCCCTGGGCTTCGTGCTGATCTTCAAGGCCTCGGGCGTCTTCAACTATGCCCAGGGGGTGCTGGCGCTGTTCGCGGCGCTGACGCTGGTCGGCATCCAGAACGGGCAGGTGCCCTTTGCCCATCTGATCAACGCGGCCTTTGGCACGCATCTGCACAGCTTCGGCTGGACCGTTCCTTCGGTTCTGGCCATCGCCCTGACGGCGCTGGTCATGGTGGGACTGGCTTTCCTGATCGAGAAGCTGGTCCTGCAGCACCTGGTGGGTCAAGAGCCGATCATCCTCTTCATGGCGACGATCGGCCTTGCCTATTTCCTTGAGGGCCTGGGCGACGTGATGTGGGGCGCCGACATCAAGACGCTGGACGTGGGCCTGCCGCAGGGCATTTCCGACAGCGTCGAGCAGGTGACCGCGGCCTGGTTCGGCTATGGCTTCTTCATCGACCGCCTGGACATCTGGGCCACGGTCATCGCGGCCCTGCTGGTCGCGGCGCTGGTGGGCTTTGCGCAATACACCAAGCAGGGCCGCGCCATGCGGGCCGTGGCGGACGACCATCAGGCGGCGCTGTCGGTGGGCATCAGCCTGCGCTTCATCTGGGTCATGGTCTGGTCCATCGCGGGCTTTGTCGCGCTGGTCGCGGGCATCATGTGGGGCACGAAATCGGGCGTCCAGTTCAGCCTCTCGCTGATCGCGCTCAAGGCGCTGCCGGTGCTGATGCTGGGCGGCTTCACCTCGATCCCGGGCGCGATCGTCGGCGGGCTGATCATCGGCGTGGGCGAGAAACTCTTCGAGTTCTTCATTGGCCCGATGGTGGGCGGCGCGACGGAAACCTGGTTCGCCTATGTCCTGGCGCTGCTCTTCCTGGTGTTCCGTCCCCAGGGCCTGTTCGGCGAACGCATCATCGAGCGGGTCTAGGCGATGCGGCGGCAAACCCATGACCTTGCGAAGAACGACGCACCGCTTCTTCGTTGTCCAGATACCCCGGAGGTGCGGGGGCTGGCCCCCGCTGCCACGGCCCAGCAAGGAACTGTGCGATGATCTATCGTGAGGCAGGCGACTTCAAGACAAGCTATCGCGACGACAGCCAGACCTTTCCCATCCGGCTGGACCGGTGGGGCTATTACGCGGTGCTTGCCATCGCCTTCGGGATCATTCCCTTCGTCATCAACGATTATTGGGCGAACGCGGTCCTTGTGCCGTTCCTGATCTATGCGATCGCCGCACTGGGGCTGAACATCCTGACGGGCTATGCGGGACAGGTCAGCCTGGGCACCGGGGGCTTCATGGCCGTGGGCGCCTATTCCGTCTACAAGCTGATGACCAGCTTCCCCGAGATCAGCATCCTCGTCCACATCCTGCTGGCGGGCGGCATCACGGCCGTGGCGGGCGTGCTCTTTGGCCTGCCCAGCCTGCGCATCAAGGGCTTCTATCTGGCGGTCGCAACGCTGGCCGCGCAGTTCTTCCTGGTCTGGCTCTTCAACAAGGTGCCATGGTTCTACAACTATTCGGCCTCGGGCCAGATCACTGCGCCGACGCGCACCGTGCTGGGCCATGCCGTCACCGGACCCGCAACCAGCGCGCCCGCCAAGTACCTGGTCTGCCTGGTTCTGGCCTTCCTGCTGGCCTGGCTGGCCCGCAACCTGACGCGCGGCACCCTGGGGCGCAAATGGATGGCCATTCGCGACATGGACATCGCGGCCGAGATCATCGGCGTGGATCCCTTGCGCGCCAAGCTGTCGGCCTTTGCCGTCAGCAGCTTCTTCATCGGCATCGCGGGTGCCCTGCTGTTCGCGGTCTACCTGGGCGCGGCCGAGGTGGGCGAGGCCTTTGGCATCAACAAGAGCTTCCTGGTCCTGTTCATGATCATCATCGGCGGGTTGGGCAGCATCTTCGGGAGTTTCGCGGGCGCCGCCTTCATGGTGCTGCTGCCCGTCCTTCTGAAGAACGTGCTGGTCGGCAGCTTTGGCTGGCCCACCGATCTGGCCGCCCATATCGAACTGATGATCGTCGGCGCCCTGATCGTGACCTTTCTGATCGTCGAGCCGCATGGGCTGGCGCGCTTGTGGGCGCTGACCAAGGAAAAGCTGCGGCTCTGGCCGTTCCCGCACTGACCAACAAGACCGGGCAACCGGCAGATCCAACTTGGGGAGGAGAACCCGAATGAAGACCAAACTGACCGCACTTGTGGTGGCGGGCATCATGGCGGCAGCGCCCGCGATGGCCGACCTGGTGGTGCCGAACCTCAGCTATCGCACCGGCCCCTACGGGGCCAACGGCACCCAGTACGCCGACGGGTTCAACGACTACTTCACGCTGTTGAACGAACGCGACGGTGGCATCGGCGGCGAACGGATCCAGGTGCCCGAATGCGAGACGGCCTATAACACGGAAAAAGGGGTCGAATGCTACGAGGCGACCAAGGACACCGGCGCGCTGGTCTATAACCCGCTGTCGACGGGCATCACCTACCAGCTGATCCCCAAGGTGGCGGTGGACAAGAAGGTCCTCTACACGCCGGGCTATGGCCGCACCTCGGCCAAGAACGGCCGCGTCTTCGAATGGGTCTTCAACGCGCCCGCGAACTATTGGGACGGCGCCTCGGTGGCGGTCAAGCATCTGCTGGATGAAAACAACGGCAGCCTGGAAGGCAAGAAGATCGCGCTGGTCTATCACAACAGCGCCTATGGCAAGGAGCCGATCCGCACGCTGCAGGACCTGGCCGAAAAACACGGCTTCACCCTGACCGAACTGCCGGTCGAGGCGCCCGGGCAGGAACAGAAGAGCCAGTGGCTGCAGATCCGCCGCGACCGCCCCGATTATGTGATCATGTACGGCTGGGGCGTCATGAACCAGGTCGCCATCCAGGAAGCGGCGAACATCCGTTTCCCGATGGAGAACTTCATCGGCATCTGGTGGGCGGGTTCGGAAATCGACGTGCGGCCCGCGGGTGCGGGGGCCGACGGCTACAAGTCGGTCACCTTCAACGGCGTCGGCATGGACTATCCGCTGTATGACGACCTCAAGACGCATGTCATCGATCCGGGAAAGGCCAGCCAGGGCGGGCAGCATGTGGGGTCGGCGGTGTATTCGCGCGGCATGTACGCGGCCGTGGTCATCGCCGAAGCGATCCGCAAGGGACAGGAGCTGGCCGGGACCTCGGCCATCACGCCCGAACAGCTGCGCGAGGGCTTCGAGAACCTCGACATCACGCCCGCGCGCCTGGAAGAGATTGGCCTGCCGGATTTCGGACCCGAGATCAAGCTGAGCTGCGACAACCACGGCGGCAGCGGCATGGCGCGCATCCAGCAGTGGGACGCCAGCGCGGGCAAGTGGAACCTGATCACCGAGTTCACCGAGCCCGACCAGGAGGTCGTGCAGCCGCTGATCGAGGAAGACAGCCAGGCCTATGCCACCGAGGCAGGCATCACGCCGCGCGACTGCTGATGCAATTGCCCGGCGGCGGGTTCCGCCGCCGGGTCCTTTGAACCGAAAGGGGCCGCCCATGTTCGATGCCGAGACCCGCGACACGCTGCTGGACGTCAACAATATCGAGGTGATCTACAACCACGTCATCCTGGTCCTGAAGGGGGTCAGCCTGACCGTGCCCAAGGGCGGCATCACCGCGCTTCTGGGGGGCAACGGGGCCGGCAAGACGACGACGCTCAAGGCCATCTCGAACCTTCTGGCCAGCGAGCGGGGCGAGGTCACCAAGGGCAGCATCACCTATCGCGGCGAGAACGTGGCCGGATCGAACCCCGCGACCCTGGTCAGCCGCGGCATCATCCAGGTGATGGAGGGCCGCCACTGCTTCGAGCATCTGACCGTCGAGGAGAACCTCTTGACCGGCGCCTATACCCGCCGCGACGGCAGCGCTGCGATCAAGCGCGATCTGGAGATGGTCTATGACTATTTCCCGCGCCTGCGCGAGCGGCGCAAGAGCCAGGCCGGTTACACCTCGGGCGGGGAACAGCAGATGACGGCCATGGGCCGGGCCTTGATGTCGAGGCCCGAGATGATCCTGCTGGACGAGCCGTCGATGGGTCTGGCCCCGCAACTGGTCGAGCAGATCTTCCAGATCGTGAAGGCCGTGAACGAGGGCGAGGGCGTGACCTTTCTGCTGGCCGAGCAGAACACCAACGTCGCCCTGCGCTTTGCCCATTACGGCTATATCCTGGAAAACGGTCGCGTTGTGATGGACGGCCCTGCCGACCAGCTGCGCGAAAACCCAGACGTCAAGGAATTCTACCTGGGCATGTCGGACGAGGGGCGCAAGTCGTTCCGCGATGTGCGCAGCTATCGCCGCCGCAAGCGCTGGCTGGCCTGAGGAACGTATCATGGCATATTACGACGACCTGGAAACCCGTGACGAGGCCGCACGGGCCGAGGCCCTGGCATCCGCCTTGCCCGCCGCTCTCGCGCGCGCCAGGACCGCGCCTGCGCTGGCGCGTCTGCTGCGCGACGTGGACCCGGCCCTGGTTACAGACCGCGCGGCGCTGGCCCGTCTGCCCGTGATCCGCAAGGCCGAACTGTCCGCGGCGCAACGAAAGGCGCCCCCGTTCGGCGGCTATACCACACGGCTGGCGACCGAGTTCGACCATGTCTTCCAGAGCCCCGGCCCGATCTATGAACCCGGTCGCCGCGATGGGGACTGGTGGCGGCTGGGGCGGTTCCTGCATGCGGCTGGGGTGGGGCGGGGCGACATCGTTCAGAACTGCTTTGGCTATCACCTGACACCGGCGGGGATGATGTTCGAATCCGGCGCCCGCGCGGTCGATGCGGCCGTGCTGCCCGCCGGCACCGGGCAGACCGAGCTTCAGGTCCGTGCAGCCGTTGACATCGGCACCACCTGCTATGCGGGCACGCCCGATTTTCTCAAGGTGATCCTGGATCGGGCCGACGAGATGAACGAACGGGTGGGGTTCACCAAAGCCGTGGTGGGCGGGGGTGCGCTGTTCCCGTCGCTGCGCCAGCTGTATGCGGACCGCGGGATCGCTACGCGGCAGTGTTATGCGACGGCCGATCTTGGCAACATTGCCTATGAAAGCGATGCGCTGGAGGGGATGATCGTGGACGAGGGCGTGATCGTCGAGATCGTGCGCCCTGGCACCGGCGATCCCGTCCCCGAAGGCGAGGTGGGTGAGGTTCTGGTGACGACGCTGAACCCCGACTATCCGCTGGTGCGCTTTGCCACGGGGGATCTGTCGGCGGTGCTGGCCGGTACCAGCCCCTGCGGCCGGACCAACATGCGCATCAAGGGCTGGATGGGGCGGGCCGACCAAACCACCAAGATCAAGGGAATGTTCGTGCGGCCCGAGCAGGTCGCGGCCTTGGTTGCGCGGCATCCGGATGTGGCGCGGGCGCGGGTGATCGCCGACCGCCAGGGCGAGATGGACGTCATGACCGTGCAGCTGGAAACGGCGTCGGACGGCAGAGAGGCTTATGCCGCGTCGGTGATGGACACACTCAAGCTGAAGGGCGATGTCCAGCTGGTGCCCGTCGGCAGCCTGCCCAACGACGGGAAGGTCATCGAGGATCGCCGCAGCTATGACTGAGCCGGGAATGCGTGGCATTTGATCCGTTAACTTGCTTGTAACCTTTGCCGCAGCGACAGTGACACCAAGTTAAACACGAGGTGGCAAGATGGCTGCGGGCAAGGACTCTGGCGGACCTGTGATCATTATCAAGCGGATCGAGGGCGGAGGCGAGGCGGGCCACCATGGCGGCGCCTGGAAGGTCGCCTATGCGGACTTCGTGACCGCGATGATGGCGTTTTTCCTTTTGATGTGGCTGCTGAACGCCACTGACCAGCAACAGCGCAACGGGCTGGCGGATTATTTTTCGCCCAGCATGATCCGCACGCCCGGGGCGTCGGGCGAGGCTGCTGAAAAAGGCATCCGGCACGCGATCGAAGAGCCGCTGCCCGACAGCGCCAGCGCCGGAGATTTCGATCAGGTCGCCAAGGCGGTGCAGGACAGCCTGACGGGCACGGGTGCCGAGTCGATGCAGCTGACCAACCTGCTCAAGCACGTCGTCACGCGCATGACCGACGAAGGCCTGGTCATCGAACTGAATGACCTGACATCCGAGCCCCTGTTCGTCGAGGATACGGCCCGGCCCCAGCCCGCGCTGGCCGAACTGGTCGGCATCATCGGGCGGGTCATTGGCCGCGTGCGCAACGATGTGGCGATTGCGGGCCATGTGCGCGCTTATCCCGAAACTCTGGTGTCCTCGCCCGTCTGGTCCCTGTCGGACGAGCGTGCGCACGCAGTCCGCAGCCTGTTGGAGACCTCTGGCTTCGACGGCCGGCGCGTCCAGCGCGTCAGCGGATATGCCGACCGCAAGAATCGCCAAGGCAACCCGATGGACCCCCGCAACAACCGGGTGGAACTGATTTTATTGAGATGAGGTCGAACATTATCCGAATCTTAAGCTCTCTCGCACAGGGTAGTGGACAAGACTGTATCAGAAGGATCTCTGTCCATGTCCATTTCCTCGGCGATGAATGCCGGCGTCGCCGGTCTTGCGGCAAACTCGTCGCGCCTCAGCACCATTTCGGACAATATCGCGAACGCGTCGACCTTTGGCTATAAGCGGGTTGAAACCGAGTTCTCGGCAATGGTGGTCGGACAGGGCGCCGGTCTTTACACCGCAGGCGGGGTTCGCGCCGCCACGCAGCGGAATGTCCAGCAGGAGGGGGCGGTCGTCACGACATCGCATCCGCTGGATCTGGCGTTGACGGGGCGGGGCATGCTGCCCGTGAACACGGTCGAGGATGTCCGGCGTGGCGGGCAGGCGTCCCTGCTGATGACGCGTACCGGCGCCTTCCGGCCCGATGCCGAAGGGCTGCTGCGGACGGATGGCGGGCTGGTGTTGATGGGCTGGCCCACAAGTTCGGATGGGTCGATGCCCCTCGTGGCCC
>Ga0194110_10010366_pt1 | contig 10374 bp, 8 predicted proteins | sample TA2Kig1200mmetaG_FD_146192 | JGI IMG/M metagenome (GOLD analysis project Ga0194110, IMG submission 146192) | Freshwater microbial communities from Lake Tanganyika, Tanzania - TA2015032 Kigoma Deep Cast 1200m | ecosystem: Environmental > Aquatic > Freshwater > Lake | place: Tanzania: Lake... | reverse complement strand
GACCCGTTTAACACCATCGGCCTGGTCATCGCTGGCAATATGCACGGCGGTTTTTCCTTCGAGGTTCACGATGTCAAGGAGAGCAAGAAGATAGTTTTCAATGCTCCTGAGGAAATCTATGATATGCTGGTTTTTATGGGGGCACCCAGCCGCTATGCTGTAAAAGCTGTATATCATCGGGAGAGCGGTGAAATAGCCGCTGTCTCCTCCACGCAGAAACTAGCTCTGATTGCTGGCAGATATGTTGGTAAAGACGACCCGGTGTGTATTGTCCGCTCTCAGGGTCAGTTCCCGGCTGTAGGCGAAGTTCTGGAGCCCTTTGCCCATCCCAATATTGTGGAAGGGTGGATGAGAGGTTCACACCACGGTCCGCTGATGCCTGTCGCTGTTAGAGAGAGTAACCCAACTCGTTTCGATGGCCCGCCTAGGGTGATTGCTGCTGGCTTTCAACTTTCAGGAGGTAAGCTGGTGGGGCCACTTGATATGTTCGATGACCTGGCTTTTGACAATGCTCGCAGAGAGGCCGGTGTTATCGCTGACTTCCTACGTAATCTTGGGCCTTTCGAACCTCATCGTCTGCCTCTGGAAGAGATGGAATATACTACCATGCCCCAGGTGATGAAAAAGCTCCAGGGAAGGTTCAAGAAAATCTAATTGATGGTGTTTATTTTGTCCTTCCGCGGAAGGATGACGTGGCGCTCTCGGGATTAAATGTAAAAATCAAGCATCAAAATGCAAGATGGCAAATCAAAGGTCAAAAGTAAGGATGTGGCTTCAAGCCAGTTCGCGTCTACAGAATGGCGTTTTTTCACTTTTACCTGTCATCTTGATTTTTGGTCTTTGAATTTTGGTGTCCCTGCAAACGAGAGATTTTTCTCCCGATAAATCCCGATAAGTCGGGATAAATCGGGATCAGAATGACATTGACGGATGAGGGAAAATGCTGAAGTTATTACTGGCTACTACCAACCAGGGAAAAGCCCGCGAGTACCGCCATCTGTTCAAAGGTCTGCCCTTTGAGCTGGTGACCCCAGCCGAGGAGGGTATAAATACAGCTGTGGAGGAAAATCATCCTAGTTATGAGGAGAATGCCAGGCTGAAAGCTATGGCATACGCCAGAGCAAGCCACCTTATTACACTAGCTGACGATTCAGGTGTCGAAGTTGATGCCTTAGGTGGTGAGCCCGGTATCCGCTCCGCTCGTGCTGCTGGCGATGAAGCCAGCGATAAAGACAGAGTTGCTCATCTTCTAGCCAGACTGAAAGACGTTCCCTGGGAAAAACGAACAGCTCGCTTTAAATGCGTGATTGCCATAGCTGCCCCTGAAGGAGAAATTTACCTGTGTCAAGGAGAGTGCCAGGGCTTGATTGCCTTTGAACCCAGAGGCGAGAACGGATTTGGCTATGACCCCGTTTTTTACCTCCCAGAATTTGACAAAACAATGGCTGAGTTACCCTTCGAGATAAAAAATCAAATCAGTCACCGTGGCAGAGCTGCACGTGAGGCGTACAGAGTACTGGAGCGGCTGGCAGAGAAAGTAAAACTATGACTGGACTTTCTGACCCCTTCAATCGCCCAATTAATTATTTGCGTATCTCGGTGACCGACCGCTGCAACCTGCGTTGCGTCTACTGCATGCCTGCCGAGGGCATCGGCCTATTGCCACAAGGCGAGATCCTCAGCTACGAGGAGATAGTTACCATCGCCCGGCTAGCTGCTGAGCTGGGCATCAACAAGCTCAGGCTCACCGGCGGTGAGCCATTGGTCAGAGCCAAGTTGCCTGAACTGGTAGCCATGCTGGCTGAAATTGGTGGCATTGATGATATCTCATTGACCACTAATGGGGTTCTCCTTAAGGAATGTGCCAGTGAACTCAAGCAGGCTGGCTTAAAGCGGGTTAACGTCAGTCTGGATTCCTTAAATCGAGATAAGTTTGAGCGTATCACCCGCTATGATAAGCTGGGCGGGGTGCTCAAGGGCATCGAGGCAGCTAAAGTTTGTGGTTTGAATCCGGTGAAAATAAACATGGTAGTCATGCGCGGCATAAATGATGATGAGATCCTGGACTTTGCCAATTTGACCATCACCGAAGGTTGGCATGTCCGTTTTATTGAGTTGATGCCTTTTGCTGCAGATAATCCTCCCCACGGTCACTCCACCGGTGGCAGTGTTGAGCTTTCGCCTCAATTTATGTCGGCTGATGAGATAAAGGGACGTCTCATCAGTTTGGGTGAACTGGAGCCATCCCTGCCGATTACTGGAAATGGCCCGGCCAAGTATTTCCGTCTTCTCCAAACTAGTGGTAGTATCGGCCTCATCACCCCGGTTAGCCAGCACTTCTGCTTTAATTGCAACCGCCTTCGCCTTACCGCCGAAGGTAAACTCCGTCCCTGCCTGCTCAGCGACCAAGAGATTGACCTCCGCCAGCCACTGCGCAGCGGTGCCTCGCCTGAAAAACTAAAGAAAATCATAACTGAGGCTATTCAGTCTAAGCCCAAGCAGCACCAGCTATCTCAAGGGCGCGTCTCTGGAAAACGCCTTATGTCTCAGGTAGGAGGTTAGGCATGGCTTCGTCGCCGGATATCCGCATGGTAGACGTCGGTGGGAAACCGGTTACCAAAAGGCAGGCTGTGGCTAAGGGCAGGGTGGTGATGCAGGCAGCGACTTTGAAGCTGCTGAAACGAGGCAAGTTGCCCAAAGGTGACGTTTTGGCTGCAGCTCGCGTTGCCGGTATCATGGCGGCCAAAGAAACTCATCGCCTCATCCCGTTATGTCATCCGCTGCTCATCGAGGATGTAAATGTCGAGTTTTCCATAGACGAGCGAGCCTCAGCGGTAGAAGTCACAGCTATAGTTAAAGGCAGTGGCAAGACTGGCTTCGAGATGGAGGCTCTAACCGCCGTAGCCATAAGTGGGCTGACCATTTATGATATGTGCAAAACTGTTGACCAGACGATGCGACTGGAGAACGTTCGCCTTACCCAAAAAAGCGGTGGCAAAAGCGGCACCGTTGTTGTAGAATAACCAAAAGAGGGTCAAAGCTACATCCGAGGCTAAGTTGAAGATGACACCATTGTCTGTGTCAAAAACCTTGTTCCCAGAATTGCAGCTTAGAGATTTATAAGCCATGGCAGTACATTATCAGACACCTCTAAAACAACAAGGGGTCGGTCGGCACGAAGGGAAGTCCATCGTGATAGGCCGCAAAATAGCTTTTGGCTGGTATGGTGGCAAATTTAGCCACCTTGATTGGCTCTTACCACTTTTGCCCCGTACAAACCATTACTGTGAGCCGTTTGGAGGGTCAGCAGCAGTTTTGCTCAATAGGGAACCATCGCCTGTAGAGACGTATAATGACATCGATGGTGAGGTTGTGAATTTCTTCCGAGTGCTTCGGGACCAAAAAGATAAATTGATTGAAGCCATTGGACTAACACCGTTTTCTCGTGAAGAACTATCCATGGCAGTCTCACAGCCAACTAATGGATTATCTGACATGGAAAGAGCGAGGCGGTTCTTTGTGCGGGCTAGGCAAACAAGAACTGGGCTAGCACAAACAGCTTCCCAAGGCAGGTGGGCAACGTGTAGGAACACAAGCCGAGCAGGCATGAGCGGTGCTGTTTCAAGATGGCTTGGGAGTGTAGAAGCACTCCCCGAAATTGCAGAAAGGCTTCTCTGTGTTCAAATAGAGAGCCGCCCTGCCATCGATGTTATAAAGCAGTATGATTCGGCAGAAACACTATTTTATTGTGATCCTCCCTACCCACATGAAAGTAGGGGCGACAAAAATGCATATGGCTATGAAATGAATGAGAATGATCACGAACAGCTAGCTTGCCTACTCAAGCAAGTGAAAGGGCTAGTCGCGATTTCAGGTTATCACTGCTTACTAATGGATAGGCTATATATGGGGTGGCGATGTATTGAGGCACCACGCAAGATTTGTCACTCAGTGAAACAAACGCGTCAGGAAGTCCTTTGGACGAACTATGATGAATTTGGGTACAGAATAACAGAATAACGGTTGGAGCGCAGCGAGAATTGGCTGACTTTTATCAAAGATGCCGAAAAGTTCTGTCGGTGACTTGGGAAAGTCTATCACGTCATCTCGTTCGGGATCCAACATTCGAAGTGACAATTAAGGAAGACTTGCACCAAGCTATTAATCGGTGCATCAACAGTAAAACGAAAAGTTACCGCTATGTTCTTCCAACCCAGCTTGTAGCCAAAATGGTAGATTCCTCCTTGGACTGCCAGTGTATTCAAGCGGGCAGAGGCAAGCAAGGAGACTTTGACGCACGGTCAGTCTGTGACCAAATAATAGTTCCTTTTGATAGACGGCATCACAATGTCCTTGGTGGGGCACCGGAGCCATACGTGAATAATCCGCTACGTGTGCCTGAGATCTCGACAGTGTATCGAGCAAGGCAGAAAGATAAGCAAGGGTGGGATGACCTTATCTTTGTTCTTCAGGAGGTCGAGAAGAAACGAGACGCTAATTTCACAGAACTAGTATTCAAGCAAACTCTGATTACGATTTACAGACGCCTTTCCATAATCCAAGTCACGTATCCTATTCCAAAGCGTATTAGTCTGAAACGAACTGAAGGGCTTATCGATAAATATCTTTCTGTTTCGTCTGGAGGCGAACGTGTTCTTACGATAGTTTCAGCACTCATGGAAGTGATCGGAGAACGTTTCGGTGTTTTCCAGGAGGTCTGCCGCCGTACTATAACAGCGGCAGATAGACCATCGGGATTAGTAGCTGACATTGAATGTCGTGATTCCCAAAGGAACATCGTGCTTGCAGTCGAGGTTAAGGATAGGGAGCTGATATTTAATCATATCGCCACTAAGTTGCCTGATATGCGTGCCAAGCAAGTATCGGAAATACTATATATTGCACAGCAGGGGATTCATTCGAAAAATCAAGAAAAAATTGAAAAGCTTATCGAAACGGAGTTTACGAGCGGACAAAATATCTACATTTTCAAAAACGTCTTGAATTTCAGCTCAAGTATTCTTGCTTTAATTGGCGAGGATGGTCGCCGAAGATTTTTAGAGAATGTGGGGAAAAACTTGGACACCTATAAGGCTGCGATTCAACACCGACACGATTGGGCCGACTTGCTTTCCCGAATATGATGCCAATGTTTATCTAGAGAAACAATCTAAGTAGAGCAAGTATTTGATTTAATTCTTCAATCTCAAAGTCTCCACGATAGTGTAATAACCTCTGACCTGAAGTCTTTTCTAATCGAAAAATGAGCACGGAGAGGTAAGATTACGATTTCTCTTCTTCTGGCTGTCCTTCTTTCCCTGGAGGGCAGTGGGGGGTGTAGAAAGACAGCGGTCTCGGGCAACTCGCTCTGTCCATTGGGAGATGTGTTGGAAGAGATTGGAACGCGCTTTCACCATCCTTTCTGCAAATTCATTATCGCTCATTTCATGGGCAATGTCATCAAGCTTCTTTATGGTTACTCCAGGACACAGGTAACTCTCCGCCGCGGGCAGTGATTTAAACTTTTCATACGGGGTCATCACATCCTGGTACGGATACGTTTTCTTGACCTTGCCCCTATGGTCAATAACCGATACTGGAAAGAAACAAGGTCTGTGGAAATTGATATAGATATTCAGGAAGTCTCTGTGGTACTGGTTAATCGCTGTGGCATACGCTTGTGGGATATAGACGTAACCCAGGTGCTTGCGCACCACCGAGCCATTCTTCGACTCCACCAGGCCATTGTCGTTAGTGTGGCGCGGCCGGCACTTGGTGAAGCGAATCAAGAGCTTGTTCAGAAGATTAGCCACCGTCTTGTTAATAAACTCAGACCCGTTATCGGAATGAAAACCTCTAACAACAAAGGGAAAGCCTGCCAGCATGGTTTCCAGAACCGGCTCCAAGTGATACTCCGATATCCTTTCCACAGAGGCTAGAATCTCCCATTGGGTGACCTCGTCCACGGCATTGATGTGATACACTCCCTTCTCCCCACTCAAGTCTCCCTGGTGAACAGTGTCAACTCTAATATAGCCAGGACTCCCTCTTGGATTCGGTCGTGCCCGCTCGCCGATTTTCACCACTGCCGGTTTGGTCTTGGTATATCGTTTGTTCATGTTCCGATAGAGAAAACTTCGCCGCAGATTGTAGAGATGAGCGATGGATATCTGAGAAATAGTCATGAAGTCTACATGCCCGTACACTGTCCATTCCCTCGCCATGATCTTCTTGGTAGCTGGCCCGCTCAGATAGTCATGCAGCTCGTCGGTCTTAGCCAGCAAGGCAATATCTGTCAGCGTATACTTCTTGGGAAACCGGTGCCTTCTGTATCGTACCTTCCTCAATTGCCCCCTTTGATTGTATTCTCGTATCAGTCTTGATACCTGTGCCCGGGAATAGCCGCTCACTTTCTCTATATACCGCCGAATCACCCCTTTATCAGCTCTCTTAAGCTGATAATACTTGAACCGTATCAGCACTGTCTGTATCCACTGGTATCTTTCCTCAATCGATACCCCTTCAAACCTAAGTGTCTCGCTCCCGTTCAAAAACTGTTTGGCCTGTTCTATTGTGGTTAGCTTCTCATCGTTCATGATCAGTTGCATGTCCCAATCATAAATGAGTTGCCTGTTTCAGGCTCACCTTGCATCAGAAATCGGTGCTCCCTCCAGGCTCATCTTGTATTGGAAGAGACTGGTAATTTACTTAATACCCAGACAACAAGTATAATAATCAGCCAACTCAAAATGAATAACCTATCAGTATCCAAGCTCCCGAGGCGTATCGAGGGGCTAAATGAACTAGCCTATAACTTATGGTGGAGTTGGCATATAACAGCACGGGAACTGTTCAAAGCATTAGATACCCCGCTCTGGAAAGCTACGGGCCATAACCCAGTCAAGCTACTGCAGCAGATTGCTCCCCATCGCTTAATAGCAGCCGCTCAAGACCCCGTTTTCCTCAAGAAATATGATTCTGTCATGGACGATTTCAAAACCGCGATATCAGGCAATAGTACATGGTTCAATACACAGCATCCACAGATAGCACAGAAGACTATAGCGTATTTTTCACTGGAATTTGCCATCCATAACTCACTTCCTCTTTATGCCGGCGGACTCGGTGTCTTGGCAGGTGACTATTGCAAGGAGGCAAGTGACCTCGGGTTACCCTTGGTGGGTGTAGGGTTTATGTATCCCCAGGGCTACTTCCACCAGCATGTCTCGACTGACGGCTGGCAAGAAGAGGTTTATGAGCAGTTAAACTTCGCTGAGACACCTATCAGTCCAGTACTTACTGCTCAGGGACAACCGATTAAAGTGGAAGTGCCATTGGATATGAGGTCGGTTTGGATTACTGTGTGGCAGGTGAATGTCGGGCGGGTGAAGCTCTATTTATTGGACACTAATGTCGAAGATAATTCACCACCTGACCGCGAGCTTTCAGCCCGTCTCTATGCTGGCGACCAAGAAATGCGATTACAGCAGCAAATCATCATAGGTATTGGCGGCATTCGCATTCTCCGAGCACTCAGCATCGACCCGGTTATATGGCATGCTAATGAGGGATATACCGCCTTCATCATGTTAGAACGTGCACGAGAATTGGTAGCAAAGGGTCTCGATTTCACCGAAGCTGCTAACAAGGTGCGAGCTACAACTATCTTTACTATTCACACAATGACATCGGCTAGCAGCGATGTCTATTCTTCTGACTTAATAGAGAAGTATTTTCACCGCTACTGGAGCTATCTTGGACTGGACAGAGAGGCATTCCTGAAGCTGGGCATGCAACGGGCAGATGATTCGGTTTTTAATGCGACTGCATTGGGCCTGCGCCTGGCAAACTACCGAAACGGCGTCAGCCAACTCCACGGTGGAGTATGCCGTCGGCTGTGGAATTTACTATGGCCAGACAGAGAAGAAAAAGACGTGCCTATCAGTTCAGTGACCAACGGCATCCATGTCCCCACCTGGATAGCGCCACAGGCAGCTAGACTTTATGAAAACTATCTGGGTCATGACTGGCTGAAAAGTCACGATGCCCCAGCTTTATGGGAACATGTGCCGGATATTCCAGACGAGGCGATATGGGCAATACATCGATGGTTAAAGAGCAAGCTCATCAGTTCGGTAAAAGAACGAGCTCGAAAACGCTGGGCTGAAGACCATGTAGAGCCAGCTCAGGCATTAGCTATGGGGGGATTGCTAGACACAGAAGCGCTTACTCTTGCCTTCTGCCGCCGTTTCACCGGTTACAAACGAGCCACACTTATTTTGCAAGATGTTGACCGCCTAAAGCGCATACTTGGGAACGAATTACAACCAGTCCAGATAGTATTTGCCGGCAAGGCACACCCCAATGACAAGCGCGGAAAACAGCTCATCCAAGAAATATACGATGCGGCCAAAGACCCTACATTCGGCGGTAGAATCACCTTTATTGAGGATTACGATATGCACATGGCACGTTATCTTGTCCATGGTGCCGATGTCTGGATTAACACCCCCCTTCCGCTTCATGAAGCCAGCGGTACCAGCGGACAGAAGGCAGCCCTTAATGGAGTGCTACATCTTAGTGTGCTTGACGGCTGGTGGTATGAAGGTTACAACGGCAGCAACGGGTGGGCAATCCACAACAACCCTGGGATGTTTGATTCACCAGAACAGGACAAGGCAGATGCCGAAGACCTCTACCGCCTATTAGAAGAGAAAGTCATTCCTCTTTACTATGACCGCGACATCAATGGCATACCTCATAATTGGATCCGGGTAATCAAGGAAGCCATACGCTCAAACGCACCGTTGTTCAGCGCCCGGCGCATGGCAAAAGAATATACCGAACAAATGTATCTACCGGCAGCCAAAGCCAGCGAGTAGCTTTATACACTAGCTAGTTTTTCAAAAGCGAGCTAGTTAAATTGCTTTACATGAGCGTCCATGCGCCACCATCTAGGTAGATGACATGGCCAGAAATATAGCTCCCTTCGTCCGAACAGAGAAAGGCACAGAGATTACCCACATCGGCAGGTTGACAGACACGCCCAAAAGGCATCCTACTATAAATCGCCTTGATATCTTCGCCAGTAGTCGCCTTAACCAGACGGCTTCCCATCTCCGTCTCCACCAGACCTAAGGCAATAACGTTGACCCGAATATTGTTGGCCAATTCCTCCTTAGCCAGAACCTTAGCCATAACTTCTAAAGCTGCTTTCGCCATAGCATAAGGACCGTGCCCAGGCAGGCAATGAACCGCGCCCATAGAAGAAATAAAATGAATATCACCTCGTTTCTGTTTCCGCATAGAAGGCAGCACGGATTGAACAAAATGAAAGGCTCCGAAAACATGGACATTCATCACCCGATGTACTTCATCAACATCAGTGTCAATGATATGCTTTCCCCTTGAAGCAATGCCAGCATTATTGACTAAAATGTCTATCTTCCCAAATGCCTCAAACGTCTTGTCAACCACCTCCTTGACCTTATCATAATCTGTGACATCAGCTTGGAAAGACAAGGCTCTCCCGCCCATTGCCTCTATTTCAGCGACAGTATTTCTAGCTGCGCCTTCATCATGTCTGAAACATATGACTATATCAGCCCCAGCCTTAGCTAGGGCCAAGCTAATCCCCCTCCCAATCCCCCTGGAACCACCCGTGACTATGGCAACTCTTCCCTCTAGATTCATCTCCGTCTCCTTTCCGTCTGGTCTAAACAAGCGGCATGCCTTCCATCGGCTTGCCTGATTATACACCCAGCCGAAACGAAAGGGAACACATCCAAATGTAACAAATTAAAATTAGGACTAGATAGAATGAGAAAAACCCCAGTGGCCTGTTAAGCAATCACTATCTGAGCCGCAGAGGACTCGAACCTGTAACTTGGTGATTAAGAGTCGCAAACCCAACGTTCCACCGAATGCCACCAGATAGCATAAAGCATCGCCCAGTGTTGGGACAAGCCGCTTTTTGTATTTAGGAATGCCACTCCGTCCTGGGGCGTATCAAAGAGGTTGTCGGCAAAATGTCGGCACAAACAAGGTAACAACCAAGAGGACAATACTTTCATGACAGTATAATTCAAGAACAACGATTATCCCAGGTCACACGATGGATTCAAAATCAAATGGACGTGTTTGCCTTGGAGCTTGTTTATACTGTTTAAACGGTCAAGTTATAAATAGTCTCATAATAAAATGGTCTCATTGAACCGCAGCATAGGCAGTCTCTGGCATCTCGAAGGAAGAGCGTACGAGAGAAGGCAATTTCTGTAGCTTCCTGAGATGGGAAAGAATGACTCGCTTCAAGTGGTCGGGGCCGGTTATGGGCTGTTTTCCAACGCCATGATGCTTCAGGTGATTTCAGACCTG
>Ga0194110_10010361_pt1 | contig 10375 bp, 11 predicted proteins | sample TA2Kig1200mmetaG_FD_146192 | JGI IMG/M metagenome (GOLD analysis project Ga0194110, IMG submission 146192) | Freshwater microbial communities from Lake Tanganyika, Tanzania - TA2015032 Kigoma Deep Cast 1200m | ecosystem: Environmental > Aquatic > Freshwater > Lake | place: Tanzania: Lake... | reverse complement strand
CGGTCTGAGTCATAACGAGCCAACCCAACGGCCAGCACATTCCGTTCCTCGTCACGGATGAGGAAATCAACGGGGCGACCTGGATTTGGATAGTCCTTGAATACGCTACCAAGCGGTATATCTTGGCCTGCGCGTCGTGGGCCTGCTACGCGCAGGTTGGGGAAATATGATTGAAACAGGTCAAAGAACTTCTCAGTCAGTGTGTAGCCTTTCTGTCCTCTTGACTTGTATTCCCATAGAAGTGCGCACAGTGCTTCATCTCGCTCAGGCCTCTCGTTGAATCTGGCCTGTACTACGTGTATCGGCCTGAAATCCCTACCGAATGTATCAAGCACCTGTTGTTTTCTGCTTTTGACTTTCATCATCTCGACGGGAGCGGCTGGGCTCACATATCTTTTGAAGACCCTGCACAATGTCTGCTACATGGCCTCCTGGCAGTTACCGTTCGGCTGAGCCTGTCGAAGTAGGCGTACATCCGCTGGCAGATGTGAGGGTCAGGATGAAGGACTTGAGAGAAAATTCGGCTTGGTGGTTCATATTGACAACTCTTCCCGCTGTGTTACAAACGGAGTGGCCAGGTGGAAGTACAGCAAAATCGGAGCGTCAAGCATACACTTCGACCGGAACCTCAATGGCGAACTGCGGCTTGGCAAGCTGTTTGTAAATCTCCTTGAAACGACGCTCAATTTGCAGCAGAACAGCGCCTTCGTAATAACGTTCTCCGCAACGCAGACAAACTTCACACGGTACGTCTCGTACCACGAGATAGTTGCCGTGCCGCCTATAAATGTACTCGACTTGGCGCTTTTCAAAATCGGTACCACCACAGATGTGGCAACGTTCTTCGTTCATGGTGACCTCCTTCGGGTCCAGGGATCCTCAAACTTGGGTAGCTTCGGGATATAAACGGTAATGACCACGACTGATCCACGACGCCAACCACAGACCACGTGAATCGGCCGGTCTTTCGCAAAACCCAGGATCAGGCAACTCGGGCCTCGTCCCGTGTCCGCATACTGCTCCAGGATCTCGCCATCTAGAATGGCATCACGGATCTCGGCGATGTCTATATCCTCGTCGGCAGCCTCTTGATCGGCGTGAGCACTGATCACAAACTTACCGCTGCGTACTCTGGCCTTGATGGCTTCAATATCCACCGCCTATCCTCTCAATTGCTATACGAACCCCTTTATCACTCGGAAGCCCGCCGGGCACGCCAGGAAGCCAGCCTTGCACTGAGCCCAGCCGAAGTGCTGGCCAGCAGGCGTTGCCACAGGCTGAGCTTCGGTGGCTCTGGCAGGTCGGATGCAGCCACGGGTGAAAGCTGCGCCAGGTCCTGGGCGATGGACTGCATCACTTCAGCGGTGAACACAGCCGGCGCCAGGCACTGGGGGTAAGGATGACCACACATTCTACTGACTATTGTATAGTATAGCAGATTTCCCCTCGTTTGGCAACAAAAAGCCACCTGTGCTGACTGCGCAGGTGGCTTCTTGGGTAGTGCAAAATACACTATTCGCCGCTGGTCACGGTGAACTTCCCTCCGTCGCTGCAGCCAAAGACCTCGGGGGAGTACATCGCTCACGTACGCTGATCCCCTGTCAGTGACTTCTCGACTTGAGCTACAAACGCCTCCGCCTCTTGACGGCACCTCTCTGCCGCCTCTCTGGTAGCCAGCCAATAGACGTCGTAATCGGACTTCTGTCGCCACTCAAAGCCATCAAGGAGCATTCGATGATATCTGGAATCTATCTTGCCTGTCTTGACATACTCCCTTCCAAAAGCCGCTGCCACTGCCGAATGTTTGCTCACATCAATGCCATCCATGAGCAAAAGGGCCTTGGCCGCATAGAACATGGCGTAGTAAGAACGCGAGATGGATTCAGCGAAGAGCGCTTCCTCCAGCAGTTTTCTCGCTGCGGCGAGGCTCGAACGGGCTTTGGCCATCCATCGCTGGCTCTCCTCTAGGCCGCTTTCCATAGCACCTTCCCTTCCCTTTGAACGTTTCTCAAGAATGAGGAGCCGTGCTGTTCCAGTGCCTGGTAATGGTTTGTGTCGGTCAAGTACAGGGAGATTACGTAAGCAAAATCCGCCTCCCACATCACATCGTAGGCCACTTGGCGCACCTTCTCCTGAGCTGCTTCGGACGACAGGCGCAGCACAACGAACAGGTCTACATCGGAGTCTGGTTGGGCCTCACCTCTGGCATGGGAGCCGTAGAGAAGCAAAAGCCTAAGGTCAGAACCCAACTGGCGCTGAAGTTCCTTAGTCAACGTATCAAGCAAGCGAGAAAGTTGTCCATCCCCTCGGTCCCCGGTTTCATGAGCAGTTTTCATGTCCGTCTCCTTACCTTATTACTCAGGCAGGGAAGCACATCAGCAATTCCTCTTTACCAGAGGAAACGCAGCCTCCTTGCCCGCCATCGGGCATCACCCAAGCACTCGCCTCAGGTTCTCCGGCGTCAGAATGGCAGGGTCTGCACTCGGCTCTAAGAAGGGACGCACGTCGGAGACGACCTGATCCCATCGGACGGCTTGCAGTCGCCGCTGCACCGCCTCCCGCCAGTTGCCTTCGGTCAGCGGCTCACCACGCCAACCGGTTTGCCGCAAGGCGTTGTTGAGTAGGACCAGATTCGGCGCTGGCCAATCGGGATCGCTGAGAAACCACAACAGGTCGTAGAGGTCCCTTCCCTTAACGTAGGAGCGTTGAAGGATGGCGTGCAGTTTGCCAGCCAGGAGCGATGCTCTGTCGTGATGTTGCAGTTGAAGAGTCACGTGGCGACGTACGAGGCTTGTGGCCAGCGCCGCGCCGGCAGGCGGGTTCGTGTCCACTTCGATCCTGACCGAAAACACCTCGCTCCGCTGGGGCGACAGACCCAATTCGTAGAGCAGGCCAGGAAAGCGAATGAATGTGCTGTGGACCACTTTCCTGTCATTCACCTTGAGTTCCAGGGCGTAGCCCTCAGCAGCAAACTCGGCCCGAATCACGCGCAGGTAGGCCCGAAAGTCGTATTGGTCCCTGGCTCTTTCCACAGCAAAGTCCAGGTCTTCGGAGTAGCGAGCGCTGGCAAAGAGGAAGCGGAGCGCTGTCCCGCCGTGGAAGGCAAGCGGGATCATCGCTCCGGCACGCTGGAGTGCCCCCAGAATCCGCGCCTGCAGGTATTCGCGCGTGACGTTGCGCGCCTGGGCAGGTGTTTGGCTGGTGCGGATGAGGTCGGCCAGGTGCTCTTTCACAGCGTTTCGTATTCCTGTCTCTCAGTGCGCCTCAGTTCCACGACAAACTCGGCGGCTCGCCGCAGCTTGGGGCTGCCGGCGCGCTCGGCCTGGCGCCGGAGTTCCTCCGCATCCAGGCGATCCAGATTCTGCAGACGGAGTTCCCGCAGATAATCCGGCGAGTCCCCGCCGGGCTGCAGGTAGACCAGGTCCAGCAAAGCCTTCTCAGGTGTGGCGACGAAGGCTTTCTGGCCTCCGCCCAGATCGGTCAACCGGTAGCCGGCCAGAAGATCAATCTTGATGTGACGAAATTCATAGACACCGAGCGGCGTCTCCCAGCGGCCGGGGCGCGCTGTGGTGACGCTGGTGACTACGGGCACGTACTCCGGGATCAGGCCGTAGTGGGCCAGTGCCGACTGGAGGCTGACGTAGGAAGCACGCACCATACGATTGGCCACGAGGAAGGGGTGCGGCTTCACTTTTTGAAACGGCGGTGCCAGTGCATAGAGCCCGCGCCGCAACTGATAGAGGCGGCCTGCGTTTGTCCACCTTGACAACTGGCGCCGCGCGTTGGCCGGGTCCACATCGCCAGCCAGGAGCAGGCCGGGCTCAAAGATTGGTTCATCACCAACGATCTCAAGCAATTGCTCGAATTCCATACGAGTATTATACCACAAATGGCATATTATTGCAACGAATTGTCATTCAGAGCCCATCACATAACGCATAATCGGCCTCGTTTCCGAGCGGCGGGCGACCTCTTGGAAGCCTGCGCCTCGGAATATAGAGGCCAGGCCGTGGTAGGCAAATAGGTCGGGTATGCCGCTCTTCCTGGGTTCGACAGGATATCCTTCCACAATTCTGCCTTCGCAATCTCGCACGTAGTCCAGTGCAGCCTTCAGCAATCGCCCTGCCACCCCTCTGCGTCGGTATGATTTGGCGATGAAGAAGCACACCACAGACCAAACAGGCTCGTCATCCACTGGCTTCAGGATTCGGGATCGTCCCAGCCTGGGGAACTCTTCTCGCGGCGCCACCGAGCACCAGCCGACCGGATATCCCTCGTAGTAGGCAAGGATACCTGGGACGCGGCCGGAGTCCACGATGGCCTTCATTGCCCGGCGATTTCCCTCGCCCTTCTGGGCGTCGAATTCCCGTTGCGTCAACCGCCACCACATGCACCAGCAACCACCAGCAGCACCGCGCGGGCCGAAGAGCTCCTCGAAGTCAGCCCATCTCTCCGGCGTTAGCGTATAGAATTCCCAGGGATGCTCTTCCAGTTGGTCTGGACTCATTGTCTCCGCTCCTTTTCTGAGAGGATGCGCCAGTGTGGTAGGAGTGTTAGTTGCCCAACAGCCCCCCACACAACCCGATGTGCGGCATAACGGATAGCTTCACTGTCCCACTCACCGCTCATGCACCAGCCGCAAGCGCGTGCCTGTATAGTCCGTCGAACGTGGTGGCGGTGGTTTCCTGGAAGACTTTCCAGGGTATCTTCACGTAATACCAGGGTTGCCCCGTAAGATCCGCCACGTCGTGGCACCACTTGCGTGCCCGGTTGTCTTTGATGGGCACCTCGATGTCCTCGATGCCTTTCGTTTCTACCAGGAACATGTCCCCATCGGTAGCCTGGACGATAAAGTCCGGATAGTAGTATCTCATGCCACCTTGCGACGAGATGTACTCGATGAAGAAGTGCATCTGTTCCACGTTCTTGGCGTAGGCCGCCACGTCTTCGGCACGATCCAAAAAGGCGGCGAACTCGGTTTCATAGTCCACGTCACAGGCCACCAGGTTAAAGACTGTTTTGAGACCATCGTAGGTCTTACGACTCCAGGGGAAGGCCGGTGTTGATGACACTTGCTGCGCCGGTTGAGCGATCCGTACGGTGACGGGCTCTATCGTGAGGCGATTGATGGCCTCAACGAAAGCCTGGATGACGTACGTTCGCGCGTCAGGCTCACTTAGCCGCTTGATGACCGCCGGCTCGGAGAGGTCAACGGGCTTCTTGAAGAACCGTTGGGTCAGGTATTCCTCGACTAAAGGCGCCATCTCAGCAAAGCGCGCAGCCTGGCGCAGATGGGCGTAGTGCAATATTCGATCGGTAAAATAGGCGATGACACTATCCGGGCGATCAGGGAAGGGGATTTTCAGGTCGTGCTCTTCAACGATGACCTGGGTGAGCATGTCGCGCCCCCTGTAGTGGACTATCTCCTCCGCTATCCTGCCCCTCTCGGGCTTGGGCAGTACCCCAGCGGGCAACATCTCCATCGTCAGGTCTGAGAGCCGCGTGGCAGAGCGCGTGAGGGCGGGCGAAAGTTGCGGCATCTCCAGGTCGTACTCCAGCTTCGATTTATCTACGAGGATGGTAACCACATCCTTGGTCACATCCTCAAGCCGCCGCCTCTCGATCTCCAGCCCTTCCTCCGCCAACTCCTTGTCCCAGAAGTCCCGAAACGCCTCATGCTCAATCACTATCACTTTCTCATCCCAGCCTGATCCCGCACCTCCAATTAGCCGCAAGCCTCGTCCCAGCGTCTGTTCAGGGAGTATATTGGCCTTGGCCGTGTAGGGCCGCAGGGGGACGATGACGACCACGTTCCTCACGTCCCAGCCTTCCCGCAGCATCAGCACGGAGACGATGGCCCGGTAGGGGTTGCCCTTGCTGTCCACCTCTCGCGCCGCCTTGCGAAGTTGCTCGATCAACTTCAGGTTGGTCTTTCTCTCCAGTATCTCGCCTGTTCTGTTGGTGTGAATATTCAACACTTTGCCGCCGAACAAGTGTGGGTATCGGGCCTCCAGGTCTCCCGCTATGTCGTCGGCGGATTTGGTGTCCTCGGTCATAATGAACAAGATGGGCTTATGGCCGCTTTTGCCAAGCTCTTCCCAAAACTCTTTCCACTTGGCCACCCCGGCGTCAATTCGCTGCCGCCACCTTACTGAGGCTTTTCTGCTGGGTATCTCTATGTCGCCGCCTATCTCCCCCAGTATGGGCCGCTTCACGATCCCGTCCTCAATCGCCTGCATGATCGGATAGTCAACGATGATCTCCGGGAAGAGCCTCCCCTTCTGCGTTCGCGGCGTGGCGGTGAAATCCAACTGGGCGGTTAACCCCCACCCCGACCCCTTCACTCCGTTCAGGGCAGGCTCTCCCCCGTTCCCCAGGGGAGGGAGCACGCTGCCAACCGCTCCCAACTTCTCATGCATGGCGATAATGCGTTGATTCCACACCATATCGTCCAAATGCAGGTGGTGGCCTTCGTCGTTCATGATCATCAGCTCGCCGTGGCTGACTATGCGGTCCAGGAGTTCTTCGCTGGTCAGGGTCTCTTTCTTGGGCTTCGGCCCTAACAGCGCCTCAACGGGCGTATCAGGCGGTTCCTCGCCTCGCTCGTAGAGCCGCTGGACATTGGTCAGGTAGAGTGTGCCTCGCGTGGTGGAGGGCGTGGGGTCGTCGCGCAGGATAACCGTCATCTGCCAATCGTTGGTCCACTCTGGCGGTATCAGCGGATCCTGGCGGAATATCTTGCCATCTTCAAAATCTATTTTGAGCCGCTCAAAGACGATGACGTTGGGGGCGATGATCAAGAAGGTCTTCGGCAGTCGCAAATGGGGCTCGAAAAGGGCGTTGAAGTAGGACCAGACCGCCGCCAGGCTCATGACCTTGGTCTTACCTGAACCGGTAGCCATCTTGAATACGTAGCGGGGGTAGCGGTCGGTGGAGGGGTCATAGACCAGCGCCCGTCGCCCGAACTGCTGCATCAGGTTTATGAATCTGTGGGCTTCGGCTACCTCGTAGAGGTAGATCAGGGTCTCGATGGCCTCTCGCTGGCAGAAGTAGTAGCCGAACCACTTCCTGTTCACTTGATGGTCCTCGAAGAACCAGAAGGTGAGCAATCTGCGCGTGGTATCCGTAACCCCAGGGTAGCCTTGCTCCCGCCAGCCATCCACAGCCTCCCGAATCCTGGGCACGAACTCGGCCAGGCTTGGCCGTCGTTGTCTGGGTATGGAGTATGCTGGTAGTAGCTTCATCTCACGTCCACCCCCACCCCGACCCTCCCCCGTTCCACAGGGGAGGGAGCAACCTGCAACAATTTAGTGGTATCGTTGCCGAAGATGTCAATGACCTTCACCATCACCTGGTATTTGCCTGGCCTGCCGTAGGCATGCCAGTCGCTCTCCAGGCGCAGGGCGGGGTGTTGGCGTGTCCGATAAGATTGCCATTGGTTGTGGAAGGTATCGCCCTGGTAATCCCAATCCACCGCCCAGAAGTCCACGTAGTCCGACCACCGCTTTATCTTCTCCCGCACCTCAGCGGGCACCAGATCCTCGTTGGGGATGATGAAGTTCTTGAGCACCACCTGGGCCTCGGGGCCTCTGCGCTCCAGGGTGACATCGAGATAGGCCAACTCGTAGAACTGGATGTCCCCCGCCTCCACCGCTCTCGGATCCATAACCTCCCTGGGTATAGTGAGGAAGCGCAAATCCACACCCCGCTTTCGCGCCTCCACCGTTACCAGGTCATGCAGTCCCATCTCCCATTCCCACCCCAGCACGTCCAGCCCCCGCAACCTGTTGGCCGCGCACTCGTCCAGGGCGTCATTGATCTCCGAAAGCGTAACCGGCGCGTCCACCGCCCCCACGTGCACTATCCGTCCTGCTTTGCGTCCGTGAAGGTGCGCAAAACCTGTAACCCGTTCGCCTCGATACAACTGCACGATGAAATCCAGGTAGCGGGTCAACACCTCGTCTTGTTTGGCCCCCTGGCCATTGACGTGCATCTGCCAATATTGACGCTCGTACTTGCCCAGGTTAAGGATTTCAAAAGGCTTGCAGTCGGGGATATCCAAAAGACGCTTGCGACTGACCTGTATGGCAAACCTGGAAAGGTCAGCCATGATCCACCGCCGCCCCAGTTTTTCAGCCACTGCCCCCGTTGTGCCACAGCCGCAGAATAAGTCGGCTACGAGGTCGTTTTCGTTGGACGAGGCTTTGATGATACGTTCGAGGAGGGCTTCGGGTTTTTGAGTATCAAACCCGACTCGTTCGAAAGTTGCAGATCCAACCGAGGGAATTTCCCAAACATCCTTAGCATACACCATACTATACTGTAAGCCAGTTTCCTCATCAATCTGAAAGTCGCTTTTCTTGAAGCCGTACTTGTGCATCATGTACGATCGTTCCTTCTGAGGTACAAATACCCAATCATGTGGTGACTTTGAGTAGAAGAATATGTTGTCGTGCTTTCTTGCGAATCTCTCCTTGCTCGCGCCACCTGTCTTGTAAAACCAGATGATTTCATTCTGAAAGCACTCTTGCCCAAAGATCTCATCAAGCATTACCTTTATGTAGTGACCTACATGGTGTGAAAGATGCACATAGACAGAGCCATCATCTGCCAACAGTTCCCGCATCAGCACCAGCCGGTCGTACATCATCTGAAGGTAGGAGTCCATGCCCTTGCCCCAGGTATCCCGATAGGCTTTCTCCTCTATCACAGATGCCTCTTTGGTCCACTCTTCATCACCCACCTTGATATTGACGCTAAAGTCTGCCCCAGTAGCGAAGGGCGGGTCAATGTAGATGAGGTTAATCTTGCCAGCGAACCCCTGGTCAAGCAGCGAGGCCATGATGTACTTGTTCTCGCCCCAGATCAGCTTGTTTCGCCAACCTTCAGCTTCCTGGCCCTGGATAGCCGCGAAAAGGGGTGCTTCCTCCCGCGTGGCGCGGGAGACATTGACCGTCTCCACCACCTGGAACGGTAGGGCAACACGCTCCACCTCCGTGCGCTTGCCCGGCCAGTAGAGCCCGGTTCGCTTCACCTCATTTTCGGCCTTCTTGGTGTTTGTCATTTCCTTACCTCGGTTCCTTTGTCAACAGCGCTTTGAACCATCCAAACAAAAGCGCAATATCAGACTTTTCCTCAATGGCTGCTAGAAGAGCATTAGCAAGGTTCCCAAGCGCTCCCACTCGCCTCCCGGCCTCTTCAACCGACACTTCACCCTTTTCGCAATCACGTGCAAGCTTACCTGCATCCGTTACCAAAGTCCGCAGTGGGTGGATCAGTAATTTGTCTTTCTGTCGGCCTGTGATGAATTGATAGAAGTTCAAAATCAAACTAATCAATGTTGCAAGAGCAGCAATGGGCAAAGTTACAGTAATCAAGTTTTTCCTCCTTGTCTTGGCTTGTTGACTCCTACGGAGCCGCACCGGTTAGCAGACGACAGCTTTGCACGGCACACCAGCGACGGGGTAGGCGGCACTTCCAGCCATCCGATAACTCTCACCTGATTGAGATTAGTTTCCGTGTGACATCAAGGAATTTCTGACAATCACTCAAGGTCAGATCTTCTTTGTACCCCGAGTGCAGTATCGTATTTCTTGCAGCAAATAGCCTCTGCAGGTCAGAGTTTATTCTTTTCAGGAGTCTGCTCTCGTCCTCATTCAGAATCTCTGGAAAGAAATGGTTCAGAACCTGCCTAATGTTGGCCTCGTCTATGTACTTCCTTAGGGCATCGCTGAGATTATCTGGCAACTGTTGCATCACCATGATCCGCATGAAGGATTCACAAGCAACAGCCAAATCAACTACTGCACGCTGCAAATCACCAGTTTTTAGATGTTCTTCTCCATCAAACATCAAATCATTAAAAACTGGAGGCTTCAAACCGTCTTCCAGTGCGTCGCTCACGGAATTCCAATCCTCAACAGTAACCCGTTTGTAACCTTTTACTGTGAGCACGTGAGGGCTAGCCCAAATTCGTTTCTTTGTGGGCTCATCTACCAGGTAAGTCGCCCAACCTGTTTCGAACCCATGTATCTCTGGCCTCCCAATAGCACTGTTATGGCATTTCCAACGTAATGTTCTAATCCACAGGTCAAAGGCTTTTTCTGCAATTTCGCCATATCTCTCCGTCTGCCTGTTCAGACCTTTCTGCTGGTTTTCAGAAAACAAATCATACGCCTTCGGAGGTCTTGTCAATATCTCAGAAGGAAGACTAAGCTTATCGGGTAAAAAAACCAAAACATCAACTGTCAGTAGTTTTGCAGATTTTACAAACGCATAGCAGGCTGAAGAGCCCGACGGATCTCGTCGCGTGTCGCACCAGCCTCAATCCGATCGCAGATCCAGTCCAGCAGTCCTTCCCAGTGGGAGTCGCGGA